>Ga0209231_1000170_pt1 | contig 45395 bp, 46 predicted proteins | sample Deesub45470m_DNA_FD_188086 | JGI IMG/M metagenome (GOLD analysis project Ga0209231, IMG submission 188086) | Deep subsurface microbial communities from North Pacific Ocean - 450_OLKR46/470m Metagenome (SPAdes) (version 2) | ecosystem: Environmental > Terrestrial > Deep subsurface > Unclassified ... | reverse complement strand
GTTCCAAGTCCACAACCAGTTGATTTACTGCCTCGTTCATCCTCTCCTCCTCTAGCAAGGGCGTAACTATGCCAGTTTGCTGCCCGTTTGACTTGATATATGTCAAAATAGCCCCGTATCAACCCTTCGATGAACGCGGCTTTGAACGACATAAACCAAACCGAGATTACACGTCTGCGGGTCGCCTGCTCCAATTGCAATCTGCGCGAGTTGTGCCTTCCCGTTGACCTGACGCCTGACGAAATGGCGCGTCTGGAGGAATTGAGCAACCAGAAACGCAGCTATGAAACGGGCGACTACCTCTATCGCTCCGGAGACCGGTTCAAATCGTTGCACGCCATCCGCAGTGGCTCTTTCAAGACCCGCGTGTTACATGAGGACGGACGCGAGCAGGTCACCGGCTTCCTGATGGCCGGCGAGATCATCGGCCTGGAAGCCATCAGCACCGATGTGCATACCTGCGAAGCGCTGGCCATGGAAGACAGCGAAGTTTGCGAACTCCCCTATGCCAGGCTTGCCGAATTGAGCCGCGAGATCCCCAGCCTGCAGCGCCATCTTTACAAGATCATGAGCCGCGAGATCGTTCGCGACCAAGGCATCATGCTGCTGCTCGGTTCCATGCGCGCCGAAGAACGTTTGGCTGCTTTTCTGCTCAACATGTCGCAGCGCAACGCCATACACGGCATGTCCACCACCCAGCTGCGGCTGCGCATGTCGCGACTGGAGATCGGCAGCTATCTTGGCCTCAAACTGGAGACCGTCAGCCGCGCCTTCTCCCATTTCCAGGATGAAGGCTTGATACAGGTCAAGGCGCGGGCAGTTGAGATCCTCGCCTTACCCAGGCTGCGCGCGATGGTCGGCAAATGACGGCTTCCCCATTTACCTTCCGAGATTAACTCCCTGCAACTTCATTTCAATCCAGAGGCATCCCATGAGCGAAAAATATATTGCCACTCCCGACGAGATCGTGCGTGCCAAGTGGCCACACGAGATATTCCTGATCAATCTGGTGTTCAACCATATCTTGGTATTTGCATCCACGTTCGGCGTGTTCAGCACCTTTCCGCTGATGGTACTGATCGTGCCCATCACATCGTTCGCGATCACCGGCTACATCCTCTTCAAGGCGCGCACGATGGCTGCCAGTGATGAAACCGTATTTGTCAAAGCCCACTGGGCACTCGCGCACAAACGCAACTCGCATTTCATGTGGCTGTTGATCGTGGCTTGTTGCGTGATGGCCGGCGGATTATGGCTTTCCAGCGCCATGGGCTGGTCCAAGATCGCGACAATCGCCTTGCTGGGCGGCGTTGGCTTGCTCCCCTTCATGGTTTCCCTGCTGATACTGATCGTGCTGGGCAACGATGCTGTGCATCAAGCCAAGAGCAGCAAGCTTCCCAAGGGGACGGTCACTTCAAACACCGCCACTACTGCCTGAACGAATTCAAAATAGAGTGCAATGACAACTGAGAAAAAGATCTACTGGGGCGTCGGAATCTTTTCCGTCGTAATCATATTCGGCTCCTTCCTTATCCCGGGCGACCGCCCGAACAGAGAGGATCTGCCTTGGCATATCGAACATCCCGCCCCTAACACGGTCAAGGTGTTCGGACTTACCTTGGGCCAATCCAAACTCGGGAATGCCGAGACGCGCTTCAAGGAAGAGGGGGAACCAAGTCTGTTCAAATCGCCGGCGGGCGCATTGTCCGCCGAGTTGTTCTTCGAGCAGATCAATCTGGCGGGCTTGCGTTCCCGCGTGGTGCTGACTGCCGACATCCCCGATGCCGAGCTAAAAGTGATGTACGAACGCGGCTTGCGCATGGCCGGAACCGGCAGCGGCAAGAAGATCACCCTTACACCTGATGACATTGCCACACTGCGCAATGCACCCATCAGCAGCCTGACCTATATGCCCGGAGTAAGGGTCGATGAAACGCTATTTCTCAAGCGTTTCGGACAGCCCGCGCAGATCATCAAGGAAGAAAAGCACGGCACCACCCACTGGCTCTATCCGCAACATGGTTTGGATATCACCATGGGCGAGGGTGAGAAGCCGATCTTGCAGTACGTCTCACCCACAGAGTTCGACAAACTGGTGAAGCCGCTACACGCCCAAACTGCAACAAGTACTAAGTAGACTTTTCATCTGCATCCGGCTTCTTGGTCGGATGCGGCATCATGTCTTCGTCGTCATCCATCAGGATGCGTTGGCCGCCCCCTTCCATATCCTCGTATTGCCCTTTTTTCACGGCAATGATCAGTACTATCACGAAGAGTACGCCGAAGAACATCATGCCCGGTATCAAACTGTAGATCACTTCCATATCTGTCTCACTTCCTGAACATTGTGCGAATACGTGCTGCATTACCGATCACGATCAATGAACTGATCGGCATGGTGATCGCCGCCACCAGTGGACTGACCTTTGCCATCATGGCCAAAGGCACCATGATCAGGTTATAGACGAATGATAGACCGATATTCTGCTTGATTGTGAGCAAGGTACGCCGCGAGAGTTGAGTGGCCTGCAACACCTTGCTCAATTCATTGTGCATCAGCACGATATCCGCACTGTCGATGGACACATCGGTTCCCGAACCAAGCGCGATGCCCACATTGGCTCGGATCAGGGCGGGCGCATCATTGACGCCATCCCCCACCATCGCCACGATCTCGCCCCTCTGCTGCAGCCCCTGGATGACCCGATCCTTGTCTTGCGGCATCACCTCGGCGATCACTTCCATCCCGCCCAATTGCCTGGCGATGGCTTCTGCCACCGGACGACGGTCACCGCTCAGCAAAGTCATGCCTATACCGGCCTCACGCAAGGCATCCACCATCTGCTGCGCATCAGCGCGCAACTGGTCTGCCAGTCCGAATATCGCCACATGTCGACCGGCACATGCCATATAAACGCAGCTCATCGCCAGGGACTCCCAGCGATGCGCCTGCGACTGCAATGTCTCGTCCAGCTCCACGCCACACTGTTTCAGCCAGCCCGCGCTGCCAAGCCTGATCTCTTGCCCACCGACCGTAGCGGCGATACCCAAGCCGGCGGTTGCGTGAAAATCATTTACTTCGATGGCGCGGAAAGGGCATTGGTGATGTTCCGCAAAATTAACGATAGCGCGCGCAGTGCTATGTTCGCTGTAACGTTCTGCCGCCGCCGCCCTGGCGATCATCGCCCCGGCATCCACCCCCGCCGCGATCTCGGATTGCGCCACACTCATCTTTCCTTCTGTCAGCGTCCCAGTCTTGTCGAAAACAAAGTGCGTCACCCTGGAGAGGGTTTCCAGCACTAGCCCGTTCTTGACCAGGATGCCATGCTTGGCCCCAAGACCGGATGCGACCGCAATCGACATAGGTGTAGCCATGCCAAGCGCACACGGACATGTGATGATCAGCACAGATGTTGCCGCCATCAGCGCCAGTTCAAAGTCTTGCGTGTTCCAGATGAAGAAGGTCACACATGCGCACAGCAGCGTCACCAGCACGAACCAAGGCACTATCGTGTCGGCCAGCCGCTGTATCGGCGCTTTCGAGGATTGCGCCTCCTCCACCAGTCGGATGATCTTCGAGAGTGTCGTGTCTTGCAGCTGGGTACGCACTTCAACCAGCAAGGCCCCCGATGTATTGACGGTCCCTGCAGAGACAGTGTCGCCCGCACGCTTGTTTACCGGCGCCGACTCTCCGCTCAGCATCGATTCATCCACTGCGCTGCTACCTTCCAGTACCACACCGTCGACCGGGACGGTGTAGCCCGGCTTTACCATCACCTGATCTCCGAGCATCACTGCGCGGATGGGGGTCATCTTTTCCACGCCTTCCTTGATCACCATTGCCACTCTTGGTTGAAGCTCCATCAGGCGCTTGGTTGCTGACAACGCCTGGTGCCTGAACATACCCTCAAGGTAGCGTCCGATCAAAATGACGAAGGTCAGATTCGTGACGGTGTCGAAGTAGACTTCGCCGTGCTGATTATTGGTCAACGTGACATAAAGTGAGTAGGCGAAAGTGACCGACAATCCCAGCACGATAGGCAGATCCATGGTCAGATGTCCCGCCCTGAGTCCGCCGGCCGCGCCTTTGAAGAAGGGATAGCCCGAATAGAACAGCGTCGGCGTTGCCAATAGCAGTCCCATCCAGTGGAAAAAGCCGCGAAACTCATCCTGATTTGCACCGCTGTAGAGCGCGATGGCGATCCACATCATGTTCATGGCGGCAAAACCGGCGAAGAACAGCCTGAACAACATGGCGCGGTTGGTTTTCTTTATCGCACCTTCCGCGCTCTCCGGGTCGTAGGGGACCGCCGAGTAGCCGATACGCACCAGCGCTTTGATCAGGTCTGATAACTTGGTCCTGCTGTTATCCCATTTCACATGCAAACGCTTGGTTGCCAGATTGACTTCAGCCGAGAGCACACCCGGCACTTTTTTCAGTCCTCTCTCGATCAACCATACGCATGCCGCACAGTGGATACCTTCAACCAATAAGTGGATTGCGCGCGTGTCACCCGAGCAAGAGGTGAATTCCTGCTGGACTTCATCGAAGTCGTAGATGTCGATGTCTTTGGGTGGCTCCGGTGGAGGTGCCAGCAGAACACCTTCCGGCGTGCGCTGATAATAGCCCTGCAAACCGGCTTCATAGATGGCACCGCATACCGATTGGCAACCGAAACAGCAAAAATCCTTGGGCTTGCCTTCGAGCACAGCCTTGAATTCGGCATCTGCCGGAATCGGCAGGCCGCAATGGAAGCAGCCTGCCGAAACGTTGTTACCGTGGCTCATCGATAGAGCGTGATCAATGAGCCGCCTCTACAACCATGAATCGCTCTGTATCTACTGCGATCTCATCGTTGCCGCGCTTGAGATGAATATGCAATTCCCAGTAGCCCTTTAACGGAAAGCTTACGTAACCCTGGTAATTCCCTGCTGCGACTTCTTTGAATGCGGTGATGAAGTCTTTGCTGGCATCCGATGCGCGATATGCCTCCACCTCCATCTCGCCGCTTACAGGCTTGCCGTCCTTGTCCATCACCGATATCTCGTACATCGTAGGCTGCCCCTGGATCAAGGATTTTGGCTTATTGATTGTGGCCTTCCATCCCAATGCTTGTTGCCTGCCCAATTCACTGAGTAACTGTGTATTGCTCTTGCGGTCCTTGGTTTTGTATTCGCGGTCTATCAGCGATGACTGGTCATGTGTCGCGAACCAGATAAAGGCTGCATTGACCGCCAGCACCACCACGATGAGGCCCAGCATGCCAAGCAGCCAAGGGTTGCGCAGCCCTGATTTGTGATCTTGAGAAATCATCTGTCTGTTCCGTTATTTGTTAGGTCCGTAAAATTTGCTGGTGTATTCAGCAAATACATTCGGGTCTTCCACGCTCTCAACTCTGAACTGTATCGGCACGACATCTTTCATGATATTGGCAGCGGGCGCTTTGACGAATATCGTGAAGGAAGTTTGCCGGCCGTGATGTGTCATCGGGCTTTGTTCTGCCCCGATGATAATCTGATCTTTCACGCCACCCTCTGCAGTGACCTTGACTCTGAAGTCCTTGTCGGTTTTGTTCAGCACTTTGAAGTCGAACTTGTTCTGGATGGACCCATCGCTCATCTGCACGTACAACGGCTGACGCTCGTGTACGATCTTCAGCATCATGGAACCCATATGCGTCAAACCCCATACGATGCCCGCCAGCGCGATCATGATGATGCTGAGATATACCAGCGTACGCGGATGCTGATAGATCTTCTTGGCGGGCTGTCCCGAGAGCTCGTCCAGCGACGCATAGCGGATCAAACCGCGCGGCTTGTTGATCTTATCCATCACCACATCGCAGGCATCGATGCAAAGCCCGCAGGTGATACAGCCCAATTGCTGACCGTTGCGAATATCCACCCCTGTCGGACAGACCTGCACACACTGGAAACAGTCGATACAGTCCCCTTGAGGGGCAACTGCCTCGCCTCCCTTGCGGATCTTTCCACGCGGTTCGCCGCGCGTGTAGTCATAGGTCGGCAATATGGTCTGATTGTCAGTCATCACCCCCTGGATGCGTGCGTACGGGCATAGCCAGAAACAGGTCTGCTCTCTCAGAAAGCCCGCCAGGATGTAGGTTCCAACGAAGAACATGACGAGGACAACCCAGCCCACCATCGGCAATTGCAAATGGATCAACCGATTCCAATAGTCGAAGGCATCCACAAACCAGATCGAGAAGCTTATCCCTGTCAGAAGTGCAATCGCGGCCCAAAGGGCATGTTTAAGTACTTTCTTGCGCAGCTTGTCCAAGCCCCAGGGCGCACTATCAAGCTTGCGTCTGGCGGTAGGATTTCCCTCGATCTTGTCTTCGAGCCAAGTGAACCAGTCAGTCCATGCAGTCTGGAAGCAGAAATAGCCGCACCACACGCGCGAAGCCACCGAAGTCACGGCGAAGAGCGTCATCGCGGCCACCAGCAGCACCAGCGACAGCATCCATATATCTTGCGGCAACACCGTCAAACTGAAGAAGTGGAACTGATTGTGGTCAATGTCAAACAGGATGGCTTGCTTTCCATTCCAGCGCAGGTAAGGAAGCAGAAAGAAAGGCAGCCACAACGCCAGTTGCGCTCTATCCTTGAAAGTCCGGAAGAAGCCCGGCATGCGCTTGGCGTGGATGGTTTGCCCACCCGTGTTGACTGTCCAGGTTTCAAACTCGTTATACAGCGTGGTGACTTCACCCGGCTCTTTCTTGCCGACTTCCTGATTCATACCGCCTCCTGAATGCGCATTGTGTCGCCGGAACAACAACCCGGGCATTTGTTTCGTGAGCACGTGATTTTACTGCTTTAGCCCATGCAGTTCAGTGATTTTTCATACAAAAGAAAAAGGAGGAGAGCGAGCTCTCCTCCTTTTTTGCAAGAAGCTACAACTAGTGCTTCTTTTTCTCTTCTTCAGCCTTGACTGCGTTGGTATAGGCTTTGTAGAACAGCCATAGCGGAACAATAATTGAACCTACCAGTGCAATGATCACACCCCAAAAAACCATATCCTGATTCATAGCTGCTCTCCTTACGTTATGGCCTGCACAAGTTCCCTCATGCAGGCCTCACATGATTACTGCGCTTGACCACCGCCGAACTTGTAAACATACACAGCCAGCTTCTTGATCTCGGCATCAGACAGCTTGCCGCCCTGGAACGCAGGCATCACTGCCACACGCGTTTCGGGGGTTCCGGCATTGACACCGTGCTTGATGGTGTACTTGATGCCTTCGACGGAGCTGTCGAAACGCCACACGCTGTCGGTCAGGTTAGCAGATCCCATGGCTTGCATACCCTTGCCGTCTTCACCGTGGCAGGCGGTACAGCCTTTCTCGGCGAACAGCGGTGTCGAGGTCGGCTTGCCGGCTGCAACTGCGTTTGCCAGCGTGTCGATCTCCGCTTCGGACAACATGTCAGCGTGTGCCATCATCATGCCTTGGCGACCAGCTACGATGGTCTCGTGGATTGCATCGATGGTGCCGCCATACAGCCAGTCGTCGTCGTTCAGGACAGGTGCGAACAGACCGAACTTGTCGTGTGTGCCTACGCCATTGGTACCGTGACATGCTGCACAGTTGTCACCGAACAGCACTTTGCCGGAACGCGTCACGTACTCTGTCAATTCGCTGTCTGCCAGAATTGCAGCAGGCGTCATGTCCTTGAGCTTGGCTTCATACTTGCCGCGCACTTCGTCCACCACGCTCTTGTCAGCTTCCATCTCGCCGATCGCTGTCCAGCCACCAAGGCCCTTGGTGAAGTAACCAGCATTGGAGATCGGGAATGCCGGGTAATACAGCCAGTACACCACACACCAGATCGCGCTGGCTGTCAGGCCCAGCATCCACCACTTGGGCGGCTGATTGATATAGTCGCCCAGATCGTCATCCCAGACGTGCCCAGTCGTTGGCACGCTGCTTGCATCGTGTTTGTCGCTCATCTTTTTTCTCCCAATTTGATAGGGTCCTCGTCGTCCAGAGCCATGCGACTCTGGTCTTCGAAATTTTGCTTATTGGACGGTCGGAACACCATGACGTAGGTCACTACCATGCCGATCGCGGCGACCAGGGCAAAGAACACCCCCAGCCAGTCATTGGTCGTCATGGCCTGCACATCCATACCAAGGTGTTCCAACAGTTTAATCACGGTAGTTCACACCTTCTTCGAACTTGACGTGGTTGCCCAGTCCTTGCAGATAGGCGATCAGTGCATCCATGTCTGTCTTGCCTTCGAGTTCGGCCGCCGCACCGGCGATATACTCGTCGGTATAGATAGTCTTCGGCACCGGGTTGAACGGCATGATGGTCAGAACCTTCATGGTTTCTACAGTCTCGGCCACGTCCACCTTCTTGTCAGCCAGCCAGAAGTAGTTAGGCATCACGGACTCGGGCACCACATCGCGCGGATACATCAGATGGCGGCGATGCCACTCGTCAGAGTACTTGCCTGCCAAGCGTGCCAGATCAGGGCCGGTACGCTTGGAACCCCACTGGTAGGTGTGGTCGTACATGGACTCTTCAGCGATGGAGTAGTGACCATAACGATCCTTCTCGTCACGGAACGGACGGATCATCTGCGAGTGACACAGGAAACAGCCTTCGCGGATGTAGACGTTACGACCTGCCAGCTCCAGCGTCTTATATGGACGAACGCCGTCACCGGGCTGCCAGTCGTTCAGCGTCTTGCTTGCTGAAGTAGCCGGATTCCAGATGATCTTGTCCATCGGGATGACGTTGCCGTTCAGATCCTTGTGCTGCGTGTTGTTGCAGGTAGGATCGTTCTGGCACATCGCCGTGTTCGGCAGATAGAACAGCGGCACGATTTCCACGATACCGCCGATTGCCACGGCGATTGCGGTCAACACGAACATCAGGAGCGTACTGCGCTCTGTCTTGTCCTGAAGTTGTGTCGAGTAGATTTTGTCGTGATCAGACATATTATTCACTCCCCTTATGCATTAGCCGGAACAGCGCTGGCACTGCGTGCAGAACTTGCAGTGCGCACAGTCATCACGATGTTGTACAGAGCGATCCAGGTACCGATGTTGAAGATCAGGCCGCCGATCGCACGCATCGCGTAGTACGGATGCATGGCGGAAACAGACTCAACGAAGGTATAGGTCAGCGTGCCGTACTCGTCGTAGTCACGCCACATCAGGCCCTGCATGATGCCGGAGACCCACATCGCCACGACGTAGACCACAGTGCCGATAGTAGCCAACCAGAAGTGAACGTTCACCAGACCTTCGGAATACATCTTCTCAACGCCCCACAGTTTCTTGATCATGTGGTACATCGCGCCGTAGGCAACCATCGCCATCCAGCCCAGAGCGCCGGAGTGCACGTGACCCACAGTCCAGTCGGTGTAGTGAGACAGAGCGTTAACGGTCTTGATGGACATCACTGGACCTTCGAACGTGGACATCGCGTAGAACGCCAAAGCCACAACAAGGAAGCGCAGGATGTAGTCGGTACGCAGACGGTCCCAGGCGCCGGACAAGGTCATCATACCGTTCATCGCACCACCCCAGGACGGGATGATCATCGCCAGAGAGACAGCGGCACCCAGGGAGCCGGTCCAGTCAGGCAAAGCGGTGTACTGCAGGTGGTGCGCACCCAGCCAAACATATCCGAATGTCAGCGCCCAGAAGTGCAGCACGGAGAGACGATAGGAGAACACCGGACGGCCAGCCTGCTTCGGAACGAAGTAGTACATGATCGCCAGGAAGCCACCAGTCAGGTAGAAACCAACCGCATTGTGACCCCACCACCATTGGATCATGGCATCTTGAACGCCAGAATAGATGGAGAAAGAGTTAGTCATGCTGACAGGGATCGCCATGCTGTTGACCACGTGCAGGTAGGTGATCATCACGATCATGCCCATGGTGAACCAGTTGGATACGTAGATGTGCGAAGTCTTGCGGATACCGATGGTCATGATGTAGTTGAAACCGTACATCAGCCAAACGACGGCGATCGCGATATCGATCGGCCACTCCAGCTCGGCATATTCCTTGCCGGAAGTCCAGCCCAGCGGCAGAGTGATCACTGCAGAAACGATGATCAGGTTCCAGCCGATGAAGGTTGCCCATGCCAGACCGTTGCTCCACAACTTGGTAGCACCGGTGCGTTGCACGATGTAAAAACCTGTTGCCATCAGCGCACAACCACCGAACGCGAAGATCACGGCGTTGGTATGAAGCGGACGCAGACGACCGAAGGTGATCTCGGCGATGTCAAAGTTCAGGAACGGCCAAGCCAGCTCCGATGCGACCCACACACCGATGAGCGTACCTACACATGCATAAATGGCGGCAGCGATGGTGAACCAGCGCACAACCTCCATATCGTACTTTACTGGTGTCGCTTGATTAGCTTCCACAGTAGTCTCCTCCCCAGAGCGAAATTAAAAATACCAATGCGCCAAGTACCCAAATGTTCCTGCGTACCGGACGCACACTTTGTTGCAAACCTACAGCGCGGCAAATTGTCGCAGTGCGCGCGCGACAAGTAAAGCCTAAATTGGTTCCGAGCCAAGCATACCCCACTAAAACCGTCGGGTTGCTTCGCAGCGAAAGCGGGGCGGATACTATGGAATTTTGGCTACGCGCGATTTGATATAAGTCAAAAAGCAACCTTGCTCGTCGTGCGGATGTTCCCGACAAGATGAGATGGGGACTATGACTGGAGCGGGTGAAGGGAATCGAACCCTCGTCGTAAGCTTGGGAAGCTTCTGCTCTACCATTGAGCTACACCCGCATGGTGTAGAATGCGGCGCGGATTCTAACACGGGCATCATTCAATCAAGTGATCACAGTCAGCATCAACGGCGCAGCACGCCAATTAACCTCAAACTTCAGCATCGCCGCTTTGATCGAAGAGATGGGCCTGACCGGCAAGCGCATCGCGCTTGAACGGAACGGCGAGATCGTCCCGCGTAGTCAGTTCGCCTCTCAAGCACTCGAAGATGGCGATACGCTCGAAATAGTGGCTGCCGTAGGCGGCGGGTAAGCACAATTCTGGAACATATATATATGAATGACACTTTAACCATTGCAGGCAAGCGCTATTCTTCCCGGCTTCTGGTCGGCACCGGAAAATACAAGGATTTCACCGAAACTCGTGCAGCGCTGGATGCCAGTGGCGCCGAGATCGTCACGGTTGCGATCCGGCGCACCAACCTGGGGCAGAACGCCAACGAGCCCAACCTGCTCGACGCCGTGCCACCTTCCAAATTCACCTACCTGCCCAACACGGCCGGTTGCTACAGTGCCGATGACGCGGTGCGCACCCTACGCCTGGCGCGCGAATTGCTGGATGGCCATTCGCTGGTCAAACTGGAAGTACTGGGTGACCCGCAGTCCCTCTATCCCAATGTGATCGAAACCATTGCCGCAGCCAAGATTTTGGTCGCCGAAGGATTCCAGGTCATGGTCTACACCTCGGACGATCCCATCGTTGCCAAGCAATTGGAAGACATCGGCTGCGCAGCGATCATGCCGCTGGCGTCGTTGATCGGCTCAGGAATGGGCATCCTGAACCCCTGGAACCTGCAACTGATCATGGAGCGCGTGCAAGTGCCGGTGATCGTGGATGCCGGCGTGGGCACGGCTTCCGATGCCGCTATCGCCATGGAGTTGGGCTGCGACGGCGTGCTGATGAACACGGCCATTGCCGCCGCCAAGGATCCCGTATTGATGGCTTCGGCCATGAAGAAAGGCGTGGAAGCCGGACGCGAAGCCTATCTCGCCGGACGCATGCCCAAGAAACTCTATAGCGCCAGTCCCAGCTCGCCGACTGCAGGCATCATCGCTTCGGCCCGCAACTGATGACTGCGCCAGAAGACCTGCGCCAACGGCATATCAGAAGCTTCGTACTGCGGCAGGGCCACCTGTCTACGGCCCAACGACGTGCGGTCGATACGCTGTTGCCGCGCTACGGCATCCCTTATGCGGCACGGCCACTCGACCTGGATCAGGCTTTTGGGCGTAGCGCCCCGAAGATACTGGAAATCGGTTTCGGCATGGGAGACAGCACGGCGACCATCGCCGCCGCCCACCCCGAGATCGATTATCTGACACTGGAAGTGCACACCCCCGGTGTCGGCAACCTGCTCAAGCTGATCGACGGGCAATCGATAGGCAATATCCGCATCATCCAGCACGACGCGGTCGAAGTGCTGCGCGACATGATCACCGATGCCTCACTGGACGGCGTGCATATCTTCTTTCCCGACCCGTGGCATAAGGCGCGCCATCATAAGCGGCGCCTGATCCAGTCGCCGTTCATCGCGCAGTTGGCGCTCAAACTCAAGCCCGGCGGATATATCCATGCCGCAACGGACTGGCAGGAATATGCGGAACAGATATTGAACGTCTTCAGTTCAGAGCCACTGCTAGAGAATACCGCTGCCGATTACGCGCCCCGCCCAGAGTACCGCCCGCTCACCAAATTCGAGCAGCGCGGATTGCGTCTGGGTCACGGCGTCTGGGATCTAGTTTTCCGCCGCAATAAAGACCTGTAGCAGATCATTCAGGAAGCGTCGCCCCAACTCGGTCGGCGCGATACGACCCGCCTCGCGCACCAGCAATCCCTTTTGCTCTGCCAGTTCCAACTCATGCCGGATCAATAGCAAGGGCAGACTGGTGCGTTCCTGAAACAAGGCTTCTTCGAATCCGCCGTTCAACCGCAAGGCATTCATCATGAATTCAAAAGCAAGGTCGTCCTTGTCCAGCACCTGCTCACTCTGCATCTGCCTTCCCTGCGCCACACCATCAATATATGCCTTGGGTTGCTTATGCCGGGCTTGGCGTATCACTTTGTCGTGGAAACTCAGCTTGCTGTGCGCACCCGCGCCGATGCCGAGGTAATCGCCGAACTGCCAGTAGTTGAGATTGTGGCGAGCGTGCTTGCCAGGCTGGGAAAACGCCGAAGTCTCATAGTGCTCATAGCCATTTGCCGCCATGAGCGTTTCGATCCCCGCCTGCATCTCACTGCTTGCATCATCGTCCGGCAGCTGGGGCGGATGATGCGCGAACAGCGTATTCGGCTCCAACGTCAGGTGATAACAGGAGAGATGCTGCGGGGCGAATGACTGCGCGGTTTGCACATCAAGCATTGCCTCTTCCAGCGATTGGCCGGGCAGGGCATACATCAGATCCAGATTGATATTGTCAAAGTAGGCCTGTGCGACATCAATCGCGCGCTTCGCTTCCCCGCTTGAATGGATGCGACCCAATGCTTGCAGATGTACATCATTGAAACTCTGAATACCAAGCGACAGCCGATTCACCCCGGCGTCACTGAATGCCGCGAATTTGTCCGCCTCGACCGTGCCCGGATTCGCCTCCAGAGTGATCTCTGCTTCATGTGCCAGCGGCAAGCGCATGCGCACCTGCGCCAACAGATACGATAGCGCCTCGCCCGACAGCAAACTGGGCGTGCCACCACCAATGAAGATGGAATAGACCTTGCGCCCCCAGATCAAGGGCAATGCCGAGTCCAGATCGCGCAACAAGGCTTCTACGTATTCCCGGTCCGGGATCGTACCCGGCGCCTCATGCGAGTTGAAGTCGCAGTAAGGACATTTCCGTACACACCAAGGGATATGGATGTAGAGCGAGAGGGGCGGCAGCGCCCGGAAATTCACCGGCTGCGATTTGATACCGAATGGCTGTAGTGTCTGTGAATTCATGCGCGCGGAAAGCGCTGCATCAACACTTGCAGCGCCTTGGCGCGATGGCTGACATTTGCTTTTTCGTCATGCGAGAGCTCAGCAGCGGTCTTGCCGAATTCTTGCAGCCAGAACATCGGGTCGTAGCCGAAGCCGCCTTCGCCGCGCTCCTCGTGGAATATCTCGCCTTGCCATTCGCCCTCGGCTATCAAAGGCTGTGGGTCATCGGCGTGGCGCACCAACACCAGCACACAATAATAATGGGCACGACGATTCGTCACGCCCCGCATATCCAGCATCAGCTTCTCATTGTTGCGCGTATCGGATTTCGGGTTGTCGCCTGCATAACGCGCTGATATCACGCCGGGCGCGCCACCCAATGCCTCCACACAGATGCCGGAATCGTCGGCCAGTGCGGGCAAGCCGCTCTCGCGGCTGACATGCCGCGCCTTGGCCAGTGCATTCTCGACGAAAGTGCAGTGCGGCTCTTCCGCCTCGGCGATGCCAAGCTGGGATTGCGTCAGCACCTCGATGCCCAGCGGCGACAACATGCGCTGGAATTCGCGCAACTTGCCGGCATTGTTCGAAGCGATGACCAGCTTGTTCATTGCGCCAAAGCCGTGCGTTGCATCTCGCCCAGTTGCCCGATACCAAGTTTGGCCAACTCCAGCAGCACATCCATCTCCTCGCGCGAGAAAGGATGACCCTCGGCCGTACCCTGCACTTCTACAAAATGGCCGCTCCCCAGCATCACCACGTTCATATCGGTGTCGCAATCGGAGTCTTCCGGGTAATCGAGATCAAGCACGGGTATGCCTTGATAGATGCCGACCGAGATGGCCGCGACTGAATCCTTGAGCGGATTCTCTTTGATCAACCCCTGTTGAATCAGACTGCTCACCGCATCATGCAAGGCAACATAGGCACCGGTGATACTTGCGGTGCGCGTACCGCCATCCGCCTGGATCACATCGCAGTCCAATGTGATGGTTCGCTCGCCGAGCTTGGCGAGGTCAACCACGGCACGCAGACTGCGCCCGATCAAGCGCTGGATCTCTTGCGTACGTCCGGATTGTTTGCCCTTGGCTGCTTCGCGCCCCATGCGACTGCCGGTAGAACGCGGCAACATGCCGTATTCGGCCGTCACCCAGCCTTCGCCGCTGCCCTTCTTGTGCGGCGGCACGCGCTCCTCCACACTGGCGGTGCAGATGACTTTGGTATCGCCGCACTCGATGAGTACCGAGCCTTCGGCATGCTTGGTGTAATGGCGTGTGATGCGGATATCGCGGAGTTGATCCGGCTGTCTTTGGCTAGGGCGCATGGCGTGGATACGTGAGAAAAATCGAAAGCGGATTATACCGCCTTGCACAGCGAACTATGCAGGCGCGCCTTCTTCGAGTATCACGCACACCGGCGATTCGGTCGCATGGTCCTGCTCTGCCGCACCCAGTCTGGCCACCACGGCCGTGGTGTTGTCGGCGCGCGCGCCTTCGCGGTAGATGGCCACATCGATCAATTCGCCCAGTGTGGTTTGCAGATAACGGCTTGCGTGCAACTTGGTCACTTCGATCTCTTCAAGCGGGCTCCAGAAACCGTCGCTGCATAACAGCAACATATCGCCATCCTGCACTTCGACGCTGGGCGCGACCTCGGCGTAGAACATATCTTCCACGCCACCCAGACAGTTGGTGATCTTGTTGCGGTCGGGATGGGTGCGCATCTCTTCCGGACTGATGATGCCCCAGTCTGCCCATTGCTGGACGACCGAGTGGTCGTGCGTGACATTCTGCACCGCACCTTGGCGCAACAGGTAAAAGCGCGAGTCGCCCGCATGCGCGAACCATACCTTGCCATCCTGTACCAGCGCCGCCACACAGGTGGTGCCGGGATTCCCGCCCAGATTCTGCTCTCGGGCATAGTCGATGATCTCGTCGTGGCCTGCGCGCATGGTCGCGCGCAAAAACACTTCCGGCTCTTTCACCCGCCCCGACTCCAACCGGCTGAATGCGCGCATGAAGGTGTAGACCGCGATCTGCGCAGCGATCTCGCCATGCAGATGCCCGCCCATCCCGTCCGCCAGCACGAGCAGCAAGGCATCGTTGGTATAGGCATAGCCCACACGATCCTGATTGTATTTGCGCCCGCCGATATGGTTGGCTTGGTGGATAGCGAACTTCATTCATTTTCCCGCTGTTTGCCTGCCCGCAACGATGTGCGCACACGGCGACTGGGCGCAATCGTAATATAATGCGCGCGGTTCAGTCCGTCTTTTTTCCTCCCGCTTGGAGTTTTGATGATTTTCAGCATGACCGGCTATGCCGTCGCCACCGCCGAACTTGATGTCGGCTCGCTCTCGCTTGAGTTGCGCTCGGTCAATCATCGCTATCTGGACCTGCAATTGCGGATGCCGGACGAATTACGCGCACTCGAGCCCATGTTGCGCGAGCAGATATCCTCCCAGATCAGCCGCGGCAAGGTCGAATGCCGCATCAATCTCCTCTCGCGCGCCTCCGTTCAGCCGGGAAGCGGGATCAATCTTGAGGTCGTCAAACAACTTTCCGCCTGGAGCGCTCAGGTGCGCGAGGTGCTCCCTGCAGCGGGTGAATTGACGATCTCCGAAATACTGAAATGGAACGGCGTGACCGAGAGCCCATCTGTTTCCAGTGAGTCGCTGCATGCCGCAGTAGCAACCGCGCTGCGGCAAGCTTTGCTGGATTTCGCCGCCGCCCGGCAGCGCGAGGGGGAGAAACTTGCGAGTTTCCTGCTTGAACGGGCTGAAGGAATAGAACATCTGCGGCTGGATGTCGCGCCACGCATCCCTGGTGCCATCGCCGCCTATGAAACCAAACTGCGTGCACGCCTGTTCGAAGCGCTGGGCAGCGAAGACGACGAACGTGTCCGGCAAGAGATCACTCTGTATGCCAGCAAGATCGATGTGGATGAAGAGCTCTCCCGCCTGCACACCCACCTTGCCGAAGTAAGGCGCGTAATCAGCAAGGGCGGCATCGTTGGCAAGCGCTTGGATTTCATGATGCAGGAGTTGCACAGAGAGGCCAATACATTAGGCTCGAAATCTGTGGATACAGAAGTCTCGCGCTGCGCGATGGATATCAAATTATTGATCGAGCAGATGCGCGAGCAAGTACAGAACATCGAATAGGAGAACAGCATGCCAGGAAGTCTAATCGTCATCAGCGCCCCTTCAGGCGCGGGGAAAACCAGTCTGGTGCACGCCCTGCTCAAACATGACCCGCAGATCGGGCTTTCCGTTTCCTATACGACGCGCGCGCCGCGTGACGGCGAGATAAACGGCAAACACTATCATTTCGTCAGTCGAGAGACCTTCCTTGAAATGGCCAAGCGTGGTGAGTTTCTCGAGAGCGCCGAAGTCTATGGGAATCTCTATGGCACTTCCCAAAAGTGGATCGCCGAAGAGACAGCCAAAGGTCGCGATATCCTGCTCGAGATCGACTGGCAGGGCGCGGCACAGGTTCGCAAGATATTTCCCGAATGTATCTCCATCTTCATCCTGCCTCCCTCGCAGGAAGCTTTGGCACAACGGCTGAACGGACGCGGCACGGACGACGCAAGCGTGATCTCCAGGCGCCTCGCGGCTGTGCGCGACGACGTCGCCCATGTCGCTGAATTCGATTATGTTATTATCAACGAAGACCTGAACAGGGCACTGCACGAGCTTGAATCCGTCGTGTTAGCCGCCCGCCTGCGCGGATCGAGACAGATCTCCAGGCACCAGCAACTTATCAACCAATTACAGACTCCGGAGAATTGATCATGGCACGTATCACCGTCGAAGATTGCATGGCTTACATACCTAACCGCTTTGAGCTGACACTGGCAGCCGCCTATCGCGCCCGCCAGCTGGCCAACGGTGCCAACCATCTGGTCGAGACCAGCAAGGACAAGCCGACCGTCGTCGCACTGCGCGAGATCAGCGAAGGCAAGGTCGGCATCGAGATACTGAACCGCGGCATGGCCTGACCCCCCTATTTCTGCAGGATTTCAGCGGAGCGAATACATGTCACAAGCCGATGCTGAAGCGCTCCTGCAGGAAGTCTCCGCCTATCTCAAGGCGGAAGACGTAGCACAGATCCAATCAGCGCTGGATTTCAGCCACGCTGCCCATGCAGGCCAGATGCGCCAGTCCGGCGCACCTTACGTCACACACCCCATCGCCGTAGCACGCATCCTTACGCCTTTGCATCTGGACGTGCACGCCATCAATGCCGCTTTGCTGCACGATGTCGTCGAAGACACCTCTGTCACCGTCGAGGAAGTCTCGGAACGGTTCGGGCCCGCCGTGGCGGGTTTGGTTGAAGGCCTCAGCAAGATCGACAAACTGAAGTTCGATACGCTGGAAGATGCCCAAGCGGAGAACTTCCGCAAGATGCTGATGGCGATGGCGCGCGATGTGCGCGTGATCCTGATCAAACTCGCTGACCGTTTGCACAATATGCGCACGCTGGATTCCGTTTCCGCCCACAAAAGTGCGCGCATCGCACGCGAGACGATGGACATCTATGCTCCCATCGCGAACCGTCTCGGGCTGAACACCATCTACCAGGAACTCGAGGATCTCAGCTTCAAGTATCTGCACCCGAACCGCTATGCCGTGCTCTCCAAGGCGCTCAAGGTCGCCCGCGGTAATCGACGCGAAGTGGTCAGCAAGATACTCGAGTCGATCGGACAGCGTCTGGATGCCAACCATATCAAGGCAGAGGTCAAGGGCCGCGAGAAGCATCTGTTCGGCATCTACCAGAAGATGCAAAGCAAGTCGCTGGCATTCGCCCAAGTCCTCGACATTTATGGCTTCCGCATCCTGGTCGACGACATCCCGTCCTGTTACTTTGCACTGGGTGTTTTGCACAGCCTGTACAAACCTTTCCCGGGCAAGTTCAAGGACTACATCGCCATTCCCAAAGCCAATGGCTACCAGTCGCTGCACACGACCCTGTTCGGCCCATTCGGCACACCGATCGAAGTGCAGATACGCACGCATGAGATGGACAAACTTGCGGAGAGCGGCGTGGCTTCGCATTGGCTGTATAAAGCCAGCGATACCCAGATCAACGAGCTACAGCAGAAGACACACCAGTGGCTGCAGAGTCTGCTGGAGAGCCTGGCGCAAAGTGGGGACTCGGTCGAATTCCTGGAACACCTCAAGATCGATCTCTTTCCGGACGAGGTCTACGTGTTCTCGCCCAAGGGCAAGATCTTCGCCCTGCCGCGCGGTGCTACGACTGTCGATTTCGCGTATTCCGTGCACACTGATATCGGCAACCGCTGCGTGGCCTGCAAGGTCAATTCCGAACTGGTTCCGTTGCGCACCGAGCTGCGCAACGGTGACCGCGTCGAGATCATCACCGCGCCGCAGGCACACCCGAATCCTGCGTGGCTGGGTTATGTCGTCACCAGCAAGGCGCGCAGCGAGATCCGCCACGCTTTGAAGACCATGCACCTGAACGAGTCCGCGCGGCTCGGAGAGCGTTTACTGTCCCAAGCCTTCAGCGCACTGGGCCTGAAGCTGCAGGACATGGATGAATCGCACTGGGAAAAATTGTTACGTGATACCGGCGTCAAATCACAGCAGGATATCTTTGCCGACATCGGACTCGGACGCCGCCTCAACATGGTAGTTGCCAAGCAGCTCGCCAGCATTGGCGACACCATATCCAGCGATGCACTAGGCAATGCCGTGGTCACCATTCAGGGCACGGAAGGCATGGCGGTGCAATTCGCAAAGTGCTGCCGACCGATCCCAGGTGACCCTATCATCGGCATCATCAAGAGCGGCCAGGGTTTGATCGTGCACACACATGATTGTCCGACCTTGCGCAAGGGACGCGGCAGCGAGCAATGGCTGGATGTGATGTGGGACAAGAACATCAGCCGCTCCTTCGATGTCAGCATCAAGCTGATCGTTGCCAACCGGCGCGGCGTATTGGCAAAAGTGGCTGCGGCGATCGCCGATGCGGATTCCAACATCGAGAACGTGAATTTCAGCAATGAAGGTGAATATACTGCGACCTATTTCACGCTGCAGGTCAACAATCGCCTGCATCTGGCCAACATCATGCGCAACCTGCGCAAGATCCCCGAAGTCGTGCGCATCGCCCGCCTGAAGAACATCGCATAAACCAATAGCTACTTCGCGAATCGCTTGTATATCTCCAGCATCATGCTGGCTTTATCGAAAGTCTCCTGATATTCCTCGTCGCAGCGCGAGTCTGCCACAATCCCGCCTCCAGCCCAGCAGCATATCTCCCCGTCCGAATACACCATGGTCCGGATAGCGATATTGGTATCCATCTGCCCGTCAAAACCGATGTAGCCGATGCTGCCACAATAGACGCCTCTGCGATCCGGCTCCAGCTGCTCGATGACCTCCATCGCCCGCTGCTTGGGTGCACCCGTGATCGAACCTCCAGGGAAACAGTCGCGCAATACATGCAAGGCATCACGGCCGTCTTGCAGACGGCCCTCGATGGTGCTGACCAGATGGTGCACATTTGCATAGCTTTCCAGCTCGAACAGTTTCGGCGTTCGTACCGACCCAGCCTCGCAACTCTTGCTCAAGTCATTGCGCAGCAAGTCGACGATCATCAGGTTCTCAGCGCGATCTTTGGGATTCTGCAGCAGATCTTGCGCCAGGCGTTCATCTTCCTCATTGTCGCGTGACCGCGCGCGAGTCCCTTTTATCGGTTTTGTTTCCACCCTGCCCAGCTGGACTTGCAGGAAGCGCTCGGGGGACGCGCAGAGTATCTGCGCGAGCGGCCAATCCATGAATGCCGAGTACGGGGCAGGGCTAAGCCTGCGCAATTCCTGATATGCAGAGTATGCGTCGCCCGATGCTTTGGCGGTGAATCGCTGCGCCAGATTGACTTGGTAGCAGTCTCCCTCCAGCAAATATGCCTGCACCTTCTCATAGGACAGCCTGTACTCGTCTGGCGACATATTGGAGGTGACAGCTTCTTGCACAGAAAATTGCGCGCATCTCTGCTCTGCAGACTGAGCGATTCCTATTCTGTGCAGCACTTGCTCCAGCATGGCTTCGGTCTGGGGATATCTCAAACGCGACACCAATCGCGCCGCCCTTTCCTGATGATCGACGAGTATCGCCCAGTCATAGATCGCAACCGCCATCTGAGCCAACTGCTCTGCGTCTTGCGTGTATTCCGGTGAACGCTGATATCTCCGGGCAAGGTCGTAACTCCAATACCCCAACGCGCCCCCCGCAAACGGAATATCCGGATGCAGCTCGACCACTGCCCCCAGTTCAGCGCGAATCAAATCGAATGGGTCGTCACTGGACTCCAGCATGCCGGATGTTCTGCATATGGTCGTTTGCTCGCCTTGCGTCACCAGTGTGGTGACCGGATTGGCAACGATGATGTCAAAGCGCCCGATACAGCCGCTATCCAGCCATGCAGCCCACGTCCAATTCCGAACCGCCACGAAGTAGGGGCTAGCATCTTCTAGGTAGGGGATGGGTGCGCTATATAACATCAGAGATAAGATCCATGACCCGCATTCAGAAAGGAATGATTCAAATGGCGAGCGTCATCGTTGCCAAACGAGCAGTCATACGGCCGAATACCAGGACCGCTTGCCTGCTCACTTCACGCGCGGCTCACATGGCATGATTCTACAGGGCTGCACTGGATATGTCGGCGCGTGCAGAATCCTCACGCCATCCGCTCGCAAGCGCAGCTGTTCTTAAATGGACTGATTGCACATATAGCAAGAAGAAAAACGAACTCCATTAGAGTCCGGTCGAATTACTGTGCCGATCGCGAATGCAAGCGACATCTACGGCATCTGCTCGATGCTCGATGATACGTACATACCGTCACTGAGCCGCAGGCTCAGAACGCAAAGGACAGCCTTGATATGCGCGGCAATAGCCAACACACGCGGAATCGGCGAAGACTAACTCCACCGCCGGGCGCATTTAGCCGGCAAGCCCTGCTCGCACATTAAACGTGAATCAGCCCCTACCTATACAACGAGTCGGGGCTGCTTTCACAGCCTCCCGCAGCCTTAGTTAGGCTTGCCGATACCTGGTGTCGGAAAGGGCCAGGTCGCAGCCGGACGCACAGGCGGCGGCGCGGAAGGTGCCGGTGCTGTAACGACTGGAGCTACTACCGGCTTGCTTGCCACCACTGGCTTCTTAGCCACAACCTTTTTAGCAACAGGCTTCTTGGCGGCGACGACTTTCTTCGCTACCGGCTTCTTAGCTGCAACTTTTTTCGCTGCGGGCTTCTTGGCGGCGACGGCTTTCTTCGCTACCGGCTTCTTAGCTGCAACTTTTTTCGCTGCGGGCTTCTTGGCGGCGACGACTTTCTTCGCTACCGGCTTCTTTGCTGCTGGTTTGGCTTTCTTTGCTGCTACCATTTCAACCTCCTTGAGATATGAAAGTTAATAAGAACAACACTTACTACTCCTCCAGCATGCTGCCTCGCAGCAATACCAAAGCCTTTACGGCGCGATCCATCAATGCGCCTTCGATCCGTTTTCGCGTTTTGCACGCCCAGTTTCCGTCTCAATGCGAATAACTGGATGCACTGCGCCACGACCAGACATCAATGCCGGCCGAAAATCATGTTCTGTGAATTTTGAGGGAGGAAAGCCCCCGAGAGAAATCTCGTTTTTCGATTGCGCATTCAGCGCAAAAGGTGATGCCGGAAATGTAGTTGCTGCCTTAATTTCGAGTTCGCGCAAGCGAAGCCCCCTTATTTTTATCCGTCGACCACTATAAGTAGTAGTTTTTGTGGATTTTTTTCACTACATCTTGCGGTTGCAACTTTATCCGAAATATGTTTGATGTCAATAAGCAATCGTTGTTTTTTTGATATTTCTTTGCGCGTCATGCAATCCAGGTTCGGGGATGTTCGCATAAATAATTTCGCCCCTTGAGAGGGGCGAAATTATTACCGCATCAACCGACTCTAAAAAATCAATCCCAAGAGAGTGCGCCGCCAGTCTGATATTCAGTAACGCGCGTCTCGAAGAAGTTCTTCTCTTTCTTAAGATCGATCATCTCAGCCATCCAAGGGAAGGGGTTGGTCGCACCCGGATAGAGCGCATCGATACCGATCTGCTGGCAACGGCGATTGGCGATGAAACGCAGATACTCCTTGAACATACCGGCATTGAGACCCAGCACACCGCGCGGCATGGTGTCTTCGGCATAGCGATATTCCAGCTCCACCGCCTTGGTGAAGTGCCCTTTCAGGCGCTCCTTGAATTCCGGCGTCCACAGGTGCGGATTCTCCAGCTTGATCTGGTTAGCCATGTCCACCCCGAAGTTCAGGTGTAGCGACTCGTCACGCAGGATGTACTGAAACTGCTCCGCAGCGCCCGTCATCTTGTTCTGGCGACCCAGCGCCAGCACTTGCACGAAGCCGACATAGAAGAACAACCCCTCCATGATGCACGCGAACACGATCAAAGATTCCAGCAGTTTCTGATCGTTCTCGGGTGTGCCGGTCTTGAACTCAGGATTGGTCAACGTATCGATGAAGGGCAGCAAGAACTCATCCTTGTCGCGGATGCTCTTGACCTCATGATACATATTGAACACTTCGCCCTCGTCCATCCCCAGGCTTTCCACGATGTACTGGTAAGCATGCGTATGGATCGCCTCGTCGTATGCCTGACGCAGCAGATACTGGCGACATTCAGGCGCGGTGATATGGCGATAAGTGCCCAGCACGATGTTGTTCGCAGCAAGGCTGTCGGCGGTGGAGAAGAAGCCCAGATTGCGCATGACGAGACGGCGCTCATCCTCGGTCAGGCCATTCGGATTCTTCCACAACGCGATGTCGGCCGACATGTTGATCTCTTGCGGCAACCAGTGGTTCGCGTTGCCTGCATTGTATTTTTCCCATGCCCAGTTGTATTTGATGGGAACCAGCTGGTTCACATCCGCATTCCCATTGATCAAACGCTTGTCTTCCACGCGGATGCGACCGGTAGACACCGAAGCGATGGTGTAATCATGCTCGGCAACAGGTGCGGTTCCCGCTGCCAGTGCACCCATGCGTGCAGCGGCAGGCGCGGCCGTTGGCATCACTTCATCTTCGAAATTCAGCATGTGTAGTCCTTTTCTTCTTGTATCCCCCGCGCAGGACGCGGGTGGTGATTTCCATACGCCACGGCTCGGCAGGCTGCCGAACCGTGTCATTTGAGTATTACTGGCAAGCCTCGCACTCTGGATTGTCGATTGAGCAGAACTGCGTTTCTTCAGTTGCCGGTGCTGCCGACATCTCCCCCGCCCCCCCGCTCGATACCGCATTCAGCGATCCGGCACGCGACGTGGATTTCTCGGCAGACGTGGCACCCAAGGTGCGCAGGTAATACGTGGTCTTCAGACCGCGCACCCATGCCAGCTTGTAAGTCTCATCCAGCTTGCGGCCGGACACGCCGGACATGTAGATGTTCAGCGACTGCGCCTGATCGATCCACTTCTGACGGCGGGAAGCCGCTTCGATCAGCCATTTCGGCTCGACCTCGAACGCTGTCGCATACAGGCTACGGAGTTCCGCCGGGATGCGGTCGATCTTGGTCAGGCTACCGTCGAAGTATTTAAGATCGGCCACCATCACCTCGTCCCACAGGCCGAGTTGTTTCAGGTCTGTCACCAGATGCTCATTGATGACGGTGAACTCGCCTGACAAGTTCGATTTGACGAAGATGTTCTGGTAGGTGGGCTCGATACAGGCCGAGACGCCGATGATGTTGGAGATGGTCGCGGTCGGCGCGATCGCCACGCAGTTCGAATTGCGCATGCCGTGCTGACGGATACGTGCACGCAGTGCATCCCAGTCCATGGTGACCGAGGTGTCGACCTCGACATAACCACCGCGCGCTTCGCGCAACATATCCAGACTGTCATGCGGCAGGATGCCCTGCTCCCACAAGCTGCCGCGATACGAGGCATAGCGACCGCGCTCTTCGGCCAGTTCGGTGGAAGCCCAGTAGGCGTAGTAGCAGACCGCTTCCATCGAACGATCGGCGAACTCGACAGCTGCTTCCGAGGAATACGGGATGCGCAGAGTATGCAGGCAATCCTGAAAGCCCATGATGCCCAGACCGACCGGACGGTGTTTCAGGTTGGAATTGCGCGCCTTGGCAACTGCGTAGTAGTTGATGTCGATCACGTTATCCAGCATGCGCATGGCGGTATGCACGGTACGCTGCAACTTCTCGTGGTCGATCTGGCCATCGGCGGTCAAGTGCGCCGTCAGGTTGACCGAACCAAGGTTACATACGGCGATCTCGTCTGCCGAAGTGTTCAAGGTGATCTCGGTGCACAAGTTGGAACTATGCACCACGCCCACATGCTGCTGCGGTGAACGGATGTTGCACGGATCCTTGAATGTGACCCAAGGATGGCCGGTTTCGAACAGCATGGTCAGCATCTTGCGCCACAGGCTCTGCGCCGGCACCTTGCGGAACAGTTTGATCTCGCCGCTGGCGACTTTCGCCTCGTAACCCAAGTATGCCTTTTCAAACGCCACGCCGAACTTGTCGTGCAGATCGGGGCAGGTCGAAGGCGAGAACAGCGTCCACTCGCCACCTTCCATCACGCGCTTCATGAACAGGTCCGGGATCCAGTTCGAGGTGTTCATATCGTGCGTGCGGCGACGGTCGTCGCCGGTGTTCTTGCGCAGATCGAGGAACTCCTCGATATCGAGGTGCCAAGTCTCCAGATAGGCACACACCGCGCCCTTGCGCTTGCCACCCTGATTGACCGCCACAGCAGTGTCGTTCACCACCTTGAGGAACGGCACCACGCCTTGCGATTTGCCGTTGGTGCCTTTGATATGTGAACCCAGCGCACGCACATTGCTCCAGTCGTTGCCCAGACCGCCGGCGAACTTGGACAGCAAGGCGTTCTCCTTCAGGCCCTCGTAGATACCGTCCAGATCATCCGCCACCGTGGTCAAGTAGCAGGAAGACAGTTGTGAACGGCGCGTACCGGCATTGAACAATGTCGGTGTAGAGCTCATGAAATCGAAGCTGGACAGCAGGCGATAGAATTCGATGGCCCGCGCTTCGCGATCCACCTCATTCAGGGACAGCCCCATCGCCACGCGCATGAAGAAGGCCTGCGGCAATTCGATGCGCTTGTCTTCGACATGCAGGAAATAGCGGTCATACAGAGTCTGCAGACCGAGGTAGTTGAACTGCAGGTCGCGATCGGAGTCCAGCGCGGCCGCAAGGCGTGCCAGATCGAAACGGCCCAGTTCCTCATCCAGCAACTCGGCTTCGATGCCACGCTTGATGAACTTGGGGAAATATTCAGCATAGCGTGTCGCCATATCGGCTTGTGTCACCGCCTCGCCCAGGATCTCGCAGCAGATGTTGTTCAGCAGCAGGCGCGCGGTCACATAGCTGTAGGCAGGGTCTTGCTCGATCAAAGCACGCGCGGACAGGATGGTGCACTTGCGCACCTCCTCCATGGCCACACCATCGTACAGATCCTTCATGGTGCTCTGATGGATCTTGTTCGCGTCGACTGCATCCCCCAGACCCGCGCATGCCGCCTCAATACTGGCCAAAAGCGCTGCAACATCCAGCGGACGCTTCACCCCGCCTTCGGTCACGTTCAACAACGGCGCCTCCGGCGCTGTCGCCGCTTTGCTCTTGGCGCGCTCCTGATTGCGGCGCTCGCGGTACAACACATAGGCGCGCGCGACATCGTGCTCACCCGAGCGCATCAAGGACAGCTCGACCTGGTCCTGGATATCCTCGATATGGAAGGTGCCGCCGTGCGGCTGGCGGCGCGCCAGGGCGCTCACCACACCATCCGTCAATTGCTCGACCATCTCGCGCACACGCGCGGAAGCCGCACCCTGACCGCCGTTCACGGCGATGAAGGCCTTGGTCATGGCAATGGATATCTTGGACGGCTCGAATGTCACGACAGAGCCGTTACGACGAATGATCTTGTATTGATCCAGCATCACGCCGGAAGCACCGGAAACCGACTCGGACTCGCGAGCAGCGAACACGTTGGTTGATACGGATGGCGATGCGGTTTCAGAAGCTTGCAGCATGTATTCTCCCCTTTTATTTGCAGATGTCGCCCGGCCTTGCACCGGAGCAGCTTTACACAGAAAAACACTATATCTAGTGGTCCAACCTGCGAATTGGGGCTAATTCTAGTAGTTAAGGAAATTAATGCAAGCAGAAATTTGGCCTATATATTTTCATTTCCGGCCATCTCCCGCCGTTACGCGGATGAGCGGTCAAGCATCCGAAAATATAGTGCCCAATCGAACGTCGGGCCGGGGTCGGTTTTGCGTCCGGGTGCGATATCGGCATGGCCGACGATGTGCCGGATCGGATATTTTCGCCGCAGACGGCGCGTCAGCCGGGACAAAGCCGCATATTGCGCAGACTCAAAAGGCATACTGTCACAACCTTCCAGCTCGATACCGATCGAAAAATCATTGCAGCGCTCACGCCCCTGCCACACCGACACACCCGCATGCCACGCCCGGCTACCGCAGGGGACGAACTGGGTGATGCCGCCGTCACGACCGATCAGAAAATGCGCCGAGACACGCACTCCCGCCAGCTGCGCATAATAGGGATGCGCGCCGCAGTCCAAGGTATTGGTGAACAAGTGCCGCACGCCCGGGCCGCCGAATTCGTCCGGGGGCAGGCTGATGCTGTGTATGACCAGCAAGCTGACCGACGTCTGCACCGGCCGCGCATCGAAGTTCGGCGACGCGATCCGCCTGACTCCGCTCAGCCAGCCGCTCGGATCGAACTTCACTACTGTTTGTCCTTGTCGGTGATGGACAATCTGTCCATGCGGTAGCGCAGGGCGCGGAATGTGACGCCCAATATCTTGGCGGCAGCGGTGCGATTGAAATGCGTCTGATGCAAGGCCTCCAGTATCGCTTCGCGCTCCACGCGATCCAGATAGTCGGTCAGCGGGTACTTGCCCCCCGTTGCCCCAGCCTGCTGCTCGCCGTTCACAGGTTTCAATTGCAGGTCATCCGGCTGGATAAGCCCGTCTACGCACAAGGCCAGCGCGCGTTCGATCACATTCTCCAGCTCGCGCACGTTGCCGGGGAAGTCGTATGCCGACAACGCCTTCAGGGCTGCGGAGGAGAACTTCGCGCCTGCCGCACCGCCGATCCGCGTCAGCAATTGCTGGGCGATCTGCGGGATGTCCTCATGTATCTCGCGCAAAGCCGGCATGCGCAGCGCGATTACGTTCAGCCTGTAGTACAAATCCTGACGGAAGCTGCCGTCACGCACACACTCAGCCAGATCGCGGTGCGTGGCGCTCAGGATACGCACATCAACCGCCTCTTCTTCTGTCGCCCCCACGCGGCGCACCCGCTTCTCCTGTATGGCGCGCAACAGCTTGACCTGCATCGCCAGCGGCAGCTCGGCCACCTCATCGAGCAAGAGCGTGCCTTGGTTCGCTGCCTGAAAGAACCCGTCCCTGTCCTTGTCGGCACCGGTGAACGCGCCTTTGCGGTAACCGAAGAACTCGCTCTCCATCAGATTCTCGGGGATCGCACCGCAGTTGACCGCGATAAAGGGCTGCCTGCTGCGCGCACTCTGCTCCACGATCAGTCGCGCCGCCATCTCCTTGCCGCTGCCCGACTCGCCGCTGATGTGCACCGGCGCCTGACTGCGCGCGACGCGTGCGATCAGATCGCGCGCCTGCTGCATGGCCGGCGCTTCACCCAGCAATGCCGACAAGGCGCCATCCGCTTTCCCGGCACGGGGCGGCAGACTGAGTGCTGAATTCACCAAAGTGCGCAATTGCTCCAGCGACACCGGCTTGGAAAGATAGTCGAAAGCGCCCGCCTTGAGCGCCGCCACGGCATTCTCCATGTTGCCGTGCGCCGTAATCACCGCGACAGGAAGATCAAAACTGCTTTCAGCGATGTGGCGCACCACATCCAATCCTGTTCCGTCGGCCATGCGCATATCGGTCAGACACATCGCATAACGACGTTCGCCCAGCCGCGCTTTCGCCTCGGACAATCCGTTCGCACGGGTCACATCCAGCCCCATGCGCGTCAGCGCAAGTTCCAGCAATTCCAAAATATCGGGCTCATCGTCCACGATCAGTACGTTCGGTATCCCCGCTTCCATGCCTTTTTCCTTATGCATCTTCGGCCTTCCCGAAGGCGATGCTGAAACACGCGCCGCCCCCGTCACCGCGCCGATAACCGATCACCGCATCATTTGCTTCGCACAATTCGCGCGCGATATACAAGCCCAGCCCGGTGCCGCGACTATCAGTAGTGTAGAAAGGCTCGAACAGATTCTGCACTTCCGTCTCCGCCACACCCGGCCCGTCATCCTCGACTTCGAGCAGCTGCCTTCCTTCGGCATCCTGCAGCCATCTCAACTGCACACTCCCGGGCTGCTTGCGACTATATCGCAAAGCATTGCGGCACATGTTCCACAGCACTTGCTCAAAATGTCCGCGATCGAAATTGACTGCGCTGCCCGCAGGCACCGCCAGCTCGAACACTGCACGCGGCACCTGCTCCACCTGCGCCAGGCTGTCGATGAATACCGACAGTGCCAGCGACACATCTATTCTTTCCATCTGCGATCGATCACGCCGGTTGATCTGCATCACGTCCTGCACGATACGATTCAGGCGCGAGGTGTTGTCCAGAATGATCTGCAACAAGCGCGTCTGCGCCGGGTCGCGCGGCCCTTCCTGCATCAATTCGGTGGCATAGCTGATCGCCGACAGCGGATTGCGCACTTCATGCGCGATGTTCGCGGTCAGCCTGCCCAAGGCCGCCAGCTTCACCTGCTGCGCCTGTGCCTGAATGCGCTGCATATCCTCCAGCACGATCACCGCCCCCCAGAAGCTTGCTCCGCCGATCTCCAGAAAACGCACCCTCACCATACGGTTAGTGCGCGGCAGCTGCAGCTCTTCGCCGCCCAGAGCATGATTTTGCCGCCACGCGGCATACATGGCTTCCAGCAAGGGCGAGCACTCACCCAGCCCGACCTGTTGCCCTGCAGAGAAGTTATAGCCCAGCAAACGCCCGGCACCGGGGTTAGCCTGCCGCACATGGCCGCGCTCATCTACCACCAGCATACCGTCCGGCATGCCCTGGATCATCAGGCGGTTCGCCTCCGCCATACTGGACAGATCCTCCCCGCGCCGCGCCGCCAGGCGCTCACTGTCCAAGGCATATTTCGACAGCGCATGCGCCAGCCAGGCTACCGCAAAATACGAGGTGCTCAGGATGCCGGTCTGAAAGAACAGTGCTTCCGATGCATCACGGGTCAGCACCGCATAAGCATGGCTCAGGAGCAAAGTTATGCTGGCCAGCGCCGCATACAACAGCGTGATGCGGCCATGGCTGATCATGCCGGCGAAAGCCAGCGACACCAGCAACAACATCGGCAAGTTGCTCTGCACGCCGCCGCCGATGTAACTGAGCATGCTGATGCATGCGATATCGACGCACAGCTGGAAAGCCAATTGCCACCCCGGTTGTGGCTTGCGCCAGACCACGGCCAGCACAGAAACCAATACCAGCAAGGTGAAGGTGGCGCTGATCCAGAAGAATGCCGTTTGTTCGTACTGCGTGAGCGACAGCGTCGTACCGAACAGCGCGGAGGTGAACACCAGCACACCGCCCAGGATCAGGCGATACAGATTGAACAGGGAAAGGGAGCGCCAGAGACTGTCCGGCGACAACGCGGTCGGCGGGCGCCAGGCGGCGAACAGCGAGACTTCGGGATTTGCGGCGTCCCGCATGCGCGTCATTCCGGCTTCGATACTCGCCGGTGTGCCTCGCAACAATAGTATTTGTCGCCGGAAGAGAGCGCTTCACTCTTTGGCAGGTTCAAGCCGCAATGGGCACAACTCACCATATCTTCGGGCTGCGAGGTATCTTTGGACTCGGACGGCGGACGGCGAAAGCGGCGCAACAACCAGAACACCAGCGCGATGGCCACCACCAGAAATATCAGACGAGCCATGACTTCCCTCCCGGCCGCACCGCGACCGCAACATTGGATCTTGAAACCTGATTTGGCGCGCCCGGCGGGAGTCGAACCCACGACCCTTGGCTTCGGAAACCAATACTCTATCCAGCTGAGCTACGGGCGCTTGTTTGAGGGCGCGAAGGATAGCGGCTTTTGCCCGTGCAGTCCAACCGCTAAGCGGCGAAACATGCCAGTTGCCCGGCATGGCAGATATAGGCCTTGGCATAGATCAGCGCCAGCCACATCCAGAACAGCAGCAGCAAAGCGACCACCCCCAGATACTGCTGCGCGATGAAGCGCGGCGTCACCACGCGTGCCAGTATGATCGCCGGCGAAGCGATCACCTGAAACAGGCGGTAGACAGGATTCTGTTGATAGCTCCGGCCGGCCAGTACGCGCAACATCCCCTGCGCCAATAGCGACAGCGCGGCGACCTCCACCAGCGCCTTCAGTATGACGATCAATAACAGTGCGGGATTCTCCATCGACGGCTCAGGATGCGCTGCGTCCTTCGTCACCCGCTATGTTCGGGTAACGCACATAATCCACCAGCGCCTGCACCTTGGCCGTCGGGGGACGGCTCAATACACTGCCGATGATGACGCCGACGAATCCCATAGGGATGCCGAAGATACCTGCTGAGATCGGATTGATGTCCCACCACAGCGGCGCGTTCACGCCGAAGAACGGGTAGGTGATGTACATATAGATCATGCACACACTCAGCCCGCTGACCATGCCCGCGATGGCACCGGCCTTGTTGGCGCGCTTCCAGAAGATGCCCAGCACCAGTGCCGGGAAGAAGGCGGAACCAGCCAGCGAGAACGCCGCGCCCACCATGAACAGGATGTCACCCGGTTTGAGTGCAGTGACATACGCGGCACACACTGCCACCACCAGCAGCAGGCCTTTGGAGATAGCCAGGCGCCGTCCGGTCGGCGCCTTTGGGTCGATCATCTTGTAATACACATCGTGCGACAGCGCGTTGGCGATGGTCAGCATCAGGCCGTCTGCGGTGGACAGTGCTGCCGCCAGACCGCCCGCGGCCACCAGCGCGGTGACCACATAGGGCAGCCCCGCGATCTCCGGTGTCGCCAGCACGATCAGGTCGCCGCCTATGGTAACTTCGGCCAGCTGCACGATGCCGTCGCGGTTGATGTCGCTCACGTTCATCAATGCCTTGTCCACCGATGCCCAGGCCGACACCCAGCTCGGCAACTCGGAGAAGCTCGATCCCACCAGCAGGGTATACACATCGTATTTGGCCAGCACCGCCAAGGCCGGTGCGGTGAGATACAGCAGCGAGATGAACAGCAATGACCAGAACACCGACAGCCGCGCCTCTTTCACCGAGGTCGTGGTGTAGAAGCGCATCAGGATGTGCGGCAATGCGGCCGTGCCCACCATCAGGCAGAACACCAGCGCCAGGAAGTTCTTGCGCTTATTGTCACGAGTCTCCTCGTCAGGCCCGGCATAGGGCTCGGCATGCGCCGCGATGGGAGATGATTTCAAGCGGTCGGCCTCTGCTTCGGCACGCCAGGCATTTTTCGCGGCGGCAACATCTTGCGGGAACGCACCCAGCGCCTGCTCCGCATCGGCGATCTCGTCATCCGCCGCGTGGCGCTTGCGCAACTCGGCAACCTGCCCCGCCAATCGGCTTCGCTCTGCCGCCAGATAGTTTTCGCCCCCGGCATCCAGGGCGCGCAATCGTGCCTCCGTATCTGTCTGCCGCTGCTTCAAAATTCCGCGCACTTCCGCTTCGCGCGCGCCATCCGGTGTATCGGCATCATTGAGCACCTTCTCGCGCGCGGTCACCTGCTCCAGCACATAGCCGTAGGCGATCTGTGGCACCGGATTGCCGGTATGTTTCACCGACAACCAGATCACCGGGATCATGTAGGCCACGATGAGGATCACGTACTGTGACACCTGTGTCCAGGTCACCGCGCGCATGCCGCCGAGGAAGGAGCAGAACAGGATGCTGCCCAGACCGACGAAAACACCGACACCGAAATCCAGCCCGGTGAAACGGCTGACGATCAGCCCCAAGCCGTAGATCTGCGCGATGACATAGGTGAAGGAACACAGGATGGCGGCGAACACGCCGATCATGCGCGGGCCGTCACCACCGTAGCGCGCGCCCAGAAAATCCGGCACGGTGTATTGCCCGAACTTGCGCAGATAAGGTGCGAGAAACAGCGCCACCAGACAATAACCGCCGGTCCAACCCATGACGAACGCCAGACCATCATAGCCGGAAATATATAAAGTGCCGGCCAGTCCGATGAAACTCGCGGCAGACATCCAGTCGGCGGCGGTTGCCATGCCATTGAACAGGGCCGGCACGCGGCGACCGGCCACATAATATTCCGACACATCCGAGGTCTTGGACAGGATGCCGATACCGGCATACAACGACACAGTCACACCGAGGAAGATATAGCCCAACGTCTGGTTGGGCACACCCATCTGCTCGAGGATGGACAACAGCACGACGAAGCCGATGACGCCACCGGTGTAAAGCGAGTAATAGCGTTTCAGCTGCGAGGTGAATTGCGATTGGGCCGCCATCAGGCATCCTCTCCGACGCCATACTCCTCATCCAGCTTGCCCATACGCCAGGCATAGAATGCGACCAACAGCAGATAGATCAACAAAGCGCCTTGCGCCGCCATGAAGAATGGAAAGGGAAAGCCCAGCACGGTCAGCGTCTGCAGTTCGCGCGCGAACCAGCTGACCACGAATGTGGCGACGAACCAGATCGCCAGCAATGCGCCGGTCATGCGCAGATTGCTGCGCCAGTAGCGTCGATGTCTTTCGCCTGCCTGCATGTCTGTACTCGATCCTGTTACCTGATGCCGCGCCCGCCATTTGGACAAACTGCCGCTTGCACATAGAATGCAGTCCGGCGGCTGAAGATAAAGGCATAAGCATACCTGCCCGTGACGAACTTAACCCTATTCCCTTACGTGGGACTGACACACGATGCGCATCCTGATCGCTGAAGATGATGAAGTGCTGGCAGACGGCCTGTGCAACTCCATGCGCCATTCTGGTTACGCCGTCGATTGTGTCAAGGACGGACTCTCCGCCAAACTCATCCTCAGCGGCGAACAACCGTTCGACCTGGTCATCCTCGATCTCGGCCTGCCCAAGCTGGACGGCTTCAGCGTGCTGCGCAGCCTGCGTGACAACAATCGCCAGGTGCCGGTCATCATCCTCACCGCGCGCGACGAAGAAGGCGACCGTGTGAAAGGACTGGACCTCGGCGCCGACGATTACATGATCAAACCGTTCAGCCTGCCCGAGCTGGAAGCGCGCGTACGTGCCTTGATCCGGCGCGGCCAGTGCGGCATGAATCCGGCCTATGCCTGCGGCAAGCTTACCTTCGACAGCGTGGCACGTCGCACCATGATAGACGGCGTACCGCTGGAGCTCACCACGCGCGAGATGAGTGTGCTCGAAGCACTGATGATGCGCACCGGTTGGGTGGTAAGCAAGGAGCAACTGCTGGAACGTCTCTACAGCTATTCCGAAGAAGCCAGCAACAACGCCATCGAAGTCTACATCCACCGATTGCGCAAGAAGGTCGAACCCGCAGGTGTCACCATCCGCACCATCCGCGGCCTGGGTTACGTCATCGACAACCTGCAAAACCCGGCAAGCTGAGCAGACCAACCGGCATCGGCTGAGACAGCGACATGGAGAACCAGATCCGATCACTGCGCAGCTACCTCATGCAGCGTTTGCTCATCTCGCTGTACCTGTTGTGGATCGCCAGCACCGCCGTCGGCTACTTCGCCACCATCAACTACGCCAACCAGCCTTACGACCTGGTGCTGCTGCAACGCGCCAACGAGATCGCTTCGCAGCTCGGCCTGAGCCGCGGCATACCGCGCCTAGACGTTACGCCAGAACTGCCGGACGGTAGCGACCCCGGCATGCCGGATCGCGTGGTGTACACGGTCACCGACAGCGAAGGCCACAAGCTGGCGGGCAACGGCAACACGCTACGACCGCTCTCCTATCGGCGCGGCCGCACCGGCCCGCTGTTCAGCAACGGCGAGCGCGAGGGCCAGAAGACCCGCATGGTCAGCCTGACCTTCCATTCCAGCGGCCAAGTCCTGCAACTGCATGTCGCGGAGACCACCCAGCAACGCCAAGCCTTGATACGCGGTATCCTGGCTAACATCGTGATCCCGCAACTGCTGCTGACGCTGATCGCGCTGGCCGTGGTGTGGTATGGATTGAAACAGGGTCTGCGGCCGCTGGAACGGCTGCGTAACGAGGTCGGCAGTCGGCAGCGCGATGATCTGAGCCAACTCGACGGCAGCAAGGCACCGGCCGAAGTGCGGCCGCTGATCGACGCGGTGAACGATCTGCTGGAGCGGTTGAAACAGGTGATGGCAGCACAACAACGCTTCGTCGCCGATGCCGCGCACCAATTGCGCACACCGTTCGCCGGGCTGAAGACACAGGCAGAACTCGCCTTGCGCACGAATGACACCGAACAGAAACAACATGCCTTGCGCCACATTCTGACCAGCACCCGACATGGCACGCGTCTGGTCAACCAACTGCTGGCATTGGCCAGAACCGAACCTGCCGGTTTGGGCAGCGACCGCTTCACACGTATCGATCTGCGCCAGTTGGCGCAGGAATGCACGCTGGAATGGGTGCAGATGGCGCTGGAGAAAGACATCGATCTTGGCTATGAGGCAAGCGACAAGGCTTTGCCTCTGCTGTGCGATGCGCCCAGTCTGGGCGAGTTGCTCAACAACCTGATCGACAATGCGATCCGCTATACCCCGCAGGGCGGACACATCACCGTCAGCACCGCTTACTCATCCGGCTATGCCATGTTGTGCGTCGAAGACAACGGGCCCGGTATCGCCCCCGAACACCGCGAGCGCGTGTTCGAGCGCTTCTACCGTATCCTCGGCAGCGGCCAGAGCGGCAGCGGGCTCGGCCTTTCCATCGTGGCCGAGGTCGCCAAGCGGCACGGTGCCGAGCTAACGCTGAATGAAGGGTCGGACGGCAAAGGGACGCGTTTCTGTGTCCGCTTCAGATTGCTGATGCAAGACTGAAAACTCATTCAGCCTTGCGTTTGAGCACCATAGGGTGCGCATGCCGGCTCAGGATGAAGTCGGCGATAATCTTCAGCCAGATGGTGATGCCGGCAGTGGCGCTCCAGGTCGTATAGTCTAGCTGCGCCGTCAGCACGCCGACGATGACCCACAGCACGATCACCCCTCCCAGCAGATTTATCGCCGCCGCATAGGGTGCGAAACGCTCCGGCCGTTCAGGCGACACGCCCTTCTTCAAGCCGACTTCCGAGAAATCGCGCCGGATGGCGATGCGCCAGACGCGGCGCAACCAGAAGAATGCGATCGGGAACAGGGCCAGAAACAGCACCCAGGTCATGGCGACATTCACATCAAAGACCATATTCTCTCCAAATAAAAAGCCCCGCCGAATCTCGGCGGGGCCTATGTTACACGCAGCCCGCTGGCTTAGGCGTGACGACCGTCGACCGCTTTCGCGCCGCGCGGTGTACGCACGCTCTCCACCAGGTGCTGGATATGCTCCGGCGGCTCTTTGGTGAACTTGTCCACCAGGAAAGCCATGGTGAAGTTCACCAGCGCACCGATCGCACCGAACGCTTCCGGCGTGATGCCGAAGAACGGATTTGCTCCGCCGATCAGGTCCAGATACTCGGTACCCTTGATGAAGAAGATACCCTTGTGTGCGAACACGTAAAACAGGGTGATGAACAGACCGGACAACATACCGGCGATGGCACCTTCCTTGTTCATCTTCTTGCTGAAGATACCCATCATGATCGCGGGGAACAGCGAGCTGGCGGCGATACCGAATGCCAGCGCGACCGTACCGGCCGCGAAGCCCGGCGGATTCAGACCGAGATAGCCGGCGACCACGATGGAAACCGCCATGGCGATCTTGCCCGCCATCAACTCGCCCTTCTCGCTGATGTTGGGATTGAACACGCCCTTCACCAGGTCATGGGAGATGGCGGATGAAATCGCCAGCAGCAGACCCGCCGCAGTGGACAGTGCCGCAGCCAGACCGCCAGCGGCGACCAGTGCGATCACCCAGTTGGGCAGCAGCGCGATCTCGGGATTGGCCAGCACGATGATGTCGGCATTCACCGTCAGCTCGTTGCCCTTCCAACCTGCAGCTTCTGCTTTGGCCTTGAATTCCTCGCTCTTGGACTTGTCGTTGTAATACTGGATGCGACCATCGGCGTTCTTGTCCTCGAACTTAAGCAGGCCAGTTACTTCCCAGCGCTTCATCCAGTCCGGACGCTCGTCATACTTGATCTGCGATTCTGCAGCATAAGGATCGGCGTTCTGCATGACCACACCTGGTGTTAGCGTACGGATCAGGTTGGTCTTGGCCATTGCGGCGACTGCCGGGGCGGTCGTATACAGGATGGCGATGAACACCAGCGCCCAGCCGGCCGACAGACGTGCGGCATGCACGCTGGGCACGGTGAAGAAGCGCATGATCACGTGCGGCAGACCGGCCGTACCGATCATCAGCGACAGGGTGTACACGAACATGTTCAGCGTGCTGCCTGCCGTGGTGGTGGTGTATTGCCCGAAGCCCAGATCGACCACGACCTGATCAAGTTTCTGCAGTAGCGAAATATCCTGACCGGTCAGGCTGGAGCCCAGACCCAGTTGCGGGATTGGATTGCCGGTCAGTTGCATGGAGATGAAGATCGCTGGGATGGTATAGGCGAAGATCAGTACCACATACTGTGCCACCTGGGTGTAGGTGATGCCTTTCATTCCGCCGAACACCGCATAGGTGAACACGATGCCCATGCCGACATAGATGCCGACATCGTTGGACACGCCCAGGAAGCGCGAGAACGCCACGCCCACACCGGTCATCTGACCGATGATGTAGGTCAGCGAGGCCACCAGCAGGCACAGCACTGCAACGGTGGAAGCCGTCTGCGAGTAGTAGCGGTCACCGATGAACTGCGGCACGGTGAACTTGCCGAACTTGCGCAGGTAGGGTGCCAGCAGCAAGGCCAGCAGCACATAACCGCCGGTCCAGCCCATCAGGAACAGACCGCCGCCGTAGCCCATGTTGGAGATCAGGCCGGCCATGGAGATGAATGACGCGGCCGACATCCAGTCGGCCGCTGTCGCCATACCGTTGATGCGCGGACCGACGCCGCCACCGGCGACGTAGAACTCGGAAGTCGAACCGGCGCGCGCCCAGATGGCGATGCCGATGTACAGGGCAAAGCTCAGCCCCACCACCAGATAAATCGTTGTTTGCAGATCCATGTCAGCCCCTTATTCTTCGTGTACGTCGAACTTGCGATCGATTTGATCCATCTTCTTGGCATAGTAGAAAATCAGTGCCACAAAGATGTACATGGATCCCTGTTGGGCGAACCAGAAGCCCAGTGGATACCCTCCAAGATGTATGCCGTTCAGCATATCCGCGAACAGGATGCCCGCGCCAAACGAGACGATGAACCACACTGCCAGAATCTTGGTCAGCAGGCCCAACGTCGCCTTCCAGTAGGCTTCGCCTTGCTTATCCATGCTTATCTCCCTTAATAGAATTTTCAAAGCGCCGCGCCTGACATGAAGCTAGCCTGCCCGACACTGCTCGCGGCAGGTTACGGGAGCAACCTTACAATCATCTTACGTTGCTGGCCCAGCGCTGCGCCCGCTCCAGATCGCGCAAGCCGGCGTAGTCGGAAATGTCCTTGCGCCGCGCCTGTGACTGGGCGATCTGCAGTAATTGCGCGGTCGCCAGCGCATCGGCCAGCGCGTTGTGGCGCGCCTCGATGCGAATGCCGAAGCGCCCTATCCAGTCGTCCAGCACACGATGGCTGCGCATCAGGTCGCGGTTGAGCGCGGGCATCACATAGGCCAGGTCCAGCCAGGGGTGTTTGAAGTTGTGGTTCAGATACTGGCGCACGGCGCGCCGGATCATGGTCTCGTCGAACGCGACGTGGAAAGCGACCAGCGGCGAATCGCCCACGAACTGCAGGAAGTCCAGCAAGGCATCGGCGGGCGGCACCCCCTCGCGCTGCACCGAACCGGAGATGCCGTGAATCAGGATGTTCTCCTTGCGACTGCTCTGCTGCTGCTGCAACACCACGGAAAAACTGTCGGCCATCACCACGCGCCCGTGCACCACCGCGACCGCGCCGATGGAGATCAGCGTGTCGGTCATCAGATTGAGGCCGGTGGTCTCCACATCGACCACCACATAACGCGCCTGCTCGAACGGCAACTTCGTATCCGGTGCCGGATTCCTGTCCCAAGCCGCCAATCGCGCCGCCTGCTGCGCATCCAGCCTAGCGCGTGGGGCGAACCAGCGCTGCAACAGCTGCTTCACAGCTGGTAATCCAGCGCCAGTTTGGCCTGTACCTTGCGCGCCTGGCGGAACGATTCTTTCAGGATGCGCCGATCCAGCTCGTTCAGCGCGGCGGGGTCGATCAGATTATCCAGTTGCGCGATCTCGGCCTCGCTCAAATTCGCGCTGGCTTCATAGTGGTGACGCAAGCGCAACATCTGGATGAACAGGAAGGCATCGATCCAGGCCTCCACCTCGGCAGCCGGCACATGCAGCGCGGCGGCACTCTGGCGCAGGCGCTGGATGGTGCTGGTCTGCGTGACACCGGCTGCCAGGCTGAAGATGCGCGCCGCATCGACGAACGGCGCCAGACCGTTCAGCTTCAAATCGATACGTTTCGCATCATTCAGCACGAAGTCGCGCACCACGCCTAGCGGCGGGCGGTTGCGCATCGCATTGGCCGCCATCTGGTACAGGAAGCGGCTGTTGCCGCGCGCCAGTTGTGCCAACCAGCTGCGCAGTGTCTCAGCCAACTTGCGCTGCCCCGCGAGTGCGCGGAAATCGAAGAAGATGGAGGCATGCAACAAGGCCTCGGGCGAGCCTCTGTCCACCCACTTGGTGAACACTTCCTGCCACTCTTCCAGCGACAGACACCATTTCGGATTGGAAGCCATGATGTTGCCCTTGCACAGCGGGAAGCCACAACGTGCCATGGCCTGATTGATACGTAACGCCACCGGCAGCAGGATCGCGCGCGCCTCGTCCACCGTCATACCCGGCGGCGGCGTGAAGATCAGCGCATTGTCCTGATCGGTGTTCAACGTCTGCTCATAGCGCCCGCCGGAACCCATCACCAGCCAGCAAAGGTTGTCATACAAAGGCGTGCCGGTCAGCGCCGAGGCGCTGCACTCCAGCTCAATCAGACGTGCCGCCAGCAGATCGTTCAGCGTGGAGATGAACAGCGTGAGCTGCTCGGCGGCCACCCCCTGGGCCATCATGTTGCGCGCCAGAGAGCGGATGTCGCGACTCAAGCCGACCAGCGTCTCCACATCCGACGCCTGACGTAGCGCCCCGCTGATCTGGCGCAGTCCGACGCGCTGCAACGAGAACAGGTCACGCTCGGACAGGATGCCGCGCAAAGTGCCATCAGCCTCCGTCACCAGCACATGACGGAATCCGGCGCGTGCCATCGCCATGGCCGCCTCGTAAGCCGGTGCAGTCGGCGGCAAAGCCATCGGCTCCGGACTCATCACCTGCGAGATCGGCACATCGGTCGTCAGGCCGGGTAACACCACGCGCCCCAGCAGGTCGTTCAGGGTGAAGATGCCCAGCGGTTTGCGCTGCGCGTCGGCTCCATGGTGGTCGTGGACGCGCAGCTCGCGCATGGTGCGCAACACTTCCAGCAACGCGGTGTCCGGCGTGCAAGTCACAGGCTCACGGCGCAGGACATCGGATAACGGGCTGGACAGCGATTGCTGTTCGGTCGCCGCCTGCGCAAACTGGGCACGCATGGCCTGATGCGATTGCTCGAACAGCGCGGTGATGCGGCGCGTGCAGAAATCCTTGAACACGGGGGAGAGTTCGAGCAGCTTGTGAAAATCGGCTGCATCCAGCTCGAAGCAGAACACATCTTCCGCAGCGCGATAGGTGGAGGTCACGGCGCGCCCAGCCAGCAACGCCCCGACCGGAAAACTCTCGCCCTCATGCAGTTCGATCACCGCATCGCTGCTTTCCTCGCCTTGGCGCGCGCCGCGCACCAGCCCCTGTTTGATGATGAAGAAACGTTGCGACTTGCCCTGCTCAGGCGAAGCGATCACTTCGCCCTTGGCGTAGTAGGCGAGTTTCAGGCGTTCCAGCAGCCAGACCTGATGCGCACCTTCGAAACGGTCGAACGGAGCGTGGGCGGCGAAGAAGGTCAATTGCGATGCATGGATTGCGCTCAAAACTTGGCTCCTGTCGTGGATGGACCGATGGTTTATTATAGCCACAGCTTCTTTCTGGAAACTGACATGGCCTTTAGCAACCCCAGTCCTGCGGATATCTGTCGATTGCTGCGCGAATCTCACACGGTCGCCGTGGTCGGCCTGTCGCCCAACGCATCCCGTCCCAGCTTCAACGTCGCCCGCGCCTTGCAGGGATTCGGCCACCGCATCGTGCCGGTGCGGCCACTTGTTGATGGAGTGCTAGGCGAACAGGCTTACGCCGACCTGGAGAGTATCCCTTTTCCGGTGGACATCGTGGATGTGTTCCGCGCCCCCGAGCATGTCCCGGCCATCGTGGACAGTTGCATCCGGCTCGGCATCAAGAAACTGTGGCTGCAGGACGGCGTGGTGAACGAAGAAGCCGCGCTGCAGGCGCAAGCGGCCGGCATCACGGTGGTGATGGATCGATGCATGTTCCGCGACCACACCCAGTTGTGTGCCGACGTATAATCCGCGCATTGTTTTCAGTCAGTCGATCATGACACTCAAATTCACCAAGATGCACGGCGCGGGCAACGATTTCGTGGTCATCGACGGCATCCGTCAGTTGCTCTCGCTGACACCCGAGAAGCTGCGTCTTATCGCCGACCGCCATTTCGGCATCGGCTGTGACCAGATTTTGCTGGTGGAAGATTCACAGCGGCACGATGCCGATTTCCGTTATCGCATCTTCAACGCTGACGGCGGCGAGGTGGAGCAGTGCGGCAACGGTGCAAGATGCTTCGTGCGTTTCGTGCACGAGAAGAAACTCACCAGCAAGAAAGAGATCGTGGTCGAGACCAAGAGCGGTCTGATCTCACCCAAACTGGAGGATGACGGTCGCGTCACGGTGAACATGGGTGCACCGGTGTTCGAGTCGGCGCGCATCCCCTTTGTCAGCGACAGTGACGAGATCACGCAGACACTGGATGTCGAGGGGCTGGCTGTGCAGATATCTGCCGTCTCCATGGGTAACCCGCACGCGGTACAAGTCGTGACAGACGTGGACGCCGCCCCGGTGTTGCAGCAGGGGCCGCTGATCGAGAACCACACGCGCTTCCCCAAGCGTGTGAATGCCGGATTCATGCAGGTGCTCGATCGCGCGCACATCAAACTGCGCGTCTATGAACGTGGCGCGGGCGAGACGCTATCCTGCGGCACGGGCGCTTGTGCGGCAGTCGTCACGGGCATCCGGCGCGGCCTGCTGGACGACACCGTTCACGTCGCCACACGCGGCGGTGCATTGACCATCACCTGGTATGGCGGCACGAACCCCGTCCTGATGACCGGCCCGGCCATCACGGTGTTCGAAGGCGAGATCAACTTGTAAAGGAATCACATGAAATCCGATGACGTCGTACGCTTTCTGCAAGACCACCCCGAGTTCTTCGAACAGAACGCCGAGATGCTGGCCGAGATCAATCTGCCTCATCCGCACGGCGGCCGCACCATCTCACTCTCGGAGCGGCAGATGCTCACGCTGCGCGACAAGGTCAAATCATTGGAGAAGAAACTTCGTGAACTGATCGAATACGCCAAGGAGAACGATGCACTGCAACTCAAGGTGCACCAGTTCAATTGCGCGCTGTTCGGCCCGCACGACCGCGATACCCTGCAGAGTCTGGTGGCGCACAATCTGAACGAGATCTTCGCCGTGCCGCACGTCACATTGCATCTGTGGAAAGTCGAACCCCCCAGCGCCGAAGTGCTGGCCTTCGCCGACGAGCATGCACTGCCGGTCTGCTCGCATCACGCGGTCGCCGATACACAAAGCTGGTTCGGCGAGTCGGGCAGTCACCTGCGCTCGTTCGCTTATCTGCCGCTGCGCGCGAACGGCCAGACTATTGGCCTGCTGGTACTCGGCAGCGAGGACAAGGAACGCTTCTATCCCGAGATGGGTACCGTGTTCCTGCAGCGTATCGCTGAGACACTGGGCAGCGCGTTCAGATTGCATGTCTGATCAGCCGCTCACGCTGACAGGCTATCTGGCCTACCTGCAGCACGAACGCAACTATTCACCCCACACTTCTGACAACTACGCGCGCGACATCCGTCGCCTGTTCGAACTGGCCGGCAGTACAGCGCTGGGCGAACTGAAGAGCCACCACATCCGCCGCTATATCGCGCAACTGCACGGTAGCGGTCTGTCCGGACGCTCGCTGGCACGCTTGCTATCATCCTGGCGCGGTTTTTACAACTACCTGATGCGCGACCACGGCTGCCCCGGAAATCCCTGCGTCGGACTGCGCGCGCCCAAGTCGCCCAAGACATTGCCGCATGCACTGTCACCGGATGAAGCGGTGCAGCTGGTCGAGATGAAGGCGGAGACAGCGCTGGATACGCGCGACAAAGCAATGTTCGAGCTGCTCTACTCTTCCGGCTTGCGTCTGGCCGAGCTGATCAGTCTCGATCTGTCCATCATGCAAGATACCCTGCACTCGAACGAAGTTCGCGTCACCGGCAAAGGCAGCAAGACGCGCGTGGTGCCAGTGGGGCAAGCGGCTATCTCAGCGCTCAAGGCATGGATGCAAGTGCGCGAGCAAGTCGCCAAGCAGGATGAGGTCGCATTGTTCGTCGGCGCGCGCGGCGCGCGCATCTCGCCGCGCAGTGTCGAGATGCAACTGCAAAAATGGGCGGTCAAGCAGGGGCTCAACCGCAAGGTGTATCCGCACATGCTGCGCCATTCTTTTGCGACGCATGTGCTGCAATCGTCTGGCGACCTGCGCGCGGTGCAGGAGATGCTGGGCCACGCCAGTATCTCCACCACGCAGGTCTACACCCACCTCGATTTTCAATACCTGGCCAAGATCTACGACAGCGCGCATCCGCGCGCCAAGAAGAAAAGCTGAGAGGGGCGGGCAGAAAGCCCGCCCGAAACATCAACGCTGTGCGACGACGTCCAGACCGGCCTCGACCCAGGCACTGGTTCCGCCCTGCACGTTGACCACCTGGGTGAAACCCGCTTCCTGCAGCATCGCCACCGCTTGTGCGGAACGTCGTCCGGAACGGCAGATCACCGCAACCGGTTGGTCCTTGAATGCTGCCAGCTCCTGCAGGCGACTCTCCACTTGCCCCAACGGCAACAGCTTCGCGTTCACGGCATGCACTGCCGCATATTCGCTGGGCTCACGCACATCCAGCAGCAGCGCGCCCTGATTGACCATGCTTTGCGCGGTCTTCACATCCACACCCTGACTGGCTTGCAATTGCTGCATCGCCACCATCAAGCCCAACACTGCGGTGATGACCCAAAGTATCTTGTTCTTCATGCTCGCCTCAGCTCAAACTATGAGCAGGGAAGCCGCTCTGCACCCAAGCCATCATCCCACCACGCAGGTTGAAGACATTGGAAAAACCCTGCTGTTGCAGGAACATGCAAGCCTGCGCCGAACGCGCGCCACTGCGGCAGACCATGATCAGCTTCTCGGACTTGTCCAATTCGCCCACCTTCACCGGCAGCGTATGCAAGGGCAGCGCCTCGGCCTTGGGCACCGTGCCCTGAGCGATCTCTTCCATCTGGCGCACGTCGATCACACGCATCTTGTGACCGTCTTCTTCCACCCATTGCGCAAACTGCTGCGCGTCGATCTCCTTAACGTTCATACCAAACATATTGAGGCCTCCTTGATTCAGCAAGGCGCGCATATTAGCATGTTCTAATATTATGGCAACGTTACTGGGAGTGGGGTTTTGGGATCACTCAAGCCGTTCGTCCTGATTACCAGCGACTTGCCCGCTTGCGAGCTTAGTCGATTGGTTAGTAGTTCCATCAGTAGGCCTAAGGCCGTATCGAAGGATGGGCGTAGCCCGCCAATTCTGAACTTCTAAGTCAAAACCGTCGGGGGTTGCCCACAGCAAGGAACCCGTTATACAGACCCTGATTCGCGGCAAGTGTTCGGGTCTGTGCGGCGAACTCCTTGCTCAGCCCGAATGCCTTGCGTCCTGTGGATTTTGTCCACAGGAACATCCCAGCACGAGGATGTAGAGGTGGATGAATGCTACGAGGCCGACAACGATGTTGGCGGCATCGTGCCTCAGTGTTGGCTCACGAAAGGCTTGAAGCCGAGGCGGCCAGCCAAGGTGTTGGCGGCGCGGCGCGCTTCTTCGGAATTGGCATAGGGCCCGAGCTGGATGCGGTTAAGTCCGCTCTGGCGCAGCAGAATGATGTCCTTGCCGGTATCGCCCAGTTCGGCGCGCATCTTGGACAGGAAACTCTCGGCCCCCTGCTTCTCTTTGAATGCTCCCAGTTGCAGATAGACCTTGCCGGCTACATCCGGCGGCATCACCGGCATGACGGTCTCCGCCGCTACCGACTCTGCCTTCACCACGGGTGCAGTCACGGCAGCAGCGACCGGCGCGTTG
>Ga0209231_1000169_pt1 | contig 45842 bp, 39 predicted proteins | sample Deesub45470m_DNA_FD_188086 | JGI IMG/M metagenome (GOLD analysis project Ga0209231, IMG submission 188086) | Deep subsurface microbial communities from North Pacific Ocean - 450_OLKR46/470m Metagenome (SPAdes) (version 2) | ecosystem: Environmental > Terrestrial > Deep subsurface > Unclassified ... | reverse complement strand
CTGCCCTATACTGATTTGCACTAGGAGTATCGGACATGCAAATAATTTTGATGGAAAAAGTCATCAACCTGGGTTCATTGGGTGATGTGGTTAATGTCAAGAATGGTTACGCACGTAACTTCCTGATTCCGCAAGGCAAGGCAAAGCGCGCTACGACAGCCAATATGGCTGAGTTTGAAGCGCGTCGCGCGGAAATCGAAGCGTCTGACAAGGCAAAACTGGCTGATGCGCAAGCACGCGGCGAGAAACTGGCCGGCCTGACATTGCAGATTTCGCAAAAATCCGGTGTGGACGGCAAGCTGTTCGGTTCCGTGACCAATGCAGACATCGCAGCCGCGCTGGCTGAGCAGGGTTTTGCGGTAGAGAAGGCGCAAGTGCGTATTGCCGATGGTCATCTCAAGACCGTGGGCGATCACGCTGTCAGCGTTGCGTTGCACACGGATGTGGTGGTGGATATCACTGTTTCGGTACTCGGCGAGCACTAAGACAGTTTTATGTAGCACGGCAACATAAAAAAGGACTGGAAACAGTCCTTTTTTTATTTTCTGAATTTTCTCCGCGGCAAGGTAAAATGTCGGCTGTAATTTGCTGTTCATCGATATGGCATGTGCTCACGCGAAGAATTCAAATCGGAGTTTGAATTGAAGAGCGCTCATGCAGCGCCACGTCGGTAGAGGCGTTTCGATTCTGTGAGTGTTTTTGTTTTACCCTGCGTTCTCCGCGTCTTGGCGTGAGCATGCTTTTTCAGGTTCACGCTATGCAAAATTTTTCAAATTCAGACTCGCAGATCGATCAGATCAAACTGCCCCCTCATTCGGTAGAGGCCGAGCAGTCGGTGCTGGGCGGGTTGATGCTGGAATCCAGTGCGCTGGATAAAATCGCCGACCTGATTTCCGAGGACGATTTTTATCGTCGTGAACACCGGCTGATATTCCGTCATATCGTGCGCATGAGCGAACAGGCCAAGCCGGTGGATGTGATTACCGTGGCGGAGGCGCTGGAGAACAGCAATGAGCTGGACAAGGCGGGCGGTCTGGCTTATCTGGGCAGTCTGGTGCAGAACGTACCCTCCGCTGCCAATATCCGCCGCTATGGCGAGATCGTGCGCGAGCGTTCCATCATGCGCAAACTGGTGGAGGTGGGCACGGATATCGCCAGCAGCGCCTACAATCCTACCGGTCGCGATGCCGCTCAATTGCTGGATGAAGCCGAAGGAAAGGTGTTCGAGATTGCCGAAGCAGGATCCAAGGGCAAGCAGGGTTTTATGTCCATGCCGCCGTTGCTCACCCAGGTGGTCGAACGTATCGAGACGCTATACGGACGCGACAATGCCAGCGATGTGACGGGCACGCCGACCGGCTTTGCCGATCTGGATAAAATGACTTCAGGATTGCAGGCTGGCGATCTGGTGATCGTGGCGGGTCGTCCGAGTATGGGCAAGACGGCTTTTTCGATCAATATCGCGGAAAATATCGCGCTGGACAGCAAGTTGCCGGTGGCGATTTTCAGTATGGAAATGGGCGCGGCGCAACTGGCGATGCGTATGCTGGGCTCGGTGGGAAAACTGAATCAGCACGATTTGCGTTCAGGAAAGTTGCAGGACGACGACTGGGGGCGGCTGACTCATGCGCTGGGCAGGCTCAATGACGCGCCGATGTTCATCGACGAATCAGCCGCCTTGTCGTCGCTGGATTTGCGCGCGCGGGCGCGCCGCCTGCATCGCCAGCACGGGCAGCTGGGGTTGATCGTGGTGGATTATTTGCAACTGATGAGTTCCAATGCGGGTAAAGCCAGCGAAAACCGCGCCACCGAAATCTCGGAAATCTCACGCGGATTGAAGAGCCTGGCAAAGGAATTGCAGTGCCCGGTGATGGCGCTCTCGCAGCTTAACCGTTCGCTGGAACAACGCCCCAACAAGCGTCCGGTGATGTCCGACTTGCGCGAATCGGGTGCGATCGAGCAGGATGCTGACCTGATCCTGTTTATTTATCGCGATGAAGTATACAACTCCGATTCGGCAGACAAGGGCAAGGCCGAAATCATCATAGGCAAGCAGCGTAACGGACCTATCGGCACGGTGGCGCTGGCTTTCCGCGGTGAATATACGCGCTTTGATAATTTGGCTTCGAGCGGCTATTAAAATCTGTATCCTGTGATCTTATGAATAACTGGTTAAAGAAACTGCACCCCCGACACAGCCTGCGCGCGCAAATCAGTCTGGCGACGGGTGCCATGGTCATGCTGCTCTCTGTCGCCATTGGCTATTATGCGGCGGATATCAGCCGGAGCCAGATCGAGCAGACTGAGGGTGAGGCCTTTGCGCTGCGCGCAAAAAACGCACTGGATGTGCTCGATCGCGGGATGTTCGAGCGCAGTCGCGAGATTCAGAATGCGGCGATACTCGATGACATACGCGACCCGTTGGTGCCGCTGGCGCACAAGCGCGAAATGCTGGAGCGGCTGCAAACCACCTTTAATGCCTATGCGTGGATCGGCATTTGCGATGCGCAGGGTAAAGGCATGGTGGGCACGGGGCAGTACCTCGAAGGAAAGGATCTGAGCAAACGCCCGTGGTGTACACAGGGACGTGACGGCGTCTATTTCGGCGATGTGCATGATGCGCTGCTGCTGGCCAAGCTGTTGCCCAATCCCAGTGGTGAATCCTTCTATCTGGTAGATGTGGCCGCGCCGGTCAAGGACAGTCAAGGTGTGTTACAGGGCGTGTTGTGCGGACACATTTACTGGCGCTGGGCGGAGGAAGTGCTCGACAGCAAGCAGACGCCCGGCAAGGATATTTTTCTGGTGAGCAAGGGGGGGCTGATGCTGTCCGGCCCGGCCGAGCCGCAGAGCAAGCTGTCGGAGCTGTCGCCTGAGGTCGTGCAGGCTATCGGCGATAATCCGAATAGCAGTGGCTATCAACTGGCCAGATGGAGCGATGGCAAGACCTATCTGGTCGGTTTTGCCAAGTCTTCCGGTTATCGTGAGTATCCGGGGATGGGCTGGGTGAGTCTGGTGCGTCAGGAAGTGGGCGCGGCTTTTGCACCTGCGCGCCATCTGCAGCAGCACATTTTGCAGGTGGGTGCTGCGCTGGGCTTGTTGTTCGCCTGGCTGGGCTGGCTGATGGCGGGGCGCATCGCCCGCCCGATTTCGCGCATCAGCATTGCCGCTGACAGGATAGCCGCAGGGGATTTGCAGTGCGATGTGCCGGTGCATCAGGGTGAGGGCGAGGTGGCGCACCTGTCTGCGGCGATACATCGCATGGTGGCTAACCTGACCCGTGAAATCATGCAGCGCAAACAGGCGGAACAGGGTCTGCGTCTGTCTGCCAAGGTATTCGAGAGCAACACTGAAGCCATCATGATTACCGATGCGGATCAGAAAATCGTGATGACCAATCAGGCCTTTACCGAAATTACCGGTTACCAGGCTGAAGAAGTGATGGGCCAGAGTCCGAAAATGCTTTCATCCGGCAGGCACGGTCAGGAATTCTACAAGGCGTTTTGGCAATCGCTGAACAGTCAGGACATGTGGCGGGGCGAAATCTGGAACAAACGCAAGAATGGTGTCGTATTTCCGGAATGGGTCACCATCACCGTGCTGCGTGATGAACAATCAGGGGCAATCACTCACTATGTCGCGGTTTATCTGGACATTACCGAGCGCAAGCAGGAAGAGGAACGCATCAACTATCTGGCCAATTACGATGTGCTGACCGGCTTGCCCAATCGCTATCTGCTGGCCGACCGCCTTGAACAGGCGCTTTCATTCGCCCAGCGCAATCAGGCCAAAATCGCGGTGATGTTTATCGATCTGGACCACTTCAAAAATATCAATGACTCTCTGGGGCATGATGTCGGCGATGCCTTGCTCAAGCAGGTTGCCGAGCGGTTCAAGGACTGTTTACGTCGCAGTGACACCATCGCCCGGCAGGGAGGCGATGAATTCGTGGCGGTGTTGACGGAATTCAATTCGGCGGATGAAGTGATTTTTGTGGCGGAGAAGATGATCGCGTCGTTGCAGGAAAAATTTACGCTGGGTGAGTATCAGCTATCCATTACGCCCAGCATCGGGGTGGGCATCTACCCCGAGGATGGTACAACCACGGTCGAGTTGTTGCGCAATGCGGATCTGGCGATGTACCGTGCCAAGGACAGTGGCCGCAACAGCTTTCAGTTTTATGCGCCTGAAATGAATGTCAAGGCAGTGGAACGGCTAAAATTGGAGACGGGTTTGCGCGTAGCCATTGCACAGCAGCAACTGATGGTTTATTACCAGCCCAAAGTGAATCTGCTGAGCGGAGAAATGGCAGGTATGGAAGCCCTGTTGCGCTGGCAGCATCCTGAAATGGGATTCATTTCTCCGGAACTGTTCATTCCCGTCGCGGAAGAGAGCGGCCTGATCAACGAGATAGGCGACTGGGTGCTGCGTCAAGCGTGCTTGCAGGCGCGTCTGTGGCAGGCGCAGGGATACGATATCGTGCCGATCGCGGTCAATCTTTCCGCGCGCCAGCTCAAGCAGGGCAACTTCACGGAGCGCGTCATGACGATATTGCGTGACGCGGGCCTGGAGGCGTGTTATCTGGAGCTGGAAATCACCGAAAGCATGCTGATGGATATGGGAAAAACGGGCATCGCAGTGATGGAGCAGCTGCATGAGGCGGGCATCGCGCTGGCGCTGGATGATTTCGGCACGGGCTATTCATCGCTGAGCCGCCTGAAAAATCTGCCTCTGGACAGATTGAAAATAGACCGCTCTTTTGTGCGCGATATTGTGACCGATCCCGATGATGCGAGCATAGTCAGTGCCACGGCGGTGCTGGCGCACGCCATGGGCTTGCGGGTGACGGCGGAGGGGGTGGAGACGCAGGCCCAGCTGGAATTCATCAAATCCCTGGAGTGCGAAGAGTATCAAGGCTATCTGTTCAGCCGCCCGGTGCCGGCTGCTGAAGTGTCGAGATTTTTTCGGCGCGATATAGTTTGAAGCGGGGCAAGGTTTCGGCTACAATGCGCGCTCTTCAAAAGGAGCGTAGCTCAGTTGGTTAGAGCACTTGGTCGACATCCAAGGGGTCAGCAGTTCGAATCTGCTCGTTCCTACCAGACAAAACAACGGGTTAGAGCAGAAATGTTCTAGCCCGTTTTTTATTCTGCCGCGACTTTTCGGGCTTCATAAGCTGCCAAGCTGCGTCTGTTGTGTCATAATCGCGCGCTCTGAAAACGTGTATCCGGCAGACGAAACACTATGAACGCACAAACCCTTTACGACAAACTCTGGAATTCACATCTGGTGCGGCAGGATGCCGACGGTACGGCGTTGATTTATATCGATCGCCAGCTGGTGCATGAAGTGACCAGTCCGCAGGCTTTCGAGGGGCTGAGGCTGGCGAAACGCAAGCCCTGGCGCATCGCCTCGATGCTGGCCGTGCCGGATCACAACGTGCCGACCACCAACCGTGCGGCTGGCATAGCCGATCCGGTTTCGCGCATTCAGGTGGAAACGCTGGATGCGAACTGTGCAGAGTTCGGTATTACAGAATTCAAGATGGGCGACATCCGTCAGGGCGTGGTGCATGTGATTGGCCCGGAACAGGGGGCGACCCTGCCCGGCATGACGGTGGTGTGCGGCGATTCGCATACCAGTACCCACGGCGCGTTCGCAGCGCTGGCGCACGGCATCGGCACGTCCGAAGTCGAACACGTCATGGCCACGCAGTGTCTGGTGGCCAAGAAATCCAAGGCCATGGAGGTGCGCGTCGAAGGCGTGCTGGGGCATGGCGTGACGGCGAAAGATGTCGCGCTGGCGGTGATAGGCCGGATCGGCACGGCAGGCGGCACCGGCTATGCGATCGAATTCACAGGCAGTGCTGTGCGCGCCTTGAGCATGGAAGGCCGCATGACCTTGTGCAATATGGCGATAGAAGCGGGTGCGCGCGCCGGCATGATCGCGGCGGACGATACGACTTTCGATTATCTCAAGGGACGCCCCTTTGCACCTAAGGGGGAAATGTGGGATAAGGCCGTTGCTCAGTGGCGCGATCTGCACAGTGATGCGGGTGCGGTGTTCGATGCGACCGTGACTCTGGACGCGGCGAGCATCCGTCCTCAGGTGACCTGGGGGACTTCGCCGGAAATGGTGGTGGCGATCGACGGTTGCGTGCCTGATCCTTCGAGCATGAGCGATGCGGTTAAGCGTGAAGGTGCTGAACGCGCGCTGGCTTACATGGGTTTGAAGGCGAATACGCCGATCACCGAGATCAGCATAGACAAGGTGTTCATCGGTTCATGCACCAATGCCCGCATCGAGGACATGCGCGCGGCGGCGGCGGTGGCCAAGGGCAAAAAGATCGCTGCAAACGTGATGCAGGCTATGGTGGTTCCCGGCTCAGGTCTGGTCAAGGCACAGGCCGAGCAGGAAGGGCTGGACAAAATTTTTATAGCGGCGGGTTTCGAGTGGCGCGAACCGGGCTGTTCGATGTGTTTGGCGATGAACGATGACAAGCTGGCCCCAGGGGAGCGTTGTGCCTCGACTTCCAACCGCAACTTCGAGGGACGGCAGGGGCAGGGTGGACGCACGCACCTGGTCAGCCCGGAAATGGCGGCGGCGGCGGCGATTGCCGGTCATTTCGTGGATGTAAGCAAGCTTTAAGGAGTATAGAAGATGAAACTGATTGCGTTGATATTGGCAGGCGTCTTTTTGGTGGGTTGCAATACCGTGGAAGGTATCGGCAAGGATTTGAAAAAGGGCGGCGAGAAAATAGAAAAGGCGGCTAAGTAAATGGACAAGTTCACTTTACTCGATGGTCTGGTCATGCCTATGGATCGCGCCAATGTTGACACGGATGCGATCATCCCCAAGCAGTTCCTGAAATCCATCAAGCGTTCCGGTTTCGGACCGAACGCGTTTGACGAGTGGCGTTACCTGGATCACGGTGAGCCGGGCATGGATAACAGCAAACGTGCCATCAATCCCGAGTTCGTGCTGAATCAGCCGCGCTATCAGGGCGCGCAGATTTTGCTGGCGCGCGAAAACTTCGGCTGCGGCAGTTCGCGCGAACACGCGCCCTGGGCACTGGAGGATTGCGGCTTCCGCGTCATTATCGCGCCCAGTTTTGCCGATATCTTCTATAACAACTGCTTCAAGAACGGTCTGTTGCCGATCAGGCTGGACGCCACGCAGGTCGAGGCTCTGTTCAAGGCGGTGGAAGCCCATACCGGTTACCGCCTGGTGGTCGATCTGGAAAAACAGACCATCTGCGCGCCGGACGGTACGGTGTACCCGTTTGAAGTGGATGCATTCCGCAAGCATTGCCTGCTGAACGGACTGGACGACATCGGCCTGACCTTGCAGCATGTGGATGAAATCGCCGCGTTCGAGGAAAAGCATCGCGCGGCGCAACCCTGGCTTTGATATAGAAAGTAGTGAGTCGTAAGCGGTAAGTAGAAAGTGGGATTGTGGTTTTGACTTGCCACTCACCACTGAGGCACGCAGTGCCGCTCCGCTACCCATTTTTTAAGATTTATCAGGACATTAAAATGAAAATTGCAGTATTGCCGGGTGACGGCATAGGACCCGAGATCGTCGCTCAGGCCGTGAAGGTGATGGAAGCCTTGCGCAGTGACGGTTTGAAAATCGAACTGGAATATGGTCATATCGGCGGCGCGGGCTATGATGCGGCAGGCGACCCTCTGCCTGCGGCGACCGAGAAGCTGGCGCAGCAATCGGATGCGGTGCTGCTGGGTGCGGTGGGCGGCTACCAGTATGACACCCTGCCACGCCCCATGCGTCCCGAGCAGGGTTTGTTGCGTATACGCAAAGGGCTGAGCCTGTTCGCCAACCTGCGCCCGGCGATGGTCTACCCGGAACTGGTGGACGCATCCAGCCTCAAGTCTGAGCTGGTGTCGGGCCTGGATATCATGATCCTGCGCGAACTGACCGGTGATATTTATTTCGGCCAGCCGCGCGGCATACGCACCTTGGAAAACGGCGAGCGTCAGGGTTTCGATACCATGCATTACAGTGAGTCGGAGATACGCCGCGTGGCGCATGTCGGCTTCCAGATTGCGATGAAACGCGAAAAACGCCTGTGCTCGGTGGATAAGGCCAACGTGCTGGACACCAGCATGTTCTGGCGCGAGATCGTGACCGAAGTGGGCCGTGAATACCCGATGGTCGAGCTGTCGCACATGTACGTGGACAACGCCGCCATGCAGCTGGTGCGTGCGCCCAAGCAGTTCGATGTGATTCTGACCGGCAATATTTTTGGAGATATTCTGTCCGACGAGGCTTCCATGCTGACCGGTTCCATCGGCATGCTGCCCTCGGCTTCGCTGGATGCGAATAACAAGGGACTGTACGAACCGTGTCACGGTTCGGCGCCGGACATTGCAGGTCAGGACATAGCTAATCCGCTGGCGACGATACTGTCGGTGGCGATGATGATGCGCTACACCTTTGCGCGTGAAGATATCGCGCAGCGCATCGAAACCGCGGTGCGTCGTGTCTTGCAGCAAGGACTGCGCACAGGCGACATCTATCATGCCGGAATGCAGCGGGTGGGTTGCACGGCGATGGGCGATGCGGTTGTTAAAAGCTTGTAGCTTGTGGCTTGTAGCAAAACCGGTTTGGCTACTCGCTACCGGCTACGAGCCACCCGCTTAAATATTGAGAGAGAAATAAAATGAGCAAGCAAGATGAAAAACTTTTATCCCGGCACCGGTACGATGTATGCATACTGGGTGCAACCGGCGCGGTCGGCGAGGCCATGCTGGCTATCCTGGAGCAGCGCAACTTTCCGGTGCGCAATCTCTATCCCCTGGCTTCCAGCCGTTCTGCGGGCAGTGAGATCACTTTTCACGGCAAGGAATACACCGTGCTGGATGTGGAAAATTTCGACTTTTCACAGGCACAGATAGGTTTGTTTTCGGCGGGGGGCAGCGTGTCGGAAAAATATGCACCCATCGCCGCAGCCGCAGGTTGCGTGGTGATAGATAACACCGCACATTTCCGCTACGACCGCGACATCCCGCTGGTGGTGCCGGAAGTGAATCCGCACGCCATTGCGCAATACAAGAATCGCGGCATCATCGCCAATCCGAACTGCTCTACTATCCAGATGATGGTGGCGTTGAAGCCGATCAGGGATGCGGTGGGTATCTCGCGTATCAATGTGGCGACCTATCAGGCGGTGTCCGGCACCGGCAAGGAAGCGATCGAGGAGCTGGCTGCACAGACTCGCGCGCTGTTCAGCTCCCAGGACGTAGAAGTCGATGTTTATCCCAAGCGCATCGCTTTCAACGTGTTGCCGCAGATCGATGTGTTCATGGAAAACGGCTATACCAAGGAAGAGATGAAGATGGTATGGGAAACCCGGAAAATCATGGAAGATGACTCGATAGCGGTGAACCCGACCGCCGTGCGCGTGCCGGTGTTCTACGGTCATTCCGAAGCCGTGCACATCGAAACCAAGAAGAAGATCACGGCCGCCGAGGCGCGCGCCCTGCTGGAAAAGGCGCCGGGCGTGGTGGTGATGGATGAGCGTGTGCCGGGTGGCTGGCCAACGGCCATTGATGCGGCAGGCACGGATGCGACTTACGTGGGGCGGATACGTGAGGACATTTCGCATCCCATGGGGCTGGATATGTGGGTGGTGAGCGATAACGTGCGCAAGGGTGCGGCCTTGAATAGCGTGCAGATCGCAGAAATACTGATTGCCGAATATCTGAAATAGTTTGCTCTGAGGCACTTGGGGCTTGTCCTGATGGCTCCGTAATGATACTTTTGTCGCCAATACATATAGCGAGGCAACCAGCGTGCGTAAATCACTGTTGAAACAACCAGCTCTTCGGACAGACGGACTCAGCACTTCAGCGGGTTCGGTATTCATGCTGAAAATGCTGGGCGTAGCCGTCGGTCTGACGCTGGGTACGCTGGCTCACGCAGTCGGTCTGGGCGGCATCAATGTGGTTTCTGCGCTGGGACAGCCGCTGAAAGCGGAGATCGAACTGCTGGCGGTCAGCAAATCCGATAAGCCCAGTCTGGTTGCGCGTCTCGCTTCACCCGACGCCTACAAGGGCGTTGGTCTGGAATATCCCTACGGCGTCAAGTACAGTTTTCAGGTTGAAAGCCGTGCGAATGGCGCGTCCTATCTCAAGTTGAGCAGCAATCAGGAAATCAACGATCCTTTTGTCAGCCTGCTGGTTGAGTTGTCATGGTCATCAGGCAGATTGATGCGCGAATACACTTTCCTGCTCGATCCGCCCGGTTATGTTGCGGCCCAGCCTGCGCCCGAAACAGTGCAAACCGTCTTGCCGGCAGCAGTGTCGCCTGTCAGGCTGACGGCGATTCCCAGGAGTCCGGAAGAGGCCAGGCCGGTTGCCAGATTTGTTGCGCAGCCTGTTGAACGGCCGGCCGAAAAGCGGGTAGCTGTCGCGCCCGCCCGGGCTGAAAACGCCGGTGAAATTAACGGTGAGATTACCGTTAGACGCGGCGATACATTGAATAAAATTGCTGCGCGCAGCAAGCCGGATGACGTCAGTCTGGAGCGCATGCTGGTCGCGCTGTACCGCGCCAACGACGATCAGTTTGACGGCAAAAACATGAATCGCATTCAATCCGGAAAAATCCTGCGCATGCCGGATCAGGATGAAATGATGAATGTGGCGCAGTCTGAAGCGGTACAGGAAATACGCGCTCAGTCGGCCGACTGGAACGCTTATCGCCAGAAACTCGCCACGTCGGCGACTGCAAGCCGGCAAGATGAAACAAGCCGCCAGGTCGCTACCGGGAAGATCAGCGCTTCGGCTACCGATAAAACGCCGGTGACCCGTGAATCAGCCAAAGAGGTGTTGCGTCTATCCAGGGGCGAAGTGCCAGGAGACAGGGCGGGGGCAGCAGGTCGTGCTGCGCAGGACACACGTAATTCTGCCGAAGAAGACGCGATTGCGAAAAGCAAGGCTCTGGAGGAAGGCAAGGCACGCGCCGCGCTGCTGGAAAGCAATCTCAAGAATATGGAGCGTCTGGCCCAGCTAAAAGCCGAGGCTGCGGCGCTGGTCGCGGCGGCGTCCGTGGAAGGCGCAGCCTCTTCGGTTGCCAGCGAAGTTGCAGCGGTAAGCGCGGTTGAAGCTGCACCCGCCGTGGTGGAAGAACCCGCGCTGCTTGATCAATTGCTGGCCTCTCCGCTCATGATGGGTATAGGCGCGGCTGTTCTGCTGGCGCTGGGCGGTTTGGGGATTGCGTTGGGCCGTCGCAAGCAGGCGCCCGAGAAATTCGTTGAACCCGCTGCTGCAGAGGGTGCGAAAACAGGCCATCTGACCACTCCGGTTGCGCCTTCTCCCGATACGGGTGACTTTACGGTGCTCGCCGGTCAGGCAGATGAAGCTCAGTTGCAGCCCGAAGATATAGATCCTATCAGTGAAGCCGAACTGTTCCTGAATTTTGGCCGTGACGAACAGGCTGAAGAGGTTTTGAAAGACGCGATACTGCGCACACCTGACAACCATCAATTGCATTTGAAGCTGCTGGGCATTTACGCCAATCGTCAGGATGCGGCGGCCTTCTCGGCTGTTGCGTTGCAGTTGCACGATAGCGGGGACACCGACGCGATGCGGCAAGCCGCTGAAATGGGCAGGAGACTGGATCCGGAGAATCCGCTGTATGCCGAAGAGGACTCTGGAGAAGTCGTTGCCGAAGACACCGTTGCCGAAGAAATCGTTTCCGTAGAATCCGGCGCGGAACAGGCGGCTGATGAAGAACCGAGTGTTGAAGAGGCGAGTATTGAAGAGGCGGGCAGCGCTACCGTGTTGAGCCCTGTATTCGGCGCGGAAGATCTCGCGGCTGAAGTTCCACCATCAGACGACGAAGAGGTGGCCGACTTGCACGCTGCGGAGCGCACGCCTGATCAGGCCGGTACGATTGATTTTGACGTGACTGCAGCGCCTGTCGAACAGGTGGTTGATTTTGAAGTGGACGCCGTACCCGAGATCGCCGAGCAGGCGGCTGCGGTCGATTTTGATGTAACGGCTACAAGTGCTACACCAGCCGTAGCTGAGGAATCGGACAGCGGTGTTTCCGAGAAGGAAATAGCTGAAGTCGAACCACAGACATTGCCGAATCTGGATGATTTGATCTTTGATGTCACGCCAGTTCCCGAAACCAGGGAAGAGGCCAAAGTTGAACACGCCAGCACGGAAGGCGACATGGAATTTATGCTGGATTTCCCGCTGGATGACATAGCAGAAACCCCGGTCTCACCCCCTCCGGTCATCAATCTGGCCGATATCAGTCTGGATATGGACGATGTCGGTAAACCTGATGCTGCCGCCGACGTGCCGCCTGCGGCACCGGTTGAGCGCAGTGAGCAGTGGCATGAAGTCTCCACCAAGCTGGATCTGGCAAGAGCGTATCAGGAGATGGGCGATGCGGTAGGTGCGCGTGAAATTCTCGATGAGGTCGTGCAAGAGGGTGATGAAGCGCAGCAGCGTGAGGCGCAGTTAATCATCAGTCAGCTGGGATAATTGGTTATTTTTGTACTACGGCAGCTCTCTGTGAGCTGCCGTTTTTTTTGGAGCGATAGTGCATGAACCTCGAAAAAGCAGTTGTCCACGAAAAGCACGAACAAACACGAACAAATTCAAATACATGTCAGGATTTGTTGTGTCACCCGTTAGGTGTGTTGGTAAACTTATGCAATCAATTGTTTTCTTTCGTGAATTTCGTGGATTTCGTGTCTTTCGTGGATGAGAAGCCGTTTTAAGGATGAAGCTACACCCCGCCACGCAAATATCGGTCTGGTGTGCACTGGTGGCGGCAATGCAATTTCTGACACCAGCCATCTTGTTCGTGACCGGCGCTCTGGCGCTGTCGCTGGCTTTCGCGTTGTCCAGACACAAGTTCCTCCAGCTGGTGCGGCGCACGCGCTGGATACTTTTTTCATTGTGGCTGATCTATGCCTACAGTACGCCGGGACAATCCTTGTGGGATGCACCGTTCAGTCCCAGTATTGAAGGTTTGCTCGATGGCGGATTGCAATTGACGCGTTTGCTGGTTGCTCTGGCCGGCTTGGCGATATTGCTGGAACGTCTGCCCAGGCAGCAATTGATGGCCGGACTGTACAGCCTGTTTGCGCCGCTGGAATGGCTGGGGATGTCGCGCGAACGACTGGCGGTGCGGCTGGCGCTGACCTTGCATTATGCAGAAGTCGCGATGTTACGGGAAAGGCGCAACTGGCAGGACTGGTTGCACAGCCTGTTTGAACCGCACGGGGAAGTAAGCAAATCCATGGAATTGCCGGTGTATCGTTTTACACGCCTGGATGCGCTGCTGCTGGCGGCTGCGCTGCTGTTGCTCTGGCTGGCCGTGCGATGAGAGTCGCGCTGGGAGTGGAATACGACGGCAGGCCCTATTGCGGCTGGCAGAGTCAGGCTGATGGGCAGACCGTGCAGGACACGATGCAGGCCGCGCTGAGTCAGATCGCCGGTGCGCCGATTTCAGTCATTGCCGCAGGGCGCACCGACACCGGGGTGCATGCGCTGGAACAGGTGATACATTTCGATACGCAGGCGGATCGTCCGCTGACGGCTTGGGTGCGTGGCGCGAACGCGCTGTTGCCTGACAGCATCGCGGTGCGCTGGGCGCATCTCGTGCCGGAAGAGTTTCATGCGCGTTTCTCGGCGCACGGGCGCAGCTACCGCTATCTGCTGATCAACCGACCGGTGAGACCGGCGATACAGGCCGGGAAGGCGGGCTGGTTTCACACACCGCTGGACCTGGGCGCGATGCAGGCGGCGGCGCAATGCCTGCTGGGAGAACATGATTTCAGCGCGTTTCGCGCCTCGCAATGCCAGGCGAAATCCCCGGTCAAGACATTGAATAAACTGGATATTTATCGGTCCGGGGAAATGCTGGTGTTCGATGTGAGCGCCAATGCTTTTTTGCACCACATGGTGCGCAATCTGGTGGGGTGTCTGGTGTATGTCGGCAAGGGCAAGTATCCGCCGGAATGGCTGGCCGGGGTGCTGGAAAGCCGCGAGCGCAGGCTTGCCGCGCCGACCTTCTCGCCCGATGGTTTATACTTGCGCCGCATTCAATACGATGCGAAGTGGGGATTACCCCAAAATCAGGACTGAGGACTGAGGACTGAGGACTGAGGACTGAGGACTGAGGACTGAGGACTGAGGACTGAGGACTGAGGATCGAGGACTGAGGATCGAGGATCGAGTTAAAAGCAGAGTGGTGATTGAGTATGAATGAACGGGATAGTAGCGCAGGTGTTTTGCGGAACATTGAATCGGAAGTTGGTTTTTCTCAATCCTCGATTCTCAATCCTCAATCCTGCAGGGTCAAAATCTGCGGTATCACCCGTGCCGAAGATGCACGGGCTGTGGCGCTGAGTGGCGCGGATGCAATCGGTCTGGTGTTTTATGAAAAAAGTCCGCGCCATGTCAGCATAGCTCAGGCTGCAAAACTGGTGGCCGTGCTGCCGCCCTTTGTCACCGTGGTCGGCTTGTTCGTGAATGCCAGCGCGGAAACGGTACGTGAGGTGCTGGCGGCCGTGCCGCTGGATGTGCTGCAATTTCACGGCGATGAGGCCCCCGAATTCTGTGAGCAATTCCATAAACCTTATCTCAAGGCAATCCGCGTCAAAGCCGGGGTGGATTTGATACAATGCGCGGCTCGTTTTCACACCGCCCAGGGTTTGCTGCTGGATGCGCATGTGGAAGGGATCCCGGGCGGAACCGGAGCCAGTTTTGACTGGACTCTGATTCCAGAGGCGTTACCGCTGCCTTTGATATTGTCAGGCGGGCTGAGCGTAGAAAATGTCGCAGCGGGAATCAGACAGGTACGGCCCTATGCGGTGGATGTGTCCAGCGGTGTAGAAGCAGGCAAGGGTGTAAACACCCTAAAGGGTGTGAAAGACGCGGCGAAGATCGCCCGTTTCATGCAAGAGGTTAAAAGTGTATAACTATCCAGACAGCACGGGTCATTTCGGCCAGTTCGGCGGCATCTACATGGCGGAAACGCTGATCCCGGCAGTGGAAGAGTTGCGGGTGCAGTATCTGCGCTATCAAAACGACCCTGAATTCAAGGCTGAGTTCGCCTACGAACTGAAACACTATGTCGGGCGTCCCAGCCCGATTTATCACGCCAAAAACTGGTCTGACCGGCTGGGCGGCGCGCAGATTTATCTGAAGCGCGAAGACCTGAATCACACTGGTGCGCACAAGATCAACAATGCGATCGGTCAGGCGCTGCTCGCAAAACGCATGGGCAAGAAACGCGTGATCGCAGAGACCGGCGCGGGCATGCACGGCGTGGCGACGGCGACCGTGGCAGCACGTTTCGGCATGGAGTGCATCGTTTACATGGGCGCGGAAGACATCCAGCGCCAGTCGCCGAATGTGTACCGGATGAAACTGCTGGGCGCGACGGTGGTGCCGGTGGAGAGCGGCTCGAAGACCCTCAAGGATGCCTGCAACGAAGCGATACGCGACTGGGTGACCAACGTCGAGAGCACGTTTTACATCTTCGGCACGGCGGCGGGCCCGCATCCTTATCCCATGATGGTGCGCGATTTCCAGTGCGTGATCGGCAACGAAGCCAAAATACAGATGCCGGAAATGATCGGTCGTCAGCCGGATGCGGTGATCGCCTGTGTCGGCGGCGGTTCCAATGCCATCGGCCTGTTTCATCCCTACATCGAAGAAAAAGACGTGCAGATCATCGGCGTGGAAGCGGGCGGCTACGGTATAGCCAGCGGACAGCACGCGGCGCCACTGACATCCAACAGCAAGGTGGGCGTGCTGCATGGCAATCGCGTGAATCTGATGCAGGACGAAAACGGTCAGATTACCGAGACGCACTCCATTTCTGCCGGCCTGGATTATCCCGGCGTCGGCCCTGAACATTGCTGGCTGAAGGAGATAGGTCGCGCGCAATATGTCGCGATTAACGATGACGAGGCGATGCGTGCCTTTCACGACCTGTGCCGCTTCGAAGGCATCATCCCCGCGCTCGAATCCAGCCATGCGCTCGCGCATGCGGCGAAGATCGCGCCGACCATGGCTAAGGACAAGGTGTTGCTGGTCAATCTGTCCGGACGCGGCGACAAGGACATCAATACTGTGGCACGTCTTTCGGGGATTGCGCTATGAGCCGTATTCAGACAACGTTTGACGCGCTCAAACAGCAGAACCGCCGCGCATTGATCCCGTTTTTCACCGCCGGAGACCCGCATCCGTCGCTCACTGTGCCGCTGATGCATGCCATGGTGGCAGCGGGTGCGGACGTGATCGAGCTGGGCGTGCCGTTCTCCGACCCGATGGCCGACGGCCCGACCATACAGCGCGCTTCCGAGCGCGCGCTCAAACAGGGCATGTCGCTGCGCGGCGTGCTGAATCTGGTTGCCGAATTCCGCCTGCAGGATGATCGCACCCCCGTGGTGCTGATGGGTTACGGCAACCCGATCGAAGCCATGGGCTGGGAGGTGTTCGCGCAGCGCTGCGAGGAAGTGGGCGTGGATGGCGTGCTGACGGTGGATTTCCCGCCGGAAGAGAGCCACGAGGCCTTCGAGCATCTGCAAGGCCACGGCATAGACCCGATCTTCCTGCTGGCGCCCACGACTGAAGACGCGCGCGTCGAACAGGTCGCAAAACTGGCGCGCGGCTACGTGTATTACGTTTCGTTGAAGGGCGTGACCGGCGCGGGCAACCTCGACCTGTCTGCCATAGCACAGAAGCTGCCGCAGCTGCGCAGACACATCAAACTGCCTATAGGCGTGGGCTTCGGCATCCGCGATGCGGTGACCGCACAGGCGGTGGCGAAGCTGTGTGATGGCGTGGTGGTGGGCAGCCGCATCGTGCAGGAAATCGAGAATTCGAATGAAGCGACAGTGATCGCCAATGTCAGTGCATTGGTCAATGAATTAAGGCTGGCAATCAATCAGGCCTAAAGGAGATAACATGAGCTGGTTCCAAAAATTATTACCCCCTAAGATCAAGCGCCGCGTGGGCGATGCCAAAAAAAACGTGCCAGAAGGCCTGTGGAGCAAGTGCCCGTCCTGCGAAACGGTGCTGTATCACTCTGATTTGCTGAAGAATTTGGGTGTATGCCCCACCTGTAGTCATCATAACCGCGTCTCCGCACGCTGCCGTCTGGACTGGCTGCTCGATGCAGAAGGGCGTTTTGAGATCGGCGCGGAAGTCCTGCCGGTGGATACGCTCAAGTTCAAGGACCAGAAAAAATACTCCGATCGTCTGATCGCCTCCAAGAAAAGCACGGATGAAGATGATGCGCTGGTCGTGATGCAGGGCAATATCCGCACTGTGCCGGTCGTGGTCGCGTGTTTTGAATTCAACTTCATGGGTGGCTCCATGGGGTCGGTGGTCGGCGAGCGTTTCGTGCGCGGCGTACAGGTTGCGCTGGAGCAGAAATGCCCGTTCATTTGCTTCTCCGCCAGCGGCGGGGCGCGCATGCAGGAAGGGCTGTTGTCGCTGATGCAGATGGCCAAGACCTGTGCGGCGCTGACCCAGCTGTCCGAAGAAAAACTGCCGTTCATTTCCGTGCTGACCGATCCGACCATGGGCGGCGTGTCTGCCAGCTTCGCCTTCATGGGCGACGTGGTGATTGCCGAGCCGGGCGCACTGATTGGTTTCGCCGGTGCGCGAGTAATTCAGCAGACCGTGCGTGAAACCCTGCCTGATGGCTTTCAGCGCGCGGAGTTCCTGCTCGAACACGGCGCGGTGGATATGATCATCGACCGTCGCGAGATGCGCAATCAACTGGCGACGCTGACTACCCTGCTGACCCGTAAACCAGCTGTGGCGGAGATTGAGGCGGCGTAGTGTGGGCCCATCCTTGTGCCCACGCTTATTCAGCATCGTGGGTAGAAGAGGCCTTTTATCTGACCCCGATTGATCTATGCCAAAAACGCTGGCCGACTGGCTGATTTACCTTGAATCGCTGCACCCCAAGACTATCGCGCTCGGCTTGACACGCGCAGCCGAGGTAAAACAGCGGCTGCACCTTGATGCAGATTTCCCGCTGATCGTGGTGGGCGGCACCAACGGCAAAGGCTCGGTGTGCGCGATGTTGGAATCCATCTTGCATGCGGCTGGATATCGCGTCGGCTGCTATACCTCGCCGCATCTGCTGCACTACAACGAGCGTGTGCGCATAGCCAAACAACCCGTCTCCGATGTGGAGTTGTGCGCATCGTTTGCACAAATCGAACAGGCGCGCGGCGAGATTCAACTGACCTATTTCGAGTTTGGCACGCTGGCCGCGATGCAGCTGTTCATCGAACACAAGGTGGAGGTCGCGATCCTCGAGGTCGGGCTGGGCGGCAGGCTGGATGCGGTGAATGTGTTTGACGCCGATTGCGCAGTGGTGACCTCTGTGGACATAGACCACACCGACTATCTGGGCGAGACGCGGGAAAAGATCGCGTTCGAGAAGGCGGGCATCTTCCGTGCAGGGCGCGTGGCGATCTGTGCGGACAGCGACGTGCCCCAGGCCGTCAGCGGCCATGCCAGGGACATCGGCGCGGAATTGTGGTGCATAGGCAGCGAATTCGGTTTCAAGGCGCATCAGGGGCAATGGGACTATTTCGGCAAGGCAGGGGCGCGCAGTGGGCTGCCCTTCCCCGCCTTGCGCGGTGCGTTCCAGCTGCACAATGCGAGTGCCGCGCTGGCGGCGCTGGATGCGCTGAAGGAGAAGTTGCCGGTGAGCATGGCGGCGATACGTCGCGGCTTGACCGAAGTGCATCTGGCAGGTCGTTTTCAGTTTGTTCCCGGCAGGCCGCAACGGATCCTGGATGTGGCGCATAACCCGCATGCGGCCCGCTCGCTGGCGCAAAATCTGTCCGGCTTGCCGCCCTGTCCGCGCACTTTTGCCGTATTTGCCATGCTCAAGGACAAGGATATGGCGGGCGTGGCCGTTGCGATGAATCCGCATATAGACACCTGGCTGGTGGCCGGTATAGCCGCGCCACGCGGGGCCAGTGCTCAAGAGTTGGACGATGTGCTGCAGCTTGCCGGGGTGCGCGGCGCAGTCATCCGTTTTTCTGATATCGCTGCTGCCATCGCGCACGCCTGTGACGTGGCAGATGATGATGATAGAATCGCCATCTTTGGATCGTTCCATACCGTCGCGGAAGCCATGCTGGCAATGCACGTTACATGAGCTGATTCACAGGGCGGGCAGGGGATTTATTTTGGCGGGATCGGGTGATGGCTAAGCAAGTTACGGAAGAAGAACAGAATATCAAACGTCGTGCGCGTCGCAGGCTGATCGGTGCGATTGCGCTGGCGTTGGCGATAGTCGTGGTTTTGCCCATGGTGCTGGACAGTGAACCCAAACCGACAGGGCGGGACATCGATTTGCGCATTCCGGCTGTCGACAAGGCAGACGAGTTCGTTCCCGTTGTCGCGGTGTCCGAAGTGCTCGAAGCGAACCCAGAATCTGCCGTCAGTGCAATCGCGGCTTCTGAGGTGGTCGCCGTCGCTCCGGTCGAGAAGCCGACTGTTGCATCTGGCCCTATCACCAGGCAGGAAGCAATAAAACAGCCCGTAGCAGCGCCCGAGGTCGTGAAGGCAGAAGCCAGGCCAGCGGAGGCGGCGAACCATGTCGTGCAGGTCGGGGCATTTTCCAACGCCGCGACGGCGGCGCAGGAAGCGGACAAGTTGAAGGCATGGGGCTTCAAGGCTTATACCGAGCAGATCAGTGGCACCACGCGGGTACGCGTCGGACCCTACGCGGATCGCGACAAGGCGGAAAAAGTGCGACTATTGCTGGAAAAGCGCGGCTTGCATCCGGTGATAACGGCGGCTAAATGACAGGCTTCGATTATGCGGTCATAGGCATCATGCTGGTGTCGTTGTTGCTGGGATTGTGGCGCGGTCTGGTTTATGAAGTGTTGTCGTTGCTGGGATGGCCGCTGGCGTTCGTGCTTAGCCGGATGTTTGCAGCCGACATAGAACCGTTGCTGCCTGTCAGTCAGGAGGCCGCCCGCGTTGCATTGGCTTATGCGCTGGTGTTCATTGCGGCCCTGCTCATCTGGGGCATGCTGGTCTGGATATTTGCAAAACTGATCAGGGCGGTCGGCCTGGGCGTGCTGGACAGTCTGCTGGGTGGCGTGTTCGGATTGTTGCGCGGCGTGCTGGTGATACTGGTTCTGGTATGGCTGGCGGGTATGTCGGATTTGCCAGAACAGGCGCTGTGGCGCGAGGCGCAATTCAGCCGGGTGGCGGAAGAAGTCGCCATGCAGACAAAAGTATGGTTGCCGGACAATATTGCCGAGCGCATACATTACAGAAATCGTACTTAACTATTAGGAAATAAACATGTGTGGCATTCTCGGAGTGGTCTCGCATACGCCAGCCAACCAGCTTTTGTATGATGGTTTGCAGGTATTACAGCATCGCGGTCAGGATGCCGCCGGTATTGCGACGATGGATGGCGATACCATTCATCTGCATAAAGGCAACGGCCTGGTGCGCGATGTGTTTCGCACCCGTAACATGCGCGCTCTGCAGGGCAACACGGGTATCGCACATGTGCGTTATCCGACTGCAGGCTCGGCGGTGGATCACAATGAGGCGCAGCCGTTTTATGTGAATTCACCGTTCGGCATCGTGCTCGGCCACAACGGCAATCTGACCAATGCCGAAGAATTGAAGAAACAGTTGTTCGTGCAGGATTTGCGCCACGTCAACACCAACTCCGACTCGGAAGTGCTGCTGAATGTGCTGGCGCATGAGTTGCAGGCGAAATGCAAAGGCGTGCGTCTGGATACGGACACTATTTTCTCCGCCGTTTCCGGCGTGCATCAGCGCTGTCGCGGTGCGTATGCGGTGGTGGCGATTATTGCCGGCTATGGCCTGCTGGCGTTTCGCGATAGTCACGGCATACGCCCGCTGGTCATCGGCGTAAATGAAACCGAATCCGGCACGGAATATTTGATCGCTTCAGAAGGCGTTGCACTGGATACGCTGGGCTTCAAATTCATGCGCGACATCGCGCCTGGTGAAGCCGTGTTTGTGGACTTCGATGGGCGGCTGCACAGCAAGCAGTGCAGCGACCATCCCGTGTTAAACCCCTGTATCTTCGAATATGTTTATTTTGCACGCCCGGATTCGGTGATGGATGGCGTGTCCGTGTATGAGTCGCGCCTGTATATGGGGGAGTATCTTGCCGACAAACTGGCACGCACCTGGCCGGGAATAGCCATAGACGTGGTCATTCCTATTCCCGATTCCAGCCGCCCCAGCGCGCTGCAGCTGGCGAACCGCCTGGCTATTCCGTTCCGCGAGGGCTTCGTAAAGAATCGTTATATCGGCCGCACTTTCATCATGCCGGGGCAGGCGCTGCGCAAGAAATCAGTACGTCAGAAGTTGAATGCCATCGGTGTCGAATTCAAGGGCAAGAACGTGTTGCTGGTGGACGATTCCATCGTGCGCGGCACGACCAGTCGCGAGATCGTGCAAATGGCCCGGGATGCGGGGGCGCTGAAGGTATATTTCGCTTCCGCCGCTCCGCCGGTGCGTTATCCTAACGTGTATGGCATAGACATGCCCAGCCGCGCAGAACTGATTGCGACGGGGCGCAGCGATGAAGAAATCTGTCGTGAAATCGGCGCGGATGCGTTGATCTATCAGGATCTGGAAGATTTGAAGGCGGCCGTCCGCAAGGCCAATCCTGAAATAAAGGATTACGAGTCTTCCTGTTTTGACGGGATTTACATCACCGGTGACGTCACATCGGCTTATCTGGACAAGATCGAGCAAGGACGCGCCGGCGGCAAGGCGAACAAGGTTATCGACGATGATCAGATGGAGCTGGAGCTGGCCATGAGTGCCACTTCGATGTAAGGGAAGCAGCGGGTAGCGTGTGGCTCGTAGCCAAAACCATGAACCGAAAACCTGCATGGGTGAAAAATGAGCGAAGAAAATTATCAATTAGAGACTCTGGCGGTGCGCGCAGGCACGGTGCGCAGCCAGTTTGGCGAACACAGCGAAGCGATGTTTCTGACATCCAGTTTCGTGTTTGAAAGCGCGGCACAGGCGGCCGCGCGTTTCATCGGCGAGCAGCCGGGCAATATTTACTCGCGTTTTACCAATCCCAGCGTCACGATGTTCGAAGAACGTCTTGCCGCGCTGGAAGGCGCGGAGCAATGCATCGCCACGGCCTCGGGCATGTCGGCGATACTGGCGTGCGTCATGGGCGTGCTCAAGGCGGGCGATCACATCGTTGCGTCCGTCAGCCTGTTCGGCTCTACGGTGAATCTGTTCAATAACGTCATCAAGAAATTCGGTGTCGAAACGACTTATGTTTCCGCCACGGATGTGTCCGAATGGCAGGCCGCTGTGCGACCCAATTCGCGCCTGTTCTTTCTGGAGACGCCTTCCAATCCGCTCACCGAAATTTCCGACATCGCGGCGATCGCCGTCGTGGCAAAAAACTGCGGCGCGCTGCTGGCGGTGGACAACTGTTTCTGCACGCCCATCCTGCAACGCCCGCTGGACATGGGGGCGGACATCGTGATCCATTCCGCCACCAAATACATCGACGGGCAGGGGCGTGTGCTGGGCGGGGCGGTGCTGGGCAACCGCAAGCATCTCGAAGGCGTATACGGCTTTCTGCGCACCACCGGCCCTACCATGAGCGCGTTCAATGCATGGATATTCCTGAAAGGCCTGGAGACGCTGAAACTGCGCATGGATGCGCACAGCGCCAATGCGCTGGAACTGGCCAGGTGGCTGGAGGCGCAGCCCAATGTGGCGCGGGTATTTTATCCGGGCTTGCCTTCGCACCCGCAACATGAACTGGCGATGCGCCAGCAGAAAACAGGCGGCGGCATCGTGTCGTTCGAGGTGAAAGGTGGTAGGGATGCCGCATGGCGCGTGATCGACGCGACCAAGATGCTCTCGATTACCGCTAATCTGGGTGACACGCGCACCACCATCTGTCATTCCGCCAGCACCACCCATGCGCGCATCAGTCCCGAGGCGCGGGCAGCAGCGGGCATCACGGACGGACTGATACGCATCGCTGTGGGCCTGGAGGCGGTGGTGGATATCCAGCACGATCTGCGCGGTCTGGCCGGGTGAGATGGATATACTCGCTGCACAGCTAGGCGGATTGCTCAAATCGCACGGACTGATGCTGGCGACGGCGGAATCCTGTACCGGCGGAGGCGTGGCGCAGGTCGTCACCGAAGTGGCAGGCAGTTCGGCCTGGTTCGAGCGCGGGTTCGTCACTTATTCCAATCTGTCCAAACAGGAAATGCTGGGTGTACTCGAAGTGACCCTGGACCGTTATGGCGCGGTATCCGAGGCCGTGGTGCGCGAGATGGTGGAAGGCGCGCTGCATCACAGCCACGCGCAGCTGGCGCTGGCGGTCAGTGGCATCGCAGGCCCAGGCGGCGGTACTCAGGACAAGCCGGTAGGCACGATATGGTTTGCCTGGGGAATGCGGCACGGGGCCATCCATGCGCAGCGACATCAGCTTGCCGGAAACCGCGTCGAAGTGCGCGCACAGGCGGTGCGCATCGCATTGCAAGGAATAATAGACTTGCTGAATCAGCGTACAGCGATAGCCTAAGAGCTGTCCACGAAATACACAAAAAACACGAAATAACTGCACAGACATCAATACCCAGGTGAATGCAGGGTTTTTTTTGCTATTCGCAAAAGCACAAAAATATCTAAACAAATCAATAAGTTACATAAATACAGCGTAATGCCCACTGGGTGACCGCATCAACAACGGTATGCATTTGAATATGTTCGTGTTTTTCGTGTGGTTCGTGGACAACAGCTTTTCCAGAATAAAAAGAACGATCGTTCTGTTCAAGCGTGATTGGGTATGCCATAATCCGCGCACAAATTCTTAAAGGATAAAAAATGGATGACAATAAAAACAAGGCGCTCGCGGCTGCGCTGAGCCAGATTGAGAAGCAGTTCGGCAAGGGCTCCATTATGCGCCTCGGTGAAAACGAGGTGGCGCAGGACATACAGGTGGTTTCCACCGGTTCGCTGGGGCTGGATATTGCACTGGGCGTGGGCGGTCTGCCGCGCGGTCGCGTGGTGGAAATCTACGGGCCGGAATCGTCAGGCAAGACCACGCTGACCCTGCAAATCATCGCCGAGATGCAGAAACTGGGCGGTACGGCGGCGTTCATCGACGCGGAACACGCGCTCGATCCGCAATACGCGCAGAAGCTGGGCGTCAGCGTGGAAGACTTGCTGATCTCACAGCCGGACAACGGCGAGCAGGCGCTGGAGATCACCGACATGCTGGTGCGTTCCGGTTCGGTGGATGTGGTGGTGATAGACTCGGTTGCCGCGTTGACGCCCAAGGCGGAAATAGAAGGCGAAATGGGCGATGCGCAGATGGGCCTGCATGCGCGTCTGATGTCGCAGGCGCTGCGCAAGCTGACGGCGAACATCAAGCGCTCCAACACGCTGGTGATCTTCATCAATCAGATCCGCATGAAGATAGGCGTGATGTTCGGCAATCCTGAAACCACGACCGGCGGCAATGCGCTGAAGTTTTACGCCTCGGTGCGCCTGGATATACGCCGCACCGGTTCGATCAAGAAGGGCGATGAGGTGATAGGCAACGAGACGCGCGTCAAGGTCGTGAAAAACAAGGTCGCGCCACCGTTCAAGGAAGCGCATTTCGATATCCTGTTCGGCGAAGGCATTTCCCGCGAAGGCGAAGTCGTCGAGCTGGGCGTGTTGCACAAGCTGGTGGAAAAATCCGGTGCCTGGTACAGCTACAAGGGCGAGAAGATCGGTCAGGGCAAGGACAATGCACGTGAATACCTGCGTGAGCATCCTGAAATCGCCTTCGAGATCGAGAACAAAGTGCGCGAAACTCTGGGCGTGGCACTGCTGGATGCGGGTGAGAAACAGGGCAAAAAATCCGCTGAAAAGGCGAAGGCTGGTGAGGAAAAAGCCTGAACTAAGTCTCAAGACGCGGGCGTTGCAGTATCTGGCACGGCGCGAATACAGCCGTGCCGAACTGGTCGCCAAATTGCGCCCTTATGCTCAAATAGAAGATGATTTCGAGCAGTTGCAGCCGGTTGATCTGGAGGCTCTGCTCGATGATTTGACCGCGCGCGGCTGGTTGTCCGATGCCCGTGCCACGACGCAGTTGCTGCACGCCCGGCGTCCCCGCTTCGGCGCACAGCGCATCACCCGTGAATTGCGTCAGAAGGGTATCAGTGACGAGCTGATAGAGCAGGCTTTGCCCGCACTGAAAGAAACTGAGCTGGAGTCGGCGCGCGGCGTGTGGCAAAGAAAATTCGGCGTGCTGCCGCAGGATGACAGGGAAAAAGCCAGGCAGATACGCTTTTTGCAAACGCGCGGCTTCGGTTTCGACGTAATCTTCAAAGTGCTGCGTCAGGTGCAGGAAGACAAGGATGAGTGAACACGGTTACGGGTGGGATTTGTGTCTTATCTGCGCTGATTGACCTGCGACTGCTCACTATAAAAAACTGTACATTCTGTGCGTTTCGGGTAAATTGCGCGCATTCGTGCAATACAACGGAACTTGTCGGATGCTTGCCTATCTGACGATTTTTTAATTCCTAAGGGGGAAATATTATGACGCAATATAGCAAACGCATGGTTATCGTTCACTGGCTGACTCTGATACTACTGGTCGCTGCCTGGTTTCTGGGTGAATCGGTGCATGATCTTAGAAAATCTGAGGAGGGCGCGACCCTGGCAGGCTATATTGCGCACGCACTGGTGGGTGGTGCCGTGCTGTTGCTGACGGTCGCGCGCCTGCTTTTCCGCAGCAAGGACGGCGTGCCGGCCCCGCTGGGCAACACGCTTATGGATAAAGTGGCCAAGGGCATACAGCATCTGATGTATCTGGTGTTGTTCCTGCTGCCGGTGAGCGGGATGATGCAGGTTCTCACCAGCGACGTGAGCAAGGCATTGCTGGCAGGTGACGCGAGTTTGCTGCCGCAGAAATTCACCGGTGTGGCTGCCCATGAGGTACACGAAGTACTGGTTACGGTATTGATCGTACTGGCAGCGTTGCATATTCTGGGTGCGCTCAAGCATCAGTTCATCGCGAAAGACGGCCTGATGGAACGCATGATGTTGCGTCGTAAATAAACGTCTGGCGAAATTCACAAAAAGGGCACTGCGGTGCCCTTTTTTGCGCCAACTGTTGCATGCCTCATCCGGCTTGCTGGTATATTCAGGCTTCTGGCAGGTGGTGCTGCACTGAAAAAGGGGAAGGCAATGGCGGTTTACATATACTGGTTCCTGTTGGCTCTGGTAATGCTCGGTCTGGAAATGGCAACAGGTACGTTCTATTTGCTGGTGCTGTCCGTTGCGATGGCCGTGGGAGGTTCTGCTGCCTTGCTGGATGCGAGCGTCGCATGGCAACTGACGCTTTGCGCGCTGGCGGCTGTCGCAGGCACCCTGGTGTTGCGCCTATGGAAAAATGCGCATTTCAACAAGGTAGCGGATGCCAGTCTGGATGTCGGCCAGCCCGTACAGGTAGAAGCGTGGCACGAGAACGGCACAGCCCGGGTTTTATACCGGGGGGCTGCATGGGATGCAGAGCCCGAATCTGCCGACATGCCACGCGAAGGAATGCTCTACATCAAGGAGATGCGCGGCTCCAGCCTGGTTTTGACGCATCGCAAACCGTAGCATTTTAAGGAGGAAACATGGAAATCTCGTTGCTTATACTGGTCGCTGCGGTTATTTTTATCGTCAAGGCGCTCAAGGTGGTGCCGCAGCAAAATTCATGGGTGGTCGAACGCCTGGGGCGCTTTCATGCAGCGTTGCTGCCCGGCCTGAATATCGTCATCCCTTTCATCGACCGGGTCGCATACAAACACATGCTCAAAGAAGTCCCGCTGGATGTGCCCAGTCAGGTCTGCATTACCCGGGACAATACGCAACTGACGGTGGACGGCATACTGTATTTTCAGGTGACCGATCCCAGGCTGGCTTCCTACGGCACCAGCAATTACATCGTGGCGATTACCCAGCTTGCGCAGACGACCTTGCGCTCCGTCATCGGCAAGATGGAGCTGGACAAGACTTTCGAGGAGCGCGATGACATCAACCGCGCCGTGGTTGCGGCGCTGGACGAAGCGGCCACCAGCTGGGGCGTGAAGGTGTTGCGCTATGAGATCAAGGATCTGACGCCGCCCAAGGAGATTCTGCATGCCATGCAGGCGCAGATCACCGCCGAGCGCGAAAAACGCGCCCTGATTGCCGCCTCGGAAGGACGCAAGCAGGAGCAGATCAATATCGCTACAGGTGAACGCGAGGCCTACATCCAGCGTTCAGAAGGCGAGAAGCAGGCAGCGATCAACAACGCGCAAGGGGAGGCGGAAGCCATCAAGGCGGTTGCGGCGGCCACCGCCATGGCCATTTCTCAAGTCGCGCTGGCCATCCAGTCTCCCGGAGGCATGGATGCGGTCAATCTCAAGGTTGCGGAAAAATACGTGGAAGCATTCGGCCATGTCGCCAAAGAAGGCAATACCCTGATTCTGCCGGGCAATCTGGCGGATATGGGCGCGATGGTCGCTACGGCGATGAGCATAGTGAAGACACAAAAGTAGGCCTGCACGATGCGGCGAATACTGCGCTGGTTAGCTTCAACTACTGCGTGAGCCGGGAAGCCAGGGAGTCGATTTTTTGCTCACAATTTCTGTGGATGTGGGTACTCGTTTGGGTATACATGCCTAGGGAAACGCTGAATTATTCATTAAAGGTGTCATTGCGAGCGAAGCGTGGCAATCCAGTGCTTTGATTTAAAAAGGATTCTGGTTTGCCACGTCGCTGTGCTCCTGATGAAACTACTAGCCATTCGACTAAGCCAGCAAGCTGGCAAGTCGCTGGTTATCGCAAAGACGATTTTATCAGCATCTCCCTAGCATAGGCTCTGTAAGTATTCTTGCACGGCTGCCTGTTTTTTGTCCTGCCCGGCTGAGTTGAAAATAGCCGCGCTACCATACCCGTCCGATTCCGCCCAGGGAACCGAAGAAAATGGCCAGATGTACCCAGGCCCAGATCAGGTAGCGGCGCGACAGCTTCTCCGGGTTGAGATTGCTGATCAGGAATAATTTGCCGTCGCGGGGCATGCCGATAATGTGCATGTCGGACAGTGCTCCGGCTTGTTGCTGATTGATTGCCAGTTCGCGTTTGGCGGCTTGCCGCGCGAGCAGCCATTCATCCATGCTCAGTTCGCCATCCTTGTCCAGGTCAAAACGCCGGTGCAGGGCTGGCATGTCTTTCTTCCATTCCGCCAGCAGCGCGCCCAGATCGGCGCGGCTGGTGCTTTCTATCATGCCGCTCTGGGTGCGAAACTCCCCGAGGACATAGAGGTTGTCATTCTTGATCAGCTTCCATTCGGTGTAGCGATGATTCCCTTCATGCCAGCGATCGCGGTGCTGTGTTGTTATTTCGGCTTGTTCCGGGTCGACCACGCACAGGCCGCTGTCATCGCGCAACTGGAACGAATCCTGGCTCTCGCCGCTGTCCTCCGTGACCCATTTGTTTTTGGAGGTGCGGCGCTCGACCTTGTAGCGATACCACAGGCAGGGGAGCTGTCTGAGCCGGCTTAGCAAAGGCGGCTCGCCGAAGGGCTCGCCCAGCCCCGCCAGTTCCACATAGCCCTGAGCGGCGGAGGCGACTTTCGATGTGGGGGTGTCGCGGATCGCGCGCAGCCTGTTCAGCGATGAGAGCCAGGCGAACACGCTGATTATCGCCATGAGCGCAAGGCAATACAGCCAGCCGCTGCGCGTATGCAGGCGGAAGCCGACGAACAGCAGCAACAGCTGCGCGCCGGAGGTGATGAGCTGAGCATAGCTGCGGCGCAGGGAAGCCAGCATGGGGCATTAACCGAACAGCGATTTCATGTCCACGTCGGTCTTTTCGCCGGCGGAAAATTCCAGCAGCGGTTTTTCCTGATAACGGAACATGCCGGCGATCAGCGCGGCGGGGAATTGTTCTATGCCCACGTTGTAGATATTGACCGATTCGTTGTACAGCTCGCGGCGGTCTGCGATGCTGTTTTCCAGGCCGCTGATGCGCGTCTGCAACTGCATGAAATTCTCGTTGGCTTTGAGCTCCGGATAGGCTTCCGCCACGGCAAAAATGCCTCCCAGTCCGGCGCGCAGCATGCCCTCCGCCTGACCCAGCGCGCCGATGTCCTGACGTTCGCGCGCGGACTGAACCTGCGAACGCGCCTCGATCACTTTCTGTAGTGTGCTCTGTTCGAATTCCTTGTATTGCTTGCACACTTCCACCAGCTTGGGCAGTTCGTCGTGGCGCTGCTTGAGCAGCACGTCGATATTCGCCCAGGCCTTGGAGACCGCGTGTTTGATATTGACCAGATGGTTGTACAGGCTGATGCCGTAGAAAATGACTACGGCTACGAGGCCTAGAAAGATCAGTGTGCTCATGAATGTTCCCTGTGCAAGATTGAGAAATTATTGCAATTCTATGGTGCCGTTGATCTGTGCCGTCATGCGGGTATCGCCGCCTGCAAACTCCGGTGCCGGAATCGCGCTGTCGGCGAGGGCGGAACTGCGCATCATCTGAGCCGGATAGACCGGCGGCATGCCGCCGCTGTTGATGGCGAAATGCACGATCTTGTAGGATTTTGCGCCGACGGCAGCCTGTATCGCTGCGGCGCGATGCTGAAAGGCCTTGATGGCTTCAGAGATCAGTTCATCCTCAATCCGGGTGCGGGTATCCGGTGCGACCGTGAATTCCACGCTGCCCAGATGCAGCGTGGTTTGCAATTGCATGATCAGCTCGCCCGCAGCCTTGAAATCACGGCTCTCCAGTTGAATCTCGCCGTGCCCGCGCCAGGCGCTGATCTGATTGTTTTTCCCGTAAACAGGGTAGGTGCGCTGGTTGCCGCTGCGTGTCCTGACGGCGGCGAAGGAAGCGGACAGTCTGAGCGCGCCGTTCAGTATGGTGTTGAGCTGCTGCGCGACATGAGACGGCTGTTTGTCCTGAATATCCGCGCTCAGGCTGGTGACGAGCAGGTCATTGGCGACTTCACGCGCGGCTTCGACCTGGAAATCCACGCGGTTATAGGCTTCGGCCTGGGCCGGAATGCCGAATGACAAAAGACTGCACAGCAAGACGATACGTAGCATGGCTCCCTCCCGACGTGAGTGCGTATGCTAAAACAAAAAGTGCTCGTGTTGTATTTTTCCTGGCTATATGAGCAGCGTGTTGTTCGTGCAGGTCCTGGCCTGCGCCAGCCTTGTCAGCGTAGGCAGCAGGTTCAGGCTGGTTTCTTCCCTGAATGCCTCGGCATTTTCTTTCAGATCGTCCAGGTCGATGCGGACAGTCTCGCCGTCGGCGGCAAAGGCGATGGTATTGCCGCTCTCGCAGGAAGGAAACATCAGCGCGCGTTCGTCGAAGGCATCGAGAATATGCGTGAAGCCGCCCAGCACGCCCTTGCAAAGACCGAGCAGATTGACTGCCATGATGCCCTGGTCGCTCAGGCGGCTGCGGCAGGCCTGATAGAAGGGCAGGCTGTTCAATTCGCCGGGATGGGCGTGTTCGTTGAAACCATCCACCAGTATCAGATCGAATTTTTTGTCGGTGCCGAGTACATATTCCGCGCCGCAGCCGATCACCAGATGGATGCGTTTGTCATCTTCCGGCAGTTTGAAAAAGTGCCTGGCAGCGGCGACCACGGCCGGCTCGATCTCGACGATGGTCAGATGCGCCAGCGGGCGATAGCGGTAAAGGAATTTGGTCAGCGAGGCTGCGCCCAAACCGATCAGCAATACCTTGCGCGGCCAGCGCGCCTCGTCGCGCAGCACCCGCGAGGAGTACGCCGGTGGGTGCCCGGCGGCTCTGCCGCCACCCTCCCGCAGCAGCAACGAGGCCATCATTTCGCGGGTGTATTCCAGTTCCAGATTCCACGGGCGGGCAATGCGCATCGCGCCTTGTACCCAGCTTGAACCGAAGTGCAGATAGCGCACGCCGGCCTGTTCAGAGATGTCGATAGGGGTGGTCATGTGGGTGGTAGGTGGTAAGTGGTGAGTGGTAAGTGGTAAGTGGTAAGTGGTAAGTGGTTTATTTCGAGAGCCATAGATTCAGCAGCGTGCGTGCCTGGTCGGTGAGTTCCGTTGCGGTCATGCCGACTGTGATGCCGCACTTTGCCAGCTCGTCACCCGCCGCGCCATGCAGGTGTACCGCCAGCAACAGCGCGTCATCCGTGCTCAGTCCCTGAGCGATGAAGGCGGCGATCATGCCGGTCAGCACATCTCCCATGCCGGGTGCGCTCATGCCGGGATTGCCGGTATTGTTCACGAACAGACGCGCGTCGCGGGTGACGCACAGGCTGTCTGCACCCTTGAGCACCAGTGTACAGCCAAACATGCGCCCGAGTTTTTGCGCAGAGGCTGCGCGATCCGCCTGTACTTCCGCGCTGCTGCAATTGAGCAGACGCGCGGCTTCACCCGGATGCGGCGTGAGCACAGTCGCGCTGCCGCGTGCCCGCAGCAGGGTGTGCAGGTCGGGGCGCTGCGCGAGAATAGTCAGCGCATCCGCGTCCAGCACCAGCGCGGCCTCGCTGTGCAGCGCATCGTATAGATATTTTTGTGCGGACATGTCGCATCCCATCCCGCAACCAACCACCAAAATCTGTCGTTCCCGCGAAAGCGGGAATCCAGCGTTTTTATCAAACTGGATGCCCGCCGCAGCCTGCCCTCGAATTGAGTAATCGGGGGCGGGCATGACAAAATCTGCCTTATGCAGCATCAGTTCCGGTTGAACCAAATCAACTGTCGGTGCGTTATCCGCCAGCAGGACGACATGCACGCAACCTGCACCCATTTTCAGGGCTGCGCGCCCCGCCAGCAGCGCCGCGCCTGTCATGCCCGCCGCGCCGCCAATCACGCCGACCGTGCCGAAAATCCCCTTGTGGCTGTCGCGCGCGCGCGCGGGCAGTAGTCCGGCGACCTGATGCTGCGTGATGACGGGAATCGGTGAGCTCATGGTGTTGTGTAGCGAATGTAAGTGGCAGGGCATAGTATAATCGCGTCCCGAATTTTATTCTCTCCGTCACCGTCATGTTCAAAGTCTCTGTCGGCAGTTCAGCCCTATCCGCTTTTCGTCTGGAAAAATTACGCCTTGCCCTGAGCGCCGTCGCGCCCGAGGTCGTTGTCAGCGATGCGCGCCATTGCTATTTCAGCGCGCTACAGGGCGCGAAGCTGGACAGCGCGCAAGCCGATCTGCTGGACAAGGTGCTGGGTCTGGGAAAACAGGCGGACGAGCCCGCGGGCGAACGCGTGCTGGTGGTGCCGCGTCTGGGCACGATCTCACCTTGGTCCACCAAGGCGACTGACATCGCGCAGCATTGCGGGCTGACCGGTGTGCAGCGCATCGAGCGCGGTGTGCAGTATTACCTCGCGACCCGTAGGGGAAACGGGCTGAGTGATGCCGAACGCGCGGCCGTGTTGCCCTTGCTGCACGACCGCATGACCGAATCGGTGCTGGCCGCAATGGACGATGCGGCAGAAAAAATATTCCGCCACGGCAGCCCGCTGCCGCTGGCCTCGGTGGATGTATTGCAGGGTGGCTGCGAGGAACTCGCCGCCGCCAACCGCGAGATGGGGCTGGCGCTGTCACAGGACGAGATCGAATATCTGGTGGAAAACTTCCGGAAGCTGAAACGCAATCCGACCGACGTCGAACTGATGATGTTCGCGCAGGCCAACTCCGAGCATTGCCGCCACAAGATTTTCAATGCCGACTGGGTAATAGATGGCGTCGCGCAGGATATGTCGCTGTTCGGCATGATACGCAATACCCACAAGGTCAGCCCCGAGGGCACGGTGGTCGCCTATTCCGACAATTCGTCGGTGATTACCGGGGCGCGTATCGATCGTTTCTACCCGCGCGCCGACGGCAGCTATAAATTCAGTGAGGAATTGACGCATACCCTGATGAAGGTGGAGACGCACAACCATCCGACCGCAATCGCGCCGTTTGCCGGTGCGGCGACCGGCTCGGGCGGCGAGATACGCGACGAGGGCGCGACCGGCATCGGCTCGCGTCCCAAGGCGGGTCTGACCGGTTTCTCGGTATCCAATTTGAATATCCCCGGCTTCGAGCAGCCTTGGGAGAAGTACGACCCTGTCGTACTAGGGAAGGGGGAAGGGGGAAGGGAGAAGGGGAAAATCTCTGTGCCTCTTTTACCCTTGAGCGCCGAAGGCGCGGTCCCTTCCCCCTTAAACCCTTCCCGGATTTATGGCAAACCGTCCCGCATCGTTACCGCGCTGCAGATCATGCTGGACGGCCCATTGGGCGGGGCGGCATTCAACAACGAATTCGGCCGCCCGAACCTGACCGGCTATTTCCGCACTTTCGAGGAAAATATCGGCGGCGAGATGCGCGGTTATCACAAGCCCATCATGCTGGCCGGCGGGCTGGGCAGCATTTCGGCGATCCATACGCACAAGCACGACTTGCCGGTGGGCGCGCTGGTGGTGCATCTGGGCGGTCCCGGCATGCTGATCGGCCTGGGCGGCGGCGCGGCATCGAGCATGGATACCGGCAGCAATGCCGAAAATCTGGACTTCGATTCGGTGCAGCGCGGCAACCCCGAGATGCAGCGCCGCGCGCAGGAGGTGATAGACCGTTGCTGGCAGCTGGGCGCGGACAATCCCATCCTGTCGATACACGACGTTGGTGCGGGCGGTATGTCCAATGCCCTGCCTGAACTGGTGCATGGCGGCGGGCGCGGCGCGAACTTCGAGTTGCGCAAGATACCGCTGGACGAGACGGGCATGTCTCCCAGGCAGATATGGTGCAACGAATCGCAGGAACGTTATGTGCTGGCCATCGCGCCCGAGCGTCTGGATGAATTTCGCGCCTTCTGCGAGCGCGAACGCTGCCCGTTCGCGGTGGTCGGCGTCGCCATTGAGGAAGACCAGATTATCGTGCACGACACCGAATTCGATAACGATCCGGTAAACATGCCGCTGTCGGTGTTGCTCGGCAAACCGCCTAAGATGACGCGCACAGTGGTGCGTGAAATCCCCAGACTGGCGGCCTTCGATACCAGCGCGCTTGACCTGCGCGAGTCCATCACCCGCGTATTGCGTCTGCCCGCCGTGGCCGACAAGACTTTTTTGATCAGTATAGGCGACCGCACGGTGGGCGGCATGACCGCACGCGATCAGATGGTCGGCCCCTGGCAGGTGCCGGTGGCGGATGTGGCCGTCACGCTGATGGGTTTCAACACCCATCTCGCCGAGGCCTATGCGCTGGGCGAACGCACGCCGCTGGCGCTGGTCAACGCTGCCGCGTCCGGGCGCATGGCCGTGGGCGAGGCGATCACCAACATCGCGGCGGCACGCATCGCCAAAATCGGCGACATCAAACTGTCGGCGAACTGGATGGCCGCAGCCGGCCATCACGGCGAAGATGCCGCACTGTTTGATACCGTGCGTGCGGTGGGCATGGAACTGTGCCCTGAACTGGGTATCGGCATCCCGGTCGGCAAGGATTCCATGTCGATGAAGACAACCTGGCAGCAGGGCGAAGAGAATAAATCCGTCACTGCACCGCTGTCGCTGATCGTGACCGCGTTCGCGCCCGCCATGGATGCGCGCAAGACGCTCACGCCGCAACTGTCCGCCGAACTCGACACCACGCTGTTGCTGATCGATCTGGGGCAGGGCAAGAACCGCATGGGCGGCTCGGCGCTGGCTCAGGTGTACAAACAGGTGGGCGATGTCGCGCCGGATGTGGATTCCGCAGCGACGCTCAAATCCTACTTCGAACTGATACAGTCGCTCAATTCGGACAATATCCTGCTCGCCTATCACGACCGTTCCGACGGCGGCGCGCTGGTGTCGCTCGTCGAGATGTCCTTCGCGTCGCATATCGGCCTGGATATCAGGCTGGACGAGATGCACGGCGACACCTTGCGCGCACTGTTTAACGAGGAACTCGGTGCAGTCGTTCAGGTGAAGAACAGCGACGTGGCTTATGTGCTGCAACGGGCGAATGATGTCGGCCTGAAGAGCGTGCAGAAGATCGCCACGCCGAATCAGAGCGGCCTGATCACTATCTCGCGCGGCGGCGACACGCTGTTTGGCGAGAGCGGCATGAATCTGCATCGCATCTGGTCCGAGACCACCTGCCAGATGCAGAAGCTGCGCGACAATCCGGACTGCGCGCAATCCGAATTCGACCGTCTGCTGGATGTGGCCGACCCCGGCCTGCATGTCAAGCTGAGCTATGATCTGAACGCGGCGCCGGCGATATTGCGCAGCCGTCCCAGGATGGCCATCCTGCGCGAGCAGGGCGTGAACGGCCAGGTGGAAATGGCGGCGGCGTTCGACCGCGCCGGATTCACGGCGGTGGACGTGCATATGAGCGACATCATCAGCGGCCGCGTGAAACTTGCCGACTTCAAGGGCGTGGCGGCGTGCGGCGGCTTCTCCTACGGCGACGTGCTGGGCGCGGGCGAGGGCTGGGCGAAATCCATACTGCTCAACAGCCGCGCGCGCGACGAATTCGAGGCGTTCTTCAAACGTGACGATACCCTGGCGCTGGGCGTGTGCAACGGTTGCCAGATGATGAGCAACCTGCACGAGATCATCCCCGGAGCCGAAAACTGGGCGCACTTCTCGCGCAATCACTCCGAGCAATTCGAGGCGCGTTTCGTGATGGTGGAAGTGCAGCCTACCCCTTCGGTGTTCTTCGATGGCATGGCCGGCAGCCGCATGCCTATCGTCGTCGCGCATGGCGAAGGCTACGCCGATTTCGGCAGCGCGAAGCAACTCAAGGCCGCGCAGGACTTGGTCACGCTGCGTTATGTGGACAATCGCGGTGCGGTCACGGAAAACTACCCGCTCAACCCGAACGGCTCGCCGCAAGGCATCACCGGCCTGACCACCCCTGACGGGCGCTTCTCCATCATGATGCCGCACCCCGAGCGCGTATTCCGCGCCGTGCAGCACTCCTGGTATCCGCGTGAGTGGCAGGAAAACGGCGCCTGGCTGAAGATGTTCCAGAATGCAAGGAAGTGGGTGGGGTAAATTAATCACGCCCCATGCCGAGTATAACGGTGGCGGGTCAATATGCCATACGGTCTGTACGCTTCGGGGCGGGTGTGATGATGCATGTCATGCGTATTCACCGTTACGCGTGTGCCTGTGTGGGCTACACTTGCCATCTTTTCGAATAAGTATGAGCGGAATAATGGAAAAAGATTTTTGGCTGGAACGCTGGGAGCGGGAAGAAACCGGGTTTCACCAGCAAGAGATTAATCCCTATTTGCGCCAATTCTGGCAGGAATTGCGTCAACTTCAGGGTGGCGAGATATTTGTGCCACTGTGCGGCAAAAGTCTCGATATGCTATGGCTCAGATCACAGGGGTGCGCCGTGTTGGGCGTGGAGATCAGTCCCGTCGCGGTGCGGGCGTTCTTCAAGGAAAGCGGATATGAGCCTGAGCAGGGCGCCTGCGAAAAATTTGATTACTGCGAGGCGGATCGCATGCGCATATTGTGCGGTGATTTTTTTGATCTGGGCCGGGATGATCTGAAAAAAGTACACTCGGTGTACGACCGCGCATCCATGGTCGCCTTGCCGCCGGAAATGCGCGCGCGCTATGTGCGCCATCTGGTCAGTATCCTGCCGGTCGCGACACAGATATTGCTCATTACTTTTGATTATCCTCAGGCAGAAATGGCCGGCCCGCCGTTTGCCTTGTCCGGCGGAGAAGTCGAGGCGCTCTACGGTGAATACGCGGAAATTCGCCTGCTGGCGCAGTACGATGTGCTGGCGGCTAACCCGCGCTTTGCCGCGCGCGGCCTGAGCCGCCTGCATGAGAGTATCTTTTTGCTGACACTCAAGGCATAGCATCAACCGAGTTTTGCAGCAGCCTGTCAGAACCCGACCAGATCGTCCACCGGCAGTACGAGCGGTGCGCCGGTGATGCGTTCCAGCGTTTTGCTGACGATGTCGATACTGTTGTCGAAACCGCCATGCGATGCGCTGACTATCCTGTCAGGCTTATCGCCGTTGCCGCGCCGGGTGAGGATTTTATCTTCGTGGTGGACGGTAAGGCGATTCTTCAGTTTGCTGATTTCCACTGCATTGCGCCAGTTGGTAAGGGCTTCAGCGGTGCTGGACGAACCGTTCCAGCCCGAATAATGCGGGTTGTAAACGTTTTCCAGACCGAGGACAGGCATGCGCAAGTCAGCTTCCAGTGCGTTGGAGACGAAGTAGAGCAGAGATTTCTGGTAGACATACGCCACATTGTCATCCTGCTCGCGCTGATCCGCCAGGATGTCCAGATACAGTTTTTTCATGATTTCGGCTTGTGGCGCGTAGTGCCGGTTGGCAAAGGCGACGGTGCAGGCCGGGGCGTACAGATGGACGGATTTGACGTTGTCGGTGAGGTTTTTCTGCGCCAGATTGCCGAGTAATCTGCCCAGGGCGATGGAGCCAGCGGAATGGCCCATGAGATGTATCTCGAAGGCATCTCCCCAGCTACTGGATAGCGAACGCAGGGCTTCTGTCAATAGGTCGCCGCCTCGTCCGCTTTCCGCCGCGAGTTCGGCATTTTCCTTCATTTCGCTCCACAGCGGGCGTGCGAGTGGTCGCCCTATGGTTTTTTCGACGACGGGGTCGCTAATCTTGTCGTTCAGCCAGTCGCGTACTCCCCCCGCTTTACCTGCCGCGCCGGAAGCGGATTTATCCGCCAGAATATTACCTAGCGATTCCAGCAGCCCGCTCTTCCATACCAGGAACAGGGGATAACAGCCGTTGCCGAGGAAATACCGCCCCATCGCCTGAGCCCGTTGTATGGCAGATTTTTCACTGTTGAGGCCGCCATGCGCGTAGATCACCAGGCGTTTTTTCTCATGTCCGTTCTGTCGGAACCAGGCGTCCGGCAGAACGCAGGCCTGATTCTGCAGGGTGCGGGTAACGCCATCCAGTTTGTCGTAGCGATTGACGCAGCCATTGTTACCCAGCACGATGCTGTGCTGATAGGCGGTTGCTTCGTCCCACCAGTTGTCACGGGTGGCAGCGGCGGCAGCGCCCGCGCCCGCTACTTCTCCGCCGGTAATGCGGCCCGAGACGACCCCCGGCACACCCAGTGCGGCGACCCAGACGTCCATGGCATGGCTTATCCAGTCGGCATAGCTGATCACGGCAAATCCGCCGACTCCCCACTGATCGCCCCAGGAGTTCTGTATCACGAAACCGGTGCGGTTGTAACCCACCAGCGCGTAGGCGTGCCCGCCGCTGCGTGAGGGATTACCGTCATAGGCGATGACCGGTAGGGCGGCGTGGGAATCAGGCGGCTGGTCGCTGGTCTTGACAATATCCCAGCCCTGATGGGTATAGGATGAGGCATATATCGCGCCGACTTCCAGTATGGCCGCCTGCACATCGGTGATGTCCTGCGGGTCTATGCGGTAATACACTCCCAGCGTCCGTTCGGCCGCATCACTGTCCCAGCCGGATGCCGGCAGAGTGTCGTCTCCTCCGGCGTAAGGCCAGATGGATTCCAGACAGACCCCGTTGTGATACCAGCCCTTGAGCGCCCCCCGGCAACTTGAGCCATCATAGTTCTCGCCCTCGTATTCGTCGAAACGCCGGGCGAATTTGTACAGCATACGCGGGCTGACCGATTCGAGTTGTTCGGGCATGCCGGCAGAACGCCAGCGCAGGTAGTTAATCACGCAAGCCAGTCCGAAACCGGTGCATGCGCCTTCCTTGCCCTGATCCAGTATGAGCCCGGCCTGAGTGTAGCTGCCCATGAAATTCCGGATGTCGTCATCCGCCGGAAAGACCTGAGGCAGAGAATGCGGCGGCGGCATGTATTGCCGGTCGCGCAGATCGGATGGGTCACGCGTTACATTGAGCGTTGCGCGCCGTGCAGTGACCGGAGCGACTGCCATGACACGCGCAGCGACCAGCGGTTGCGCGGCACAGATTTGCTGTGCCATGCGGAATGTTTCGGAAAAACGTTCAAGCCCGTGGCTGCCGCCATTGACGACTTTGCGCGCGGCCTTCAGGTCATCTTTGGCCAGCGCCTTAATCAGTCTGTCCCTGTGTGCATCCAGATAGGCGGCCAGCAGGCAGGCGGCCACTTCCGGCGCACAGGCGCAATCCGGATTGTCCGCCAGTGAAATATCCAGCAGCTTGCCGAATTTATCGTAGTTATCGCGCCCGGTTAATTGTATAAAGCCCCGCCCGCGGTAACGCGGGCCGTCGCCCGGTTTTTTGTTGCCCAACTTGTATTCGTAGGCGCTGAAAGCGGCCTGGCCGGGCAGGGTATTAAAATGGGAGGGCAGCTCGGCGATGGGCACGAAACCCTCGGTCTCGGCGCGTATCGTGCCCAGCGCGATGCTGATCATGTCTGCATCGGTCAGCCCGAAGGCGGCCAGTGCCGCCGTCACATAAGGCAGATTACTGGAAATGTTGGATGTCTTGGTGTAGGGAAATAGCTTGTACACTAGGGAACTATCGACGCTGATATCCAATTTGCTGGCGGGTATAACGCCCAAGGCGGACAAGGTGCGCGGCCCGGCGATGCCGTCGGCCACCAGACCCACGCTGGATTGCCAGGCCCGCAGCGCCGTCTGTGTGTCGACGTTGAAATCATCGCCAGCGGCTAAACCGGCATAAGCCGCTGCGCCTGCACCCAGTGCCTTGCGCAAGGCTGCTTTCAGTCCGGCGACATCAGCGCCGACGTTGCCACGCATCAACAGTATCGTTTTGATGTCCGCATTGGCCATTTTGTTTTCCTCCATTAAGGTGATTTAACAACCATAAACATTGAGTTAAGCAGCAGGGCGGGGGGTGTGAAGTCTGCTTTTGCGGCATTCTGGGTAATCGATTTGTTTTGCACAATAGACCGGAATGCCTATGTATTCAGGCATATGGATGCGGATTTCACCTGTTGAATTATTCGATAATGCGGGAGTGCTTGCAGGGGCGCGTTATAATGCGCCCCCTTGTCGTACAGGTTTTTGCTTAATTTTATTTCTGGAGTTGTCTTGTTCAAGCTCATCGGTTTTATTGCGGGTTATTATTTTCTGGGGTTCTTCGGGGCCTTGCTCGGGCTGTTCGCCGGGGCGTTTATCGATCGCATCAGGGCGTACGGTTCAGGTGCGATTAACCCCTTGCAGAACGCGTTGCGTCAGGCCGTTTTTCTTGAGACGCTGTTCATTTCTATGGGCAAGCTGGCCAAGGCAGACGGGCATGTCTCTCAGGACGAGATCGCCCATGTCGAGCTGTTCATGCAAAAACTGGGCATGACCGAGGCGCATCGATCACAGGCTATTGCCTCGTTCAAAAAGGGAGCAGCGCCGGATTTTGACATCGCGCCGACCTGCCAGCGCTTCATGTCCATTTGCGGGCACACTAAAAACCTGAAGCAAATGTTGCTGGTCTATCTGATCGTGATGGCGCTGGCGGACGGGCATTTCCATCCGGCGGAAGAAGCCTTGCTCACCGACATCGCCGCTCGCCTCGGCTACGATCAGGCCGCGTTCCGGCAGTTGATGGACATGGTGCTGAATCAATCCCATTTTGCGGGCGGACAGGCCAGTGCCGCTGATGCGCTGGACGACGCCTATAAGGCGCTGGGTGTCAGTAAAGACAGCACGGATGCCGAAATTAAGCGCGCCTATCGCAAGCTGATCAGCCAATATCACCCTGACAAGCTGATCGGGCAGGGCATGCCGGAAGATATGATCGCCATGGCGACCGAACAGGCCAAGGAAATTCAGCTGGCCTACGATATGATCAGGAAGAACCGCAACATCTGAGCATTGCCAGGCCGCCTCATACTGCGCGGCGCAGATGTCATAGGTAGGTCTCCCGTAGCGGGTTTGGCGTCGCCATGCGAGTTTAGCCCAGATTATCTAAAAATCGTCATTCCCGCTTTGCGAGCAGCTGCTTCGCGACTTGCCTGCTTACCCTTCTGCGCGGGAATGACGATTCTAATGAACTATTTGGGTTTAGCGGTTTTTGGTTTTGCTCAGGAATACGGTGATTTCTTCGCGGTCGTGGTAGAGCTGTTTCGCCTGTAGTTTGTAACTGATGCCTTCCTCTTCCAGACGGGCGCGTATGCCGCCCAGCGCGGCATCCAGCGCGGTGACGCGCTGTTTCATCGGCAGTTTCAAGTTGAAAATAGCATTGCGGCACCAGCCCGCCACGAACCACGCGCCTATCAGTTCGGCGACTTTGGCGGGTTTTTCGACCATGTCGCAGATCAGCCAGTCCACCACTTTGCGCGGCGCGAATTTGAAGCCATCCTGCCTGAGATGTTCGACCAGCGGGTGTTTTGCCAGCACGCCCTTCATCGGGCCGTTGTCCACCGCAGTGACGCGGATGCCGCGACTGACCATCTGCCATGTCCAGCCGCCGGGAGCCGCGCCCAGATCAACCGCAGTCATGCCGGTTCGCAGCAAACGGGTTTGTTCGCTTTTATCCATGAATGTCTCGATTGCTTCGGCCAGTTTCAGCGTGGAGCGGCTCGGCGCTTCGGCAGGGATGGAATGGCGTGTTATCCCCATCAGGGCTGGCGAACTGTTGTAGGGATCGCTGCTGCCTATCAATACCGATGCCTTGTCCGGGAAAAATATATGCAGACGCGGCAACTTGACGTCATCGAGCAATCGCCCCTGTTCGCGCAGTGCCGTTTCCAGCAGGGGCTGAAAACGCCGGACGAAGGCGGACAGCGCCTTGCCGTCATTGGTGTCCGGCACTTCCAGCCAGAGTGTGCCAAAGTCGCCGGGCAGTGCGGTGATCGCGTTGAGTATCGGTGTCAGGCGGTCGCGATCCGGCAGGGCAGCTATGCTGTGGTGCAGACGAATCAGTTGGCGTGCGAAAATAAGTTCGCGGAACGACAGGGCTTGCTCGTTGAGAGCGACGACGGCGTAACCGCTGTCGTTGATGATCTCGGGTTGTTCGGCGATGACGGGCTTGTGCTGGCGTGCCTGGCGCAGCGCTTCCTGGGCGCAGTCCTGCTCGAAGCCGGAGCGGCAATACAGCAGCCATTGCGTGAGTGAGGGCGTTTCAGTTCCGGCATGACGCGGTTTTGCCATGTTTACCTGCGCGGCGGGCCTGGCCGGCGCTACATTTAAACTCAGCAGGCGGGTCAGCTTGGTGCCTACGCGCCGCGGTTTAACCGCACTGGTCTGTACAGCCGCGTCGCGTGAATTCGGTTTGGCCGGGGCTTTGGATGCCGAGCGACGCGGCTTTGCCACATCTCCCCGTCCGTCCGCGGGCGGCTTCGCTGAACTGCCACGCGGGTGCAGCTTCGCGGTCGTCTTGCTCGCAGCGCGTCGCGGCTTTGCCGCATCGTCCTTGGCGGATACCTTACCCGGATTTGTCTTTTTTATCGTTCTCATGGCGCGCATTGTGGCACAGGTTTGGGGGCTAAGCGTGAAGGTGGTAATATCGGCGACTATTTTTTTGTGGTTTCAAGGGTAATGAGCAAGCGCTACGATTTGATTGTGTTCGATTGGGATGGCACGGTGATGGATTCCACGGCGATTATCGCGGGATCGATACAATCCGCCTGTCGTGATCTGGGTTTGAAGATTCCAGACGATGAGACTGCGCGTCATGTGATCGGTCTCGGGCTGGAGCAGGCACTGCGTCATGCCGTGCCGGATGCGCCGGAATCGATGTATGCGCCGCTGGTGGAGCGTTACCGCCATTATTTTCTGGCACAGGACCAGGCTATACCTCTGTTCGAGGGCGCGCGCGACACCATTGCGGAGCTGCACGAGGCGGGTTATGCGCTGGGTGTGGCCACCGGCAAGAGCCGTGCGGGACTGGAGAGGTCGCTGGAATCCAGCGGCATGACGCGCTATTTTCACGCCACGCGCACGGCGGATCAGACTTTTTCCAAGCCGAATCCGGCGATGCTGTTTGAACTGATGGACGAGTTGGCGGTCAGTGCAGAGCGCACGCTGATGGTGGGCGATACCACGCACGACGTGCTGCTGGCGCAGAACGCCGGGGTGGATGCGCTGGCAGTCTCATTTGGCGCGCATCCGGCAGCGCAGTTGCTGGCATTGCAACCGCTCGCGCTGCTGGATGATTTCGTACAATTGCGTGCCTGGTTCAGGGCCAACGCTTAACCCTCGAAAAAGCAGTTGTCCACGAAAAGCACGAACAAACACGAACAAATTCAAATACATGTCAGGATTTGTTGTGTCACCCGTTAGGTGGGTTGGTAAACTTATGCAATCAATTGTTTTATTTCGTGAATTTCGTGTCTTTGCGAGTTGCTGCCAAAGGCAGCATCCCTGCGAAAACCATTGCGTGGATGAAAAGCCGTTTTAAGGTTAACCGTTTAATTAATTAAGGAAGCAATATGTCTGAGCAGAACTGGGAACGCGGCGTGCTGGAGAAACTGGCGATGTCGGCGATACAGGAACAGCGTCGCGCACGGCACTGGAGCATTTTTTTCAAGGTGCTGACTTTCGGCTACCTGTTCGTCATGCTGTTCATCTTCATGGGCTGGTTCGACAAGAGTGAAACCGCGCTGAGCACCGGCAAGCACACCGCGCTGGTGGACATGCAGGGCGTGATTGCGGCTGACAGCGTGGCGAGCGCCGACAATCTGATTCCCAGTCTGCAGGAGGCATTTCAGGACAAGGGGACGCAAGGCGTGATCCTGCGCATCAACAGTCCCGGCGGCAGCCCGGTGCAGGCTGGGCAAATCAACGATGAGATACGCCGCCTGCGCGCCAAATATCCGTCCATCCCCTTGTACGTGGTGGTCGAGGATATTTGCGCATCCGGCGGCTATTATGTGGCGGCAGCGGCGGACAAGATTTACGTCGACAAGGCCAGCCTGATCGGCTCCATCGGCGTGTTGATAGACGGGTTCGGTTTTACCGGCACGATGGAGAAGCTGGGCGTGGAACGCCGTCTGGTTACCGCCGGTTCCAACAAGGGCTTCCTGGATCCCTTCTCTGAGGCACGCCCCGAGCAGCAGGAATATGCCAGGCAGATGCTGGGTCAGATACACCAGCAGTTCATCGATGTGGTCAGGCAGGGGCGCGGCAAGCGTCTCAAGGAAACGCCGGATACCTTCAGCGGTCTGGTGTGGAACGGCCAGGCCGGTGTGGACATGGGGCTGGCAGATGGCTACGGTAGTGTGGAATCGGTGGCGCGTGATGTCATCAAGGCCGAGCATATCGTGGACTTTACCGTGAAGGAAGGATTCGCGGACAGACTGGCGAAACGCTTTGGTGCGGGCGTGGCGAGCGCGTTCGGCCTTACCGCACAGAGCGGATTTGCGCTGCGCTACTAAGCGGACGGCGGCCCACTGGCGATCATGCTCACCCCGACTGCCAGCGTAGACTATTCAGGCGCTGTCGGTATGGACGGTCTGAGCGCGGCACAGGCTGAGCTGCGCCTCGCCGAGTATGGCTACAACGAACTGACACCGCCACGCTCACGGCGATTGCACACGATAACCGTCGAGGTGCTGCACGAACCGATATTCATGCTGCTGCTTGCCGCAGGCGGTATTTACCTGTTGCTGGGCGCCGTCTCCGATGCGCTGATGCTGCTGGGCTTCGTCGTGATCATCATCGGCATGACGGTGTTTCAGGTGAAAAAAAGCGAGCGCGTGCTGGAGGCCTTGCGCGACTTATCCAGCCCGCGTGCCAGAGTGATGCGCGATGGCCGCCAGCAACGCATCGCCGGACGTGAGGTGGTGCCGGGTGACCTGCTGCTGCTCACTGAAGGCGACCGAGTCGCGGCGGACGCCGTGCTGCTCAGTTGCAACGACCTGTTTGCCGATGAATCCATGCTGACCGGCGAATCCGTCCCGGTGCGTAAACGGTCCGGCGATTCGGATGCGCGCGCGCGCGAACCGGGCGGCGACGACCAGCCTTTCGTCTATGCCGGTACGGTGCTGGTGCAGGGCAGCGGCATCGGACGGGTCGCCGCCACCGGCCATGAGAGCGCCCTCGGACAGATCGGCAAGTCGCTGCAGGACACGCAAGGAGGCACTTCGCCGTTGCGCATCCAGACAGGCGTGCTGGTGCGCCGTCTGGTCATCATTGCCGCGGTACTCTGTCTGTCTCTGGTGCTGATCTACGGCTATACGCACGGCCAATGGCTGAACGCGCTGCTGGCCGGAATTACCCTGGCGATGTCCACTCTGCCGGAAGAATTCCCGGTCATCCTGTCGATATTCATGTCGCTGGGGGCGTGGCGTATCTCGAAACATCAGGTGCTGACGCGGCGGCTGGATGCGATCGAGACGCTGGGCGCCACCACCGTGCTGTGTGCTGACAAGACCGGCACGCTGACCGAGAATCGCATGGTGATACGCAAGCTGTATGGCGACGGTCAGATGCTGGATGTGCATGAACTGAGCGACTTGCCGGAACCCTGGCACGAGCTGGTCGAGTTCGGCATTCTGGCCAGTGAACGCGAACCGTTCGATCCGATGGAGCGTGCGCTGCACGAACTGGGCAACCGCACCCTCACGGGCAGCGAACACCTGCACGATGCATGGCAGATCGTTCACGAATACAGTCTGTCGCCCGAGATGCTGGCGATGTCGCATGTCTGGCAGGGCGATGATCAGCCCCATCACAGCGTGGCTGCCAAGGGTGCGCCGGAAGCGATCATCGACCTGTGCCATCTGCCCGAAGAGCAGGCGCAGGCTATCGGGCAGATCGCCGCCGAAATGGCCGATCAGGGTTTGCGCGTACTCGGCGTGGCGCGCGCCATGCTGCTGCCGGGCGTATCGTGGCCGGAACGGCAGCACGACATCGAATTCTCCTTTGTGGGTCTGCTCGGATTGCAGGACCCGCTGCGCGCCACGCC
>Ga0209231_1000168_pt1 | contig 46359 bp, 42 predicted proteins | sample Deesub45470m_DNA_FD_188086 | JGI IMG/M metagenome (GOLD analysis project Ga0209231, IMG submission 188086) | Deep subsurface microbial communities from North Pacific Ocean - 450_OLKR46/470m Metagenome (SPAdes) (version 2) | ecosystem: Environmental > Terrestrial > Deep subsurface > Unclassified ... | reverse complement strand
CCACTGGCCGAAACTGCGGAAGAGCTCGAGGGGAAGAAAATGGGCACGTCGCGGGTCGAAACCGTTGATGCGGTGGTTGAGTTTTCCCAGTTCCAGCGCCCCGCGGTTCATGTCGAGATTGACCACATGGGCGGCGCCGCCGGCCAGGGCGGCAAGAGAAAAGCCGCAGCTGTAGGCGAAGAGGTTGAGCACCCGCTTGTTTTCCCCCAGCTGGCGAACCAGGTCCCGTCCGACGGCCATGTCGGGGAAGAAACCGACGTTCTGAGCGTCGCCGAGGCGCAGCCTGAAGCGCAGCCCCTCCTCGATGGCGTCGAGCTCCGGCGGGAGGGTGCCGTGCAGGAGGCGGCTCGGAGACCCGGGGAGGAAGCGCTCCTGGAGGAGGATCGCCTCCGGTTCCTGCGGCAGTTCGACGCGCAGCAGGGCCGTCAGTTCATCGAGCCACGACTGCTGGCGCTGGCGGTAAAGAATCACCATGACCAGCGGCGGATAGGCGTCGATGGTCAGGTCGCTGTATCCCTCGAAAGAGTGCCCCCGGCCGTGGAAGAGGCGGCGCGCCTCCCCCTCCCGGGGAAAATGTTTGCGGATTTCGTTGCGGATGGTTTCCATGGCGGGGATTGTGCCAGATCGGGAGCTCTTTGGCCAGCGGGAGGTGAAGGGGAGCGGAAAAGGGAGAGGGGCGAGGTGTCGAGGATCGGTTCGCTGCCGGATTTCTCCGGGGCAAGGGCCGGATCGAGCTCTGGCCACGACTAAATTTCATCGCTTTTCGCCCGGCCCTGCCGGAGAAATGCAATACGGGGATGACGGCGGTCGGGGAATCTGCCATCCTTGACACCATGGAGACCATCGATGACATGGCAGAGGCGGGGGAGTGTTTCTGGCTGAGCATTCCCCAGGATCCGGGAGGCGGCAACGCCGCTGCCGACCTGTCGCCGGCAGAGGCGCGGCGCTGGGGGCAGGTTCTGGCGGCGCGGCGTATTCCCTGCCGCACCGAGCAGACAGCCGGCGGCTTTCGTCTCCTGGTGCCACCGGCTCTTTATGCTGCAGCCCTGGAGGAGCTGCGTCTCTTCGAGGAGGAAAACCGCAACTGGCCCCCGCCCGAGCCTCCGACGGTCGAGCGTGGGGGAAGCCCACTGGCGCCCCTCTCCGTCCTGATCCTGCTGGCGACCTTTCATAACCTCACTCTTCTCGATCTGCACCTCTTCGGTTTTTCGTCCCCCGACTGGGCGGCTCTCGGCAACGCCCACGCCGGCCAAATCCTCGCCGGCCAGTGGTGGCGGCCTCTGACCGCCCTCACTCTTCATTCCGACGGGGCGCACCTTCTCGGCAATATCGCTCTCGGCGCCCCCTTCGTCATTCTCCTCTGCCGCGACCTCGGCTCAGGCCTCGCCTGGACCCTGATTCTTGCCTCCGGTGCTCTCGGCAACCTGGCCAATGCCCTCCTGCAGCTTCCGGATCACCGCGCCGTCGGTGCTTCGACGGCGGTCTTCGGAGCGATCGGCCTTATCGCCGCCCTCTCCTTGATGCGCCAGAGGCACCAGCTGTCGTGGCGCCCTCTCCTCCCTGTCGCCGCGGCCCTGGCTCTCCTTGCTCTGCTGGGGACCGGCGGTGAGGGGACCGATCTCGGAGCCCACCTCTTCGGCTTCGCCAGCGGTTTTTCTCTTGGCCTGCTCATTGTCCTCCCTCTTGCCCGACGCGGTCGTCCCGGCCCCTGGGGGAATCGGCTGCTGGCCCTGGCCAGCGCCCTGGCGGTTCTCTGCTCCTGGGGGAGTGCGCTGCTGCAGAGGTGACCGGGGAATCAGGAAACGGAACATCCCCGGGAGAACCATCGGGGATCCTCCTCCGCCCGTATTGACATTGGCTTCTTTTAAGGTGAAATGAGAAGACGGGCGCCGGGAAGATTTGTTGCGAAGAGAGGGTGGGGCCATCGGGGGTGGCCGGGTCATGAGGGAGTGGAAGGATGGACTGATCGCCGGACGGGACGGCTATCGCGAACTGTACCTGCAGACGCCGGTGATGATGCACTCAATCGACAGCGACGGACGGCTGCTCGAGGTCAGCGACTTCTGGCTCGAGGTTCTCGGGTATGAGCGGCAAGAGGTCCTCGGCACCAAACTGACCCTTTATCTCAGTGAAAATTCCCGTCGCCTGGCCGAAGATACCTATCTCCCCCAGTTTTTCAGGATCGGTTACGTCAAGGACGTCCCCTACCAGATGGTCAAGAAGAACGGCGAGGTGATCGATGTCCTCGTCTCCGCCGTTTCCGAGCGGGACCGTCTGGGGAACATCCGCCGCAGCATGGCCGGGATTCTCGACGTGACCGAACGCAAGAAGACCGAGGAGGAGATCTATCGCCTCGCTCATTACGATCAGCTGACCGGCAAGCCGAACCGGTTTTTGCTCCGCGACCGCCTGCATCAGGCCCTGGCCCAGGGGAGCCGCGACGGGGAGGGGGTGGCGGTCTTCTTCCTCGATCTCGACCGTTTCAAATGGGTCAACGACACCCTGGGTCACGCGGCGGGGGACGCCCTCCTGCAGGTCGTGGCCCGACGGCTGACCGATTGCGTACGGGCGATCGACACCGTGGCGCGCATCGGCGGCGACGAATTCGTGGTGATTCTCTACGGGATTCTCTCCAGCGACGATCTGGCGGTCTTTGCCTCGCGGATCCTCGAGTCCCTTTCCCGGCCGACCTGTCTTGAAGGGAAGGAGTTCATCGCCTCGGCCAGTATCGGCATAGCCATCTGTCCTGTCGACGGCGAAGATGAAGACACCCTTCTGCGCAATGCCGATACGGCGATGTACGCCGCCAAGGAAGTCGGGGGGAACAGTTACCAGTTCTTCTCCGCGGAGATGGCCGCCCGGGCCCAGGCCAAGCTCGGCATCGAATCGAGTCTGCGCCTGGCCTTCAACCGCCAGGAGTTTTTTCTCGTCTACCAGCCCCAGTTCGACCTGCGCACCCGGCAAATCTCCGGGTTCGAGGCACTTCTTCGCTGGGCCCATCCGACCGAGGGGACGATCGGGCCGTCCAGTTTCATCCCTGTCGCCGAAGAGACGGGGCTGATTGTTCCCCTCGGTGCCTGGGTGCTGCAGACGGCTTGCCGCCAGGCGATGGCCTGGCGCAAGGCCGGGTTCCCCCGCATGCGCATGGCGGTGAATATTTCCGCCCGCCAGTTCGCCCGCCCCGACTTCGTCGACCTTGTGGAAGGGATTCTCAAGGAGACCGGCCTGGAACCCGAATTGCTGGAGATCGAACTGACCGAGACCACGGTCATGGAAAATATTGAAGAGGCGATCACCACCCTCACCGACCTCAAGATTCGCAAGGTCAATCTGGCCATCGACGATTTCGGCACCGGCTATTCGTCCCTGATCTATCTCAAGCACTTCCCCTTTGACCGGATCAAGATCGCCCAGGAATTTGTCCAAAACATCCCCGGGGACCCGGAGGACAGGGCGATCGTCGAGGCGATCCTGGTGATGGGACGCAGCCTGAAACTTGCGGTGATTGCCGAAGGGGTGGAGAAGAAGGAGCAGCTCGATTTCCTCACCAGGCGCCACTGTCACGAGATGCAGGGATATTATTTCGGACGCCCCGCCTGTGCCGGCGAGATCCCGGGGCGGATCATTTCCGGCGGACTGCACTAGGTGGCTGGGGGGAGGCAAGACGCGACAAAGCCGGCATGGGGAGGAGGCGCCCCGTGCCGGCTTTGCCGTGTCTTGCATGGATCAATGAAGAAGGAGGTTTCGCCGGCCCGCCTGCCACAACAGGCCTTTGATGGTTTGGACTATACTGCGGCGGCGCAGTTTGTTCCACGTGCTCTCCCGTAAAAATTCGGGGCCGAGTCGCTCTCTGCAGGCTGTGCATCGGCACATCCTGTTCCGGAAAGATGGGCCGACGAGATCTTTCCTTGATTGCTTTTCGGGAGATTGCTAGTCTGGAATCCCCCGAGGAACAGATGTCAGCTCCCGAGGATAGCCGGAGAGGCTGTCAGGTCCCCAGTCGTTATTTCGCCGGTCGGCTGAATGAATGGGCCCAGGAACATGGATATGGACGATTTCAGCCGCTGCAAAATCTGCCCTGCCCACTCGTCGATCCCGGCCTATGTGCTTCGCGACGTCACGATCTACGTCTGTCCGGAATGTGGTTTTCACTATGCCGCTCATCTCGACGGTCCCTCCCCGGAGGAGGTCCCGGGCGAGGGGGTCCTGACCGACAGGGCACGGAACTATATGGAGAGCCGGTTGCTGGAAAGTCGGGAGCAAAACCTCAGCCGCCTGAATTTGATCAAGCAATATTCACCATTGACCGCGGCCAAATGTCTCGATATCGGAGCCGGTGTGGGCATCTTTCTCGATCTTCTCGGCCGGCAAGGAGTCGTTGGACGCGGCATTGAGCCGAGCGCCCCGCGGCGGGCATTCGCCGGGGAAAAATACGGAATTTCGCTGAACCGGGAGCCGGTTGAGCATTCCTTCTGGCAGGAAGAATTTGCCGATTCTTTCGACCTGGCGACCCTGTGGGACGTCATCGAGCATGTCGACTTCCCCCGGGAAACCCTCGCCGCCGCCTGGCGCCTTCTGCGTCCCGGCGGGATGCTGTTTCTCGATACCCCGACGCGGGAGGCCCTCGATTACCGTATCGGCGAGTTCTCCTACCGGCTCAGCGGCGGACGGTGCCCCCTCTTTCTCGAGACGATTTACGCCCGTGTCCCCTACGGTCACAAGCAAATTTTTACCGCAGGACAGCTGGTCGAACTTCTGCAGAGTCTCGGTTTCGAGATTCTGCGGGTCAACAGCCGCCACGAGCCCCCCGCCCCCTCTTTCTTCCAGCGTCTGCGCCCCGGAAAAGGGATCGTGGTCGTGGCCCGCAAACCCGAAAACTGACTTTCGTCATATCCCTCCGGTGGTTAACTTTTCAAAGGAAGACGCTCCTTTAGGAGCGGCTTCAGCCGCGAGCTATCGCGCCTAAAGGCGCTCCTACAGCTCAAAATTTAGCCACCGCGGCAACAAGATCATTTTCAAAGTCCCCCGGGAGCCCTTGCCTCGGGGGACTTCCTGTTTTGTGCCGGGCCGGTCGCGGCGAGTGGTTGCTGGTCTCTTTTCCTCTGTTAAGCTGAAGGCAGTGGAGAAAAAAGGATTTTCTAATGGACCGGAACCGGAGGAGGACCGCCATGAAAAAGTCGTTTCTGTATTTATTGACACCTTTGCTTCTCGTTTCCCTCGCCCTGTCGCCGGCCCTTGCCGGGACGCGGGAGGGGGGACTGACCCTGTCGCCGATGGTCGGCGGCTACATCTTCGAGGGGAACCAGAACATGGATAACGCCCCATTCTTCGGCTTCGGCATCGATTATGCCTTCACCAAAGCCTTGAGCGCCGAACTCTTCTACGGCTACATCGCCAGCGAGAACGACGCCGGTCAGGATATGGACAGCCATCAGGGTCGGCTGGACGCCCTGTATCATTTCCGAACCGACCGGTCGCTGGTTCCCTATCTGGCGGCCGGTCTCGGCGGGATGGCCTTTGACAGCAGTGCCCCCCAGGACGACACCTTTCTTCTCGACTGGGGGGGGGGGGCGAAATATTTTTTCAGCAAAGACTGGGCCTTTCGCGCCGACGCCCGGCATATCTTTACCACCGAGGATTCGAACCACAACCTGGCCCTGATGGCCGGGTTGAGTTACCTGATCGGCGGGACCCGGGCGCAGGCGGCGGCCGTGGCACCGAGGGATAGCGATGGCGACGGCGTCGGAGACGATCTCGACCGCTGTCCCGACACCCCGCGCGGCGTCAAGGTCGACGGCAAGGGATGCCCCCTCGATGCGGATGGCGACGGCGTGGCCGACTTCCAGGACAAATGTCCCGGCACTCCCCGGGGTATCAAGGTCGATGCCCGGGGGTGTCCGGTCGATTCCGACGGCGACGGCGTGACCGACGACCGGGACAAGTGCCCGGCAACGCCCAGGGGGGAGTTTGTCGATGCCGACGGCTGCACCCTGAAGCTGACCTTGCACATCAACTTCGATTTCGACAAGGCGGAGATCAAGCCCGAGTTCGAAAAGGATCTCGAGAATGCCGGCCGCTTTATTCTCGAGCACAAGGAAGTCCCCTACATCCTCATCGCCGGCTATACCGATTCCGTGGGCGAGGACGCCTACAACCGGCAGCTCTCCGAGCGCCGGGCCCAGGCGGTCGTCGACTACCTGGTCGGCAAATACGACATCGACGCCCGGCGCCTGGCGGCCCGCGGCTACGGGGAAGAGCGGCCTGTTGCCGGAAACGACACCGAGGAGGGGCGCTACGAGAACCGCCGGGTCGAGGTGGTCTGCTGCGTTCTTCTCCCCGAGGACTGACCGGTCCGGGCGGGCGTTTTCTTTCGCCGGGGGTTGTGCTAATCTGGGCCATCTCCGGCCAGAGGATGCCTGAACGATGCTCCTTCCCTTCAAAATCTTTTTCTCCCTGCTGCTGGCGGCGCTGCTCCTCTCCTCCTGTGCTCCTGCGCCGCTCCCTCCTCGGGAGGGAGCGGCGCGGGCGGCCGATCCGATCGCCGATCTCCTCGACGACGCACTCCTGATCGGGGAGGATGGGACCCCTCTCGAGGCGATGGGGTATGCCGTGCAGGTCGGCGCCTTCACCTCCGTCGATAACGCCGTGCGCCTCGAGCGTCTCCTGAACGGCAAGGGAATCGACGCCTATTACTTCCGTCACGAGTCGGGACTCTACAAGGTGCGCTTCGGCAACCACAAAACCTACCGTCTCGCCCGTGCCGAGGCCGAGGGGCTCCGCTCCCAGGGGATGATCGACGACTACTTCATCGTCATCCCGGAAGATTACGCCGCGGCGCGCATCGGCAAGAGCCGCCAGGGGGATCTGCGCGCCGAGCTGGTGGAGACGGCCCGGCGCTTCATCGGCGTCCCCTATCGCTGGGGGGGGACCGATCGCGACGCCGGCTTCGACTGCAGCGGTCTGACCATGGTCTGCTATCGCCTCAACGGCCTCAATCTCCCCCGGGTTTCGGGGAGTCAGTTTCGGGCCGGCAAGCCGGTGGACCGGGACCGCCTGCGTCAGGGGGACCTGATCTTTTTTGCCACCGCCGGCGGCCGGAGGGTTTCCCACGTCGGCCTCTACATCGGCGAGGGCAAGTTCATCCACGCCCCGCGCACCGGCAAGACGGTGCGCATCGCCGACCTTTCGACCCCCTTCTTCGCCCGCGCCTACCTCGGCGGCCGCAGCTATCTGTAAGCCTTGCTACCGATTCCTTTGCTCCTCCAACCACCGCTGCTGCACGGCGACGAACCCTTCCCCGGAATAGAGCAGGAATGAGCCGACGGCTCCGTCGAACCCCTCGCCGCGTCCCAGGGCCGAGAGGAGATCGAGCATTCGCGGCCAGCCGTATTCCTCGAGAAGCCACTGCACGAAATCGCGACTCTGGCGGTAGGCTGTTGCCGCCTCTTCGGCATCGAGGCCGTCGAAGGAGCGCTCCAGGCGGGAAAAGGGGAGGGGAGCGCCGTTGTCTTTCCGGCGGTGGTGGAGCTCCCCCTCGGCGACCTGGGCCAGCCCCTCGTTGAGCCAGAGGGGGAGTTTGCCGCGGGTCAGGGTCCAGAGGAGGAGGTGGGCGTACTCGTGGTAGAGAACGCGCCGCAGCTGCGGGGTCATTTCCACTATCCCCCTCACCGGCACCCGGATCTTGCCGTCGTAGGCCCCCCCGGCCCAGTCCGGAGCCCCGGTCACCGCGGCAAAATCCCTCTTGCCGTAGAGAATCACGGTCACGGACCCCTCGGGAAAGGCATTGAACAGCGAGCCGAGGTCGCCGTAGGCCTCCTGCAGCACCTCCAGGGTCTGGTCGCCGAGCTCCCCGCCGCCGTCGACGTAGGAGATAGCAAAAGTCCCTCCCCGCCTCGTTTCCATCCCTTCGGCAATCTTGATCTCACGGCGGATTTTTGCCAGAAACTCCGGGACCTCCTTCTGCTGCGGCTGCAATTGAACGGCCTGCTCCAGATAGCTCTGGGCTTCGTAAAGCCGCCCCTCCCGGTAACAGACCCGTCCCAGAAGGTGATAGATTTCCCCGGGCGGCCCCCCCTCGCGCAGCGCCTCGAGGAGTGACTCTTCGGCTTCGGCGGTCCGCCCCTGGCGCAGCAGGGCATAGCCGATATATAAGGGAAAGCGTGCGTCATCGGCAGAGAGTTCCGCACCGAGGCGGAACATCTCCAGCGCTCCGGACAGATCGTCCTCTTTCAACAGGTCGCCGCCGAGGGCCAGGGACCCGAGAGAGAGCCCCCGCCGCAACTCGGGGTCGAGGGGGGAAGTCTGCAGCTCGCGGCGAAGAAGATCCACCGCCTCAGAATGGCTCCCCTGACGCAGCGCCTCGAGGCCGGGGCTTGCGGCGGTCACGGCGACGGGAGCCAGGGCGATGAGGAAGAGGAAAAAAGTGGCGGCCTTGACGAACATTTTGCCTCGAAAATGTGGGGGTGAAGGGGGTGCCGCCGGGTTCGAAGTGGACCGCGGCACCGGGAACCGCTATGATACCGCGAAAACAATTCTGACGGATGAGGAAATCGAGTGAAAGTTCACGACTGGCGTGCCGAGGAGCCGCAGCTGCCGCTGCGTTTCGTCGGCGTCTTCCGCTACAGCCGCCGTGCCCTGTCCCTGGTCTGGTCGACCCGGCGCGACCTCACCCTGGCGCTGGCTCTTCTCACCCTCGTCGCCGGCGTCCTCCCCGCCGCGGCCGCCTGGGTCGGGCGCCTGATCGTCGACGGCGTGGTGGCCGCCGGAGCGGCGGCGCGGTCAGGGGACGTCCCGGAAACCGGCGCCGTCCTCCTTCTCGTCGCCTGGGAGGGGGGGATCGTCGCCGCCATCTCCGGCGCCCAGCGCGGCATATCCCTCTGCCAGTCGCTGTTGCGGGCGCTGCTGGGCCAGCGGATCAACGTCATGATCCTCGAGAAGGCCCTGACTCTGAGCCTGGCCCATTTCGAGGATTCGGAATTCTACGACAAACTCACCCGCGCCCGTCGCGAGGCCTCCACCCGCCCCTTGAGCCTGGTCACCCGCACCTTCGGACTGGTGCAGAACGGCATCTCCCTGGTCAGCTACGGGGCGCTCCTCGTGCAGTTCTCTCCCTGGGCGGTGGTGATTCTGCTTCTGGGCGGCTTTCCCGAATTTATCGCCGAGGCGAAGTTTTCCGGCGACAAGTTTCGCCTCTTCCGCTGGCGCTCCCCCGAATCGAGAATGCAGCTCTACCTCGAGACCGTCCTCGCCCGGGAGGACCACGCCAAGGAGGTCAAACTCTACCGCCTCGGCCCGCGTCTTCTCCAGCGCTACCGGGAAATCTTCAAACGCCTCTTCGCCGAGGACCGTCTCCTGACCCTGCGTCGTGACGCCTGGGGATTCGCCCTGGGTTTGGTGGGGACCGCCGCTCTCTACGGTGCCTACACCTGGATCGCCCTCGAAGCCATCAAGGGTGCCATCACCCTCGGCCAGATGACCATGTACCTTCTCCTCTTCAAGCAGGGGCAGTCGGCCGTTTCGGCCAGCCTCTCCTCCATCAGCGGCATGTACGAGGACAATCTCTACCTTTCCAATCTCTACGAATATCTCGAACAGCCCCTCCCTCCCCCGACCGGGACCCTGACGGCCGGGCCTCTCCCCGGGGACGGGGTCCGTTTCGAGGAGGTCAGCTTCACCTATCCCGGCGGCGAGGAACCGGCCCTGCGTCAGGTCAGCCTTCAGCTGCGCCCGGGGGAGAGCCTGGCCCTGGTCGGCGAGAACGGCTCGGGGAAAACCACCCTGATCAAACTCCTCACCCGTCTCTACACCCCCGACAGCGGACGCATCCTCCTCGACGGCCTCGACCTTCAGGAGTGGGACGCCGAGACGCTGCGGCGGCGGATCGGCGTCATCTTCCAGGATTTCGGCCGCTACCAGCTCATCGTCGGCGAGAACATCGGCGCCGGCGACGTCGAACACTTCGACGACCGGGAGTGCTGGGAGGCGGCCGCCGACAAGGGGATGGCCGCCGACTTCATCGAGCACCTCCCCCAGGGGTATGACACCCAGCTCGGGCGCTGGTTCAAGGGGGGACGCGAGCTCTCCGGCGGCCAGTGGCAGAAGATCGCCCTTTCCCGGGCCTTCATGCGCACCTCCGCCGACCTCCTGGTTCTCGACGAGCCGACCGCCACCATGGACGCCCGGGCCGAGGCGACCCTCTTCGAGCACTTCCGCGAGCTGTGCCGCGGCAGGATGACGATCCTCATCTCCCACCGGTTTTCGACCGTGCGCATGGCCGACACGATTGTCGTCATCCAGGGGGGGGCGGTGACGGAACAGGGGAGTCATCAGGCGCTGATGGCCCTGGGGGGGCAGTATGCCCGACTTTTTACCCTGCAGGCGGAAGGGTATCGCTAGGCGCCTGCCCGTCGTTTTATAGAAGGCAAACAAGCCGAATAGTTACAAGGATTTCCATGAACCACACGGACCCGATCTGCATCGATCTCGACCAGCCGTCCCTCGAGGGATTCCGGCAGTTCATCAGCGCCTGGCTCGTCCGGGGGGAGGAGGGGACCTTCCTCGTCGATCCCGGCCCCCTTTCGACCATCCCCCGACTCCTTGCCGAACTGGGACGCCTGGGGGTGAAACGCCTCGACTACGTCCTCCTCACCCATATCCATATCGACCATGCCGGCGGCGCCGGCGCCCTCCTGGCCGCCTACCCCGAGGCGCGGGTGATCTGTCATTCGGAGGGGATCCGCCACCTCGTTGATCCGGGGAAGCTCTGGGAGGGGTCGCGCAAGGTCCTCGGGGCGCTGGCCGAGGCCTACGGCGAGATCGTCCCGGTCCCCGAGGAGCGCCTCGGCTTTGCCGAAGAGATCGCCGCTCTCGGCATCCGGGTCTTGCCCACCCCGGGGCACGCCTCCCATCATCTCTGTTTTCTCCGGGGGGACCTCCTCTTTGCCGGCGAGGTCGCCGGAGTGCGCTGCGCCCTGGAGAAGTGGATCTACATGCGCCCGGCCACCCCGCCGCGCTTCGTACCCGCCGTCGCCCTCGCCTCCATCGAGGCCATGATCGCCTTGCGTCCGAAGGCCATGATCTTTGCCCACTACGGCCTGGTCGAGGACGCTCTCGGGCATCTGGGGATCGCCAGGAGCCAGTTCCTCCTCTGGGTGCAGGGGGTGGCGGCGACCGCCGCGGCGGAGGGGCGCCAAGAATCCCTCTTTGCCTGGCTTCTGGCCCGCGATGAGCATTTCGGTAACTTTGGCAGACTCCCGGCCGACATCCAGGGGAGGGAGCGCCTCTTCTTCGCCAACACCCTGCGGGGGATGGCCGAGTACGTCGATGCCCTTCCGGAAGAAGAGCGCCGGACCCTTGCCGCCGGAGGGGGACGATGAACCTGATTCTGCTCTTTGCCGAAGATTTCGTCGCCCCGGGACGGGTGCTCCTGCAGGGGCGGCGTCTGCGCCATGTCCTCGAGGTGCACCGGGCGGCGGTCGGCGATGAACTCTGCGTCGGCCTCGAAGGGGGGATGATCGGGAGCGGCCGGGTGCTCCTTCTCGACGGCGCCGGGCTGGAGATGGCGGTGGACCTGGGGGCAAATCCGCCTCCGCCGCTTCCGGTCACCCTGGTGCTGGCCCTGCCGCGCCCGAAGATGCTCAAGCGGATTCTGATCACCGCGACCTCCATGGGGGTCAAGACGATCTACCTCATCAACAGTTTCCGGGTGGAGAAGAGCTTCTGGAAGAGCCCGCTCCTCTCGACAGAAAAACTCGTCGAGCCGCTGGTCCTCGGCCTCGAGCAGGCCCGCGACACGGTCCTCCCCCGGGTCCATCTGCGCCCCCTCTTCAGGCCCTTCGTCGAGGACGAGTTGCCGGCGATCTGCGCCGGAACGACGGCGCTTCTGGCTCATCCGGCCGGGAACGCCCCCTGTCCCCGGGTCTCGCCGGGAGCCGTAACCCTGGCCATCGGCCCCGAGGGGGGATTCATCCCCTACGAGGCCGGGATGCTCCAGGGGTGCGGCTTTGCCGCCGTGACCCTCGGCGAGCGCATTCTGCGGGTGGAGGCGGCCGTGCCGGTTCTCCTCTCCCGCCTCGCCCCCCAGTGAGGACGCCGATGAAGGAATTTCCCTATTTCGGGGGGTATCCCGAACAGGTCACCGCGCAGGTGCGGACCCTGATCGCCGAAGGGCGTCTGGGGACCGTGCTGTTGCGAAAATACCCCGCCTCCCACGACATCAGGACCGACAAGGCGCTCTACGCCTATGCCCTCGCCATCAAGAACGCCTCGCTGCGCCAATCGCCCCCCTTGAGCAAGGTCGTCTTCGACGGCAAGATCCACGTCGTCCACCAGGCCCTCGGTCTGCATACCTTCGCCTCCCGGGTGCAGGGGGGGAAGCTCAAGGCGAAGAACGAAATCCGCATCGGAGCGGTGTTCAAGGTCGCCCCTCCGGAGTGTCTGCGCATGATCGTCGTTCACGAGCTGGCCCACCTGCGGGAAAAAGAGCACAACCGCGCCTTCTACCAGCTGTGCAACCACATGGAGCCAGCCTACCATCAGCTGGAATTCGATCTGCGCCTCTATCTGACCCATCTCGAGCTCTTCGGCGCCCTGTACCGCGGCGGCGGGGGCGCCAGCGGGGCTGACAGGGAATAGGAAAGTTTTTCGCAGGAGAAGAAGAGGGACACTCCCGGCCGGGGGTGTCCCTCTCTCGTATTGCGCGAATCGGTGTGTCTTCCCCCCCCCGCCCCGGCCGGGCCGGTGGCAATGTCCCGGCGCCGTGCTATATTGGAAACATTCGCAAAAACGGACTCTTCGCAGAAGAAAGGAGCACAATCATGATGCGGCACGAGGAATTTGCCAACATCTGTCAGGCCGTCGGTTCGGGCGCCGAGCGGCGCGTCCGCCACATCGTCATCCACCAGGTCGGTAAGGTTATCGCCTGCCATCCCGACGACAGCATCGAGGTCGAACTGGAGAACGGCGAGCACAAGATCTGGTCCAAGGACAATGTGACGTTGTTGCACTGATACCGGCGGCCCCTTCTTTTTTCAGTCCCGCACGTCCGGCTCGATAAAACCCCAGCCGATCTCCGGGAATCTCTGCCTGATCTGCACCTCCAGGGCGTTAATTTTTTCGCAGGCCGCCCCGATCTCCAGGCCCGCGGCGAGGCGGATCTTTGCCGCCAGCATCACCCGGGCGCCCATCTGCAGGGTGATCACATGGAAGACCTCGCGGATATCCGGGTCGCCGGCGATGATCTCCTCGATGGCGGCGGTGAGTTCCGGGTCGGCGCTGCGACCGATGAGGAGCGACTTGACGAGGATGGAGATGAGGATGGCAACGACGATCAGCAGCACGCCGATGCAGATCGAGCCGTAGGCGTCGTAGCGACCGTCGCCGCTGATTCCGGCGATAAGAAGAAAGGCAAAGGCCAGACTCAGCCCGAGGAGGGCGGCCAGGTCCTCGCCGAAGACCACGATCAGTTCTGAGTTGCGGCTCTGTTTGAGCCACTCCCGCAGAGTGCGCCCCCGGCGGCTCTTGTTGATCTCCTGCAGGCAGCCGCGCATGCTGACTCCCTCGAGGACAATGCTCGCTCCGAGAACGGACAGGGCCAGCCACAGGTGCTGCACCGGTTCGGGTGATTGAAGTTTGTGCCACCCTTCGAAGACGGAGAAGAGGCCGCCGACGCTGAAGAGGATGATGGCGACCATGAAGCTCCAGAAGTAGCTGACCTTGCCGTACCCCAGGGGGTGCTCGGCATCGGCCGGTTTTTTTGCCCGGCTCAGGCCGAGAAGGAGAAGGAGCTGATTGCCCGTGTCGGCGAAGGAATGGATCGCCTCGGCGAGCATGCTGCTCGAACCGGAAAAGACGGCGGCGACCGTTTTGATGACGGCGATGCCGAGGTTGGCGAAAAAGGCGAAGAGGATCGCCCTGAGAGGGTTGCTGTGGGCGGACGACATGGTGCGACCTCCGGGGGTGAAGGGATGGGAAAACGGGGTTCCTGGCGAAAAAAATCCCTGTATAACCCAGTTATTCCGGTGATGTCAAAGGATTCGACCGCGGGTCGCCGTCAGGTTCATCCCCACTTTTGCCGGAAATTCTGCTATGGTGGTCGGGTAGATTAAAAAATCAGGACCGGAAGGAGACACCATGGCACAGATCAAGACCGATGATACCATTAAAGTTCACTACACCGGCACTCTCGCCGACGGCACGGTTTTCGACACTTCGCGGCAGCGCGACCCCCTCGAGTTTACCGTCGGCGGCGGCCAGCTGATCAAGGGGTTCGACGAGGCCGTTCTCGGCCTTAATGTCGGAGAGAGTACCCGGGTGACCATCCCCGCCGAGGAGGCCTACGGTCCCCACCGTGAGGAGATGGTCCTCGAGGTGGAGCTCAGCCAGTTCCCGGAGGGGCTCAATCCCCAGCCGGGGCAGCAGCTCGAAACCGAGACCGCCGACGGACACCCCCTGCTGATCCGGGTGGTCGCCGTCGAGGGGGAGAAGGTAACAATGGACGCCAATCACCCCCTGGCAGGCAAGGAGCTGACCTTCGAGATCGAGGTGGTCTCCATCGCCTGAGCTCTAAAGAAATGAAACAAAGAGGCCCCCAAACCGTCAGGTTCCGGGGGCCTTTTTCGTGTCGGGGGGACAGGGAGGAGGGGCCCTATATGCAGTCAGCCGGTGGGCAATGGGGCGCCGCCTGATCGGCTCCCCGGGTCAGGGCCGAAAGGCGCAGGCCCGCCAGCACCGCGAAGCCGATCAGGAGGAGGATGAGGAGGACGACGCCGGTCCACCCCCAGGCGCCGTAGAAAAAACCTCCGGCCGTCCCCGAAATGCTCGACCCCAGGTAATAGAAGAAGAGGTAGAGGGAGGACGCCTGGCCCCGGGAGTGGGCGGCGAGAAAACCGACCCAGGTCGAGGCGACGGAGTGGACACCGAAGAAGCCGATGGTGAAAATGACGATGCCGACGATTACGGCCGGAAGGGCGGTGAGCAGGGTGAGGGCGAGCCCTCCGGTCATGATCGCCAGGGAGTAAAAGAGGAGGCGGCCGCGGCCGAAGCGGTGGACCAGGGCGCCGATGAAACTCGAGCCGAAAGCACCGAAGGCATAGGCGAGAAAAATCAGCGCGACCTCGGTCTGACTCAGGCCGAAGCCCGGGCCGAGAAGCCGGAAGGTGACATAGTTGTAGAGGGTGACGAAGCCGCCCATGCAGGTGAAGGCCACCAGATACAGGCAAAAAAGCCCCGGATTTCGAAGGTGATTGACCAGGGACGCCGTGAGCTGGCCGAGGTGGAAGGGCCGGCGGCGGAAATTGCGCGAGGGGGGGAGAAGAAGCAGGAAAAGGACCCCGAGGACGAGGCTGATGGCGGCGATGACGCCGATGGCCGAACGCCAGGGGATGAAGTCGGTGAGCCAGGCCGTCAGGATCCGCCCCGTCATGCCGCCGAAGGCGTTGCCGGCGATATAGAGTCCCATGGCGTTGCCGACCGACCGGGGCTCGATCTCCTCGCTCAGGTAGGCCATGGCGACAGCCGGAACCCCGGCAAGAACGATCCCCTGCACGAGGCGCAGGGCGAGGAGGGCCGGCAGGGCGTCGAGGGTTGCGGTGACCAGGGTCAGCAGGGACGTCAGGATGACCGCTACCCCCATCAGCGGCCGTCTCCCGAGAGCGTCGGAGAGGGTTCCGGAAAGAGGGAGGGTCCAGGCGAGGGCGAAGGTGGCAAAGGACAGGGTGAGGCTGGCGACGGTCGGGGAAATGGCGAATTCGCTCACCAGGTTCGGAAAGAGCGGTTGAAAATCGTAGAGGGTGGAAAAAGTGACAAATCCGGCAAAAAAGAGGGCAAGATTGGCTCTCCTGTAGTCCCTCGTTCCCCTCCGGATGCGATTGCCCTTCCCCATGCGCGCTCCCCTTTAATCCCCTGTCACCATAATCTTTCGCACGTTGCTTGTTCTTTGCCGCGTCAGCTTAGTCGAATTTGCGGATTTTAAAAAAGCGCCCCTTGATTTTGTTGGCGCTCAGACGCGCCAGGGCGACCCTGGCGCTCCCCCGGGCAATGGCGACGTAGGTGTGAAAATCGAAGACATTGATTCTGCCGACCTCGCTTCCGGCGATTCCCGCCTCGCCGGTGAGGGCCCCGAGGATATCGCCGGGGCGCACCTTGTTCTTGCGTCCGCCGTCTATGCAGAGGGTCACCATCGGCGGTTCGAGGGGTGCCGACGACGGCATGGTCATAGACTCCAGTTCGGCGCGCTCGACGGTTTCTCCGAGATAATCTTCGATGGCCGAAGCCCGCCGGCTCTCGGCTGCGGTCACCAGGCTCAGGGCCAACCCCTCCTCGCCGGCTCGGCCGGTGCGGCCGATGCGGTGGATGTGCACCTCCGGATCGCGGGTGAGTTCAAAGTTGATTACCGCGGTCAACTCCTTGATATCGATCCCCCGCGCCGCGACATCGGTGGCGACGAGAATGGAGACGCTTTTGTTGGCAAAGCGCGCCAGCACCTGGTCGCGCTCGCGCTGCTCGAGGTCGCCATGGATCGCCAGCGCCGAGAAGCCGCGCTCCGTCAGCGCATCGGCCACCTCCTGCGTCTCCTTTTTGGTGTTGCAGAAGATCAGAGTCGATTCGCAGCGATAATGGCCGAGAATCCGCGCCAGGGCGGCAAGGCGCTCGGTTCGCTCCACCATGAAAAAGAGCTGCCTGATCGCCAGGCCGTCATGAATCGCCTCGACCTTCACCGTGACCGGTTCGTGCTGCACTCTGGCGCTCATGGCGGCAATCGATTCGGGATAGGTGGCCGAAAAGAGCAGGGTCTGGCGATTGCCCGGCGCACTGGCGACGATGGCGGAGAGATCCTCGGAAAAGCCCATGTCGAGCATGCGATCGGCTTCATCGAGGACGAGCATCCGCAGCGACTTGAGGTTGAGGCTGCCGCGCCGCAGGTGGTCGAGAATGCGCCCCGGGGTGCCGACGACGATATGGGCGCCGTGTTCGAGGGAGCCGAGCTGGGGGCCGAAGGGGACACCGCCGCAGAGGGTGAGAATCTTGATGTTGTCGGTGAAACGGGCGAGACGCCGCAGCTCCTTGCCGACCTGGTCGGCGAGCTCGCGGGTCGGGCACAACACCAGACTCTGGACGCCGAAGTGACTCACCACCAGGCGCGACAGCAGGCCGATGCCGAATGCGGCGGTCTTGCCGCTGCCGGTCTTCGCCTGGGCGATGACGTCCTTCCTGGAGAGGATTTGCGGCAGGCTGCGGGCCTGAATCGGCGTCATCTCGCTGTAGCCGAGGGAGGTAAGGTTCTCGAGCAGCGAAGGGTCGAGGGGGAGGGTGGCAAAGGCAGTGGGGATCATGGGGGCTCTTCTTTTTGGGGGAGGATAAGTACGGGACGTTTTTACTGTTTATATCACATCCGGCATCAGGAAACCGGCGTCAAAGGCCGGAACGTACCGTCTCGGGGGACATTCGTCGGTTTTGGCGAAACCGGGGGATAACAGGCGGCTGGTATGCGCCTGACTCCTTTGGAGCATATCCGGACAAACAAGCAAGAGCCCCCAGGTTTATCGACCTGGAGGCTCTTGTATTTTTATCGGTCGGGTTTGCTCCGGGGAAATCGATACCTTTTTCCCTCAAGGCCCCGTGTCTTTTTGGCTCCTAGGAGCCTGTCGGACTATACGGGCCGAAGCGAAAAATTGGATATTTGAGGACAGATTCGAGCTTGTTTGAGAGCCTATAGTCGTCTCTATTGGTCGAAAAGAAGCTCGGATATGGACCAAATAGACGATTTTACAGCTGGCTCATGGATAGTCCGACAGGCTCCTAGAGGCTTTTGAAGGAGCGGCGGGCCGCCTCGATGGTGCGGTCGAGGTCGTCCGTCGAGTGGGCGGCGCTCATGAAGCCGGCCTCGAACTGGCTCGGGGCGAGATTGATCCCCTCCTCGAGCATGGCGCGGAAGAACTTGCCGAAGGCTTTCGTGTCGCTCTTGGCGGCGTCGGCGAAGGAGTAGACCGGCCCTTCGGTGAAGAAGGTGCAGAACATGCCGCCGACCCGCTGCCAGCTCGTCTTGAAGGGCGCATCCTTGGCGGCCTCGAGAAGACCTTTTTCCAGGTAGGCGCTCTTCTCTTCGATGCGGTCGTAGAACCCTTCCTCCTTGAGAAGTTTAAGGGTGGCGATCCCGGCGCTCATGGCCAGGGGATTGCCCGAGAGGGTTCCGGCCTGGTAGACGCCGCCGACGGGGGAGAGCAGCTCCATGATCTCGCGCCGGCCGCCGAAGGCGCCGACGGGGAGGCCGCCGCCGATGATCTTGCCGAGGCAGACCAGGTCGCCGCGCACCCCGAAGCGCTCCTGGGCGCCGCCGAAGGCGACGCGGAAGCCGGTCATGACCTCGTCGACGATGAGGAGGATTCCCTCGGCGTCGCAGAGGGCCCGCAGCCCCTCGAGGAAACCGGGCCGGGGAGCGACGCACCCCATGTTGCCGGCGACCGCCTCGAGGATGATGCAGGCGATTGCCCCCTTGTTGGCACTGACCACGGCCCTGGCGTCGTCGAGATCGTTGTAGGTGGCGGTCAGGGTGTGCTTGGCGAAGTCGGCGGGAACGCCGGGAGATGTTGGGACGCCGAAGGTGGCCGCCCCCGAGCCGGCTTTGACCAGGAGCGAGTCGGCGTGGCCATGGTAGCAGCCGTCGAACTTGAGGATCTTGTCGCGGCCGGTGTAGCCGCGGGCGAGGCGGATGGCGCTCATCGTCGCTTCGGTGCCGGAGGAGACCATGCGCACCATTTCGATGTTGGGGTAGGCCTGGCAGACCATCTCGGCGAGGACGATCTCCTTTTCCGTCGGAGCGCCGAAGGAGGCGCCGCTCTTGGCCGCCTCGGTGATCGCCTCGACGATCTTGGGATGGCAGTGGCCGAGGATCATCGGTCCCCAGGAGCCGACGTAGTCGATGTAGCCGTTGCCGTCGACATCGTAGATGCGTGACCCTTCGGCGCGGTTGATGAAGATGGGGTCGCAGCCGACGGACTTGAAGGCGCGGACCGGGCTGTTGACCCCGCCGGGGATGGTGCGTTTGGCTTCGGTGAAAAAGGCGGCGGATTTCTGATGGTTCATGGCTCCCCCTTGAGGATGCGGATCGCGGTAAGGGTCGGGTGCCGCCCGAAGCGGCAAAAGATGCGAATTGATTAGCACAGCGCCTTCGGCCTTGTCAAGGAGCGCTCTGCGACGAACCCCGGGACAGGGGGGTGGAAAATTTTCTCATCGGGCGAAGAGAGCCCTCTTCCGGTCTCTCCCCGACCGTCGCCAGCGCGGTTTATCTGGAAATCAGCATTTGACAACGACCGGAAACTTGTTTTATAAACCTTGGTCTGACCAATTTTGTCTTTGATCCACGGAAGGAGTGCGCCATGACCGAACTGCTGCTGATCCTGGTAGGCGCGATTTTCGTCAACAACTTCGTCCTCTCGCGTTTTCTCGGGATCTGCCCCTTCCTCGGGGTCTCGAAAAAGGTGGAAACCGCTCTCGGCATGGGGATGGCTGTGACTTTCGTCATGACCATCGCCGCCGTCGTCACCTGGTTCATCCAGTATTTCATCCTCATCCCCTTCGGCATCGAATACCTGCAGACCATCGCCTTCATTCTCGTCATCGCCTCCCTGGTGCAGCTGGTGGAGATGGTGGTGCAGAAGACCAGCCCGGTCCTCTACCAGGCCCTCGGCATTTTCCTCCCCCTGATCACCACCAACTGCGCCGTCCTCGGTCTGGCCGTACTCAATATCCAGAAAGAATATTCGTTTCTCGAGAGTGTAATTTTCGCCCTCGGCGCCGCCCTCGGCTTCACTCTGGCGATGGTTCTTTTTGCCGGCCTGCGGGAACGGATCGACCTCTCCCCGGTCCCGGCAAGCTTCCGCGGCACCGCCATCGCCCTGGTGACCGCCGGCCTCCTGTCCCTGGCTTTCATGGGTTTTGCCGGACTGGTCAAGGGATAGGGAGCAGGAATGTTTAGAGAAGGACGCCATCCATGATCGAAGCTGTTCTGAGTATCGGCGGTATCGGACTCCTGGCCGCCATCACCCTCGGCGTCGCCGCCAGGAAGTTCGCCGTCGAGGTCGATCCCCGGGAACTGGCGCTGCTGGAGACCCTTTCCGGGGCCAACTGCGGCGCCTGCGGTTATCCCGGCTGCAGCGCCTACGCCCGGGCCGTGGCCGAGGGGAAGGCCGAGCCGAGTCTCTGCACACCCGGGGGTCAGTCGACCCTGGAGAAGATCGCCCATATCATGGGGGTAGCCGCTGTCGGTACGTCGCCGCAGGTCGCCGTGGTTCTCTGCCAGGGGGACAATGCCAGGGCCCAGGCCAAGTACCGCTACCTCGGGGCCATCGACTGCGTCGCCGCCCAGCGCATCGCCGACGGCCCCAAGCTTTGTCCCGGCGGCTGCCTCGGTCTCGGCACCTGCGCCCGGGTCTGCCCCTTCGGCGCCATCGAAATGACCGCCGAAGGACTGGCGGTCATCAGCCGGGAAAAGTGCACCGGCTGCCGCAAATGCGTCGGAGCCTGCCCGCGCCAGGTCATCGCCATGACCCCCCTCGATGCCACGGTGCACGTTCTGTGCAACAGCCACGACAAGGGGGCGGCGGTGCGCAAGTACTGCCAGGTCGGCTGCATCGCCTGCATGATCTGCAAGAAAACCGTCCCCGAGGCCTATGTGATCGAGGACTTCCTGGCGAAGGTGGTTTACGATCATTATCAGGAATCCGGCGCGGCGGTGGAGAAGTGTCCCACAAGATGCATCCGGGATTTCGTCGAAGGGTACCCGGAGGGGAGCCGATTCGCCCCGCCGGTGGTGCCGGTCAAGCGGCAAGGGGCCGTTTGAGGGCCGGGGCCGGATAGAGGAAGAGCAGAAGCGATGAAACTGAAAACGTTCCCCGGGGGGCTTCATCCCCCCGACAATAAGGAATGGTCGGCCGACAAGGCGATCGAGGACTGCCCCCTCCCCGAAGAGCTGGTCATTCCCATGTCCCAGCACATCGGTGCCCCGGCGGAACCCTGCGTCCTCGTTGGCCAGCAGGTGAAAAAGGGGGAGGTGATAGGGCAGGCCAAGGGATTCGTCTCCGTGCCGGTGCATGCCTCGACCTCCGGCGAGGTCGTCGCCGTCGAACCCCGTCTTCACTCCTCCGGACGCCTGTTGCCGGCGGTGGTGATCCGCCCCGACGGCGAGGACGCCTGGGTCGAGGGGCTCGCTGCTTGCGACGCCATGGCGCTGACTCCGGACCAGATTCGCGAGAAGATCCGCGCCGCCGGAATCGTCGGCCTGGGGGGGGCAACCTTCCCGGCCCACGTCAAGCTCTCTCCCCCCGAGGGGAAGATCATCGATACACTGATTCTCAACGGCGTCGAGTGCGAACCCTATCTGACCGCCGACCACCGCCTGATGCTCGAGGAAACTGAACGGCTTATTGATGGCGTCACCATTCTCAAGCGGGTTCTCGGTGTTGAACGCGCTTTCATCGGCATCGAGGCCAACAAACCCGACGCCATCGAGGTGGTGGGTCGGGCCTGCGCCGGGCGCGGCATCGAGGTGCAGGGACTCAAGGTCAAGTATCCCCAGGGTGCGGAAAAACAGCTGATTCTTGCTCTCACCGGGCGCGAGGTCCCCTCCGGCGGTCTGCCGATGGATGTCGGTGTGGTGGTGCAGAACGTCGGGACGGCCGTGGCGGTCAGCGACGCGGTGCGGTACGGCCTTCCCCTGATCGAGCGCATCGCCACGGTCACCGGTCCCGGAATTGCCGAGGCGAAAAACCTGCGGATCCGTGTCGGCACCTCGCTTTCGGCCATGGTTGATTTCTGCGGCGGCCTTCAGGGGGATCCAGCCAAGATCATCATGGGGGGACCGATGATGGGGGCCACCCAACTCTCCCTCGATATCCCCGCCACGCGCGGCACGTCCGGAGTCCTCCTCTTCCGCGAGGGAGACCTCGCTCTCGTCCCCGAAGGGCCCTGCATCCGCTGCGGACGCTGCGTGGGCGTCTGCCCGGCGCGGATTCTGCCGACGACCATTGCCGCCTACGCCCGCCTCGATTTGATCAACGAGGCCGAAGAGTACAACGCCATGGACTGCATCGAGTGCGGCTGCTGCACCTACACCTGTCCGGCAGCCATCCCCCTGGTGCAGGTCATCCGCCTCGCCAAGGGGGCCATTCTGGCCAAGCGAAGAAAGGTCTGACGTGGAAAAACAGCTCTATCTTTCCTCCTCTCCCCATATCCATTCCGGGGAAACGACCGACAAGGTGATGCGCGGAGTGATCTACGCCCTCCTCCCCGCCTGCGCGGTTTCCATCTATTTTTTCGGCTGGCCGGCGCTGATGGTCCTTCTCCTCTGTACCGGCGCCTGCATGGCCACCGAAGCGCTGTGTCGCAAGGGGATGGGGCGGCCGCTGAGTCTCGGCGACGGCAGCGCGGCGCTGACGGGAATTCTCCTCGCTCTCAACCTGCCGCCGTCGAGTCCCTGGTGGCTGGCCCTCATCGGCTCGGTGGTCGCCATCGGCATCGGCAAGCAGGTCTACGGCGGACTCGGATCCAACCCCTTCAATCCCGCCCTGGTGGCGCGGGTCGTCCTGCTCATCTCTTTCCCGGTGCAGATGACGACCTGGACGGCTCCGGCCCCCCTCGGTTCGGGGATCGATGCCCTCACCACCGCCACCCCCCTCGGCGAGATGAAGACCGCGGTCATGCTCACCGGCCGGCTCCCTCTTCCGGCCGGAGGTGAGTACCTCGAATATTTCACCGGCAACATGGCCGGTTCCCTCGGCGAGGTTTCGGCGCTCGCTCTTCTCCTCGGCGCCGGCTATCTCTTCTGGCGGCGCATCCTGACCTGGCACATCCCCGCCGCTTATCTGGGGAGCGTGGTCCTCCTTTCCGGCGTCTTCTGGCTCGTCGATCCGAGCCGTTATCCCAGCCCCCTCTTTCACCTCTGCACCGGCGGTCTGATGCTCGGCGCCTTTTTCATGGCGACGGACATGGTGACTTCGCCGGTCACCGGGAAGGGGATGGTGATCTTCGGTCTCGGCTGCGGCATCATTACCGTTCTGGTGCGTCTCTTCGGCGGTTACCCCGAGGGGGTTTCCTTCGCCATTCTCCTCATGAACGCCGCGACACCGCTGATCGACCGTTTCAGCCGTCCGAGCAAATTCGGCACCGTGCCGCAGAAGGGGTAGACAAGGACAGCCATGAAAGAACTCAGCCGCCTCGCCCTGGTTCTCACCATCATCGCCGCCGCCGCCGGACTGATCCTCTCCCTTGTCGAGGGGGTGACCCGGGCGCCGATCGCCGAAGTGCGCCGGCAGGAAACCCTCAAGGCCCTGCGTGCCGTCCTCCCCCCCATCGACAACGCCCCGGATGCCGATAACGTCGCTCTGCTCCTCGGCAAGGACCGGAAGGGGAGAGACCTTCTCCGCACCTTCTACCGCGGCAAGCTCGAAGGGAAACTGGCCGGAATTGCCTTCAAGGTCGTCGCTCCCGACGGCTACAGCGGCAACATCGAGATCATGGTCGGAGTCGATCCCGAGGGACGGGTGGTCGGCATCGAGATCCTCACTCACGCCGAAACCCCCGGCCTCGGCAGCAAGATCACCGCGCCGGTCTTCAAGGACCAGTTCCGCGGCAAAGGGCTCGACGACGTCGACTGGCGGGTCAAGAAGGATGGCGGTTCCTTCGACCAGATCACCGGGGCAACCGTTTCTCCGCGGGCGGTCGTTCAGGCGGTGAAAATCGGTCTGGAATTCTTTCGCGAGCACCGGGCGCAGATCGTCGACAGCAAGGGGAGCGCAGAATGAATCTGGTCAGGGAGTTCAGCAAGGGAATCTGGCGTGAAAATGCCGTATTCAAGCTGGTGCTCGGGATGTGCCCGACTCTGGCCGTAACCACCAGCGCCGAAAACGGCCTCGGCATGGGGCTGGCGACGACCTTTGTCCTCCTCTGTTCCAATGCCGCCATTGCTCTGCTGCGCGGAGTGATCCCGGCCAAGGTGCGGATCCCCGCCTTCATCGTCATCATCGCCTCCTTCGTGACCGTGGTCCAGCTGTGCATGGAGGCCTATGTCTACGATCTGTACAAGGCCCTCGGTATCTTCATCCCGCTGATCGTCGTCAACTGCCTGATCCTCGGGCGGGCTGAGGCCTTTGCCTCGAAAAACCCCCTCCTCCCCTCACTGGCGGACGGATTAGGCATGGGGCTCGGGTTCACCCTCTCCCTGTTCGTTCTCGGGGCGGTCCGTGAGCTCTTCGGTTCGGGAGCCATCCTCGGCTTTTCCCTCTTCGGCGGCGGCTATATCCCCTTTCTCCTCCTCATCCTCCCGCCCGGCGCCTTCATCAGCCTCGGGCTTCTGCTGGCCGGCATGAATCGTTTCGAAGCCTCGCGGCGCTAGCGATCCAAAACCGGCATCCTTTCGCCGGGTCTTTTGTGCCCGTCGAAAAAGGTCCGAAGCAGCGTAGCGGCGCCCGGAAACAGAGGCGCCTTCACCTTCCGGGGTTGCGCCGCAGACGTTCCCTCGGCGGGGGTGTCCTGTCCCGGCAAGACCGTTTCGACTACTTCCTTTGAACCCCGAAAATCTCCTGTAACACACTGTTTTGTCAGGCGTTAAAACAGCGCAATATTGCATACAGTATACGGTATTTTTTCCTTGACAAAGAGGTGAGTTTAACCTAACTTGCTGGCGGCACAATGCCGTAGACGCCATTCTGAGAAATACCGAAAAAGCTCATAATCTACTCTTGGGAGGAGCTGTTAAATGCTAGAGAATTATCTGCCGATACTCGTTCTCGTTGCCATTGCTTTTGCCTTTGCTCTCGGGTCCGTGGTCATGTCCCGTCTGGTCGGGCCGAAGAAGCCGAGCGCGATCAAGCTGGCTCCCTATGAGTGCGGGATGCCCCTCGTCGGCACCGCTCGCGAGCGGGTTTCCGTCAAGTTCTACATCATCGCCATGCTCTTCATTGTCTTCGACATTGAAGCGGTCTTTCTCTATCCCTGGGCGGTGATGTTCAAGAAGCTCGGTCTTTTCGGCTTTGTCGAGATGGGGGTCTTCATCGCAATCCTGCTCGTCGGTTACGTCTATGTCTGGAAAAAAGGAGCACTCGAATGGGAGTAGAGCAAACCCTCGGCAATAATGTTGTCACCACCTCGCTGGACAAGCTCGTCAACTGGTCGCGTTCCAAGTCGCTCTGGCCGATGACCTTCGGCCTGGCCTGCTGCGCCATCGAAATGATGGCCGCCGGTGCGGCGCGCTTCGACCTCGACCGCCTCGGCATCCTCTTCCGCGCCTCCCCCCGCCAATCCGACTGCATCATCATCGCCGGCACCGTGACCAAGAAGATGCTGCCGGTCATTCTGACGGTCTACGAGCAGATGCCCGAGCCCAAATATGTCATCGCTATGGGCGCCTGCGCCTGCTCCGGCGGGATATTCGATACCTACAGCACCGTTCAGGGGATCGATGAGTATCTCCCCGTCGATGTCTATATCCCCGGCTGCCCCCCCCGTCCCGAAGGGCTGATCTACGGGATCGGCAAGCTCCAGGAGAAGATCATGAAGGAGCGCAACTCCTTCGGGGCCGCCATCGGGATCGGCGAGGTCATTAACGAGGCCTAGGATCGTCAAGTCGATTCTGGATAACCTGAATAGGGATTACGCGATATGAGTGAACATGCTGCCGTAGGCAAGCTCAAAGAAAAATTTTCCGCCGCCGTTCTGGGGGTTGCCGAGTTTCGCGAAGAGACGACGGTCACCGTCAAGAAGGAGGATGTCGTCGCCATCAGCACCTTCCTCAAGGAGGAGTTGGGCTACAACTTCCTCTGCGACCTCTGCGGGGTCGACTACCTCGGAGAGGCTCCCCGTTTCATGGTGGTTTACAACCTCTACAACATCGCCACCAAGGATCGTCTGCGGGTCAAGGTTCCCGTCGAAGAGTCGGACCCCAAAGTCGACTCGGTCATCGGGGTGTGGGGGACCGCCAACTGGCACGAGCGTGAATGCTGGGATCTGATGGGTATCTCCTTCAACAACCATCCCGATCTCCGGCGCATTCTGATGCCGGCCGATTGGGATGGACACCCGCTGCGCAAGGACTACCCTCTCCAGGGGCCCGGTCGCGAGCCTTACCAGGGGCGACTCTCGTAGGCATCTCCCAGGACGTTCACCTTTTCGATAGATGAGGCATGCGATGGCAAATCTCGAAACTATGACCATAAACATGGGCCCTCAGCACCCCTCGACCCACGGGGTTCTGCAGCTGGTCCTCGAACTTGATGGCGAGATCGTCAAGAAGGCGGTTCCCCATATCGGTTTTCTCCACCGCGGGGTGGAGAAGCTCTCCGAGCACCGGACCTACCACCAGACCATTCCCCTGACCGATCGTCTCGACTACCTGGCCCCGATGAGCAACAACCTCGGCTATGTTCTCGCCGTCGAGAAGCTTCTCGGCATCACCGACGCCATTCCCGAGCGCGCCCAGAGAATTCGCGTCATCATGACGGAATTGACCCGTCTCAAGAGCCACCTCGTGTGGCTGGCGACCCACGCTCTCGACATCGGCGCCATGACCGTTTTTCTCTACTGCTTCCGCGAGCGTGAGGAAGTCATCGATATCTACGAGAAGGTCTCCGGCGCCCGCATGACCTCCAACTACTTCCGGGTGGGGGGGCTCTCCGCCGATTTCCCCGCTGGAATCGAGAAGGACATCCGCTCCTTTATCGACGCCATGCCCGGTCACGTCGATACCTATGAGGGACTCCTGACCGGCAACAAGATCTGGCAGAAGCGGACCATGGGCGTCGGCAAGATCAGCGCCGAAGCGGCCATCGATATCGGCCTCACCGGTCCGGCGCTGCGCGCCTCCGGGGTCGACTGGGACCTGCGCCGGGACAATCCCTACAGCGGTTACGAGAAGTACGATTTCCGTGTTGTGACCGCCGAAGAGGGAGATGTCTTTGCCCGCTACAAGGCCCGTCTCGATGAAATGCGCGAATCGTGCAAGATCATCCGCCAGGCTCTCGACGCCCTCCAGCCGGGGCCGATCCTCGCCGACGCTCCGAAGATCTGCCTGCCGGCCAAGAAAAATGTGGTCAACACCATCGAAGGCCTGATCCACCATTTCAAGATCGTAACCGAGGGTTTCAAGCCCGAAGTCGGCGAGGTTTACCAGGGAATCGAGGCACCCAAAGGAGAGCTCGGCTACTACCTGGTGTCCGACGGTTCGGCCCATCCTTATCGGATGAAAATTCGGCCCCCCTCCTTCGTCAACCTGCAGGCTCTGCCGCAGATGGTTGAGGGATCCCTGCTTGCCGACGTGATTGCTGTCATCGGTACGCTGGATATCGTTCTCGGTGAAATCGACCGGTAAATGCCGCTCTCTGGATCAACGAGGTAACTCATGAGCAACGCAGCGCAAAGTGCAGCGCAGGAAGAGATCGACCTGACGGGCGCCAACCAGGTCATCGACAAATATCAGGACATGCACGGGTCTTTGATGCCCGTACTTCAGGGGATCCAGGAACACTACGGTTTCATCCCCGAGCCGACGGTGCATCTCGTCGCCGAACGGCTCAATGTCTATACCAGCCAGATCTACGGGGTGCTGACCTTTTACGCCCAGTTCCACCTCAAGCCGCGGGGCAAGTACATCGTCCGCGTCTGCATGGGGACCGCCTGCCACGTCAAGGGCGCGACGCGCATAGGCGACACCCTGACGGAACAGCTCGGCATTGGACATGCCGAGACCACCGAGGATCTGAAGTTCACCGCCGAGTATGTCGCCTGTATCGGCGCCTGCGGCATGGCTCCGGTCATCATGGTCAACGAGGCGACCTACGGCAGCATGTCCGTCCAGAAGATGGTCGAGGTCATCGACAAATACAAGGCCATGGAATAGGCAGCCTGGGACACTCTCTAACTAACACTGAGCGGGGATAGATCGATATGGCCGCAAATGCAGAAATCATAAAAGTTCTGATCTGCCAGGGAACCGGCGGCATGGCTTCAGGGGCGGCGGCGGTAGCCGAAGCCTTTACCGAGGAGTTCGCCAAGCAGGGGGTCGAGGCCAGCGTCGGCAAGCGTTGCGAGGTTGTCGGAACCGGCTGCCGCGGACTCTGTGCCAACGACGTTCTGGTCGATATCGTCCTTCCGGGGCAGACGGCGGTGACCTATGACTTCGTCACTCCGGAGATGGTTCCGCAGATCGTCACCGAGCACGTGCTCGGCAACGAGCCGGTGGCCAAGAAGGTCGCCGGCGAGTACTACACCCAGTTTCTCGCCAAGCAGCAGCGTATCATCTTCTCCCGCTGCGGTACGGTTAACGCCGAAAGCCTCGACGATTTCCTCGCTCACCAGGGTTTTACGGGGATCAAAAAGGCGGTCACCATGAAGCCGGCCGAGGTCATCGACGAAGTCAAACGCTCCGGCCTCCGCGGTCGTGGGGGCGGGGGGTTTCCCACCGGCGTCAAATGGTCGTTTTGTGCCGCTTCGCCGGGTGACGAGAAGTATCTGATCTGCAACGCCGACGAAGGGGATCCAGGGGCCTTCATGGACCGCTCCGTTCTCGAAGGCGACCCCTACGGTCTCATCGAAGGGATGATGATCGGCGCTTATGCCATCGGCTGCAAATTCGCCTATGTCTACGTGCGCGCCGAGTATCCGCTGGCGATCAAACGACTGCAGCTGGCCATCGACACCTGTTACGCGAAGGGGATCCTCGGTGAAAACTGCATGGGTCTCGGCTTTCAGCTCGACATGCGCATCAAGGCCGGTGCCGGCGCTTTCGTCTGCGGCGAAGAGACGGCACTGATGGCTTCCATCGAGGGTCATCGCGGGATGAGCCGTCCTCGTCCCCCCTTCCCGGCGGTCCGCGGTCTCTGGGGGAAGCCGACCAACATCAACAACGTCGAAACCTTCGCCAACGTCTCCTACATCTTTTACAACGGCGCCGACTGGTATGCCTCCATCGGCACCGAGGGGACCAAGGGGACCAAGATCTTCGCCCTCACCGGCAAGGTCAAGCACACCGGTCTGGTCGAGGTTCCCGCCGGTACCACCATGAAGGAAGTCATCTACGACGTCTGCGGCGGCATCCTCAATAACCGCAAGTTCAAGGCGGTTCAGGCCGGCGGCCCCTCCGGGGGTTGCCTCCCGGCCGAAGCCCTCGACGCCCAGGTCGACTACGACTCGCTGATCAAGGCCGGCGCGATGATGGGCTCCGGCGGTCTGGTGGTCATGGACGAGACGACCTGCATGGTCGACATCGCCCGCTTCTTCCTCAACTTCACCCGCGCCGAGTCCTGCGGCAAGTGCATCCCCTGCCGCATCGGACTGAAAATCATGCTCGAGATTCTCGAGCGGATTACCCACGGCGAGGGGCAGGAAGGGGATCTCGAGCTCCTCGAGGACATGGCCTACGACATTAAGAAAAGTTCCCTTTGCGGCCTCGGTCAGACCGCTCCCAATCCGGTTCTCTCCACTCTGCGCTATTTCCGCCACGAGTACGAGGCGCACATCAAGGAAAAGCGCTGTCCCTCCAACTCCTGCAAGCCGCTCCTCAAATTCGAAGTGGTCGACGGCGCCTGCAAGAAGTGCGGTCTGTGTTTCCGGGTCTGCCCCGTGGACGCCGTGCGCTGGGAAAAGGGTCAGCTGGCGGTCATCGACAAGGAAAAGTGTACTCAGTGCACTTCCTGTTACGATGCCTGCCGCTTCATGGCGATTGAATAGCCGGTTTTAGCCGAATTCATACGAGGTCGAGATGGTAAATCTTACGATTGACGGAAAACAGGTCACGGTAAGCAAGTCAGCCACCATTTATGAGGCTGCCTGCGAAGGGGGGATTCACATCCCCGTTCTCTGCTACGCCAAGAAGCTCCTCCCCTACGGGGCTTGCCGCGTCTGTCTGGTCGAGGTCGAGCAGATGAAAGGGCGCCTTATCCCTTCCTGCACCACTCCGGCCACCGAAGGGATGGTGGTGACCACCAAGTCCCCGGAAATCAACAAGGTTCGCAAGACCGTTCTTGAGTTCCTTCTCGTCAACCACGTCGTCGACTGCCCGGTCTGCGACAAGGGGGGCGAGTGCGACCTGCAGGATCTGACCTATGAGTACGAGGTCAGCACCAACCGTTTCGAAGGGGTCAAGTTCGATCTCCCCAAGGATGAGGTCAACCCGCTGATCGAGCGCAACATGAATCGCTGCGTGCTCTGCGGCAAGTGCGCCCGGGTCTGCGATGAAATTGTCGCCTACGGCTCCTATTCCTTCATCAACCGGGGTTTCGAGACCAAGATTGCCACGGCCTACGACCGCGGACTCAACTGCGAGTTCTGCGGCCAGTGCGTTTCCATGTGCCCCGTCGGCGCCATCCTGCCGCGTCCCTTCAAGTTCAAGGCCCGCCCCTGGCAGATCAAAGAAGTCGACTCGGTCTGCGGCTATTGCGGCAACGGCTGCACCCTGACCCTCGGTGTGCTCAACAACAAGGTCGAGACCATCCGCTTCAACGACAAGACCGGCGTAAATGACGGCAACCTCTGCATCCGCGGTCGTTTCGGCTATTCCTACGTGAACAGCGAAGAACGGTTGAAGAAGCCGCTGCTGCGCAAGGACGGGCAGCTGGTCGAGGTCGAGTGGCCCGAGGCCATCGAGGCCGTGGCCAAGGGTTTTGAGACGGCCCGTTCCCAGAGCGGTCTCGGGATCATCTCGGGGGCGCGTCTCACCAACGAGGAACTCTACCTCCTCAAAAATCTATCGAAAGTTGCCGGAACCGCCAATCTCGATCATTCCGGCGGCGAATGCTATAAAGGGGTCACCGAAGGGCTCAAGACCACTCTTGGCCTGACCTCCTCCACCGCGACCTTCCCCCAGGTCGAAAATTGCGACGTCATCCTGGCGATACGTTCCGATTTCTACGAGACCCATCCGGTTTTCGGCATGGTGGTCAATCAGGCGGTAAAACGCCACGAGGCGCAACTGCTGGTCGTCGCCGACAAGAAGGGGAAGTTCGGCAAACTCCCCCATGCCAAAACCCTCCTTTCCCGGCCGGGGCACGAAGTGTCCGTCCTCAACGGCATGGCCCAGGTCCTGCTCAGCGAGGGACTGGCCGTCACGGAAGGGGTCCAGGGACTCGACGAACTCAAGGCCTCTCTGGCCCAGTTCACCCCCGAAGCGGTCGCAGCCGCCACCGGCGTCGACGCCGAGTCGATCCGCCAGGCCGCCCGCCAGCTCGCCGGCGCCAAAAAGAGTGCGATTCTTCTCGCCTACGGCCTCCCCTATACGGCCAACAGCCGGGAACTGGGAATCGCTGCGGCCAACCTCGCCATCCTCTCCGGCAACGCCGGCAAGGACGGGTGCGGCCTCTATCTCTGCGGGGAAAAGGCCAACAGCCAGGGGGCCATCGACCTCGGCATTCTTCCCGGCAACAAGGGGCTCGGTGTCTCGGCGATGCTCGAAGCCGCCACGGCAGGCAAGCTCTCCGCCCTCTACGTCGTCGGCGAAGATCTCCTCGGCGCCTATCCCGACCGTGATCGGGTGGCCAAGGCTCTGACGGGCGTCCCCTTCCTGGTGGTTCAGGATCTCTTCCTATCCGCCACCGCCGCGCAGGCCGATGTCGTTCTCCCGGCGGCCTCCTTCGCCGAAAAGGAAGGGACCTTTACCAATGCCGAGCGGCGGATTCAGAAACTGCACACCGCTATCCCGAGTCCCGGGGAGGCCAAGACCGACCTGGCGATCTTCTCCATGCTCGCCTCCCGTCTCGGCAGCACCGTCAGCTACACCGGCCCCGGCGCCGTCTTTGCCGAGCTGGCCGCCGCCACCCCCGGCTATGCAGGAATCAATTACAATACCATCGGTCCCCAGGGCGTCGTCTGGGGCGGCGAGATCCTGGCGCCGGCCTTCAAGAAGGTCGTTCCGGTCACCGGTGCCGCCGTCGCCGAGGGGACCTTCCAGTTCATAACCGGCAGCGCCCTTTACCACAGTGGCACCGTATCGACCCGTGCCCAGGGGCCCAACGCCGTCGTCTCCGAAGCCTATCTCGAGCTCGGCCGCGAAGATGCCGCCGCACTCAAGGTGAGCGAGGGAGACCTGGTGACCGTCAAGGGAAACGGCGTCGAACTCAAGCTCAAAGCCAAGGTCGACACCCGGCTCCCCAAAGGGGTGGTCTTTGCGCCCTACCACTTTGCCGAGGCCGGAATCAACCGGCTCTACAAGGGGGAGGCGGCTGTGGCCGTTGAAGTGCAGAGGTAGGACAGCGCCCCGGAGGAGAAATGGATTGTCCCAAATGTCAGGCTACGGTATCTCAGCGCGCCCGATTTTGCGATCAGTGCGGGACCAATCTGGTCAATAATGCCGAGTTTCTGCACCAGAAGGCGCTCGACCATTATCACCGCGGGCTCATCGACGAGGCCGTGACTCTCTGGGATCAGGCGATTTTGCAGGATCCGGGTTTCAGCAAGGGGTTTTACTACAGGGGTCTGGCTCTTTACGACCGCGGCGAGCTTCAGGCGGCGGTGGATTCCTTCAAGACGGCACTGGCCGGGGAGAAGGAGCCCTTCCGGGTCTATTTCAAGCTCGGCCTGGCGCAGTACGGTCTCGGGGATCTGGCCGGGAGTATCGAGAGTTTCAAAAGGGCGATCGAAATTAATCCGGGCAGCGCCGAAACCCACTATCGCCTCGGGCTTTCCTTTCTGCGTCGCTCCGATCTCGATCTGGCTCTGCAGGCTCTCGAGGGTGCCATCCGGATCAATCCCGAGTACACCCGGGCGCTGTATACCATCGGCATGGTCCTCTCGCAAAAGGGGGAGTACCAGCAGGCGATCAGCCAATTCCGCAAGGTCGAGGAAATCAGCCCCTCCTATACTGCCGCACGATTCGAACTCGGCATGGCCTTGTACCGCGAAGGGACTTTGACGGAGGCGATCGAACAGTTCGAGAAGGCCGTCGAGTGCAGCTCGCGTTTTGCCCCGGGGCACTACATGCTCGGCGAGAGCTTACGGAAGCTCGGACGGTTCAGCGAAGCGATCAGCGCCTACAACGAACTTCTCAGGCTCAATCCCAAGGATGTGGATGCCTGGGTTCGCCTCGGCGAGTGCAACTTGCAGCTCGATTTTCTCGACGCTGCACGAGAGGCCATCGCCAGGGCCCTGGTCATCAACCCGGAGCATCGGGAGGCCCAGTACCTGAGCAAGCATCTGGGGGAGATTCAGACTCCCCATAAACCAGGTTTTTAGTTCCTCGTCAGAGGCATAATCCTAACTAGAGTCAAGGAAGAGGATTGTCATGGAAATGTTGAGCCTGTCGGACCAGCCGCTGTGGTTCCTCGTCGCAATGTTGGTGAAGATTCTTGCAGTCTTCGTTGTGGTACTGTTGATCGTCGCCTACACCACCTGGGTGGAGCGCAAGGTCATCGGTCACATGCAGACCCGCCTCGGACCGATGGAAACCGGCTGGCATGGACTGTTGCAGCCGATCGCCGATGGTCTCAAACTGTTCTTCAAGGAGGACATCATCCCCAGCGAGGCGAGCAAGGTTTCCTTTATCCTTGCTCCCATGATGATCCTGGTCCCGGCCTTTATCACGGTGGCGGTCATACCCTTCGGACCGGATATTTCCGTCGGCGGTTATGTCATCCCCCTGCAGATCACCGATCTTAATGTAGGGATGCTCTACATTCTCGCTATGGCGGGGCTCGGGGTCTACGGCATCGTTCTCGCCGGCTGGGCCTCGAACAGCAAGTATTCTCTTCTCGGCGGCCTGCGCTCCTCGGCGCAGATGGTCTCCTATGAACTCGCCGCCGGATTGGCCATCGTCGCGGTCTTCATGCTCTCCGAAACCCTGAGCCTGAAGGGGATCGTTGCCGCGCAGATGCAGGAATTTCCCATCGCCGCGCTATCCTTTCTTCCCAACTGGTACATTTTCTCCCAGCCTCTTGCCTTCTGCCTCTTCGTGATCTGCGGAATGGCTGAAATCAACCGGACCCCCTTCGACCTCCCCGAGGCCGAAACAGAACTGGTCTCCGGATTCTGCACCGAATACTCCTCCATGAAATACGCGCTCTTCTTCATGGCCGAATATGCCAACATGGTGGTCATCGCAGCCATCGCCGCGACCCTGTTCCTCGGCGGCTGGGCCGGACCCTTCCCCGGCGTCATCAACATCCTGATCAAGATCTTCGGCTTCATGTTCTTCTTTATCTGGATTCGCGCTACCGTCCCGCGTGTCCGCTACGACCAGCTCATGTACATGGGGTGGAAAATCTTCCTTCCCCTGGCTCTGGCCAACATCGTGATTACCGGCGCCGTCGTCGTTTTCTGGTAGTAACTCCAAACGTGACAAGAGGATAGACCATGCTGAAAGAGTTTATCAAAGGTCTGAGCATTACCTTCAAGCATCTGCTCCCCGGGCATTCGACGACGGTACAATATCCCAAGCAGAGACTGCAGACGGCTGAGCGGTTCCGCGGTCTCCATCGCCTGGTTCCCGCCCACGACCGGGAAAAATGCGTTGCCTGTTATCTGTGCCCCACGGTCTGCCCGGCCAAGTGCATCACCGTCGAGTCGGCGGAGAACGACAAGGGCGACAAGTATCCCAAGGTCTACAAGATCGACTTGCTGCGCTGCATCTTCTGCGGTTACTGCGTCGAGGCCTGCCCGGTTGAAGCTATCGAAATGACCGGCAACTACGAGCTTGCCAACTTCAAGCGCGACGACTTTACTTTCACCAAAGAGCGGCTGCTCAAGTAACCGTAGAGGAGCATTGAATTCATGGAAACACTCTTTTTCTATCTGGTCGCTCTGGTGGCCGTCGTCTCGGGGATCCTCGTCGTCAAGGCCAAGAATCCCGTCAACAGCGCCATTTCCCTGGTGATGACCTTCGTCTGCCTGGCGACCTTTTACGTCATGCTGAATGCACCGTTCATGGCGGCCATCCAGATCATGGTCTATGCCGGGGCGATCATCGTCCTGATCATCTTCGTCATCATGCTCCTCAATCTCGGCACCGACGTCCAAATCCGAACAAGCCACAGCATCGTCGGCGGGGTCGTTGCTTCGGCACTCGTCCTCTTTCAGGTCCTCTACCTTCTGGGCCGCGGTCAAGTCGCAGGGATGCAGGGGAATATCGATGCGGCGGTGGTGGAATCTGTTGGTCATACCGAACTCATCGGCACGGCCCTGTTCACCGAGTTCCTTCTCCCCTTCGAAATCACCTCGATCCTTCTTCTCGTGGCGATCATCGGAGCCGTCGTTCTCACCAAGAGAACCGTTTAGCAGACAAGGACAGGAGAGCAGATCATGATTACCGTAAACCACTACCTGGTGCTCAGTGCAATCCTTTTTTCCATCGGGACCTTCGGTGTTCTGACCCGGAGGAATGCCATTGTCATCTTCATGTGCATCGAGTTGATGCTCAATGCCGTCAACCTAACCTTCATCGCGCTCTCCAATCATCTGGGGAATCTCGACGGGCAGATCTTCGTCTTTTTCGTCATGACCGTTGCTGCTGCCGAAGCTGCGGTCGGTCTGGCTCTGATGATTGCCTTCTTCCGGAATCGGGAATCCATCGATGTCGAGGATTTCAATCTGCTGAAATGGTAAGCGAGTGCTGTTTCGCCTAGTGGCCCATTCCGCTTAGAGGAGATATAGATGTACGACAAACTGTGGCTCATCCCGTTCTTTCCCCTGCTGGGCTCCGTCATCAACGGACTGCTCGGCAAGAAGATCAAGAATGAGAAGGTGATCGGGGGGATCGCAACCCTGGCTATCGCTTCTTCCTTTGCGGTCTCCTGCATGTATTTTTTCCAGTTGCTCGGCGATCCGGTCAAAGTTCATGAAAATGTACTCGCTCCCTGGATTACCGTCGGCAACCTGCAGGTGGATTGGGGCTTTCTCCTCGATCCTCTCTCGGCCCTGATGATTATGGTCGTCTCGGGAGTCGGGTCGTTGATTCACCTCTACTCCATCGGCTACATGCACGGAGAAGAAGGGTTCTACCGCTACTTCTCCTACCTGAACCTCTTCTGCTTCTCCATGCTGATGCTGGTTCTCGGCAACAATGCCCTGGTGATGTTCATCGGCTGGGAAGGGGTCGGGCTCTGCTCCTATCTCCTCATCGGTTACTATTTCCACAAGAAGAGCGCCGGAGACGCGGCCAAAAAAGCCTTCGTGGTCAACCGCATCGGCGACTTCGGATTCCTCCTCGGGCTTTTCACTCTCTACTGGACCCTCGGCAGCGAGCACGGCGTCTGGACACTCAATTTCGTCCAGATCGCCGAGCACGGACACCTCCTCGGTGCCGGAAGCCTGGTGGTCACCGTCGTGACTCTCTGCTTCTTCCTCGGCGCTACCGGCAAGTCGGCGCAGATTCCGCTCTTCACCTGGCTCCCCGACGCCATGGAAGGTCCGACTCCCGTTTCGGCCCTGATCCATGCCGCCACCATGGTTACCGCCGGCGTTTACATGATCGGGCGCATGAACGGACTCTTTGCCATGTCCCCGGACACGATGATGGTCATCGCCATCGTCGGCGCCGCCACGGCCCTCTTCGCCGCCACCATCGGCATGGCCCAGAACGACATCAAACGGGTGCTGGCCTACTCCACGGTCTCCCAACTCGGCTACATGTTCCTGGCCATGGGCGTCGGCGCCTTTACCGCCGGCATTTTTCACCTCATGACCCACGCCTTCTTCAAGGCCTGCCTCTTCCTCGGCTCCGGCTCGGTCATTCACGCCATGCACTACGCCTATCATAAGGCTCATCTCCATGACGACGCCCAGGACATGCGCAACATGGGCGGCCTGTGGAAGAAAATGCCCGTGACCTGGATCACCTTCCTCGTTTCGACCCTGGCCATTTCCGGGATCCCCGGTCTGTCCGGATTCTTCTCCAAGGACGAAATTCTCTGGATGGCCTTTTCCTCCACCCGCGGCGGCTGGATTCTCTGGGCTGTCGGCGCCCTGGCCGCCGGCATGACCGCCTTCTACATGTTCCGTCTGGTCTTCATGACCTTTCACGGCACAGGGCGCACCCACGCCAAGGCCAAGGACCACGTCCATGAATCGCCGCTGGTCATCACTCTCCCGCTGATGGTCCTCGGCGCCCTCGCCCTGGTCGGCGGCTGGATCGGCGTACCCAAGCCGATCGGCGATCTCTTCGGCGGCATGTCCAACCACTTCGAACACTTCCTGGCCCCGGTCTTCGAGCATACCCAGGAACTCTACGGGATTCATGCCCAGCATTCGCTGCATGCCTTTGAATGGCCGCTGATGGGGATTTCCGTCGGCATCGCCCTGGTCGGCATCTTCCTCGCCTGGGTGATGTACATCAAGAATCCCTCGCTTCCCGGCAAGTTCGTGGCGGCCTTCACGCCCCTGCACCGGGCGGTCTTCAACAAGTGGTACGTGGACGAGATCTACGATGCCCTTTTCGTCAACCCGACCAAGCGTCTCGGCACCTTTCTCTGGAAGGGATTCGATGTGGTCGTCATCGACGGCATCGTCAACGGCTTCGGCAAGGTGGCTCATGGGCTCTCCCGTGCTCTGCGGCACACCCAGAGCGGTTATGTACACAACTATGCCATGAGCATGGTGGTCGGCCTCGTGGTGATCGTGGCGATTTACGTCTTCCGCTAACAGCGCTGTTCGATTTGCGATAGAGATATAAGGAGCGATTTTCATGAGCCAACACCTTCTCAGCTGGATGACCTTTCTCCCTCTTTTGGGACTCCTGGTCCTCCTGTTCATTCCCAGGGACAACGGGGGCCTGCTCAAGGGCATTACCCTGGTGGTGACCATTATCACCTTCTTCGTCAGCCTCCCCCTGGCCTTCGACGACGTGTTCAAGACCTCCGCCGCCATGCAGTACACCGAGTTTGTTCCGTGGATCAGCGTCGGCAGCTACTTCCAGATGAACTACAATATCGGCATCGACGGCATCAGCCTCTGGCTGGTCCTGCTGACCACCTTTATCATGCCGATCGCCGTCCTCTCCACCTGGAACGCCGTCGACAAGAACATCAAGGGGTTCATGGCTCTGCTCCTTCTTCTCGAGACCGCCATGCTCGGGGCCTTCATCGCCCTCGACCTCTTCCTCTTCTACATCTTCTGGGAACTGATGCTGATCCCCATGTACTTCATGATCGGTATCTGGGGCGGAAAGAACCGCATCTACGCCGCGATCAAATTCTTCATCTACACCGCCGTCGGTTCGCTGCTGATGCTGGTGGCCATCATGTACATCTACTATGCCGCAGTCCAGTCCGGGGTCGCCATGGACGGCTTCAGCATCGCTCATTTCTATGACCTGAACATTCCGGCTCACCTGCAGACCTGGCTCTTCCTCGCCTTCGCCTTCAGCTTCGCCATCAAGGTGCCGATGTTCCCGGTTCACACCTGGTTGCCCGATGCCCATACCGAAGCACCGACGGCCGGTTCGGTTATCCTCGCCGCCATCATGCTGAAAATGGGGACCTACGGCTACATCCGTTTCGCCATGCCCCTCTTCCCCGAGGCGACCCAGCAGTTCATCCCCTACCTCTCATTGCTGGCGGTTATCGGCATCATTTACGGGGCCCTGGTGGCGATGATGCAGGACGACGTCAAGAAGCTGGTCGCCTACTCCTCCGTATCCCATCTCGGCTTTGTCATGCTCGGCATCTTCGCTCTGAACATGCAGGGGTTGACCGGCGGGATGCTGCAGATGGTCAATCACGGTATCTCCACCGGCGCGCTCTTCCTTATCGTCGGCTTCATCTATGAGCGCCGCCACACCCGGGCCATCGCCGACTTCGGCGGCCTCGCCAAGGTGATGCCGGTCTTTGCCACCATTTTCATGATCATCACCTTCTCTTCCATCGGCCTTCCGGGGACCAACGGCTTCGTCGGCGAGTTCCTCATCCTGCTCGGGGCCTTCGAAAGCGAGCTGCGCTGGTTTGCCGTCTTTGCCACCACCGGCGTCATCTTCGCCGCCGTCTATATGCTGTGGATGTTCCAGCGCGTCATGTTCGGCGAGCTGAAAAACCCCGCCAACGAAAAACTCAAGGACCTCTCTCTTCGCGAGGTCGTAATCATGATTCCCCTGCTGGTATTCGTCTTCTGGATCGGCGTCTACCCCAACACCTTCCTGGAGAAGATGAATCCCTCCATGGAGCAGCTCATGGAGCAGGTTAACGGGAAGCATCAGGTCGCTTCGGTGGAGCACGTCAACCACCGTCAGGTGGATGTGAAGTAAACACCGAGCCGCTCAAGGACTAACCCTGCTTCCGGAGGAGCATTTCCATGGAAAATCTGGTGCAAATTGCCATTAATAACGTCAATTTCGGAGCGATCATGCCGGCACTCGTGCTGTCCTTGTTCGGCATGGCTCTGCTCCTTATCAATGTCTTCTCCCCCCGGGGAAAGACCGCCCACGTCGCCTGGATCAGCATGGTCGGCATCGGCGTCACGGCCGTCGTCGCCGTCAACGCCTGGAACAAGCCGTTTCAGGAGATCACCGGCTTCGCCGGTCATGTGGCCCTCGACAACTTCGCCACCTTCTTCAACATCATCTTCCTTGTCGCCGCCGGGCTGACCATCCTCATGTCCGATGACTACCTGAAGCGCGAGGGATATCCGGTGGGGGAATACTATCCGCTGATTCTCCTCTGCACCGCCGGGGCGATGCTGATGGCTTCGGGGATCAACCTGATGACCATCTTCCTCGGCCTCGAGGTTCTCTCCGTCGCTCTCTACGTCCTGGCCGGCTTCTTCCGCGACCAGGCACGGTCCAACGAGGCCGGGCTCAAATACTTCTTTCTCGGCGCCTTTTCCACCGGCTTTCTCCTCTACGGGATCGCTCTCCTCTACGGCGTCACCGGCACCACCAACGTCGCTGAGATTGGCGGCTACCTCAACGCCAACCCCGGCGCCTACAGCAACCTGATGACCGTGGCCGGGATGATTCTTCTCAGCGTCGGCTTTCTCTTCAAGATCGCCATCGTCCCCTTCCACATGTGGGCCCCCGACGTCTACCAGGGCGCGCCGACCCCGATCACCGCCTTCATGAGCGCCGGTCCCAAGGCCGCCGCCTTCGCCGCCTTTTTGCGCGTTTTCTTTCTCGGACTCGGCGGGATGCAGGCCGACTGGACGTCGCTTCTCTGGGTCCTTGCCGTCCTCACCATGTTTGTCGGCAACGTTCTTGCCATCTACCAGACCAACCTCAAGCGGATGCTCGCCTACTCCTCCGTGGCCCACGCCGGCTATGCCCTGGTCGGCATGGTGGCGGCCAATGCCGTCGGCGTCTCCGGCGTCCTCTTCTACATGCTCGCCTACACGCTGATGAACCTCGGCGCCTTTGCCGTTCTGGTTCTCCTCGGGAAAAAAGGGGAGGACAACCTCACCCTCGACGGGATCGCCGGGTTCGGTTACAAGCGTCCTTACCTCGGGGTGGCGTTGACCATCTTCCTCTTCTCGCTGATGGGGATACCCCCCACCGTCGGATTCACCGGCAAATTCTACATCTTCGCCGGTGCCGTCAAGGCCGGGTACGTCTGGCTGGCGATCCTCGGTGTTCTCAACTCCGCCATCTCTCTCTACTACTACCTGCGGGTCATGGTCTACATGTACTTCAAGGAACCGACGGAGGATTTCAGCTGGGTCAAGGTCCAGGTTGGAGCCGTCATCTCCGTTCTTATCGCCCTCGCCGGCGTCCTCTACCTGGGAGTCATCCCCGGAAAAGTCATGGACCTGGCCAAAATGGCGCTCTTTTGATCCCTTCGATTCACCGCTGATACCCTGGCCTCCCGGAATTTTCGGGGGGCCGTTTTTTTTGCCTGCTGACGAATGATGACAAATCATCTACAATGGGTTTTGCTGAAATCAGGCGGAAAATCGAGATAATCACTCGGGGTCGACAGGTCCCCGGCCACCGACGGTCCTCATGCCCCGGCGGGGCGTTCCGCCGGAATGAAATCCCCGTTGTTATCTGGACGAGGGAAACAGTCTGAAGGAGAAATCGTGTCCATTGTCGATTTGAGGGGTTTACTGGCCCTGGTCGAGGAGGCCGGCGACCTGTGCCGGGTGACGGCCGAAGTCGACCCGCTGCTGGAGATCGCCGCGATCACCGACCGCGTCAGCAAAGGGGCTGGGGGGGGGCGCGCCCTTCTCTTCGAAAATGTCCGCGGCTATCCTTTTGCCGTGCTCACCAACCTCTTCGGTTCCCGGCGGCGCACCGCCTGGGCACTGTGGACAGATGACATCGAGGCTCTGGCCCAGCGAATCGCCCGGGAAATCGCCACCGGGACGGGGAGCGGCGCCGCCCGCCTGCAATCCCTGGTGGAGGATCCCGCCTATCTGCCGCGCCTGATGGCCAATGCTCCCTGTCAGCAGGTCATCCACCGCGACGGCCCCCTTCTCCAGGCCATCCCCGCCCTGCAGGCCTGGCCGGGGGACGGCGGCAAGTTCTTCACTCTCCCCCTGGTCTTCACCCGCGATCCCGGCACCGGCCGCACCAATTGCGGCATGTACCGCGTCCAACTCTTCGACGACAACTGCGCGGCTATCGACTGGAGGCGCGGCTCCGACGGCTACCGTCATCACGCCGCCTGGAGTGCCCGGGGGAAACGAATGCCGGTGGCGATTGCCCTCGGCGGCGATCCGGCCCTGATCTATGCCGCCGCCGCCCCGGTTCCGGCGGGTGTCGACGAGGTCGCCTTCGCCGGTTACCTGCGCCAGGTCCCGGTGGCGATGGCCCGGTGTCTCAGCTGCGACCTCGAGGTCCCGGCCGCAGCCGAATTCGTCATCGAGGGTTATATCGTCCCCGGCGAAACCCGCCCGAGCGGCCCCTTCGGCAACCACAGCGGCCGCTACGTCCCGGCGGCTCCGGCACCCCTGTTCCACGTCACTGCCGTCACCCACCGCCGCGACGCCCTCTATCCCTGCACCGTCGTCGGTCCGCCGCCCATGGAAGACTGTTTCCTGGCCCAGGCGACGGAACGCCTTTTTCTGCCGCTGCTGCTGGTCGATCATCCGCAGATCGTCGATCTTCACTCTCCCATGGAGGGGATTTTTCACGGCTGCACCCTGATATCCATGACCAAGAACGAACCGGGAGAGGGGCGGGCCCTCGCCCTGGCCCTGTGGCGGCGGGGGCGCCTCAAGGACGCCCGGCTGCTGGTCATTGTCGATGCCGATGTGGACGTCCAGAACCCTTCGCAGGTTTTCTGGCACACCATCAACACGATCGATCCGCGACGCGACCTGCGTATCGACGGGTTGCGCATCGCCATTGACGCCACCGTCAAACTCGCCGGCGAGGAAGGGTGCGAACCTCCGTCGGACAGGGTCGAAGCCGATGAAGCGACCCTGGCGCTTTTGGCGGCGCGCTGGGACGAATACGGCATCGACGGGAGTTCTGGCCGATGAAACGAACACCCCTGCAGACCCTGAGCGAGGTCTTCGGCTACGGCGCCTTTCGCGATCCGCAGCAGGCGATCATCGATACCCTGATCGCCGGTGAGGACGCCTTCGTCTTGATGCCGACCGGAGGCGGCAAGTCCCTCTGTTACCAGATCCCCGCCCTGCACCGGTCGGGGGTGGCAATCGTCGTTTCGCCGCTGATCTCTTTGATGAAGGATCAGGTCGACGCCCTGCGCGCCAACGGCGTGCGTTGCGCCCACTACAACTCCACCCTCAAGACGGCCGAAGCCCGTGATGTCCTTGGGCGGCTCCACGGCGGCGAACTCGACCTCCTCTATATCGCCCCGGAGCGGTTGATGAGCGCAGAGTTCCTCGGGCGCCTCGCCGAGATCGCCATCGCTCTCTTTGCCATCGACGAGGCCCACTGCGTCTCCCAGTGGGGGCACGATTTCCGCCCCGAGTACGTCGAGCTCGGCCGGCTGCGCCGGGAATTCCCGAAGGTGCCGATGATCGCCCTCACCGCCACTGCCGACCCCCAGACCCGGGACGATATCCGGCGCCGTCTCGGTCTCGACCGGGCCCGTTCCTTTGTCGCCGGATTCGACCGCCCCAATATCCGCTACACCGTGGTCGACAAGGCGAGGCCCGCCGCCCAGCTCCTCGAGTTCCTCGCCGGCCGAAGGGAGCAGTCGGGGATCGTCTACGCTCTCTCCCGCAAGCGGGTCGAGGAGGTCGCCGCCCGTCTCGTCGCCGCCGGGATCTCCGCCGCCCCCTACCACGCCGGGATGGCCGCCGGCGAGCGGCAGCGGGTGCAGGACGATTTCCTGCGGGACGACGTGCAGGTGGTGGTGGCGACGGTCGCCTTCGGCATGGGGATCGACAAACCCAACGTGCGCTTCGTCGTCCACTACGATCTCCCCAAGAACATCGAGAGTTACTATCAGGAGACCGGCCGCGCCGGGCGCGACGGACTCCCCGCCGAGGCCCTCCTCCTCTTCGGCTACGGCGACATCGCCATCGTCCGCGGCCTCATCGAAAAAGGGGGGAACGCCGAGCAGAACCGCATCGAGCTGCACAAGCTGCAGACGATCATCGGTTTCGCCGAACCCCTGACCTGCCGGCGGCGGGTCCTTCTCGGTTATTTCGGCGAAAGTCTCGAGGAGGACTGCGGCAACTGCGACATCTGTCTCAACCCCCCCGAGACCTACGACGCCACCGAACAGGCGCAGAAGGCCCTCTCCTGCGTCTACCGGGTGGGGCAGCGCTTCGGCATGGGTCACGTCATCGAGGTGCTGCGGGGCTCCCGCAGCGAACGGATCCTCAAGCTCGGTCACGACCGGCTCTCCACCTACGGCATCGGGGCGGCCACCAGCGCCGAGGCCTGGGGGGGGCTGATCCGCCAGCTCATCCACCGCGGCTATCTGCTGCAGGACGTCGCCGCCTACTCGGTGCTGCGTCTCACCGAGACCGCCCGTCCGGTCCTGCGCGGCGAGGAGCCCCTTTTTCTCTCCCGGCCGCGGATCAAGGCCCGGGAGAAGAAGGCGCCGCGCCGCCGGGGGAGCGAGCTCGATTACGACCAGCTCCTTTTCGACAGGCTGCGCGCCCTGCGCAAGGAGATCGCCGCCGCCGAAGGGGTTCCCCCCTACGTGGTCTTCGGCGACGCCACCCTGGCGGAGATGGCCGCAAACCTCCCGGCCCATCGCGAGGCGCTCCTCGGGGTCGGCGGAGTCGGCAAACACAAGCTCGAGAAATACGGCGACTCCTTTCTGCGGGAAATCCTCGCCTTTTGCGCCGAGGAGACTCTCGGACAATGATCAGGATCAAGGTTCCGGGGGAAGAGGGGCCGAGGCTGCCGGCCAGGGGGTGGCGGGCGACCCTCCACGAAGTGATCTTCGAGGCCGACACCCCGGCAGGGAAGGCCTTTGACGTTCTGCTGATCCTCAGCATCCTGCTGAGCGTGGCGGCGGTGATGCTCGACAGCGTCACCACCTTTCGCCAGGTCTGGGGACGCTGGCTCTACGGCATCGAGTGGCTTTTCACCATCCTCTTCTCCATCGAGTACCTGTTGCGCCTCTCCTGCGTCGGGAAGCCGCTGCGCTATGCCCGCAGCTTTTTCGGGATCGTCGACCTGCTGGCCATCCTCCCCACCTTTCTCAGCCTCCTTCTCCCGGGGACCCAGTATCTCCTGACGATCCGCGTCCTGCGCATTCTGCGGATCTTCCGGATCCTCAAGCTGGCCCAGTACCTCGGCGAGGCCCGGGTTCTGATGGAGGCCCTGGGTGCGAGCCGGCGCAAGATTACCGTCTTTTTATTGGCCATCCTGACCCTGGTGGTGATTTCCGGTTCGCTGATGTACGTCGTCGAGGGGACGGGGGGCGGGTTCACCAGCATCCCGACGAGCATTTACTGGGCGATCGTCACCCTGACGACCGTCGGCTATGGCGACATATCACCCCAGACTCCCTTCGGCCAGATGCTCGCTTCGCTGATCATGATCATGGGATACGGGATCATCGCCGTCCCCACCGGGATCGTTACCGTCGAGATGACTCACGCCTTCGGCCGCAAGAAAATATCCACCCAGGCCTGCCCGATGTGCAGTGCCGACGGCCACGACAGCGATGCCGTCCACTGCAAATTCTGCGGTGCCGCTCTTTAGGAGGGTTCGCTATCACCGCCGGTGAGGGGGACGAAGGCCACCCCGAGAACCTCCCGGCGAAGGATCTTCCCTGCGGCGCTCTTTTCGAGGAGAAGGAGCTTCTGGAAGCCGTTGGTGGAGCCGACGGGGATGATCAGCTTTCCGCCGGGTTTGAGCTGTTCGACGAGGGGAGGGGGGACATGGCTGGCGGCGGCGGTGACGATGATGCCGTCAAAGGGAGCATGCTCCTCCCAGCCGTGGTAGCCGTTGCCGCTGGCCACCGCGACGTTGTCGCAGCCGAGGCGCTTCAGCCGCTTTTCAGCCTCTTGCGCCAGCTCGGGGATGATCTCCAGCGAGTAGACCTGGCGCACCAGGCGGGAAAGGATCGCCGCCTGGTACCCCGAGCCGGTTCCCACTTCGAGGACGATGTCTTCTGCAGTCGTGTCGAGGAAATCGGTCATCAGGGCGACGATGAAGGGCTGGGAGATGGTCTGTCCGAGGCCGATGGGAAGAGCGTTGTCGGCATAGGCGCAGGACCGGATCTCCGGCGGGACGAATTCCTCTCTCGGGACCGCGGCCATCGCCTCCAGGACCCGGCGGTCGAAGGCGCTGCGCCCGGTGAGGTGCCGGGTCAGGGAGCATTCCCGCTCGATGGTCTGCAGCATCTCGCGCACGTGTAAAGACGTCATGGCGGCAACGCTCCTTTTCGGGTGCGAAACGGAGGATCTCGTTTCCTTTACCAATACCACCGGGTCGAGCGCCGTCAAGGGGGCGCTCCCTTCACGACCGAAAAACCGCCGGCCGCAGGCGCCGGCCCCATCCAAGGAGAAAAAGCATGGCTGTCCTCTGGACACAGGACTACGCGGTGGGGGTCGATCTGATCGACCGCCAGCATCAGGAACTCTTCAGGCGCTTCAATGCCCTGATTGAAGCATGCAAGGAGCGCAAGGGGAGAGAGCAGGTCGCCGGACTTCTCGATTTCCTCGGCGGTTACGTGATCAGCCACTTTCAGGAGGAGGAAGCCCTGATGGCCGCTCATCAGTACCCCGGCACCGCCGAGCATTCCTCGGAGCACCGCGATTTTGCCGGTCAGTTGCGGGAGCTCAGGAGCCACCTCGACAGCGAGGGTGCCTCTTTCAACCTCCTCATCGAAACCAACGAGTCGGTGCTGCGCTGGCTGATCAAGCACATCCGCAAAACCGACACCGCCCTCGGCGCCTTTTTGCAAACCCGCCGCTGAGGCAGTTTTTCGAAGCCGGTCCGCCGCGAAAGGTTCCCAGGTGAAATTTACGTACGGCCTCGATGAGCGTCCCCCCGCCGCCGCCCTCCTCCTCTTCGGGATGCAGTGGCTGGCC
>Ga0209231_1000167_pt1 | contig 46365 bp, 60 predicted proteins | sample Deesub45470m_DNA_FD_188086 | JGI IMG/M metagenome (GOLD analysis project Ga0209231, IMG submission 188086) | Deep subsurface microbial communities from North Pacific Ocean - 450_OLKR46/470m Metagenome (SPAdes) (version 2) | ecosystem: Environmental > Terrestrial > Deep subsurface > Unclassified ... | reverse complement strand
CATAGATGGGTACGCCGCCGCTGTTGAGCAGCGCGATCTTGTGCGGATCAATATCCAGACACATTACGTCATTGCCCAAATCCGCCAGGCATGCGCCCGACACCAAACCGACGTAGCCGGAACCAATTACAGTGATTTTCATTGCGGGAAACTTTCAAGAAACGAGGTGCGCATTATGCCGCAGAACAGCAGATACGTCAGTGGAAGGGCGCCGGCAATCTTGATTTTTCATCACATTGTATGCAATGAAAGGGTGGCATGCTGCGTATGCGATGTGCCGAACAGATGGCGCAAGGGGTTTTTTTGACGCTATTCAGATAAAAAAGTTAATTTGAGGTTGACCGATTTGGACATCATCTATATGATGCGCACCTCTTCATTCCCTGATAGCTCAGCCGGTAGAGCGACGGACTGTTAATCCGCAGGTCCCTGGTTCGAATCCAGGTCGGGGAGCCAGATAGATAAAGCCTTGCAGAAATGTGAGGCTTTTTTCTCGCCCGGAGTTTGTGTTCGGCAAAGTCGGTATTAAAGTCAACATCGGCGTCAGTTCCCTGCATCATCTCAAATCCGCATTTTCTCGCTGTCGTCGTTGAAGGTGGTGCGCTCGCCGTGATAGTCTTGTCAGATATACTAAGAATGGCGAAAATCAATGATCATCAAAGCTTCCGACGAAAAGACGTCAGACATCACCACTCTCCAAAGTTTGCAGGCAAGACCTGACTGCCCTCCAGAGACACGTAAGCGTATTGAACAGGAACTTCGCAATATTCGAGCCGGAGTCAAGGGTGAGGCCGAAGCTGCATATGAAATGAAAGTGCATTGGGGAGAGTCCATGAACTGGATGATCATCCATGACTTGCGGATCGAGTATAAAGGCTTAGTGGCTCAGATTGACCATTTAATCATCAATCGCTTCCTTGAAGTCTGGGTATGTGAAAGCAAACACTTTTCGGAAGGTGTTGCCATCAACGAGCAAGGTGAATTCGCAGCTTTCTTTGGCAGTAAGCCTTACGGAGTACCTTCACCCATTGAACAAAATAACCGTCATATTCTGATACTGAAACGTTTCTTTGAGTCGGGTGCTATCAAATTGCCGACTCGACTCGGCTTCACGATCAAGCCTGACTTAAAGAGCCTTGTGCTGGTATCCAAGCATGCAAGAATAGCTCGTCCCAAGGTAAAAGTTGACGGTCTGGATTGTGTGATCAAGAACGATCAGCTATTCAAGGCGATAGGCAAGGCTGTCGATGGAAATAACAACCCGTTGATGATGGCGAAAGTCATCGGCCAAGATACGTTGGATGCTGTGTGCCGTGATATTGCCAAGCAGCACAAACCTGTCAGTTTCAATTGGGCAGCAAAGTTCGGTCTTTCAGAAAACCCACCAGTCGTTTCCCATGCTTCAACACCAGTACCAGTGCACGAAGTGGCTAAGGACGCTGTGCATGTCAAAGCAACCGTTCAGCCTGCAGGTGAAATACCAGTTACTCCTGCCGCCATGAAAGAGGAAGGCGATAAACCTAAGCAGAAGCTAATTTGTGCCTCATGTTCAGCGCCTGTGCTGTATAGCGTTGCCAAATTTTGTTGGTTTAACAAGCCAAGGTTTGGTGGGAAAATATTCTGCATGGACTGCCAAAAAACTGTTCAGGCTTCATAAGTGGAGAAAATTATGTCTGATGATGTGAGGAATTTGCATGCCCGCGTTGCTGAGTTAACTTCACGTGTCAATCAGCTGAATGCTGAAAAACTCTATGCTGAGCGTCAAACTAAAACATGGAAAAGGCTGTATTTCTGGACTACTTTCAGTACTGTACTTTCTCTCGTTGCTTTCTCTGGTAGTTTTGGATTTTGGCACTTTTAGATTTTATGTGAAATATCATGTTGCTTACAGAAATTAAGCTTGATTTTGCACAGTCTGGAGTTACCTCCTTCAAACTTCATCGTCGAGTCGTCGGGTGTCTGTCTTGATGTAGAATTCTGTCTGAAATTTCAAACAACAACGACAATACCGAGCATGAACCGATCTGACCTGATATCCCGTTTGGCTGAATTGCACCCGCAACTCAAACTGAGTGATGCTGAGCTTTCTGTCAGGGTGATCCTTGATGCGATTTCCGAAACGCTGTCCAAGAATGGGCGTATCGAGATACGTGGTTTTGGCAGCTTCGGTCTGAACTACAGGCCACCTCGGAAGGGGCGGAATCCGAAGACAGCAGACAAGGTGTCAGTGCCTGCCAAGTATGTTCCTCACTTCAAGGTAGGCAAGGAATTGCGTGAGCGGGTTGATCAAAAGTAGCTGAGATAGAGGAAATGAAAGAATAGGCAGTCAGAACGAGGGATTGGAGCTTAGGTTAAGCAAGGCAAGTCTTTCATTTTGTTTCTTTCCCTTTATTCCAAATCCTGATTTTTTTGCAACCGTTTAAATTGTAATGCCTGCCAGATTGTACGCACATCTTCGTGTTGCTGCGTCATCACCAGAGTAATGGCAATTTGCTCAACCGCCGCCAGCAAGCAAAAAATTGCAGCAAACCTGAACGGCCAATCCAGCCATTGCATGAACAATAGAAGATAGGCAATCACTGTGATCGCAACTGCGAGCTTTACACCCCAGGTGTGATAGCTGGTGAGCGTACCGAATTTGACCAAACCTACCAGCACAGGCAAGGTAAAGCTGATGACAATGAGCAAAAAGTAAACCGCTTCGCGGCGCACGATATCCGGCCACATCAACCACGCAGAGATAGCGAGCACAGAATAAATCAAAAAATCACCCCAGCTGTCGAGATGCGAGCCCAGTGCTGTAATCTGATCAAGACGACGCGCCAGATAACCGTCCAGCACGTCAGTGAATTCAGAGAACACTACCACCAGTACAAACCACATCGACTGCTGATTAATCGCCAACACCAGCAGCACCGGTGCCAGCAGCATTCGAATGAAGCTAACCAGATTGGGCCAGTTATAAATATCGCGGTTATAAAAATTCATTTCAGGATTCATTTTCTAATAAGGTGTTTTGCGTATACCCAATCGATACAGAATCTGTGACAGGATTGATTCCAGCACTATAAAACTGCCCACCAGAATCATAACAGACGTCACATCAAGACCGAATTGTATTAAAAGGAACGTTTAAGGCGGTAGAATTACATCTGCACTGAAAAACTCCCCCGGAAACCCGTCGCAATCGACGATCTGGCGCCATGCAGTTGCCCCAACGGGGGGACTATAGGGGGTGGCGGCGATGCAGCATGGTGCCGAGGTGGCCCAGAAATGCACCCAGTCGGAGCTGCTGCGAGGTCGGGATGGCTGCCCCCATCGGGTGGAGTGGCGGGTGGCGAGATGGGCCGGATTTTGGATGCAGGGGCGGCGACGGGTCGTCGGGTGCGTCGTGTTGCTGCAAGAATTAATTCCCTGCACTCACCCAAACGTTTTCATAATGATCTTTCATGCATGCAACGGATGTGTTGTTGATGACGCCTCCAATCGAGCATTCCCGTGCAGATTTACCCCTGACCAGTACACGTTCGTAATGGGGTGGCTGAACATTAATTTTTCGCACAGCCTCCAGTTGTTCGGTCTCCAATTTTTTCAGCGAATCAGCTTTTGCCTGATGAATTGAATTTTGGCTATTTATTTGTTGCTGAAGTGCTGATGCATTGACACTGAGACTACTTGCTATGTTTTTCATTACGGCATTAAAAGCCCAAAGAACGAATGCAATGGCAAATATTGCAAACACAGCAGCGTTAATTTTTCCTGCGCCAACTCCTGAAGTTCGCTTTTTCTCAAACGAGAAGATGGTTTCTTCAGGTATGTCAAAATTGATAGGCTGGTTTAATCGCTCGCGTATGGTGAATGCTTCATTTGGCATTCTGATTCTGATAAGTGGAATTCGTGCCTGTGCCATCCAGCGATTTTTGTTTGCATCTCGCCGCCTGCCATCTTCTGTGTCATGTGTTGAGTCATCAAGCTCAATCGCGCAGACAACCTCACCTGTGGCAGGATTCTGGACAACGAAATCCAATTCATACTGTCCCATTGCTCTCGTGTAAGCCAGTTTGCTTTTAACCACGTTAGCCAAGCGCATGTGCGGATTAATTTCATACTCCGGTAATGCCTCGCGCAGCAAGAGCAGCGTTTCGCGTTCCCTGTTTGTAGATGGTCCCTGTTTGAACATTGGCTATTCCATGAAAAATTGGTTCTGATTCGTCCATGAGCAGCAATGGCTGAAACTATATATGCGTTTACTGATAAGTTGTCGTGTGCGTCAGGTCATACACTTTCAATTACCCTTGCTACATCGCCGTGGCATTCCGAGCACGTTCCAACCAGCAGCAGATCACCAGACCTGACCGCGCCGGAAAAGTTTGTGATCGTGACCTCATGGCGGCAGGAACCACACCAGACATTGGAGAGTAGCCGTTTCCTGATGTCAGCAGGTATTGCGGCATACAGTTTGGCGGCAGGTGGCGTGAACGTTGGCAGAGTTTCGACGGTCATGGTAGCTTCTCGACTGTTTGATACCCGCCAGCATACCTGAAACAGGTTCGGCGCTGAATGGGGTGTTTCATGACAAGCTCAGGGTGGCGAATGTGTGTTGTCCACAAATTCTGTGGATAAGTCTGTGTAAACTGGCTGAGTTATTGCGGTATGTGCTTGCGGGGAAAGAGATTGATTCGGTTGGCGACATATTTGAGCATGTCCAGAATTGGTATCCTCATGGCTTGGCTGCTATCTCACGGAATTGCCCGAAAAATTAATTCCCGATGTTTTCTGCGTGCATCAGCTGCACCATTCCTTCCACGATCCGTATGTCTCTGGGCGAGAGTTTCAGCAGCTTGTCCAGGAACGGCGCAAGTTCAGCATATTCCCTTCCCAACACGACCACACTGGCCTGCTGAGTGGTCTGTTGTGCTGGCTACCTAAAACAATTCCTTCGCATCTACTTGTAAGGCAACAGCAAGCACTTCAATGGCATCAATCGACGGATTTGCTTTGCCACGCTCAATTCTGCTCATGTAACTCCTCGCATAGCCACACTTGTCGGCAAACGCTTCTTGCGATATGCCGGAAGCAAGTCGCAATAGCCTAACTCGTTCTCCGAATTTGTGTCTGAGGGGTGTATTCACGCCTCGAACTGTGAATCATTGTATACTCAAGAGCCACGCACTAATTGATACATGTGGTTTTAATAATATACTGAAATTAGCCTGTTTTATAAAAATATAGCTCAAGATAAGCTATGAGAAATGGAGCGGCAATGTTTTGTTCGAACTGTGGAAATGGACTTTCAGAAAGTGCAAAGTTTTGTGCCAATTGCGGCGTTAAAGCTGGTGCAGTTATAGATGCAGAGCAAGAGTTGGTCGAAAAAACAGAAATTTCGTCTTTTCGATCTGCCTACAATTCTGCCAGTCAGGCTGTAAGTCGTACTGCAAGTGGTGCCAAAAATATTGGGGGAATGCTTGCTGCACAAATAAGCGATCTGAATGGCGACGGAAAAATTGATGCCGAAGATTTCAAAATTGCTGCTGCTAGGGCTAAACAATTTTCTTCATCTGCAATTGGTGAGGCTGGCAAGATTGGCAAAAATGCCATGCAATCAGACTTGGTAAAGGAAGCAGCGGCAGGAGCACTTGTTTGTGCAGTTATCGCTGTTCCCGTACCAGTTATTGGTCCAGTGGCAGGCGCGGTGGTGGGCGCTTCGATGGGTGCCTATAAGCACTTTACCAAGAAGTAACATCAAATTCTAAATGTCATGAACTACTGAATGGATCAGGGAAATAACTATTTCATAGCCATTCTCCATGCCGGAGGAGAGTGGCTTTTTTATTCCGGTATTTTTTGAAAGGCGATCTATGAAATTTCAGCATTTGTGTGTTGTAGCACTTGCAGTAGGAATATTGACGGCCTGCTCCACCACGGCGAAGCTTTATCCTGTTGACGGACCACTATCAAAACAGGTGCCACTCCCCGTACTTACCGCAACAGTAAACGGAATAACGGGTAATACAGGGAGCCTTACTCTAGTAATGCCGGATGGAGAGAAGTGCACAGGGACTTGGTCATCTATCGCGCCTATGAGCGTTGGTTATTCAGCGGCTGCTGCTACCGGTACTGCAACAAATGGCATGGCATCTGCGTGGGCGACTGTGTTTGGATCGGGGTTTTCTATGAGTAATGTTCCGGGCGTGAATAGAGGTGAAGCCATGCTTGTTGGCGATCGAGATACAGTCATTCAAGTCGAGTTCTTCACCGGCAGCGGAACAGCCAACGGAAATGGGGTCGCAAAAAACAATAAAGGTGATATTTTCAAAGTGATATTTTGATCTTGCAACGATTGTCTTTGCAGCTTTGAAAGTAGCTATCCCGTAACACGCATAGCTTCACCTCACCCAAGCGCCCTCGGTCATCACGATCGGGGGTTTTTTTCGCCCTATTGAAACCCGTTGCACAACCAACAAAGGAGACTCACCATGTCAAGACGCAACAATGCATTCCGCAACCAAGCATTTCGTAATTTAAATTCCGCCGTTAGTTCCACTGCTCGTACCGCTGACAAGGTCGCCTCGGGCCTGTTCCGCTGGATGGTTACTGACCATTCCGGGGTGCAGTTCTACCTGCCGACTGGGTTGGGCTTCTTCGGCTCAATCCGGCACATGCTCATGCAACTGCTGATGGCATGTGTTGGCGCATGTGTTGGCGGTATTCTGATGTTCGTGTTGGTTGCGTATGGAATACCGGCACTGATCGTGGGACATTTCTAGCATCCCCACTTCCTGAAAAACTCGCATCACAGCAACACCGCATCGGCCCATTGAGGGTCTTTTTTTTTCGCCCATTGAAAGGGAAAATGTCATGAATAGCCCATCGTCGTTGTATGCAAATCTGTCAGATACCGAGTTGTTGACCAAATTGATCGGTGTACGCCAGACGCAGAAATGCTATACCGGATCACTGGGGGCGATGTTCACCCCGGTCGGCACAGGCAATCATTCCGCATTGCCGGAGCGGTGCATGGTGGCGCGGGAACTGGTCAGGCGATGGCTGGATGAGGAGCTCAGGCGTGATTGCGTGCTGAATTCACCGGCGGCTGTCCGAGATTGCCTGAGACTGCATTTCGCAGGTCGTGAACATGAGTCGTTTGTTGCCATGTTCCTTGATGCCCAACATCGACTGATTGAAACCCATGAGTTATTCCGGGGGACGCTGACGCAGACATCGGTGTATCCAAGAGAAGTGGTCAAGGAGGCACTCAGGGTCAATGCAGCGGCAGTCATTTTCAGTCACAACCATCCCAGCGGCGTGGCAGAACCCAGTCAGGCTGATCAGCAACTCACCACGGCACTGAAGCAGGCATTGGCTTTAGTGGATGTTCGTGTTCTCGATCACTTCATTGTGGCCGGAAGCGGGGTAATCAGCTTTGCAGAAAAGGGACTTCTGTAAATCGTTTGCGCATCGACACCGGCAATATTCCACAGCACTCTCGGCATCACCCTCTGCAGTACATCAATTCCAGTAGCACCACCGACCGCAACATCACCAAAAAATCAGGAGATCACCATGCCATCAACCACGCACAAACTCGCGGCAGCCATGTCCGTGAAGGATTACGTCATCACTCTGCTCGATGCTGACCTGAGGGAAGAGTTTGAGGAACGCGCGGGTGTCGTCCAGTTCAGTGCCCAGCTGACCCGCGACCATGCCGAATGCCTTGCCCTCATCGATGTACTTCGCCGCCATCACCTGAAGGTCATCAACATCCGGTAGTGCATCACTGTCTTCCGGTAACACAAACCACCCAGCAACTGCATCACCACCGCGCTGAATCGCATCCCGATTCGGCATTTTTTACGTCCGTTCAAAGGAGAACAGCATGCAAGTTATCAATAGTTCCGAAGCCATCCAGTCCGTTCCGTGGCCAGAAATACGCCAACTCATCCAGATTCGTTTTCGGCAGAACGACCTCAATCAAGATCACGGCTATCTAATTCACAGCTTCGTTGTGGTGGACGTCAATGATTCAGCGCAAGACATTGAACAAGAGATATGCAACCAGCTTAGGCAGATCAAGACTGCTGACGGTGAGCCACTGGACGAGGAATTCACCCCGTCATTCGAATGGATCGTCACGCATCCATATTGCTATGAGGCAGCCTTCATACATTGTGACCGTGAGTTCGGCGTATGTCTGCTGATTCCCAGGGAGGAGGGCATTGATTCTGAGTTGCTGGAATGGGGCGAGTGCTATGGCTTTCCTGCACCAGTTTGATTGAGCAACGCTGGGTATCTTATATGAAGCTGAGTAGTGCCAACATCCATCATCAACTTATACAAAGGAGTATCAAAAATGTCCAAGAAGAAAACAGCACCAGCGGCAGTAGCACCAGCCATCGAACCGTCGGCCATCATCCGCATCATCAAGATCGGCACTTGTCCATCGCTGTCAGGCAAGTCGGATCTCACGTATCAGGTAGGCCATGTCATTGCAGAAGTCGGTAGCGATAGCCAATCAGGTGACGTATCAGACTACAACATCCAGTTCCGCATCTATGCCAACTCAGCGCCCGGATACTTCAGCAATGAATGGGTGTCTATGTCCAGTATTCAGCAAGTGTTCGACAAGGTCCCGGCAGGGCAGCCCATATCTTCATTTGCCTTGTTCCCACTCTTCAAGGGCAGGTCACAGAATACGCCGGGGTTCATGCTGGCCGCTTTGCAGCAAGAGGGCTTTCTTCGGCACATGAGGGAACAGCAGCGATGCTATGAGCTCACCGACGCATCCGGGTTCATGTCGGAGATGGCCAAGCTGATTGATGCCGGAACTGATCTCAAGGTGGAGGGCAGGGCACAGGGCAAATCGGCATCAGGAAAGGTTGCATCAAGTAAGGCAGCAGCGAAGAAAAAAGTTATTGCCAGTCCAGTGCCGGAAGTTGATGCCACAGCCTCAATGGCAGACTGCACCGAAACGGAATCGGCACCCAATGCTGACCCGGAGCAGCCAGAAAACAGCTCGACGTAGAGGCTATCCGCCGCTCAGTCAGTTTTATCTCTCATAACCCCTTGATTCACAAGGCAGCCTTTTCAGCACCATCCACAGTGCTCGCAATACCGAGCTAATACCGACCCTCGGCAGCATTTTTCACCTCAGTTTCCAGAAAATCCCCACGCATCAATCACGCTGTTTCCCACCTTCTCAGCATCAACTTCCACCCAGTAATTTTCACAAGCTGTTTTTCACCAGTACCTGATAAGGAGGCTTTTTATGATTGTCGTCACCTTGGCGCTGACGGCTTTACTGCTCCTATCAATTAAGTCCACAAGGCTGATCGGGGTCGTCAGCTTGGCTCTGTTGTATTGCCTTTTCCCTGTGACGTTCACGGTCATGTTCGTCATTGCAGGGCTGATTTTCTATCTGCTAAAAAAGTACGGCCTCGTTTGAATTTGCTGATCCATCAACCAAAAGGAGCATTCATGCTGATCCTCATTACCTTAGCCCTCGTAACCCTGCTGTGCCTTGCCTTGAAATGGACTTTCTTGATCGTAGTCGTGGTGATGGCGTTTTCTCTTCTGTTTAAACCGCTCTTGATTATTTCGCTGCTCGTCATCGGCGGAGCGATCGGCGCAATTCTTTACCTTCGCAACAAATAATTCAACCACTCATATTCAAAGGAGTTTCAAAAATGGACATCAACACATTGCTGGATTCGATTGAACAAGTTTTCTGCTGGGATATGCCGGAAGAGTCGATAGTCGGTGTTGTCCAGGCACAAGTCGGCAGGCTCAATTCAGATGAGATCGGCACATTCTGTCTGGACTGATTTTCTCAACCGACACGCAGTTCAGATACACGCACCTTTTCCCGCACCACTCCCCAAACTCACTTTCCTCAGACGACATAAACGATCCGGCTATATGCGGAGGTTCAGTCACGTCTGGAGGAAGTGGGCCGGGGCTTATTTTTTTCAACAACATGAAGGAGTATCGAAATGAGTACATCAAATATCACACGTCAACGTATCGCCATCAATCAGCGCGTAAATCACACGGCCCGGCTGTTCGGCCTGAATTTCCCCATGCGTCTTGAACCGACAATCTTCACCATCGCCGGGAACCTTGCCGCTGAGTATGACGGTGGCTACTGGGAATTCTACAAGTTGAGCAATGGCGGATTTTACATGGCCCCGGCATCGGAGGAGCTGTTTAGCGTGTCTGCCGAAAATGGATACGAGGGCCGCATGTCGGGCGAAACGATGGGCCTTGTTGCGTGCTTGTATGCCTACTCGCATCTGAGCTTCGGTGATGGCGCGTTTGCAGAGACATGCGCGGAGCAGTACCATCTGATCAGGGAGTTCGCTCTGGACCATGCGGATGTAAGCAGCATCATGCAGGCAATTGATTAAAAGTTTTTCAACTCACTCGACGACTCGACGCATCGGCGCAAATGTCGCCTCCCAGGAACCCATATGTTTCATGGAATGGCGCCAATGCGTCGAGTGCGTCGAGGGCTTTCGGGAAATTTTTTAGAATTTTTTCGGGGCGGTACGGTGATCGCTATGGCCCCAGCTGACACAATTTTATGTATTTGAAATTATCCGACGCAATCGACGTACCTGACGGGACCTATATGCAGCATAGGTTTGCTCGCGTCACGTTGGCGGCAATGCGTCAGGTTATATCCAGTTGCAAAAGATTTCGGTAGGATGCCTCTGCCAATAACTTGAAAGACAGCAGGAACGAAATGTCAAAAAGTACAGATAAATTTTATCCTACAGACAATGTCAATCTGGACATGAGGACCAGTTGTACGAAAGAAGAAGCCGCAGCCAAACTTATAGGCTGGATGAGGGGGCATATTCGCCATGACTACCCGGTTGATGTCGATGAGGATGAAATTACAACTGATAATCTGGTTTACACGCATTCATTGGTGTATAGCCTGCAAGAGCATCTTACGATCCTGAGAAATGCTGAGTGGAATCGATATAACGAGGCTGTTTGTGATGGTTTGTCAGAGGATGTTCTTGTTGAAAAAGCTCATGCGCTTGCAGAGTGCGATGATTTGATTCGAAAAGTTTCCGTGTACCTTTGCGATATTGACGAGGAGCTCGACAAGGAGTTTGACCAAGCAGGATCATCCATTTTGAGGATAGATCGACAATCTACGGCAGACTCTGGAAAGTTACATGTAACGATAAACAGCTTGAAGAAATGGGCAAAGGACAAGTACGGAATATCCATTTTTGACGATGAAGAACCTAAGCCTGAAGTTAGGGCACCATGCCAAATTGCACAGCAGAATGAAGAATTAGATATATCTGAAGATATGAGCAAAATAAAGGCTAATCGTTTTTTAGTAACCTTCGCTTTTCTTGTTGATGCTTATGCCGACACAGCACCGCGTTATCATCATGAGGATGGACGTCCAAATGTTGATGGGATAATCAAGCGTTTGGTTGAATTATCCACTGCTGCCAACAGAAATGTGGAGTTGAAAGGTATGTCGGCCAAGTCCATTCAAACTCTGATAACAGAAGCTAAGAAAATTCAACGATCAATGCTTCCCGCAAAATAAATTTACTTTTTACCTTTTGGTAAATTAGATATTTACCACAGATGAAATGAGACATTTGAGTCCTCAAAACAAAGAGGAGGTCAAAATGGTATCAGCGGAGCAATCAGTAACAGGCAGTCCGATTCCCAAGAGTCAGTTATGGGAACTCATAGCTGCTGCAACTACTACTGGCACGGCAAGAAATGATAGCCCGTCGCCAGTAGAGGTGGTTTCAGTAGCTGCTTGCGTACAGGAAATAGTCATTGATCCTGAGCAAGTCGAAGTTGCAAGCTGCATCGAGCAGGAAGCTGAAGTGCCTACTGTTCAGATCGAACCTGAGAATTCAGTATGTTTGCCAGTACAAGAACTAATCACTGTCGAACATGAAGATACTCAAGTCGTCGTTAAGCCTAAGCGGTTCCCGGACAATTTGGCCGAGACATTGAAAATTATCCTCGGGCAGAACGGGAAAGCTTACGCAATCATTCAAGGCGCAGGCAATGCTTACGCGCTGGCAGTTGGGAGCAAGGCTCTCAATAATCGCATTCGCCAGTTGGCCATGAATGAGGGGATCAGGCTACGGAAGAACGATTTATCTGATCTGAATCATTCCCTACAGGCCGAAGCCGAAATGGCGGGTGTCCGCCGGGATGTGTGGCATCGCGTGGCTCAAACTGATGAAGGTATTGTCATCGATCTCGGTGACGACCAGCACACCCATGTGAGGATCACGCCCGGACAGGTCGAGGTTGTCAGCGCCGGATCGGGTGTGCTGTTCAGTCGTTCGCAGGTTTCCAAAGCGATGGCGATGCCAGTACAGACCGGCAATCTCCGCCTGCTGGATCGGTACCTTAATCTGTCCCCGATTCAGCGCATTCTCTTCACAGCATGGGTGTCGTACACGCTGGCACACCCAAAAATTCCAGCCAGCAAGTTCGTGATACTTGTATTGCAAGGGAATTATGGCACTGGAAAAAGCCTACTCTGTCGAAGAATTCAGCAGCTGATCGACCCCAGCATCGTCGCCGTGCAGATTATGCCTTCCAATCCGAAGGACCTCTCGATTGCAGCGCAGAACGCCCATGTTCTTTGTTACGACAACCTGCGCGCAATCAGCCCAAGCATGGCCGACAACCTGTGTACGGCGGCAACTGGAGGTGCCATCAGTTCCCGGCAGTTGTATTCCGATGCCGACATGAACGTGATTCAGTTGCATGTTGCTTTGGTTTTAAACGGCATTCACTCGTTCATTGATCAGCCTGACTTGGCGCAGCGTTGCTTACCGCTTGAGTTGCTGCCCATCAACGAAAATCAGCGCAAGTCTGAAGTGCAACTGGAACGAGAATTCCAACAGGACTTGCCTGCCATCATGGGCGGCCTGTTCAGGCTGATTGCCGACATCCTTACCCACCTGCCTGCCGCCAAGGTTACGAACCCCGAACGCATGCTGGACTTCGTTTGCTGGCTGGCGGCCATGGAAATGGTGGATGGCGCTCCCGCTGGCACTTACCAAGCCGAGTACAGTAAGGCTCTGAATCAGGGGCAGCGTGATAGCTTGCAAGAGAATCTTCTTGCGTCTGAGGTGCTGGACTTTGCGCGGCAGGTGGCCGGGAGTGACTGGAGCGGTACGCCAGCGGAATTGCTTAATAAGCTCACTATGCAGGCATCTGCACAAACACAGAGATCCCGTGAATGGCCGCAGAATGCCATCGCATTAACGAAGCGGCTCAAACCCTTGCAGGCCGGTTTGATGACACAGGGTGTATTTCTGGAATTTACGCGTGGCAAGGAAAGAATGATCACCGTAAAGATAGAAGGCGTTGTTGATGATTATGACGATCAGTTTTAATTGAAGTGGAAATGTGATCGTCAGGTAATACAACGCAATTGACGCAGATGACTCCGGCTAATCCTTTGAAATAATTCGGAAAACGCCGGGTTGTCAGGTTCGTCAAGTAGTTCGGCACAAACGGTGTAGTTGGCCGTCCTGAGTGAAAGAATTTCGGGACTCGCCGCTGCCAAAATAAATTTTCCAAATTAATCGGCGCAATCGTCGCCTCGACGCGAACCCATGTACTGCAAGGGGCGGCTGGCTGTTGCCCGGCGACGATACCGTCGGGTCGCCAAGTGTGCGATCGATTTACGCGGAAATCAGCATTCAATCGCAATAATTTTTGAAAGGTCTTGTATGTACAAATACGTTGAATCATTCCAATACGCAAAATTTGATTCGAATCATCTTGGCTGTATGGAAGGGCAATTTTCTAGGGAAGGCAAGTATGGCTATGTGCTGGTCAATGATCATCTCGTCCCTTTTTCGTTCATTAGTCGCCTGAAGGATGAACTTGAAGACGTCTTTTTTGAGTACAACGAGGTTCATCCTCTGGATGATAGTTTCAGTGATGAATTTCTGGCGTCTCTCGATAGTGTTGAGCGCAAGGTTCTCGGTGCCTGCATGCTACTTTTAATCGAAGAAGGTGATTTGTCTGTTGTCAGTAGCGATGGCGTTGCTGCATAGGCGGTCGGTTTAATCAGGTGGCTGGCGTGAAAGGATGCCAGTCACAAAACCATTTCAAAACAATCAGTATCTAATTTACAGGAGATTAGCCATGTCATTTCCACAAACGTATCCTCGTTCCTTATCACAACCGAATCCAGCCAACCTGGAGCGTGTCCGGCAACTGCTGGAACAGCTTGATCCCGACTTGCCGTATGCGGGCTGGCTACGGGTTCTGATGGGTATCTATCACGAGTCAGGCGGCAGCGAGGAAGGGTTTGAGATTGCAAACGCGTGGAGTTCGCTGGGGCAGAAGTACAAAGGCGAAAAGGAAATCCGGAGTAAATGGCGGTCGTTTACCTTGAAGCTGCGCAGGCCCGTCACGATCGGCACATTGATCAGTATGGCCAATAACCAGCACTGAGTTTAATTCCACGGATCGGTAGCCATGTTGCTGTGGTTGCCGATTCACATACTTATAAGGAGTACACCATGCCAGTCATCAAACTGACGCAAAGCTTCATCAACAACGATCTGCACTGTCCCGTAGGAAAATCCCGCATCGAATTCTGCGATATGGACCAACCCGGCCTATACGTCGAGGTCCGCGCAACAAGTCAAGGAAATGGAACTTTTTACTTTAGATACAAGGATATAACTGGAAAGACCTGTCACCAAAAAATAAGCCGTACTGACATGTCGCTCGCAGATGCCCGCAAACAGGCCAAGACGCTCAAGGCTGAGATTGAGTTGGGTGCTGACCCGCGTGCAACAGCAAAGGCACAGCGCGCCATCCCGACGCTGGCCGACTTCTTCGATGAAACGTACTTGCCCTATGCCAAAGTTCACAAACGCAGCTGGAAACGCGATGTGCAGCTGTTTTCACGCATCAGGGCGGCATTCGGTCATCTCCGGCTCGATCAGATACAGAAGCAAAAGGTCGCTGTGTTCCACGCTGGATTGCTTGAGGAAGGTCTTTCTGGAAGTTCGTGTGACCACCATCCGAAGATGTTACGTCGCTTATGTGCTATGAGTATAGAGTTTGGATTGCTAGACAAGAACCCTTTGGCGAATTTCAAGCTTTTTAATCATGACAACAAGGTCGAACACTACCTGGACGACGAGCAACTGGGCAAGCTGATGGATGTGTTGCGGACGGATGCAAATCGGCCTGTCTGCAATATCGCCATCCTCTTGCTGGGTACTGGTTGCCGCCTCAACGAAATTCTCAGTGCGAAGAAGTCGGATATCAGCATCGAGAATCGGACGTTGAAAATTGCTGCAATCAATGCCAAGGGGAAGAGGGTTCGCTCTGTGCCGCTGAATGATGCCAGTCTGGATATTATCCTGAAGCAGATGGAGGATACGAAGGGCTTTGACCATTTGTTTATCAATCATCAGACTGGCAAGCCGTACACCACCGTGATGAAAGTCTGGACGAGGTTACGGGAAAAGGCTGGACTGCCGCATCTCAGGCTGCATGATCTTCGGCATAGCTTTGCCAGTTTCTTGGTGAACTCCGGTCGTACTCTGTATGAGGTGCAGCAGATTCTTGGGCACAGCCAATCCATAGTCACGGAAAGGTATAGTCATCTGTCCACGAAGACTTTGCAGAGTGCAGCCAACTGTGCTTCGGTGATGATTCAGGGTGCCATGCAGGCTTCGGTGACGGCGGTGCCGGAGTTGCCTTCTGGTGTCTTGCAGGGTGATGTGGTCGATGTGGTTCCGCTGGCGTTGCCTGAGTTGTTGCAGGCGGATGTGCTTCAGGAGGGTGAGGTGTGTTTGGCGGCATGATCGGTAGGCAGCAGTAAAGGTCCCGGGGCGGGTGCATGGTTGGCCTGCTCCGGGGAGAGGGTCTTGTGGCCTACTCCTGCACTTTATTTTTGTGGTGGACGGTGTGCTGGCTGGTGGCGGGTGTAAGATGCTCGCCAAATTTTAGCTGAGCAGGCTGTATCTCATATCAATAAAGGAATTACTATGAACAATGGTGATGGAAAACTGACGCGTATTGGCGTGTTCTATGATGGTAACTACTTTTTACATGTCAGTAATTACTATAATTTTCACCATGCACGTCGAGCAAGAATAAGTATCTCAGGGTTGCATCATTTTATTCGTAATGAAGTCGCTAAAATTGAAAGCACTGACAATAGATATTGCCAGATTGTTGATGCGCACTATTTTCGTGGTCGTTTGAAAGCTGCCGACGCAGAGCAGCGCGATCAACTTTTTAGAGATCGTCAGTTCGATGATATTTTGATTCGTGAGGGGGTTGTTGCGCACTATCTGCACCTTAGTCAAGGAGGTGAAAAAGGCATTGATGTGTGGCTCGCATTGGAGGCGTTTGAGCTGGCAATATATAAGAGATTTGACGTAATTGTGTTGGTGGCTGGCGATGGGGATTTCTTGCCTCTGGTGCGGAAACTAAATTCACTTGGCACGAGAGTTGTACTTGTCGGATGGGACTTCAAGATTACTGATTATAACGGAACTGAACGTGAAACGAGGATGGCTCAATCCTTATTGGACGAAGTTACGTACCCATTGATGATGCATCAAGAAATTGATGACCGATCACGTAAAGACGATCCACTAATTAATGGATTATTCATACCTCAGCGAGAATCAGCACCTCAACCACAAATTAAACAGGGAAACCAAGTCTCTACTGGGGTGGCAATACCCCTTCAACCTACAGCGACCATTACTACGCCAAAGGAAAATACGGGGAAATTGTTGTCACTAAAAGATGGTTATGGTTTCGTGAAGCCTGACAGTGGTGGAGAAAACTTATTTTTTCATCACTCAGAAGTAAAAGGCGATATTTTTAATTCTTTAAAAGAAAATGACAAGGTCAGGTACCAAATTAGTCAAAATGATAAAGGTCCCAGCGCAAAAGCTGTGGAGTTAATAAAATGATGAATAATATTGGTAGCCTTGTCTGAATTTATCCTATCTGTCGCTCTTGACCGTTCGGAATGTGTCTGCTGCGTAAACTGATCTGATGTAATAAAATTTCCCAGAAACTCGTCGCACCCGACGCCTCGACGCCGATCCGGTTGAATTAACGGGGACCTTTTAGAGGGGATGCGCAGGCAGGTTGCACCGGGTTGGCCCAGGAACCGCCCGAGTCGGCACCGGTTGCAGGGTGGGATCACTGCCCCCATCCGGCAGGCCGCCGTGGCCGCCTCGGGCAAAGTTTTGGGCCGGTGCAGGTTTTTTGGTCGGTCGAGGGGGCAGGGGAGGCGGAAATCTGAAAACCTGAATTTCTGGAAGCCTGACCGTGCTGGCGTCGATGCGTCGAGTCCGGCGGGTGTGCGCGGGAATTTTTTGGATGTGCAGGATGCGGCGGCGGGCGTAAGATGACGGTGGAATTTTGGCTGGCAGAAAGCTGCTGTTCGTGGTGGTCGAGTTTGTGCCATCTATAGTCGTTCAGGTTGCATTAGTTGTTGTGTTAAAAATGACTGGAAATATATATCAGCATTCAAATTCTCACTGTGAGTTGCTGTTATGTGTATAACCTGTATTCGGCAAGTGATTATTTTAAACATCATTTTCATCCAAAATGTTTTTTGGTGGTATCCGCGTCGCTCACGCTAAGCCTGATGGACCCATTGGCTGGCGGCTGATCGGTCAAGGTTCTGGAATTCATTGGGATGATATCGACGAAGATATCAGCGTCGAGGGACTTTTGCTTGGCAAGCACTCCGTGGAAAGCCATGGGTCGTTTCTCGCTGGCTGGCAGCGCGAGAGGAGTGATGCAACTTCAATGTAAAAGGGATGAGTCCATTTTTCTGTATTTTTTTAGGGATTTTTTATGATTTACATATCATCAATAATTTTTGCGGCAGTAATAGGCGGACTGATCGGCTTCTTTTTCCGAAAAAAGATATTCACCTCCATCACGAATGTCCCAGATACAAAAATAATGGAACCTGTGAAACTGGATTTAGTACCTATCATCCCCGAAGGGGTCATGGGACTAGCAAACGAGCAGGGGAACATTGAAATATTTGGGCATGAGATCAGACGCATACCAAATAGTGCCCGCCACCTTGATCTCTCTAGCCAACCCATTAAAAGGGTAACTCAGCTAATTGCCGACTCCGTAAAAGGCACCACCAGCATCTCCAAAAAGACAATAGAAATTGTTTTTAAATCAGAAGTCCAAGAAGGACTTAGAGATGGCGCCTACACAATGATGAAAACAAGGTCTGGTGAGGTTTTAGCTGATGCAGTTGACTCTACTGGAAAAGTTGTTGGCAAAGCAAGAGTTGTAGAATCGGGAAAGCTTAAACAGCTAGCAACAGGCGCCTTTCAACTTGTAAGCATTGCTGTAGCCCAATCGCACCTCGCGGACATTGAACGAAGCTTGGTTGGCATACAGAGATCGATAGATCAATTGCAGAATTCCTTCGACAATGAATTCATCGCAAAAATTAAAGGCACTATAAATTATTTGCGGGAAATTGGCGAAAAAATCAAGTTAGCAGCGTTGCCGGATGCTCTTTCTGAGCCGCAAAAAAATGTACTTGAAACAATCTCAAAAGACGCCTACATCATGTACTCCCAAATTGAAGAAGATTTGAAAACCCTTACGCAAAATACAAAAAGTGTTATTGATAAACAGTGGGTCGGAACTGACGACTGCCACAAAGCTTTGAAAGATATCACAAAGCGATTTGAAGTAATCAACATACGCTGGACTTTACTAATCGAGCTAGCATGCCTAACCAATATCATTATGACCTATCAAGACCCCTGTGAACGGATATACACCCGAACCAAGCTTGATTTGAATACATGGGAACAACTGATAGAAAGTTTCTCTGAGTCCTTTGAAAAAAAATCAAACGAACTACTCACAAATTCTGTAAAAACAAATAGCAATGAAATGTTGACGTTTCGTCGAGAAAGTGTTCAGCGTGCCGCAAGAGAAATACAATATGCTTCACTCCAAATGTCCGAAAGTTTTAATAAAGTTAATTACAATCTTCAAGAAAATTCACGAACGTTGCTTGGTCGTGGAAAAGAACTATCGCTATCACTTTCGTTGGATCGAGAAGGAAACGTTGAAGACGCAGCAATTTTGTAGAAAACTCTAACAGATAGACACAAAGCACTTTGGCTGTAATGTCTCGCTTTCTGATCGTCATGTTCGATAAATGGATGCCAGTAAGCGGAATGTCAGTGAAGGTATTGGGTTGATGTGATGTAATGTGAGTCAGCGCGCCAGAATTTCAGGTTTTCAGGAATTCAGAATTTTCGCTTCCCACCCCTGAAATTCTGGCGTGAGTCTGATGGGGCGATCTGAATGGCCGAAAGAAAATTTGCCTCGCCACCCGACGAACCCGGCGCATCGACGCCGCCCAGTTGCTTTCAAGGGGGAATTAAAGGGGGTGGCGGCACGCCCAGAGTGACCCACCTTGCCCCAGAAACTGCCCGACTGCGACCCGTTTTGGGGCAGGGATCACCACCCCCATCCGGCAGGCCAGCGCGTCCGCCTTGGGCCAATTTTGGGCCGGTTCCAGTTTTCACCCGTCGGGGCGGTGGGGGGGCAGGGGAGGCAAAAACCTGAAATCCTGAATTTCTGGAAAGCTGGCTGGCGTCGATGCGTCGAGTGCGACAGGTGATTGCGGGTAATTCTTTTTTGGATGTGCCGGAAGGCTGCGGGTGTAAGATGAGGCTGGAATTTTGGATGGCGGGAAGCTGCTGTTCGGGTGGAGCATGTTTGTGATATGAGCGGACGGTTGAGGAGGTGGTCGCAAAGCCGCCATTGAGGGGCTCTACTAATCCTGCACAGAGGCTCTAGGTGATGATATATTGGCGATGGCTGTTGTTATACGGGCGCAGCCGCTGGAAGATCAAGGCTGGGTGCGGGTTTCGGTGGTGTAACATGACGCATTAATTTTAGTTGTTATGCTGACCGATAGGCCCGTATATTCCCTGTTAGACCACGAGTGAAAATGCATAAAACAAGATGACCGATGTAAGGAGCAACAGGATGGTTGCAGAGACGCAGAACGCAAGTCTGAGCAGGGCGAGGACGAATAAGGAAGACGAGTTCTACACGCAACAGGAAGACGTCGAGCGGGAACTCAAGCACTATCGGACGCACTTCAAGGGCAAGGTCGTCTACCTCAATTGCGATGACCCGAGGGTCAGCGCCTTCTTCCACTTCTTTTCTTACAACTTCGAGAAGTTCGGTCTCAAAAAATTGATCGCAACCTGCTACAAGAACAAGGAGCGTGACCTTTTTAGTGAGAATGACAGCAAGCATGCGATTTTCCTGGAGTACGAGGGCGACAAGGACGGTGACCGGATTCCGGGAGACGCCGAGATCGAGGTCAACTTCTTGGAAGGAGACGGAGACTTCCGCAGCGCGGAGGCCATCGAACTATTGAAGCAGGCGGACATCGTAGTCACGAATCCACCCTTCTCCCTTTTTCGGGAATATGTCGCACAACTCATCGAGTATGACAAGAAGTTCGTCATTCTTGCGAACCAGAACGCCATTACCTTGAAGGAGATCTTCCCGCTCCTCAAGGACGAGAAGATGTGGTTGGGCGCAAACAGCGGTGACATGAGTTTTAGAGTTCCCAGCCACTACACGGAACGCGAAACGCGGTTCTGGGTTGATGAAACGGGGCAGAAGTGGCGGAGCTTCGGGAACATGTGCTGGTTCACGAACTTGGACTACAAGAAGCGCCACGAGGATTTAATTCTCTACAAGAACTACAACCCTAACGAGTATCACGCCTACGACAACTTCGACGCCATAGAGGTCGGCACAGTCGCTAGCATCCCCAAAGACTACGAAGGTGTCATGGGCGTCACTCCCGGATTTTTCGCGAAGCACAGCCCTGAGCAGTTTGAAATTGTCGGCATTACCAAGACGTGGTTCGGTGTCGCGACCAAGACGTATCCGCAGCAAGAACAGGTGAGCGCGAACGGAAAGGTTAGTCTCGTGGGGAAACTGAACGATGGCGCAGTCATTAAGGTGGCGACACCTCCCTCAGGCAAGACCTACTACAAAGTCGATGGTGAGCTCTTCACTCAGACCTACCCTCGCATTCTGATTCGCAACAAGAAGGTTGAAGCCTGATGGAAATCGAACTCAAGAAGATCCCCGTCCGCGATTTGTGTGAGGAATACGAGGACGACGCCGAGGGCGGTGTGCTCGGATACAGTGGAAAACTCGACATTCGTCCGCCCTACCAGCGTGAGTTTGTCTACGACGCCAGAGAGCGCAACAAGGTCATTGACACGCTGACCCAAGACTTCCCTCTGAACGTCATGTACTGGTCTGTGCGAGACGACGGAACCTACGAAGTAATCGATGGCCAGCAGCGAACCATCTCCATCTGCCAGTACGTAAATGGCGAGTTTGCATGGAAAGACTTGTACTTTCATAACCTCACTGACGACCAGCAGGAACAAATCCTAAACTATGAGTTGATGGTCTACTTCTGCAAGGGCACCGACAGCGAGCGGTTGGCGTGGTTCGAGACCATCAACATCGCCGGCAAGGTTCTTACCAAGCAGGAGCTACGCAATGCCACCTACGCGGGACCATGGCTCTCAGACGCTAAGAAACACTTCAGCAAGACTGGATGCCCTGCCTATGTTGTTGGCGGCGACCTGATGAATGGATCGCCGATCCGACAGGAGTACCTAGAAACCGTGCTCGATTGGATCAGCAAAGGCAACATTCGGGACTACATGGGGAAGCACCAGCACAACTCGAAGGCGAACGAATTGTGGGTGTACTTCCAGAATGTGATCGCCTGGGTGAAGGCAACGTTCTACGTCGAGCGCAAGAAGGAGATGAAGGGGCAACCGTGGGGCGAGCTTTACAACGAGTACAAGGACGTACCCCTCGACCCTGACGTACTTGAGGAACGTATCTCGGCGCTCATCCAAGACCAAGACGTGACGAACCATCGCGGTATCTATCTTTACGTGCTGTACGGCAAGGAGAAGCATCTGAACATCCGCCAATTCGATGAGAGGATGCGCCGTTCAGCATTTGAACGACAGAAGGGCGTATGTCCGGACTGCAGCAACGACTTCAATATCGAGGAGATGGAGGCAGACCACATCACGCCGTGGCACGAAGGCGGCAAGACTGAAGCGGAAAATTGTCAGATGCTCTGTATCGAGGACAACCGAAAAAAAGGCGGGAAATAACGTGGTCTAACAATCGTTTGCAGCGGATGATCCCCTTCGCGGCCCGCTGATGAACAGGGGCGTTGAACGTCTACTTTCCCTAAGTGCAAAAGACTGCATCGGGTCGGTAGCACTCATGCATGCAACCAATCTTCTATGACCGCTTCGTCTCGCTTGCAGATCGTCATATTCGTCAAGTGGGTGCCTGTCAGCGGAATGTCGCGTCCCAGAATTTTAGGTTTTCAGGAATTCAGAATTTTAGCCTCCTCACCCACCCCTGAATTTCTGGCGTGAGTCTGATGGGCGATCTGAACTTCTGCAAAAAATTCCCCCGCCACTCGACGAACCCGGCGCATCGTCGCCACCCTGTCCCTTTACGGGGGACTTTAGGGGGGGGCGGCACGGCCAGAGTGACCCGCCTTGCCCCAGAAACTGCCCGACTCGGACCCGTTTTCGGGCCGGGATCACTGCCCCCATCCGGCAACCCACCGCGTCCGCCTTGGGCCACATTTTGGGCCGGTGCCAGTTTCCGCCCGTCGCCCGTCGATGGCAAATTGACGCCATTTTTGTGCAGTTCTGTTTTCGTTCGGTGAAAATTTGAGGTAAATCGTTGTCGCTATTTGAAATTTTTTATGTCGGCCAACAAGGTTCGGAAATTAGGTTCGGGATAGGTTCGGTTCTGGTAAAATGATGGCCGAGCACGGAAAAAATCTGTTACGTTTCTTCTACTTATTTTCGAAAAAACAATGAGTTATCTGTACTGTTAATCCGCAGGTCCCTGGTTCGAATCCAGGTCGGGGAGCCAATTTGGCTTAGTAGGCACCATATCAAATCCAGCTTGATTTATGAGCTTTGATTTGTCGTAGTTGACTACCAGGCAGCTCGCATCAACGACGATCCCCTCAATAAACGATGAGAAGAACATTCTCAATCGTTTGGGGTCTTCGGTTGTTTTGACGATGTCACGCAGCATCTCAGCCATTTCGGTTACATCGATATCGCTGACAACCGTTTCCGGCATTTCCTCTTCTTCGATCCTGATCAATCGAGTCTCGATTGCATCACGTTGTGTCTTCAATTCGCGCATCCGAATCGTCAAATCACCCAAGTTAGGTGCATCTTTTCCATGCAGCTCCAGCACGCTATACAGGTTCTTCTGTCTTTTCTCGACATCACGAAGCTCTTTAACCGTAGCTGACCGGCGTTCAGCGCGTTCTTTGATCCATTTGCTGGTGAGCTCCTGAATATCCTCGATCATTGACACCAGCATTCTGCGTGTGAGAATTTTTTCCAGCACGACATCGGTCATCCAGTCATCGAATTCATGCGCGGAAATTCGGCGATTCTCGCATCCTCCCACTCGATGCGCCGTTCCGCAGTTGTAGTAGTGATAACGCCGGCTGCGCCCCTTGGAGCTGGTGATCTGCATTGCGGCGCCGCATTTTCCACATTTAAGCAGTCCGGTGAATACAAAGCAGCTATTCGGTGAACCATTTCCTTCTTCTGGAGTTCGTTCTCCAAACCTGTTCTGGATTGCCATGAAAGTCTCCTGGTCAATAATCGGCTCGTGTGCCTGGGTGATAATCCATTCGTCCTGCGGTTTCACAGCCTTGGTCTTATGGTTGGTTCGATTGAATACCGTTTGCCCGATGTAAATTCTGTTCTTGAGTAGATTCAGTACGGTGTTTTTGTTCCAGCGCCGTCCACGGTTCAGGCGTTCGTCCTTGTTGAGCTGCATCGCTATTGATTTCGCGCCGGCACCCTCGGCACACATGCGGAAAATTTCACGTACAGCGCCGACCTCGGATTCGTTGATCGCCAGCTTTTTGCGCTTGCCGACAGGAACGGTTTCATATCCCAGCGGCACGCGGCCGCCGTTAAAATGACCGTCTTGCGCGTTTTTAACCATGCTCCGCGACGTGTCCGCGCTTACCTGGCGCGAGTAATGCTCATCAAATATCTCCAGCATGCCTTCCAGCATCCACCCAGCATCGGTGCGGTTGTCCAGATCCACGCTGACATAGATCACCCGGGTGCCGTATTTCTCCAGTTCGCGCTTATACAGGGCTGCATCCAGCTTGTTACGGGCGAATCGCGAAGTACTCCAGCAGATGAAAAACTGCACGCCGTAGGCCTTGCAATAGCGTACCGCATCGCGGAAAGCGGGGCGGGCGTCGGTGGTGCCGGATATCCCCGCATCGGTAAAAACTCGCAGGACATCTGCATCCAGCGCGTCAGCCTTGCGGTGGCCGTGCTCGATCTGACTTTCCACCGGCAGGCCTTCATCCGCTTGTTTGGTTGTCGAAACCCGAGCGTAAATAATTGCTTTGTTGTCGGCCATGGCAGATTTTAATCCTGATGGATCAGACGCGATATGTGACGAAGGCTGATCTTTTCACACAGCTGGGCGTTAAGTTTTTCCTGTATTTCCCGAGGCTTCATCCCCATGCAGTTCAACGATTCAATGTAGCGGTTGCGCTGGTACCGCAGGAAGGTGCTGTAGCTCCTGATTGGCACCAGTAACCGCCCGTCATCCCCAATACTGGACTGGTCTCGGTCCAAAATTCGCCACATTTTCAGCATCGCGTCCACGCCGATTTCCTCGGCAACATCCAGCCAGACGCGTTGCAGCCCCATCTGCTTAAATTCTTCGAGGCGCGGGTCGCGTTTTTTTTCCTCCGCGCCCGGTTCAAAGTTTAGAACTGTGCAGATATTCTGGTACCCACCCCCCCAGGCGGGAGATGGGGAAGACGCCTGCCGACCCCCCACCCCATCGAACAGGTCGGGCTGATGCGTGCCAATGCTGACAGTTTCACGCTCTGAATTACGCTTTCCATTCTTGATTTCCATCGCTCACCCCTTGTTCTCACGTCAATCAATTACGCTTTATAGCTACAACACGCTGTTCAGCAGTTGCGACAGCCTATCTGTTTTAGCCCGTTATGACCTTCAGTTGCACTCAACTACTCAGCCGCATAGCTTTGCCTGATAACTACTGGCTTCACGCCATACAGTGGTTATAGCTCAGGGATGCACACCTTGATTTGCGCCAGCCAGCAACCCGCAGAACGCGTCTAAAACGTACAATTTCACCCCTTCCTGCCGAGTTGCTTCAGCAGCGCGCTGACTGGCGTGTTCATCTTGCCAAGTGGATTAGCGCGATCGATCTCACGTGTAAGTTTTCTCATTGCCGTATGCACATAGATTTCAGTGCTCTTCGGGTCTGAATGCCCGAGCAGTTTCTGCGCATTGAGCATGTTCACGTCATCCTCGATCAGCTCGGTACCAAACAGGTGGCGCATCGCATGCGGATGCAGCTGGTCGTCCGGGATACCTACGCGCTGGCCATACTTGGCCACCATCTGCAACACGGCACGGCGATTAAGCCGGCGATGCTCGCCGTGATATTCATCTGCCGTACATGTGCGATTCATCAGGCTGACGAACAGCACCTGGCTGCCATCAGGCAGCAGGCGATTGATGTGTTTCAGGTCTTCATGAGCCATGTACAGGCGCAGCAGCATGTCCGCTTCAGGAGGGATCGGCAGGCGTCGTTCCTTATTGCCTTTTTCCAAAACCTTCAGCATCAGCCGAACCTTTCCATCTACCTCATCCTCAACCACGCTGTTATCGTTTAGATTCACCAGGCCGGAGGCGCGCAGACCGCAGCCGATCAGCAGCGCCAGCATTGCGCCGTCGCGCACCCCCTCGAAGGTTGAGAAGTCCGGAGCCCACATCAGCTTCTCTGCATTTTTCATCGTCATTACACGCGGGATCTTGCGCCCCACCTTCGGATAAGGCAGTCCGGCAGCCGGATTTCCGGAAATATGATGATTGTCCAGAAGCCAGCGATAGAACTCTCTCGCGGCGGCTATGTGAGTTCGGCGGCTGACGGGGTCTGTCAAGCCGAGCTTGTGCAGCCAGATCCCGCTGAATACAACCAGATCGTCATGCGTGGCCAGCAGCGCATTGCGTTCTGCAAAAAACGCCACCAGGCGAGTCAGTGCCAACCGGTAAACAGCGACTGTGCGCTCGGATCGCCCAGCGTTGTGTTGTTTGAACGTCAAAAATGCCTCGATTAACGTGTTCATATCACCCTTCAAAAGATCACCCCACCTTTCCAGCACTTGCACCTTTGCACCCGATTGCCCGAAAACCCAGTAACGGCGGGGATTACGCTCGGGTGCAAGTGAAAAATTCACTCGCACCCGCTCACTTGCACTTTACAATAAAATCACAATAAATCAAAGACTTAATCGGGTGCAAGTGCTTTCACCTTAAACCCTCACTTGCACCCGACTTGCACCCGCAGCACCCGACTTGCACCCTCACTTGCACCCTCTTTTTTTTTAATAAAATCAAATATTTATGTTAATTAGGGTGCAAAGGTGCAAGTGTTTTCAACATATATCAAGTCTGGCGCAGCAAACGGCCAAAAAAAAGGCCGAAACCGCCGATTCCGTCCAAAATCCACCACCTGTCACCCCTCCCTCACCTAATTGCCTGCCGCGCCTTCGGCGCGGAGAGGTTAGCCCGGCGGGGCAGGGCGCTGCGCGAGAGTGAATTCGCGTCCGCTGTATCTCGGTGGGGTTTGGGTATAGGGAAGGGTGAGGGAACGCGTCAGATCGCATCCTGAGCGCTCTTTGAATTGTCGTATTGCTGTATCCCCCATGCCAGGGCATAGCAGCACCAGATGAATCGGCCGGTGTATTTTGTAACGTCGTGATCCCAGAAGTCCTGAAAATAGAAATTGCCGACATCATGGTTTATATGGTGGTTGAAATCATGCGCTGCCGCCTGCTTTCTGTAGCCTCCAGAGTCACTATCTTCGCCGATTACATTGTGCATCACAGCATCCCACAGCTCTCGGCGCTCATCCTTTGTTGTGCGGTAGGAGTTCGAGCGAATCCACTGAATCAGGTCGCCAATTACGGCGCGTGTGAATTTGTCTTCGCAGAACTCTTGATAACTCCCGCCGCTTCCGCTGCGGTCAACCGCCTCAAGTTTTTCAGCCCAATAGGATAAGTTGATACCGAGTTCGCGCCCGCGACTCCGGTTGTATTGTCGGTCAGTGCGGAAGAACTCAAACATGTCTTCCAGCCTACGGAATACATACGTCCCCATGTCACCGGTGTAGCAAAGGTAACCCGGCCAGGTTATCAGGTCGAAGTGCTCAATCATGGTTCCAGCTGCTTTAAAACGGATGTGCCTGTTTACTCCGTCATCACGTAGGACAGCCATACTGTGCTGCTCTACGTCCTTCAAAAACATTTCCTCAGTGCAGCTCATCACTCTTCCCCTCCGTCTGTCCATCTCCACCGGCTGATCCGGTTACCGTTCACCACCTTTACCTGCGACGGCCACCAGCCGGCGCGCTTCAGGGTTTCCATCTCGTTGGCGATCCGCACGCCCAGCTGCCGGGCGTTGCTGAACGGCACCTTGACGCCGAACTCGCGGCCGTAGCGCAGCAGCATCGACAGCAGATCCTGCGTGCTGCCCTCGAAATAGAACGTCTGCCGCCGTTTATTGACATTGGCCTCGTCGATCACCTCTTCGCGCCAGATCCACACGCCCATCAGCTCGCACCAGATGCGCACCTGGTTGATGCCGAACAAGCCGGCAGCGGCCACAGCCTCGGCATCCTTGCGGGTGTATTCGATCAGGAACACGCGCTTCAGCCCGTCGATCAGCTGCAATACCGCGTTGGTTCCCTGCTCGATCGCGCGACTATGCTCGTTCTGGTATTTGATCCAGGCATCCAGCAGCACGTATTCCGGCTCGCGGTCGCCGGCCTCCAGCTTCAGTTCGTTACTCAACGGCATATAGCGCATCAGCGCACGCGCGATCAGCACCAACAGTGCCAGGTATTCCGATACGCGATCCTTGGAAAAATCCTTATGGTGTTCGCGGATGTATTGAATGATTTTGCCGCGATCACCTAGCGACGGCAGCACCTTTTCGGACAGCAGCAACAGCCAGGCTGACAGCATGTCGTCGCGGCGGGCCAGCAGTTCGCGGGCGTTGTCGTCTTTGACGAAGTCGATGCGCTGATATTTCTTGTGGAAATCCACGATGAATGCACGGTTGATCAGCTCCGGCTTGCTGAACGGCTCGATCGCGGTGATCGCCACCAGGCAGTTGATCTTCTCCGTCACCACGCCCGACTGCGTTCCCTGTTCGCGCTTGATGTTGGTCGCGCCGGTCGCGGCCAGCAGCAGGAAGTTCAGCGCGTTGCGGTTCAGGTCGTCGGTTTCCAGATTGTCCTTGATGATCAGTGGCTCGGTGGCCGCCATCGAATAATCGGATGCGGTGGAAGAGCGCCCCACCATATTCTCGCCATACAGCAGTAGCGACAGCACCTCGGCGGCAGAAGTCTTGCCCGAGCCGGATCCACCTTCCAGTTTCATCAGCGCCTTGGCCGATGTCAGCGGCATCAGGAACGCCGACAGCGCCCATGCCATCAGCAGATAACGCTGCGACGGGTCGCATGCCATGCTGTCCAGCACCATAGCCTTCATGCTGTGCATCGCCTGGGCGATATTCACGTCCGGATCGTAGCGGAATGACTTCATCTGGCTGGACTCTGCCAGCAGCACGTTGTGCGGGTTGGTGCCGTTCTCGGCAATGTCTACGCTGTTGCACGATACCTTCAGGATGCGGTTCGCTGCGTCTTTCAGATTCAGGTACAGCACCGGCCCGGTCTCATCGCTCAGCAGCGAGATCCAGCCGAACTCGCTTAACTTGTCGCCGCGCGAGTAGGTCAGCGCCTTGAGCTCTTCCAGGATGAAGCCGCTCACCTCCTGTTTGATATTCAGCCCCGCCTCGCGGTGCATCAGCGCCTTCCACGGCACGTTGTCGCCGATGGTGTAGATGGTGTGCTGGTAGAACAGGCACAGCCGGTCTCCGCTGACGAAGAAGCGGCCGCGCTGGCGGAAATAGTCCCATACCGCCGTCGAGCACAGCCGCTTGTAGCTGTCCGACTTACCCGAGCCGTTGAAACTCTCCAGCAGATCGTCCAGCGTGTCCTTCAGACCATAGGATTCCTTGACCCCGCTCATCACCGCATCGCGCGAGAAGCCCAGCTTCTGCATCTCCACGATCACCGCGTCGCGTTGCAGCTCGTCCAGCAGCGACAGGTATTCAAAGAACTCGATCTCGTTCAGGTAGCGAAGGCAGGCATCGGCGTCACTGCGCACGTCCGCCGGCATCACGCGCAGTTCCCACAGCAGCGGATTCATCGCCTTTTTGACCGCTGCCTGGATGCGGTGCGGCGCACTCTCGATGTCCTTCTGTATCCAGTCGTCCGGATCCTCGCCCGGGTCCATCAGGCCGCTGGCCACCAATACCTTGCAGCGCGTGTTGCGCAGCAGGCGCTGATAAACGCGGCGTGTGTACTTCCAGCCGGCAGGCGGCTGGCCGTTGTCGCCCCACTTGGTGTCGTAATCGAACCAGGTGATGATCGTCTTCCCGCTGCCTTGCGCATCCAGCCAGGCCACCTGCTTGTCCGACAATTGCCCCAGGCTGGCCAGTGTATTCTTGAAACCCGCATCGAAGAAGCTGGCCAGATCGTTTTCACCCTCGATACAGATCACCGTCTCGGCGCGTATCGCTTTCTGATTGCCGAACACAAAGCCGTCCAGCCGGTGCTCGGCGCGGAACTGGTAGTCCATCTTCTTCTTCGGGTCTTTCAGCGTGAAATGCGCCACCTCGCCCGACGGCAGGCGGTGCGGGAAAATAACCAGCCCGGGCACAAAGAAATCGCGCCACTCGCCCGGGTTTTTACGGCTCTCCACATACAGCCCGGACGCCTTCACCTCATCCAGATCGAAACCCTGCGCGCGCAGCGCTTCCACCAGCATTCCATCCGAACAGCCAACCTCCATGGTCTTCAGGGTGGTGATCTTATGGCCGCGCCCGTCCGGCTTCTCCGCTGTCAGCCACTGCATCACGTCTGCTCGGTTCGCCAGCACCGACTGGTAATACACGATGACCGCCTCCAATAAGCGCTGCGAGCGGTTTTCAGGCTGCGGAGTATCGTTAGCGGATTTCTTCATATCCGGCAGCGTCACGCCAGCCCATGCCGCGACTTCACGCAGCGCCTCGCCCTTGTCCAGTCCCTGCACCTGCTCGGCATAGGTAAATACATCGCCCCCCGCGCCGCACGAAAAGCACTTGTAAGCGCTGTCGTCATCGCCGAACAGCGAGAAACAATCGTTGTGGTTGCAGCACGGCGCCGGGTTAAAGAACACCGTAGCCCCGGACTTTTTGCGCTTCGCTCCAGAAGCCTGTTCAATGTAATCCGCCAGATCGGCAGCGCGTTTCACATCCTGGAATACCGCATTAGTGTTACTCGACGCTTGCATGTTCTTTTCCCTGATTGTTATGGATGGCTGCGCATGCCCCGAAAGGAGGTGGCAGCATCGCAGCCTGCCGGCGGTTACTGACCCCACTCACCGGCTTGGGTAAAACCCCTTGCGGGGCGGTGTTCATTCAGCTACAAGCTCCGTCTCTACTGCCACATGCGGACTCAGCCAATTTTTGAGTAACATATCAACAATGCGAAAAGCGCCACTCTCATGAAACTCTTTGGCTAATTTAGGCTCGTTGCCACAAATGACAGGGCACCCGCCACTGAGTAGACGTTCCACATAATCACGCTCGCCATGCGGGCCGATCATTGCAATTCTGAATTTCATCGTCATCCCCTTATTCGCTAATCATCCACGTCAAAATTTCGCTCGCCACATTTCGGGCAATACTGTCCTTCACCTGCAACCTGATGCCACTTCCACTCATGGGCGCATGGCGCTGCATTGGCGTTGTGGTCGCAACTGCTACACGGCTCCTTCATATCTGAACCGGTCCTGTGCTTACAGCAACAACACGGGAACGAAAATCCGCCATCTGTCTTATCTGTATCAAGGTCAAAACGATCTCGACGAACTACGTAGTCTCTCAGGCTCATGGCATCACTACCGCTTTCAGGCAATCATTGCAGCTTGGATAACAAATTTGTTCCGGCATGGGATCTCCTTCGAAAACCTCAACACGCTCTACCGTGTCGCCGCGCCGAATCCATGAATATGTCATCTTTGCATTTTCTTTTTCGCTACCAGAGTCATCCCATGACATCGCACTGACCTTCCCGCATGGACGTTTCGCGAGGTATATAAATCCTTTGCTTTTTTTCATCATCATCTCCTCAGTTATTCATCACTACCGCATACCTGACCCCGCACGGATGCACCAGGCGCAGCACTTTTTCGGGCCCGTTGACCATCGGCGCGATGGTGTCCCGCTCGCACGCCGCGACATCGATGCCGAGGTGTTCAAGCTGCTCGATCAGATCGTCCTGGATCAGCGCGGTATAGATGTGCTGACGCGGATATTCCAGCACCGCGAACACGTCTTCCCACGGCACCGGGCAGCCGTCCAGTACTTCATCGCATCGCCCGACGACCAGGTGGAACGGCACCAGCAGCAGCGTGCCCATCCGTGCCGCGATCAGGTGATCGAAAGCGCGGTACAGCTGCCCGTCGGTTGCGAACAGCTTTAGTCTCTCGACAGAAAAGAATGGGGCGGTCATCATCTGTCCATCTTGTGAACGGTATGCCCAAGCGCAGGATGGCTGGTGCCACGCGGCAGCTTTGCCGGCGGAACTGCCGGGATAAATCCGCTCCCCGTACCCCCGATCACTTTTAGAGCATCAACCTCAACCTTTGCGGAGTTGATGATGGTCTGCGCTATGTCCTTGATGGCGATGGCGCGTTCGATATCCATCGGATTATTTTTATCGCTCAATCCGCGCAAGGTATCGAACAGCGCGGTTCTCACCGCCGTGATGTCATTCGTTGGTTGTGGTTGTTGCTCGCTCATCTTTCAGTCTCCTATTGATCTTGCGTTGAATGGCACCTGTCAGCAGCAGCAACTGCGTGAGTTCCTTTGGGTAGTTGTGCAGCGTGTGGCGCTTCATGTGTTCCTGGCGAGTAATCAGCTCCAGATTCGACGGGTCGCAGTTCTCGTGATCGGCTGTTTTGAAAACCAGCATCATTCCCTTGTCAATCGGGCCGTGAACCGACTCCCAGTTCATCCTGTGCGTCCATTGCCATTGATTCGGTTCCGCTGTTTTTGTTTTCAGATAACCATCCGTCGCCATTACCGTCGTACCGACCGGAACACTGTTATGAGGCGTGATTCCTTTCTTGAACTGCGTGGCCGCCATGCCCGGATAACTGACACCCTTCACACCCTTGTTTGGCGGTATCTGCCCTTTCTTGAAACGCGAATCAGCACCGCGAATTCCGTCCAGGCGTCCCGATGCAGTGCTGGATTTAAATGCATCCGATTTTTTCAACCCGAGCCGGTAGGCTTTGGCATAGACCAGATCGATTCTGCATCCGATCGCGGCGGCGATGACTGAGGCGCTTTCGTCCGGGTAGCGTTTTCTCAGCAGCGCGAGCTCCTCGTCTGACCAGACTTTGCGCGGCGGCAGGATTCCTCGGCTTTTGGTCATTTTCCGCTCCCGAAATAAACATCATCGATAGGTGCTGTGCGGATCCGGTACCTCACCATCATTCCGATATACAGAACGTTGGCAGCGACAACGAACAGGCCTCCGTAGAAGCTGATCGGCTGGTTGAGGTGAGGGTAGTAGTAGAGGTTCCAGAACCCCCACAGCAGGAAGAAAACCGCGCTGACGATGGACACACCACGCGTTTCCTTGTGGGCATGCAGCACACGGCAATGGTTGAGTACAAAGAATCCGGCCACCGCCTCGATCGCACCGTTGATGAAGTCCGCATCGATTGCGGCCAGCAGGCTGGCCAGCGAGGAGTGCAGGGCGGTCAGGGTATCGAGCGGGATCATGATTTCACCACCTTGAACTCAATTACCCAAACCCACGGGTTTGCATCCCAAGAACCTGTTCCGTTGATAGATTCCCATAACGATGCGTAGCTCGATTTCGCATTCAGTGCATACCCTGATTCAGATAGGTAATTTGCAAATTTTCCGTCTTGAAATTTAACGATTCCTTCGGCTTCTGCATCCTCGTCGTTGATGTCATTCAGCCGCTCGACGCGCACATCAGTAATCTCGAGCAGGATGCGGGACGCCCAGCGCGGCATGTGGATGGATGGTTTCCAGAAGCGATATTTACCTTCTGGTGACTTTTCTCCGTCCATACCGTGCGGATCGTCGAAATATTCTTCCCGGTAGAAAATGTCGCAGCTTTTATCCAGCGGTCCATGCGGGTGATTCGAGTGCTGCCAAGTTTCTCGTACCCACAGGTGATCGCCTACCTTGCCGAATGGGCATTCTTGGCGGACTCCGACAGTTTCGTATTTCCCATGCCACCAGATAGAAAACGAGTCCGCTGTTGCGCATGGGCTGCATATATCGTAGTACTCAAATCCGCGCACTTGATTCACTATTCTCCGAGTCTGTGTTTTTTGTTCTTCGAGAATGGCGTGAACCATCTCTGTATTGAAAAGTATCGGATGCTCTTTCATTTGGCCTCCCAGTCGTTGCAGATCGCTGTCTTGCTGGTGGCAAACGAACCTTTCTTACAGCGGTATCCCTCTCTTTCATTAATCGCGTCCGGATTGATGAATACCGAGTCGCTGTGCTTGCAGTTTCCGCATTGCGGACGCTGCTTTGCGGTCAGATAGCCGATGCGGAAGAGTTGCTGTTCCGTGGTGGTACCGAATTGATTAGCTTTCATGCTGCTTCCTCCGATTTGGCGATGATCGCATCTGTTCTCTTGATCGATTCCTGCGCGCCACTCACATACGCGGGGTCGAATCCACCGGCAAGGTGGATCACTGCTTGGCAGGCATGCAGTTCCCTACGGGATTCCTTCAGCGCCTCCAGCAGCTCGTCGCGCTGATCCTCGATGCGCGAAAACTTCGGGTGTGCCTCAAGCGTGCTTGCCTCTGGATCAACAATCTCGTTTTGAGGGTCAAGCAATACGGTCATCCCAAAGCAGACACGGAATAGCGATGCGCGTTTGTTAATGGCGACAAGATAATCAACTACCTTCTCGGCATGCTCATCAGCGTAATACGCGACACAATCATCATCAGGGGTCATTTCAGCTGGCAGGTATTCGTTTTCCAGTGCCTCAAGAGCGCGGCACATTTCGAGCGCTGCATCCATGTCTTTTTCGTTAGCTTTGGCCATCTTCACAGCGCCACCTCTTTAATCGTCGGAGTGTGGTCAAACTCGACCGAATCAAAAGATACGAACTTGATTCCGAAGCTTCCGTCCATTGGTGGCCAGCCTTCTATATTTTTGAAATGACTGACCATGTGATCGATATGCGCGTCACCACCCAACTCGACGATAGACCACCACAGCCTGCGATAAAGAATCCCAAGCACGGCATGGAGAACATTCCCGTCATACTCATCCAGTCGATCTTCCGCTTCACACCAGAAATTATTTATTTCGTGTAATAGCGCATCGGTCAGTAGCTCGTTATTGATCTCGACTACTACTTCAAAATCTTCAGCAAATGGTGCTGCTAATTTGTAACGCTTTATATTGCTCATGCTGCCACCTCATCGCTCGCGTCGAGGTTTAAATTGGCGGCATAGATACGCTCGATGAGATGCTTGCAGTTTTCACGTTGTTCTGTGGTGACGCCGCGCACGTTTTTAATCCAGTCCAATTCCACTGCGGCATCCAGCGACGCCTTGATCAATACCGCGACCTTGTGTTCGCGGCAGTCGCAGGCGTTGAAGTGCGTGGTGCAACGACGCGGGGAAGAGGGAAAGCATTCCGGCTGTTGTCGGCGAGCTTCGCTCAGCGTGATGGTTTCAATTTCAACCGGAGGAGGAAGGCGGCTCATGACGCTCTCCCTTCATGTTGTTTGCGCAAATCGGCAAGTCTCAGTCTCGGCTTGGCGTCTACCTCGCGCAGCGCGGCTTCAACATGCTCGCGTGTTTGCCGGGCATAGACTTCTGTTGAGCGGATCGAGGCGTGCCCTAGTGCCGCCTTGACCACGCCCAGCGGATCGGTGGCGGTGGTGCGGCGCATGATATTCATCGCCCTGGTGTGACGGAACCAGTGCGGTGAAACGCCATCCCGAAGGCCCGCTTCACCAGCCCAGAATGCAACGCGCTGTTGAAAACCGCGCACCGACATCGCATGCCAGCCCAACCCGGCACTTTTACGCGACACAATCAGCGCCTCATCCAGCTCCGCGCCGACGCGGATCGCCAGCAAATCGTGCAGTGCGCTGCGCACCGATACGGTTACCAGCACCTCATGATCGCAACGCTCATCGGCGCGGCCCTTGCGGTACTCCTTCGGGATATAGATATAGCCGCTCTTCAACGCGGCCATCGCGTCCCGAACCGATAGCCGCAGGCATTCGCCGACGCGCATCCCGGAATGGATAAGCAGCCGCACCACCGCGCTGTCGCGCTGCGCCACCTCGCTCTTGTATAGTTTCAGGACATCGAGCAATCGTTTCTGCTCATCCTCGGTCAGGTACTTGTTCAACATCGCTCGCTCCTTTGAATGTATCCGTCTGGCGGATAAGTTAATAAATTGTGTCTCTGGCCATCTCAATCGCGCGGCTGAATCGGTAATGCAGCCCCCACCAGTAAAAATGCACATTGCAGACAAAATTCCAGCCGCGACAGAACGACTTCACGGGATGGCGGACGAGACGAGTGATCACGGCGCGCATGGCGGTTCTCCTTTTATGGTTTTGGCAAGGGGGTGGCTAAAGAGCCTGGCTTCTAGCTCGCTACGAAACAGCAGCACGAACTGTCGGCTTACATGCTTCGGGCTCAGCGACTCTCCCGATGCCATGTTGTCGCGTACCTGGTTGATGCCCAGCTTGAGCAGGGATGAGGGGATGGTAGTCACTTGCTCATCTCCTTCATCCGCGCCATACCTTCGAGGATCGCGGCGATCCACTCGCGCGCCTCTTTCTCGATGCGCGTGAATTCGGGCGCGTTGATGCGGTCGTCGTCGCGTAGCGCGGCATACATCTCGTGCCAGAAATCAGCACCCTCATCCTCGATCTTGAGGATATGCATCATCAGCGCGTCGAGCGACAAATGGGATAGGTCGGGGAGCTCGTGATACAGACCTCCCACCGAATGACAGAACGCCTGGGCGATGCGCTTGTCACCGGTGATGTTCGTCAGCACGATCGCGTCAGCCAGCGTCGGCTTGTTGTGATTGCTCTCGTTCTCGTTGCGATTGGCTTTGTTGTACAGCACGCCAGGCGACATCCCCATCTGGCTGGCCAGCTTTTCCACATCGCGGTCATTGACGACGCGATAGAACGCTTCTTGTACATCGCGGGGGATAGAATTTTTCACTGTGAAACCCTCCTGAAAATTAACCTTTTACTTCTGGAGGGTGAGCGGGACACTGTAGCTGCTGACCAAGCGAGCGAGTATCACGAGCACCCGGCCATTTCGGCGCGCTAACGCCGGAGTGGCTGACTACTTATCTTTATCGCTGAATAAATCGCCTTGCTTTGGAATCATCAAAGCCCCATCCAGCACATCGTCCAGATGGCGCAGCGCAAAATCGCGCAGCGGGGCGGACTTGATGCGATCAGCACGGGAAACCAGATTGATAACCTTTGCTGCTTCATCCAGTTGTGAGCCACGGGTAATCGCCAGCGTGCCGGAAGCGATGCGCGCCGCTTTTTCGGCTTGCAGCAGATACATCTTGATGGTGTCAGCGGTAGGGGTGGTTGAAACCATGCCGGCGAGCAGAAAGGTTTGCCAGGTGACGAAGGTGGCGTTAGCTGAAAACTTGTGAATTCCGAACGTTTCCAGCATGAGCTGACGGACATTTTGTCCGTAACCTACCAATTTATATGACTCCAAATCGTATCTCTCCCCCATTTTTCGCAGTCCAGAAGGGTCTGAGTAGCCAAAAACAGCCGACAAAGGGGGCAAATAGGCTACCCGCCGTCCGTTAGCTTCTATGGTGACGAACCCGAAATGCTCACCGGCCTTACGAAACATGTCGTTTTCCGTGCGACGGTCAATCTCGTCCAGCACCGCATGGATGCCAGATTTGTCATCACTCATGACAGCTATTTGTAATTCAAGTATGGATTTCATCGCTCGATCCTTAGTGTTATGCAGCCAGTTTTTCAAATGTGGAAAGCAGTCGCACGATTATTTCCGTGTTTCTGCTACGACCGGACTTTTTCGCGGCGGCATCAATCAAAGGCAGAACCCCCTCAGGGAAGCGCACATTCATTGGTTTGTCCTTTGTCTTCGCGATGATGTTTTTAACTTTTGACATCTCATTTGCTCCTGTTTTTTAGTTACTCATACAATCTGTAGCTATTATTCCAGTCTGTAGCTATTTGCGTCAAGTGTTTTTTTATTACAATCTGTAGCTATGGCAAATATACGGAAAATGGCAGATATAGCTCCATTCGGACTGCGGATGCAGTCTGATTTGAAAGAGCGTCTGGACAGGGAAGCAAAGATCAGCGGGCGCAGCTTGAACGCAGAGATCGTTCATCGCCTGCAATTGAGTATTGATAATCAGGAAAATACAAAAGGTAGTTACACGGCAGCACAACTGGCAGCAGCCAGCCACACACCAGACCTGAATGACATCGAGCGGCAGCTATTAAGCATTTTCCGCCGTCTACCACCAGAAAAGCAGCTCGCGCTGCTGTCGCTGTTTAAGTGAGTTCATATGGAGATGAACGCTAGATCAGCGAAAATAGTCTATGACCATACCAAGTTTATTGAGAGTTTGAAAAGCGACATCAATGAGAAATTAATATTGATAACGGCTCTTGAAGCACCTGTTTTTACATTCGAAGATGCCATAGTCAGAAAATATATCGAGACCAAAAGCACCAAAAAAGTCGCGGAATATCTTAAGGAAATAGGAGAAAAACGCTCCGCAACTGCTAACTACACAGCACAAGACATAAGCACGATCATTCAAAACTCCTGTAAGAATGTGAAGGAGCCAGTTAGTTTTCTTGCAATGCAAATATTCAATAACAACTACAAATCTGTTCTTTCCCAGTACGGTTAGTCTGGGTAGTTCGAAAAAATCTGAATGGAGCTTAAAACATGAACAAAATCGCCATCCTGATCCTCGCCATCATATCGCTCGCACTCACAGGATGCGCCGCTCCGCCCATCAAACTCGATGGGGCTCCCTCGACAAAATACACCTTGAAATACTCGAAGCTGTTTGTAGAAGATTTCACCCAGGATAGAAAAGTCTCGGTTAACGATGTGGTCTGGGTAAATGGCTGGGTTCCCCTATTCGACGGAACAAAGGGCCCATCCCCCAACAAAACACTGCACCGCTACCTGACCGAATCCTTCGCTGCGGGCGCAGAAATAAACGACACGCTCAAAGTATCCCTGCTCGATTCGTCATATTTGATGGAAAAGAACTTTTCCGATGACCTGGCATTCGTCAACCTGTTGGCGGGTCAAAGAGAACGTGGCTTCAAATGCACCGCATCCCTGAATATCAGCAACAGCCAGAAATCAGAGCGTAAAGAATTCGAGATAATCGAACGCCATGGCGGATTCTTAGAGATGGACTGGCTGCAAGGCTATGCCACCAGATGCAGGACGCAGCTGGTGGAGAGCATAAACAACTACTTGCAGCATTTCTAAAGAAGGCTTCAAATGTCGTAGCGTCAAGGATAAAAGGAAAAAATTGTGACTTCACATCATCTGCCGCCTGATGCAAAGATAAATATCTACAACCAGACGCCATTAGCTATGCCTGTCGTGGTGATTGGCGAGCATGGTACAAAAGTCGAGGTAACGATGCATCCCGGTTCGACCGTCACCGTGACGACAGGACTGGAGGCGGTGGACATTACCCTAGAGCAGAACGATAACCAGGTCCCCGGTCTTCAGTTGGTGCGTGACAACACGAAGTGACGGATGTGCGATGACGTTAACCGTCACTGTCTTACGCTTAAATACCCTGCGAACAGGGGATTTTCCAAGGGCAATTTTCTCGCGCATCTTGTTTTCGATTTGTTTGCTTTCGTCATGACCTCTTGATTTCATGGCCTTAATCCTTAAGGGTGCAGCAGTTATTATTAAATCGGCGTAGTGACGCTCTGAGTATAGGTTTTCCGTGCGTCTTTCCCGCTCTCGCGGCATTCCTGGCAAAAGGCACTCGCTGAGCGGACTTTTACCTGCAGGCTTTTAAATATCACGGAATTTATCGGGTACCATCTCCGCAGCATTTGATTCAGCGCATCCAGCCCGCCTTCCATCAGCTTCATCGTGAAAATCGCCACCACCGTGTCGTGCGGATGATAAAACACCGCGAAATCACGCAAACTTTGCTCGGTCGGGAAAATAATGTCTGTACGGGACATCGTCAATTCACCCCGGTCATAGAATGCGGGCGATCATGGCAACACCACCGCCGCTGACCACGCAGCATCCGCATGAACGAAATTGAGCAGATTGTCGGCATAGACCGGCGACCAGTCAGGCAGTGTCACGTCAACTGCCGATCTTGCCGAGGCCATAGAACGACTGCGCGCCGCCGCTTCGGTTTCGTAGGATTCGACGATGATCCGCATGTGGTTCGTCGTTATGTCCAGCTGGAATTCAGTTGGCACATGGAACGCGACGGCCCGGCCATCGGGTAGGGTTTTGATTAAGTGCAAAATGCTCATGATGTGGCAATCCCCTGGCTTGTCAGCGCGTTCAGCAGCGTGGTGTACTCGCCACGAATGACGACGCCGTTCGGGTTATAGAATTCGATAGTCGCCGCACCGCCACCGCCAGCCGCACCGTTATGCCTGGAATCGCCTTGAGAGTACGAGGTATAACCGCCGCCGCCACCACCGCCAGTCGCGCCGGAAGTAGCGTTTGAGCTTACGGTTCCGCCAGCACCGCCTACACCATAGGATGCCCCGCCGGAGCCACCATTTGAATCATACCCGCCGGCACCGGCACCGCCTCCAGATACGCCGCCAGCGCCGCCAGTACCATTTGCACCCCCACCGCCACCAGTACCTCCAGCACTAGACACCAGTCCAGTAACGGCTGTGGCCACACCGCTTACACCTGAACCGCCCGGATTGCCGCCAAGACTGCCCCCAGCGCCGCCAGCGCCAACGGTCAGTGTATAAGTCGCACCTGGAGTCAGGTTATTGAAAATTGCAGTGGTTATCTGCCCGCCTCCACCGCCACCACCGGATGCCTGGCCGCTCGTCCATAATGCACCACCACCACCGCCGCCACCGCCGCCCACCAGCGTGACGCGCATCGAGGTCTTGTCGGCAGGTACCGTCAACGTATATGTGCCTGGCGTTAAATAGTTGGTTGTTGTGCCGATCAGTTTTGTAATGTCCACTACGCCAGCCAGCAGCTCGCCACCAAAAATACCTGTGGCCGCCTGCAGCACCCCGGAAAAAGTGCCGTCCACCACCGCCAGATTCGTGCCGTTGATTTCCGTGGCCGTCACCGAATTAGCTGCGATCTGCGCAGCGGTGATGGTATGCGCCAGTATCTTGTCCGCCGTCACCGCATTCGCGCTCAGTTTCGGCGTGCTGATGCTGCCGTCGGTGATCTGCGTGCTGGTGATCAGGCTGGTGGCGGCGACATACTGCGCAGACAGCGTGACGCCATCGGTGCCCCACTGGTCATAGCCTGCCAACTTCAGGTAATAAGTCGCGCTACCGGGATCGAGATCGATGTTGACCAGGCTGTTTGGCCCGTCGTATTTCAGCGTCGAAGCGTCAGGCGTAAATCCATCGGTGGTAGATACCCAGACGCGCAGCCCGGCGAAATCGGTATCGCTCGGGCGCTGATATTCCACCATCAGCGAGGCGAGGAATCCTGTGACTACAATATTATTCAGCAGGCCGATCTGCGGGTTATTCACAACCAGCGATGCCCATCCTGCGGAAGTCGTCCCTGTGCCATTGCCGCGCACTTTTAAGGTCAGATCGCGCCAGGGGCCGCCGTCTGTTTTTGCGTCGGCCGCCGAGTAGCTGAACGCCGCTACCGCCACCACTCTTGATCGGCGCAGCACGCCAGCCGCCCAAACTTCGACGGTGTAATCCAGCGTGCGTGCGGTGCTGTCCCAGATCACATTGCACACCGGCCCGGTGAACGCCTCAGCCAGTGCCAGCCCGGTCACATTCGACGGGGGCGCCATTACCGCACCTGCGCTACCATTCCAGTAAGCCCAAGCGCCGCGCGTCAGGCCGATGGCCGCGACACGGATCTGTATCGTTCCGGGATGCACGCTCAGGCTAGTGCTAGTGGTGGTAGGTGTGCCTGCACCTGTCCACGCTATGCCATCCGCCGATTGCTCAACCAAATAATAGTCGGCACCCGATGCAGGTTGCCAGCTGATAGACAACACCGGCGCGGCGGGTGTACCGCCCTGAACTACATTCAAGCCGGTAACAGCAGGAACCGTCGGCACTTTCGGCAATTGCCATGCGGTCGGTGGTGCCGGTACCGCGCCACTATCGGCGGCATGTACCAGCGCATCCTCGTTGATCAGCGATAATTGCACCTGATTATTGCCACGCGGACGGGCCGCGACCACCAGCGCAGGCTGGCTGTGTGCCGTGCCGATGCCAAAGGTGAAATAAGTGCGCTCTTCATTGCTGCCGAAGTAAGGCGTGAAGTCCGGCGTGGCCGCCAGCACGGCGTGATACGCATCCACCCCCGCGCTGGCCTGCCACGGCCCGGAAAAACTGCCATCGCGGCGGCGCAAGCCAAAGTAGTGCAACTGGCCAGTCGTCCAGGTCAGCGGCTCGGACAGCGTAAGTATTTTATTAACCGCATCCCAGCCCGTCACCTCCCCCGACATCGAGCGCGTCAGCCTTTCGCTGGAGATCGCGACCAGATCGCCATAGGTGGGAATAAATCCCTCCATCTCGGTGGTCAGCGTCATCGGCTTGCGGCGGTAGCGGTTGCACGCCGCCATGTACATGCCTTCACGATAGGCCTGATCGCGGCTGGTGCAGCCGAACAATTGCACTGTGACAGGCTTGTCCGAGGTCGATCCAGGCAGCGCGGCGGTCACGTCCGCATTGCGCCAGGTGGCGGCATCGAAATAGCTCACCGTTACCGCGTCCGCCGTCTCGTTGGTGGGCATCAGGTAATCGATTGTCAGGCTGCCTCGCGCCGTGTTGCGCGGGCTGAACATCGCCACCGGCACAGACTGCACCTGATCGCGCACGATCTGCACCGCACCGCCCTGCTGGTAGGGTTTGGCACGACCGACGCGGGCGATCTGCGTCAGTGCCTCCCACAGCGTCTGCGTATTGTCGAAACGTCCGTCGAACGTGTCGCCGCGTGTAGTCCAGATTGCATCCAGCGCATAAAGCTGCGCCAGCGGGATTAGTGCATCGGCCAGCTTGCCGCCGTAATCGGCACGGCAGGCATCCGCGAAAGCCCAGGCAATCGACCGCGTGGCAGTGGCCGCGCTCCAGCCGGTGGTCGGGTTCCATGTCGGCAGTTTGCGCGTGGCGATGACATTGATCTTGCGCGAGGCCTGCGCGCTCAGGCTGTTGCTGGCACGCATGCGCATCGCGATCAGCGTCAGGTTTCCGTAGGCCTGCGCGCCCGGCAGATAGGCGCGCAGCCCTACCCAGTTCAGGTCGTGCCCGGCGCGGCTGCTGGTGTCTTTCGTGTCCGTGCGCGTCAGGCGCACCTGATAGCGCGCCTCAGTCACGGCGTAGCGATAGCTCAGGCGTTGCGCGGTGTTGGTGGCGGCGGTGATGGTTTCAGTGCCCAGCGTCGCCCATGTTCCCAACGGCGCACCATTCGCATCCACAGTCTGCGACTCAACGGTAAAGCTGATGCTCTTACTGCTCAGCCCGCCGCTGTCGGTCGCATAAAATAACCCCTTTGGGCAGACAACATCGATTCCGAGGTAGTTGGCCAGCGTGCCAGACGCATTGACGATGAACGGCCCGAGCGCCACGCTGGTCATCGCCTCTTGTCCGGATACCTCGACCGAGGTCTGCACATTCGACGGAAACAGCGTCACGCTGCCGCCGGGCGATACCACCTCATAGGTAATTTCCTCGAAGCTGGCAATCAGTGTGTCCTCGATGCGGATCGCCTCGATGCTGTAATCGCCTTGCCCAACTACAAACAACTGATACAAAAACTGCTCATTGCCAACGAACTCGGCATACGGGTCAGCGGCGAAATCCGGATAGGCGATATGCCGTCCGTAGTGCACTGGGATGGCTGCACCGAGGCGCGCCGCATTACCCTGCGCGCCCATCGAGTACGTCGGCGATGGTGCGGCCAGTGCGGCGGCCTGCTGCGGCGACGGTGGGCGTGGCGGCGGCAGGATGGCGTTAATCAGCGCGGAACCGGCCATCATTATCCCGGCTTGCGCAAAGGCCAGCGCCATGGGGGATGCGCCAGTTCCCATCATTGCGACCGCGAGCTGCGGCGCAAAAACTACCAGCGCAATCATCGCGATCGCCGCAAGCGGATTACTGCCGCCATCACCCCCCCCTTGCGGCAAGGTCACAAAGCAAACGATATCGCCATGCGCCGGGCGTTTATCCCAGTCTGCACGCAACACCGGATCGCCGTTCACCAGGCAAATAAATGGAAGGTTGGTCTTCGGTGCTAGTGAGGCCAGTTTTACCCGGCGTGATCGCGTGCTGACATTTCGATCCTGTAGGGGCGCAAACGGGTTGCGGACATGCACAAGGGTAAAGGTTTGGGGGGCGCTCATATTGCCTCCAGCCCGTCATTGCGATCGGCACGGCAATCAAGTTGAGCGCTGGATTGCTTCGCTGCGCTCGCAATGACGGGACGGAATCGGTAGAACTCCAGCGGGTGCCAGCCCATGCGCTTGAGTACCGGTAGCGCGGTGCAGACCACCCCGCTACCACGCACCGCATGCAGCACGCGTCCGCCGTCGATATCCAGATAGATGCCGACGTGATCGATTTGATTGCCCTTATGCGTCAGCACGCAGTCGCCGTCGATCTGACCGACGATGCGCTGCCAGCGGGCTTTTTCTGGGTGATGATCGAATGCATCAGCGACCGCCTTCAGATCATCTGCATCCACATTGATGATCGGCAGCTCCAGCCCGTAATGCTCGCGCTGCACATGGCGCACCAGCGCCCAGCAGTCATAGGCCTCCGGCCCTTGCGCGCCGTTTTCCCAGGGCAGGCCGATGTAGTTTTCAGCCCAGTGACTCATCGCACCAGCCCCGGAAAGCGTGTCGGCGTGTATTCTTCACCAGGGAACGCCTTGTTGGCGTAGTCGCCCAGCTGCGCGCGCGCGGTCAGTTGGAATTGCGTTGCGCTGATGCTGGTAATCGTTAACGTCATCGGCGGATTCATCGCAGGAGCAGTCAGGTCAGTTGAGAGATACGGGCGATACGTCACCAGCACTTTATCCGTGGTGGCCAGCGCGGCATTGATGCTGTCCTCGATTTCCTGGCTGACGTTATCGATAGTGATCATCACCTCGGGTGCCGCCCCGCCATCCACCGTCGGCAGCACGATGTCGAATGAATAGCCAACAAACAACACCGCAGCCGCAGGATCAGCAGGTGCATCCGCTTCGAGCGTGCAAGTGTGATCAACATGATCCAGCACCACGCGCAGCGGCGTGGTGAACGCCGGATGACGGAATTCCAGCGTGTGCAGCGTTACCACGTTTGAGGGTGCGGCGGCGTAGGCTTCTTTAATCGCTTGGGAGAGAGCTGTGTTGGTCATCAGCGAACAGCCCGAAGAGCCGCGATCTGAGCATCAACGCCAGCCAGCCAACCACCATCACGGCCTAGCATAGCGTCGCGCAAGCGACGATTGGTTATAGTCAACTCCAACGCGGTAATCTCGGCATCAACTACTCGTTTTTTTTCCTCGGTTTTATAAGCAGCGACGGCAGCGTCAGCGGCCAATTCTTCATCAGCGGTATACGCAATATTGCCGCCAGCGGTAGCATGAAATCTAGTCATAATTAAGCCTTTGCTATCCCGTAAAGTTTGAAAGTGCCGGTAATGGTAATAGCGCCCGCACACGTAAATCTAAACCCACTAAGAGCGCCTGCAACTGTAGAGCCGAACCCAGAGCGTGATTGATATATGGTATTACCAGCAGCGGAGGAGGATATAAAATCTGCGACCCCGTTTTTTATCCCGGTAGAATTGGCTGAACTGACACGTACCGCCCCGCGAGTTCCGCCCACGCCGCCCACTGCAACGACGGCACTGGACAAATTAGAGCCACCAAGCCCAGCCGGGGTAGGGGCGCTGTTTCCGGCATAAATCATCGAATAATAATTACCCAACGCTGGGTATGCCCCGGCGATCTTCATTTCCGCCTGCAGGTTGGGCGACCCCGAAGCGACCGTAATATCAACTATCAGTAGATAATCGTCATAAGTCGCAGAAAATCCGCTCTCTACCAAGACACTAGATGCCCCGGAGGCTGTAACGGTAGAAAGGTAAACAAGTGCACCTCCACCTCCACCCGCCGGGCCGACCAGCGATGTACCCGCTGGCCAAGTGCCAGCAGCCTTCGGGCCGTAAATGAAGTTCGTCGCGGTGTTGATGTAGAAGTTGCCATCGATGCCGGTTCCGGCTGCGGGTGCGACGGCACCGTACAGAATCGTATTACCGTCGGCTCCAGCTGCGCCTGTTGCCCCCGCAGCGCCCGGAATTCCCTGGACGCCTTGAGCACCCGGCGCACCAGCAGGGCCAGTCGCACCGGCTGGGCCAATCAGTGAAGTCCCGGCTGGCCATGCACCGGCGGCCTTCGGGCCGTAAATGAAGTTCGTTGCCGTATTGATGTAGAAGTTGCCATCGATGCCGGTTCCGGCTGCGGGTGCGACGGCACCGTACAGAATCGTATTACCGTCGGCTCCAGCTGCGCCTGTTGCCCCCGCAGCGCCCGGAATTCCCTGGACGCCTTGAGCACCCGGCGCACCAGCAGGGCCAGTCGCACCGGCTGGGCCAATCAGTGAAGTCCCGGCTGGCCATGCACCGGCGGCCTTCGGGCCGTAAATGAAGTTCGTCGCCGTGTTGATGTAGAAGTTGCCATCGATGCCGGTTCCGGCTGCGGGTGCGACGGCACCGTACAGAATCGTATTACCGTCGGCTCCAGCTGCGCCTGTTGCCCCCGCAGCGCCCGGAATTCCCTGGACGC
>Ga0209231_1000165_pt1 | contig 47273 bp, 45 predicted proteins | sample Deesub45470m_DNA_FD_188086 | JGI IMG/M metagenome (GOLD analysis project Ga0209231, IMG submission 188086) | Deep subsurface microbial communities from North Pacific Ocean - 450_OLKR46/470m Metagenome (SPAdes) (version 2) | ecosystem: Environmental > Terrestrial > Deep subsurface > Unclassified ... | reverse complement strand
ATCCGGCTCTGTCCATCCCGGAAGGGACAGAGGTCTCCGGAGTTCCCTTTGCGGCCATTTCCGCGGCGGCGACCGCCCCGGGGCTCGAGGTCATCACCCTGTCCGCACCGCCGGAGGTTGCGCCCGGCCCGGCGATTCAGGCCACCCCTGCGGTCGCTGGACAGCCGATCGAAGCCGTCGTTTACCGCAAATTCCGTCTGCAGGAAGTGACCTTCGGTACCAACCAGTGGAAGGTATCCCAGGAAGGCATGGCCGCTCTGGCCATGGTGGCAGAACAACTGCGCAAAGAGAATCAGGAGTTTCTGCTGCGGGTTGACGGACACACCGACAGCCTCGGTTCCGACAACTATAATGACAAGCTCTCCCTGCAGCGCTCGATTACCATCGCAACTAACATGGTGGTCCATAACGGATTCGATCCCGCACGGCTCTTTGTCAAGGGATTCGGCGAAAGTAAACCCATAGCCTCCAATGATTTCGAGGAAGGCAAGGCCAAAAACCGCCGGGTTGAAATTCTGGTGCTTCTCCCCAAAAAGATGCCGGTCCAATAGCCATTATCTCCCCACCCAGAACAGGAAAAGGCAGCCAAACGGCTGCCTTTTCCTGTTTCAATTCAAAAAATTCGCACTCAGCGGCGGGCCACCATCAGGCCAGGAACCTCGAAACGATATCCGGCCGATTCGAAGACGACCCCCTGTGGAGTGATTTCAGCAATTTTCACTCCTTCGTTCAGCCCATCCCCCTCCCTCAAGTTTCGCCCATTAATCCTGACCATGCGGGCGGCAGCATCGGAAACATAGAAATGCAGCGTCATGGTCATCTTCGGAATACCCGCCTGAACCGCTGATGGGAGTTTTGGGTAAAGATTGACCTGACCGGCGGCGGGCGCGACCACGAGCGGCTTCTCCATCACATCCCTCGGAAGTTCCTGCTCCTCTCGTGATTTTCGTTCCTCGCCGCGGACCTCCCCCTTCACGGGATTTCGGGCAGCGGTTGAAGGGAGCCGCTGGCTCTTCCCGCTGGACGATACATCCATGTCCGTCATTCCCTTCCCTTTCCCGCTCTCCCCCCCCCTTGTCTCATCCTTTACAGACCCGGCAGCATCTGCAATGACCTGTCGGGACGGTTCAATGCGTATAAAACCCCAATATATTGAAAAGACAAGGATGTTCCCCATCAACGCCAGGACAAGGAGTCTTTTCCACACCAATCCACCGGACTTTGGTGAGGCGGGGCTCGGTGCCCCGGTCACCGCCTGAAGGTCCGGGAGTTCTCCCCGGGATCTTTTCTGTTCGGCTTTTTTAAGAGCCTCGAGAATATAGGACATGACTAGAAACCTTCCTTCGGGGGGGACAACATCGGCACATCGTCTCCTGCGGCCGTACTGAGGTGGATCAGGGTCTGCGCACCGACAATGCCATCCGGCACCAGGCCGCTGGCAAGTTGAAATCGTCGGACTCTGATTGCAAGAGTCTCGTCGAAAAGAAGTTCTTCCCCGGGACGCGGGATCCACCCCTGGACAGAGGCGAGCCGTTGTTCAACATAGGAGACGCCGGCTCCCTTGTCACCAAGACGCACCCCCCCGTCACTCTCGGGAGGGGAACGCCAGAGCAGCGTATAGTCGCCGGTCCACTTCGATTCGAGATCCGGAGTAGGGACGGCAATTCGATTTCCTCCCACCAGAAGCCGTGCCATCTTCCCTTCGAGAGACTCAAGGGTGACAAAACTGGGGTTACCGTTTTCATCAGCAAGCGTCAAAACCGCTGGTCGGTTCAAATGACGAAGGTCCCGCAGGCTCCCCTTTCTATTGAGGCACTCCAGACCGACAGCCTTTGCCGAGAGGCAGGGGGCGTCATCCCCCGCCATGGAGACATCCCTGCCCCAGACAAGAAAAAGGTCGCGGAAGGCCTGTAGTTTGTCATCAGACCCGGCCGGCAACCAATCCGATGAGGCGACCAGGGGGAGAGGAGAAGCGATCCCCTGAGCTCGCTTTGCCGCCCACCAGGTTTCGACGCGCCCGGTGGCCAGGGCGCCGCCTCCGGCAAGAAAAAAGAAAAGGAACAGAAGGGACCATGCGAGGCGTTTCGGCCTCAGACTTCCGACGCCGGAAACCTCCCGGGCGGCACGGCGGAGGAGCCGGCGTGTTATATGGCGCTGACCTGTTGCGTAGGCGCCGAGAAACGCCCGGTCGCAAATGATATTGATAATCCGGGGAACCCCACGGCTCAGTCGGTAGAGCATTCGCATGGCCGTTCGGGAGAAAAGGTCGTGCTCCAGGCCGGCGACCGACAAGCGGTGGCTGACATAGGCGGCGACATCAACCTGGGTCAGAGGCTTGAGGTGGTAGCGGGCGATGATGCGCTGGGACAGCTGGCGCAGTTGCGGCGTTGCCAGCAACGTCTGCAACTCGGGCTGGCCCAGAAGGATGATCTGCAGGAGCTTGTGACGATTCGTCTCCAGATTGGTCAAAAGACGAAGTTGCTCGAGCACATCGATGCTCAGGTTCTGGGCTTCGTCGATGATGAGAACGGCCCGCCGGCCCCGGGCATGGTCTTCAAGCAAAAAAGCGTTGAGCCGGTCGACCAGAACCTTGCTGCCGGTCTCCCCCCGGGGATAAGCGATCCCGAACTCGTCGCAGACGGTGGCCAGGAGTTCCTGCGCCGAAAGCCTGGGGTTGAAGATGAAGGCGACGTCGGTCTGGTCGGGGAGCTGTTCCAGAAGATATCGGCAGATGGTGGTCTTGCCGGTTCCGACCTCGCCGGTCAAAAGAACGAATCCGCCGGCGGAGCGTATTCCATAGAGGAGGTGGGCCAGAGCTTCCCGATGCTGGTCACTCATGTAGAGATAACGGGGGTCGGGGGCGATGGAAAAAGGCGCCTCTTCCAGGCCGAAATATTCGTTGTACATGGCTCGACATCCCTCTCTGGTTATTTGCAGCCGCCGTCGAGGCGAAGGGTGTTGCCTCTTCGCAGGATGCTGTCGAAAGCGCTGTCCTTAAACCTCGCCGTTTGATCGATCCCCGGCATCCCCCCGACGCCGTCGCAAGGTGAAATGGGCCGCCACGCAGCCGGAAAGGGCTCCGATACTGTTGGCCAGAATATCGGCAGGGTCCCCCCGGCGTCCGATCGTGCAGAATTCCTGGACGATTTCCAGACCGAATCCCAGAGCGATCGCAAAGAGCAGGGCCCCACCCCAGGCCCGGAGGGGACGGGGAGAAATCGCAGAAAAAACCCTGCCGGTTAAAAAGGCAAGCACCGCATAGGCCACGGCATGCTGAAGTTTGTCCCAGCCGAAAACCCCGCCGAGATCAGGCGGCGCCGGGGTCAGTGACAGCCAGGCAATGGCCCCCATCCACAAAACGGCGGCCAGAATGTAAAACACCAGGGATTTGCCGTTGCCCCCGGTCATTTGAGTCGTTGTTTCCTTTTTCCCACCTGTCACCGCTGAACTCCTTGATTATATGAAACCCTCTCCGTTCGGAGCCGCCGCAACCCGAAACCAAAAAAGGTTAGGGATTGCCAGCCACTTCCAGGAAATGGTATAAGGTCCAAAAAAATTGAAACCCCCTTCCCCGAGGTTCCCTTGAAAACATTTCTTCTCCGCAGGATCTGGGCCAACTTCGCCGCCTATATAATCGGCTTTTATGCGTCGGTGGTCAACCGCTTCAAAATTTGCGGCGCGGAGAACATTCCCCGCAGCGGCGGCGTTCTGCTGACATCCAACCACATCTCCGGCTATGATACCATCCTCCTCCCCTGGGCGGTGATGAGGCGTTACCCCCTTCAGATGCTCTGGGCGCCCGCCAAGGAGGAACTGTTCAACAACCTCCTTCTCGGCTGGCTGTTCCGCTCCTGGGGAGCCTTCCCCGTCAAAAGGGGGCGCGATGTCCGGGCCGGCAAAACCATCAACGATTTGCTGAAAAGTGAAAAAGTCATGCTTTTCCCCGAGGGGACCCGGAATAAGGATGGTGTGCTGGGCAAGGGAAACCGCGGCGTCGGCAAGCTCATCTACGATACCCGGCCGACAGTTGTCCCCACGGCCCTGAGCGGACTCAACCACTGGCATTTTCCGGGGATCGGCCAAAAAGCCCGGGTGCAGTTCGGGGCACCTCTCGATTTTTCCGATCTCTATCCCCTGCAGGACTGCAAGGAAACCCATCTGCTGATCGTCGAGCGGGTCATGGCCGCCATCGCCGCCCTTCTCGAAGGTGAATAGGAATCGACAGGCCTCTGACCCCCGGGCACCCTGATCAATTCCGTTCCCCCTCGAACTTCAGCAGCCACTCTTTGGTCACAATCCCCTCCCCTCCCGAGTACCCCGTCAACCGACCCTTCGCTCCAACAACCCTATGGCACGGCACGACAATCGGAAAAGGATTGGCCGCCAGGGCCCCGCCCACGGCCCGAGCGGCCAGCGGTCGGCCAATTTGTTGTGCCAGTTCACCATAGGTGATGGTTTCGCCTTGGGGAACCCCGGAAAGATGACGCAACACCTGGGCAGTAAAAGATGAAATCCCCGTAAAATCGAGAGGGAGATCAAAGACCCTTCGCTGGTGGCGAAAATATTCGTCGATCTGGTGCCGAACCTCACCAAGAATCCCGTCCTCGCCGGGGAGCGCACCGGGGAAATAGCGGGAAATACGCTCTCTGATTTCATGGGGATCGGGATGGATAAAAAGTGCGACAAGCAAACCGTCCCTGGCCACTGCGCCGATCCAGCCGATCGGAGAGGACCAGAGGTCAAAACTTCCACCCTTTTGAGGTCTTTTCAGCATTATTCCCTCCTGCGAAATAATTTTTTCCGAAACAACGCGGCGGCTTCCGTTGCTTCGGGAACCCGCAGCAGCCAACAGACGAGAGCGTAAATTCCGCCTCCTCCGAGAACAGCGCTCCCCAGTACCATCCCCTTGAGAAATTTGTGTCCTTCCAGGTCCCATTCAATAAGAGTTAAAGTCCCCTGAACAAATAGGGCCATCAAGACGGCGGCAGGAACAAGCTTGAAGAGGGAGGAAAGGAGAGCCGCCAGTCCCAGCGGACCGATTTGGAAGCGGAGAGCCCAGATCAGGGCAATGCTGTTGAATACCGAAGAAAGGGTCAGGGCCATGGCCAATCCCAGATGCGCGAAGGGGCCCATGAGAAGAATACCGAGAAGAGCGTTGACCAGAAGGGTCCAGAAAGCGATCCAGACAGGGGTGCGGGTGTTCTTCAAGGCATAAAAGGTCGGAACCACGACCCGGCTGATCCCGACGAACAACAGTCCAGGTGCATAGGCCGCCAGTGCCATTGCCGTCTTTTCCACCTCTTCGACACCAAAAGCCCCACTCATGAAGAACAGGCTGTAGATCGGAACGGCGCACAACACCAAACCGATCATCGCCGGCAAGGTGACGAGAAGGATCAGGGAGAGAGCAAAACGCAGGGAGCTCCTGAGTCCCTCCATGTCCTCCCGGGAGGCCTGACGGCTCATGGACGGAAGAACAGCCTGCGCCAGGGAGACGATGAAGATCCCCTGGGGAAATTCGAAGAGACGCTGCCCGTAATAAAGATAGGAGACGCTCCCTTCCGGAAGAAAGGAGGCGAGCAAACGGGTGACGACGACATTGATCTGATAAATAGCGACTCCGGCAATCCCGGGGAGCATAAGCCGGGCGATTTTCATCACCGCCGCCTCCTTGAAATTAAAGTCGAGGCGCAGTCGGATCCCCATGCGGCGAAGAACGGGATATTGAATCAGGAGTTGGAGCACCCCCCCGATCAGGACGCCGATGGCCAGGGACATGATGGGAATCCCCAGCCGGGAAGAGAGAAACCAGCCGCAGAGAATCATGGAGAGGTTCAAAAAGAGCGGCGAGAGGGACGGCAGGAAAAAATGTCCGCGGACATTGAGAATACCGGTCAAAAGAGCCAGCATACTGACGAGGGCGATATAGGGAAACATGACCATGTTGAGGGTGTTGGTCAGAGCGAGTTTTCCCTCGACGGCTCCGAAGCCGGAAGCGATTCCCCCGACCACCAGCGGAGAACCGACGATCCCAAGGATGGTGACGGCAGCCATGGTCAGCAGAAGTAGAGTCCAGCAGATATTGGCAATTCTGTCCGCTTCCTCCTCCCCCTGAAGATGTAAAATTTCGGAATAGGTCGGCACGAAAGAGGCCGTCAGGGATCCCTCGGCGAAGAAGCGACGCAATAGATTGGGGATAGTGAAGGCCATGAAGAAGGCATCGGTGGCAAACCCGGCGCCAAAGAGGCCGGCGACGACGATGTCTCGCGCCAGACCGGCCACCCGGCTCAGTCCGGTGGCCAGACCCATGATGCCTGTCGCCTTGGAAATTTTTACGTTTTCAGACATCAAAATTCAAGGCCTCCCCAGGGACCTGGCACCTGCTTAATTGACTGTCGCCCCTTCCGCAGAGGAGTTGCGATGGGCAAGTGTGGGATTATTTTACATTAACTCCGGTAGTCAGTGCTGCAAGTACCAGATACTATGTGAGTTATTCGACGAAATTGGAATTTTTTTAACTTGACGACTGCGGCACCGGATGATATAAATCTCTCCGAAATGAATAACGGGGTAACCAAATCAACTGCTGAAGGAGATCATCTTGGCCAATCACAAGTCCGCAATCAAACGAAACAAGCAGAACGCCGTTCGGGCGGCCCGCAATACCCATATCCGCTCGACCATGAGAACCTATGTCAAACAGGTGCGTGAAGCAGTGGCAACCGGCGATGCCGCCGCCGCCCAGACCGCTCTCGGCAAGGTTATTCCCTACATCGACAAGGCGGCCACCAAAGGGGTCATTCACAAGGCCACGGCCAGCCGCAAGATCGGCCGCCTGAGCAAACTGGTGAACGCTCTCCAGTAACATCGGACAGACAGAATAGTACACCGAAAAGGGGCCTCAGGGCCCCTTTTCCTTTTTCTTCTATGCCCTGGTTCCGACCAGGTCGAGAATCAGTTTCTCGAGAAGGGCCGCCGGATGGGCACCGCTTGACTTGAGAGCCAGATCGACTCCGAGAAAGAGTTCGAACCCTGCCCGAAACTGATCCGGCCGAAACCGCCGAGCCTGCCCGACCAGTCCGTCGAGGAAATAGGGGTTGATACCGATGCGCTTGGGGATTTCCCGACTGGCAACTCCCTGGTCGAGAAGTTCGCGAGTCTTCCACAGCTGGCGGAAATGGCGGACCATCATGTTGAGGATCAGCAGCGGAGCAACCCCTTCGGCCAATATTCGCTGCAGGAGCCGCAGCGCCTCGGCAGCGTCCCCCTTCCCAAGAGCGTTGGTCAGGTCGAAGACACTGTCAACCCGGCTGTCGGATACGATGGCCGCGACGTCGTCCACATCGATAAGATCACGGTCTCCCGCATAAGCAAAGAGCTTTGTCAGCTCACCATGCAATTCCTGCAGGTTGGAGCCGCCCCTTTTACAGAAAAGGGCGAGGGCCGATTCGGTAAAAAGGCGCTCTGCTTCCTTGGCCATTTCCTTGACAAAGGCGGGGATCTGGTTGTCGTAGGGTTTTTTGAACTCGATCAGACTTCCGTGTTTCTTGAAATCCTGGAAGAATTTCTTGCGTCCGTCGATCTTGTCGGCGGTAAAAAGGAGAGTGGACTCGGGAACAGGATCTTTCAGATAGGAGAGAAATACCTCGAGTTCGGCTGCGGAGAGATTCTGCGCGTCCTTGACATGCACAAGACGACGCTCGGCAAAAGCAGGAAGGGTGCGCAGGACATCCAGTATCTCTTCGGCTCGCCCTTCCTTGCCGTAAAAAACGTTGTAATTGAAATCCCGGGATTCGGCAGGGACGGCAAGATCGCGAATCCGTTCGGCGGTGCGATCCAGAGTAAAGGTCTCCTCGCCGAAGAGAAAAAGGAGTTGAGGAAACTTCCGTTCATCGAGGGCCCGGTTTAATTCTGCCAGTGTCATTGCTGTACCCGAGTATCCCAGTTTCAGAAATTGTCCATGACCCGGACATGAAGTTCTTCGGCCAACCGGTCGCAGATCGAGGCAATCGCCAGAGCCTCATTGTCCTCCTGCTGGGTCTTGTCGCTGTTTGCAAGATACTCTTCCGACCAGGAAACCGCCCCCTTCCACAGTGTCCTGCCGTCGCTCTGTTTCTGAAGAGTCGCCTCCATGGTCATACTCGAGCGGTATTCGACGATATGATCGAGGCGGTCATAGGAGATCGGCGTGGACGAATAGGCCGTGACCACCCCTGTCAGGAGGGCCTCGGCCCGTTCCTCATCTTCGATGGGTCGAATCCCCCGGCGGCGGGAAAAGGCTTCGATGATGGCATTGGCAACTGCGGTTTCAATAAAGGGTTCGGTGGTTCGGTTGACGATGCCCCCCACATAAAGGGTCTGCACCTGTGCCGACGGTCCCGCCCCGTGCCCAGGGAAATGATAACCGCAAGCAGCGGGCAACAGCAGCAGAAACAGAGGGAATATCCGAAAGAGAACCATTACCCGGCCACCACACTGACCAGACGTCCCGGAACAACGACAACCTTGCGAACCGACTTCCCTTCCAGAAAGCGTTGTACATTTTCATCATCGAGCGCCGCCGTCCTGACGAATTCTTCGTCGGCGTCAGCGGGAACGGTTATCTTGCCCCGGACCTTTCCGTTTACCTGTACGACAATGAGTATTTCATCCTCAACGAGCGCCGACTCATTCCAGATCGGCCAGCCGGAGGTTTCCAGGGGGTCTTCGTGACCCAGAGAAATCCACAATTCTTCGGCAATGTGGGGAACAAAGGGAGCAAGAAGGCGAACGACGGTTTCCAGCCCTTCCCGGAGAACCTCGGGCGCTCCCTCCTTGTCCTTGAACGAGTAGATGGCGTTGACCAATTCCATAATCGCCGAGATCGCCGTGTTGAAGTGGAACCGACCGTCGATATCCTCGGTGACTTTTTTGATGGTGCGATGGGTCTGACGCCGCAGGGTTTTCGCCTCGGCGCCGAGTTCCCCGTCGGGGTTTTTCTCCTGGATGACCGGCAGATTGTCGAAAACCGCTCGCCAGACGCGGTTGAGGAAGCGGTAGCAACCTTCCACCCCCTGTTCGTTCCACTCAAGGTCTTTTTCCGGAGGAGCGGCAAACAGGGAGAAGAGGCGCGCGGTGTCGGCTCCGAAGCGATTGATGAGGCCGTCGGGATCGACCACATTTTTCTTCGATTTGCTCATCTTCTCGTTGCGTCCGGTCACGGCCCCCTTCCCGCAGAAAGAGCAATTCCCATCCAGGACCTGCTCCGGATAGAGCCAGCCGTGTTCCGGACAGGAGCGGGTCTCCATACAAACCATCCCCTGGGTCAGGAGGTTGGAGAAGGGTTCGTCAATCTGCATCAGGCCGAGATCCCGCAAGACCTTGGTGAAAAACCGCGCATAGAGAAGATGCATGACGGCATGCTCGATGCCGCCTATATACTGGTCAACGGGAAGCCAGTATTCGGCCGCCTGCCGGTCGATGGGGGCCGAAGGGAAGTCGGGACAGGCATAACGGGCAAAGTACCAGGAACTTTCCACAAAGGTGTCGAAGGTATCAGTTTCCCGCCGGGCCGCTTCGCCGCACTGCGGGCAGGAGACATTGACGAAGTCCGAACTCTTGGCCAGGGGACTCCCCCCCTCGCCGGTCAGGGAGACATCGGTGGGAAGAACGACCGGGAGATCCTTTTCCGGCACGGGGACGGCACCGCAAAGATCGCAGTAGATGATCGGGATCGGGTTGCCCCAGTAGCGCTGGCGGGAGACCCCCCAGTCACGGAGTCGGTAATTGACTGTTTTTTTGCCGATCCCCTCAACGGCGAGATGGTCGGCGATTCTCTCTTTTGCCTCTTCGTTGTCCAGTCCGTCAAAGGCTCCGGAATTGACCATGAGGCCTGAGCCGGTCCATGCCCCCTGCATGTGGCTGGGGTCGAGCACCTCCCCTTCAGGCTGGATGACGACGACCTTTTCCAGACCGTATTTGCTGGCAAATTCGAAATCGCGTTGGTCGTGGGTGGGAACCGCCATGACAGCGCCGGTGCCGTAATCCATCAGGACGAAATTGGCAAGATAGACCGGCATCTTCTTCCGGGTGACCGGGTTGATGCAGAAAGAGCCGGTAAAAACCCCCTCCTTTTCCAAATCCTCGGCGGTGCGCCTGAGCTTGTCCTGTTTGCCGACCTTGGCGAGAAAGGCCTCGACGGCGCTGCGCTGCGTCGCCGTGGTCAACTCAAGAGCCAGCGGATGCTCGGGGGCAAGGCTCATGAAGGTCGCCCCGAACAGGGTGTCCTGACGGGTGGTGAATACCCGGATCTTCTGCATCGATCCTTCGAGAGGAAAATCGATCTCACAGCCGGTACTGCGCCCGATCCAGTTGCGCTGCATGGTCAAAACCGGTTCCGGCCACCCCGGCAAGCGGTCCGTCCCGTCGAGAAGCTCCTGGGCGTAATCGGTGATTTTGAAGAACCATTGCTCCAGCTCTTTCTGCTGGACCTCGCTGTCGCAGCGCCAGCAGCAGTCGTCCTCCACCTGTTCGTTGGCCAGAACGGTCTGGCAGTCGGGGCACCAGTTGACAAAGGAGCTCTTTTTGTAGGCCAGCCCCCGCTCGTACATCTTGAGAAAAATCAACTGCTCCCATTTGTAGTACTCGACATCGCAGGTCGCCAGTTCCCGGTCCCAGTCATAGGAAAAACCCATTCTTTTGAGCTGAGTCCGCATGTTGGCGATATTTTCATGGGTCCACTTGGCGGGATGGGTGCCGTGCTGGATGGCGGCATTTTCGGCAGGCATGCCGAAGGCGTCCCATCCCATGGGATGCAGCACGTTGTAACCCTGCAACCGCTTGAATCGGGCGATAACGTCACCGATGGAGTAGTTTCGGACGTGCCCCATGTGAATCCGCCCCGAGGGGTAGGGAAACATCTCGAGAAGATAATATTTCACCTTGTCGGAGGTTTCCGAGACCTTGAAAGTCTTCTGTTCGGCCCAAGCCTGCTGCCACCTCGTCTCTACGGCACTGGCATCATAACGTTCCTGCATATGTCCTCCACAGCCATGACGACCGCTCTTAAACAGTAATACCGGCATATGCCGGCATGGACTAACTGAACCAGGGGAAAGACGGCTCTCCCCTGGTGTTCTATGAATACGCCGGACTGAGGGCGAAACGACGCTTGCGGTCGCCTGCTCTCAGGACCTCCCGGAACTATTTTTCGCGATAGGTAATCCGTCCCCGGGTCAAATCATAGGGGGAAAGCTCCACGGTAACACGGTCGCCGGGGAGAATACGGATATAGAATTTGCGCATTTTTCCGGAAATGTGGGCAAGAACAACATGCCCATTGTCCAACTTGACGCGAAACATGGCATTGGGCAGGGGCTCTATAACCGAACCTTCAACTTCGATCGCTTCTTCTTTTGACAAAATTGACTCCTCGATAATGTTGGATTACGGCGTGAGATCGGCCCATCGGCTAAGCCGCTATAGTTAACATGGATACCCCGGGGATTGTCAAGTTCTGGCAGGTCAATCACCGGGCAAAATTGGCGTACGCCGACCCCTCGCGAACAGACGACTGCTAGCTGAGATTCAGTAACCGCTTTGCCGCATCGATGATCTTTATGGTTTGAATCGGCTTGGTGATGTAATCGTTTGCTCCAAGGGCCAGAGCGCGCTCCCGGTCCTCGCTTGCTCCCTCTGTGGTGATGATAACGATGGGAACATTCTTGTAACCGGGATCGTTGCGCACCAGGCTCACCAGCTTGAGGCCATCCATGATCGGCATATTGATGTCGGTAAAGATCAGGTCAAATTTGTCCGAGGAGAGCTTTTTAAGGCCGTCGACGCCATCGTTGGCTTCGATGATGGTGAACCCCCGGATTCGTTTGAGGGCAAAAACGATCAGTTGCCGCATGGTTGGTGAGTCTTCTACAACGAGAACCTTGTATGTGGACATGGAATCCTCCCCGATGACTATTTGGTCAAAAGTTCAATAAACCCCTGGATGGTCGACAGTTTTCGCTCCGATTCCGAGTAGAGTTTCGAAGAGAAAATTGCAGTTGCAGCATGGCCGGCCAGCAGGGTAAACAATTCATAGTCCACTTCGGCGAAACGGCTCTTCTGGGTCAGCAGCTTATAAATGACGATGACGCCGATGACATGTTCCTTGATTTTCAAAGGAATGCAGACAATCGGGTGAGCAAAATCCCGAACGTAATTTTCCATATCGTCGATGAAGTAGTTTTCTCCGGTTTTGGCCATCTGGCCGATAACCCCTTCACCGAGCCCGATGGTCGGGAGTTCGTTCAGTTCAAGCCCCTCCCCTGCCATGGCCTGCAGCTTATTGGTCTTCTCGTCGAGCAGCATGATGGCAAATTCTTCGGCCCCGATCAGGTTGATGATGATTTCCGTAATGACCTGAAGGACCTCGCGAAAATCAAGGGTCGAATGCAGCTGGTATGAAGCGATATAAAGGTTGGCCAGCATGTTGTTTTCGGACTCGACTTCGACATAGCGATTGGCAAAGTCGACATTCTCCGCTTCAACGTGCAGAATCCGCTCGAGAATCTCCTTCTTTTCCTTCTCAAGGGCCTGAATGCGTTCCAGCAGTTTATCGGAAACGCTGTCGCCTGTTCCTCCCATATCCTCCCGCAACTTGAGACGCTCCTCAAGTTCCAGAATCTGATAACGCAGGCGTTCGTTGTCCTTGAGGATTTCCTGAGTGAATTCCGCCCCCTTCTTGAAAACCTGAAGAAACTCCTCGGCTCTCTTGGCTGGTCCTCTCTCGTCTTCCCGATCCATCATTGTAATTCTCCCAAGAGTTATCTCTATTGAATAAGGCAGAACATCCTAGCAATATGTAAGGAAAATTTCCACTCTTTATGCAGAATCTACTAATAACCGCAACGGCTCAGGATTTCCCCGCACATTCGCGACAAGGGCAACACTCGATCCACCTTGCCGGTGCTTATAGCCTCCTTGGGCATACCGAAGACGACACTCGATTCTTCGGATTCTGCCAGGGTTTCGCCACCGCGCCCTTTAATATCGACAATTCCCCGGGCGCCATCGTTCCCCATGCCGGTCAAAACGACACCGAGGAGATTGGCGCCAAAGACTTCACTGGCGGAAGAAAACATGGAATCGACCGAAGGAATGTATCGCTGGTCCGGGAGTGGATCGACAACATTGGCCACCACCTGAGTCCCGCGCTTGCGGAAAACCAGATTTTTTCCGCCAGGGGAAATCAGGACCCGACCGGGTTCCATAATATCCCCGGTTTTCGCTTCGACGATCTCCAGGTGGCAAAACTTGTTGAGGCGATCAGCAAAGGCCTTGGTAAACCCCGGCGGCATATGCTGTGAGATGGCAAAGCCGATGGGGTAGGAGCGTTGAATGGCACTGAAAATCGCCTGCAAGGCCGGAGGGCCGCCCGTAGACGACCCGATCACGACCTGGGAAATCCGGGCACTTTCTCTGACAGGTGATCGCACCACCGCCGGCCCCGGGTCCCCAATCCCCTGAACCACGACCTTGGCACGGTCGACCACTTTGCTCATGTCCGTTCCGGCGATTTCCCGAACCTTGCGCACCAGGTCGTCGCGAATATTGAAGAGTTCGGGGGTAATCCGCGCCGAGGGTTTGGCCACGAATTCCACGGCGCCAAATTCGAGGGCGCGAAAGACATTTTCGTTTTCTGAGCGGGCGGAAACAACGATGACCGGGGTGGGACGGCTCTGCATGACAATGCGCAGAAAGGTGAAGCCGTCCATGCGGGGCATCTCCAGATCGAGGGTCACCAGGTCGGGCTTGAGGTCGAAAACCTTACGCAACCCCTCTTCGCCGTCACAGGCATAGCCGACGACCTCGACTCCTGGGATCGACTCGAGCATCTTGATAATCGTCCGGCGATTGTAGGCCGAATCATCAACGACCAGGACTCTGACCAACTTGCTCATAGACTGGCCTCGCTGATCCCTGAGAGGGCCGGACGCTGGTAGACCATGTCGTTGGTAAAATGGCGCAGGACAAATGCATTGGTGATGTTCATCAGCGACTCGGAATGGCCGAGGAGGAGAAATCCCTCGGGACGGAGGCGGTCATGGAAACTCTCCACCACCCTTTTCTTGGCGGCCTGATCAAAATATATGATGACGTTGCGACAGAAAATGGCATCCATTTTCCCCAAAAGAGTCACCCGCGGCGCATCGAAGAGATTCAAGTGGCTGATCGTCACCAGACTCTTTACATTGTCGGCAACGCGGTGCTTGCCATCAACCTCGGAAAAATAGCGGCGCTGATAGTTTGAATCGGTGACCCGGAAGGAGGATGCTCCATAGACGCCCTTGCGGGCAATCTGCAAAACCCTCTGGCTGATATCGGTACCGATGATGTCAATCTGCCAATCGTGAAACGCCGGCATGCCGAGGAGGAGCATGGCGATGGTATAGGGTTCTTCGCCACTCGAACAGCCGGCGCTCCAGATTCGCAGTCGTTTGTCGCCGGTCTTTTCTTTTCTGGCGCGAATTTCGGGAAGAATCTCCTGGGTGAATGTCTTGAGCTGAAAATCTTCTCTGAAAAAATAGGTTTCATTGGTGGTCAGGGCATCGATAACCTCGGTCAGTTCCTGATCCTTGTGCTGGCTGTAACGTAAAAGGTAGTAGTAATCCTTGAAGTTTTTCAACCGGTGATGCTGCAGGCGTTTATTGAGGCGCTTCTCCAGAAGATATTTCGATTCGGGAGTGAAGTGGAGGCCGCAATATTGATACACGAAATCCCGCAGCAGGCGGAACTCCTCATCGGTCATATTGATGTCCGGGGAAAAAAAGATCATCGACCGCTCACCCCTGACTCAGGGAATTGGCAAGGCGGCGCAGCAGTTCCTGGATTTGCTGGCGAACCAGTTCCTCCCCTTCGACCAAAAGACGGGTCTCAAGGGTATCGCGGCAGTAGACCCCTTCCAATTCGGCCAGGGTACGAATGAAGGAGGTGCGCACCTCCCAGTGACGATGGTTGATCAGAAATTCCCGTACCGGCGGAATCCAGCCCTTCTGACCGCTGGCGGCCAGGGTTTCGAGGGCCGTGGTCACCACCTCTTCGTCGGGATGGGAAAGGGCTTCGACCAGAACCGGGTAGGAAGCCTCGGGAGCGAGGCGGGAAAGGGTTTCCAGGGCGGCGATGCTCACCAGTCCGACGGGATCGTTCATTGCCTGGCCCACCATCCGGATTGCCTCTTCGCCGCCGAGGTTTCCCAGAGAGCGCACTGCCGCAGCGCGAACCCAGATGTCCTCATCCTGCAAGGCCAGTTCCAGGGGCTTCAAGGCCTCCCGGCTCCCAGTCAGACCGAGGGATTCGGCCGCCAGGCGCCTGACTTCCGAGTCTTCGTCGGTCAGGGCGATCATCATGAACTCGAGACGGCTCTCCCCGGGCTGTTCCTCGAGCGCCCTGACCGCGGCTCGACGCACGAGCGACGATTCGTCTTTCATGGCAAAGGACAGACTGCGTACGACATCGGGGCCGTCAAAGGGACCAAGAATCTGGATGGCATACATCCGGACCTGGGGGTTGTCGCTCTCCAACATCGGCAAAAGCGCCTGTTTGGTCTTTTGACCGTGGACCCGGCCGATCAGACCGAGGGCCCCTACGGCGACCGACTGAAGATCGGACGACTCGTCGCCGAGACAGTCGATGAGCAGCGAAATGGCGGTCTCGTCTGCAAGCTTTCCCAAAGACTGGGCGCAGACCAGTGTCAACTCGGGATCATCCGAAGTCATTCCTTCGGCGAGATACGGAACGGCAGCGGCACAACCTACCTCCCCTGCCAGGTAGGCCAGATAGGCCCTGGTGCGATTTTCGGCGTTACGCCACCCCTCGAGGAGGGTTCCCGTGACATCCGGACCCATGGCAATGAGGGCGGCGACCGCCGGTTCACGAACCGCTTCGTCGTCGAGCAACGCCAGGAGAGGAACGGCGGCCCGAGGATCCTCCACCCACCCCAGAAGAACAACGGCCGCTCTGCGAACTTCCTCGCTGGTGCTCTTGAGCAGGGCGATCAGGCCATCGGCCTCCGGGAAGCCGCCGATTCGGGCCAGAGCTGCCACGACACCCGGTTTCTGCCTTGTTGCGATACGCTGCAGCGCCAGGGCTGCCGCCTCCCGGACGTTGCGCATCTGATCGCAGAGACCGCCAACGAGAACGGGAACGGCTTCGCTTCCACCGACGCGACCGAGACACTCGAACAGGGCCTTTCTCAACAGCCTGTCGTCTTCAAATTCAAGAAGCCGTTCTATGGGAAAACGTTCTCCGATCTTTCCCAGGGCCTCGAGAATCGTGAATCGAAACAGCAGGTCCGGGTCGGCCATGGCGGCCAACAAATGGGGAACGGCTTCGGCCGCTCCGAGTTTGCCGAGGTTTTCCGCCGCTGCCGCCCGAACATTGATGTCGAGGTCAGCCAGGGCCTTGATCATCGGCACGATGGATTGTTCGTCGCCGATTTCTCCGAGGATATCCAGAACGAACTTGCGCACATCCTGATCGTTGCACCCCACCTCCTCAAGGAGAGGGTGTACGGCACGAGGTCCGAGCAAAATGAGGGTTTCGGCGGCGGTATTCCTCAACCCGACATTGTCCGTCGAGTGGAGAAGTTCGACGACCTCGCCGGCAAGATCGGCGGCGCCGGGAAGGGACAAAAAAAGATCGGCGGCCTCCTTGCGGACTCGCCAACTGTCATCCCCCATGGCCCGGAGAATCCAGCCGATCGCGGCTTGGGGATCATCCTGAACCACTGCCTTCAGACCCTGAAGCCGCTCCTCTTCCTGAGCAGACTGCAACATTCCCAAAATGGATTGTTTATTCACCACACCAACCGTCCTGACTGCTGTTTAATGCTGAAGTTCCCGTTTCCGGCGTTCGATAAAGGCTTCCAGAGCGGTTTGTAAAAAGTCCTCCCCTTGACAGACTTCGGCATCGACCCGCTTTTTAAAGAGTTTGCGACCCTCCCTGATTTCTTCGGCGAGGAGATCCAACGTGTTGCCGCCGCGTATTCCCTGTTCAAACTTGTCCTGGTTGTAGAGGGCGATATCCGAGATGATGATCCGTGCCAGGCGCCGTGCCTTGTCTGATGCGTCATCAGGGCCCTTGGCGACAATCTCACCTTCTTCGGCATGCTGAATTTTTGAATTCATTTCGTCGACAAAATGGATCGATTCCGCAGGCGGGGGCTGCGGCAGCGAGGGTTTATCCGGAGGCGAAAGGGTATTTTCTGGGACCGTCAGCAGTGCCCGGATCTTCGAGATCAGGTCGGTGGGAATGTGATGTTTCTCTATATAATCGTCAGCCCCGTAGAGGGATGACGGCGTCCGCTTGTAGGCTGCCTTGTTGTACACCGAGGAGAGTAGGATGATCTTGACATCCTTGAGACCGGGACGGGCGCGAATTTTTTCCACCACCTCGAAGCCGAAGAGGCCGGGGAGTGCGACATCGATAAGGGCCACCTGCGGCGGGCATTTTTCCATGGTATTCAGAGCGTTATGGCCGTCGTGACAGACCTGCACGGAAATTCCGGACCCGCTCAGCAGCTCTTCAACGGCCGCGCAGAGGGCACCGTCACTGTGTCCCACCAGCACCCGCGGAGAAGCTCCTGAAGACGAGTCTGCCAGGGGCTGAACGTTGAAAGTTTTGCTGCATTTGCCGCATTTGAGGGTCAGACGTTTTCCTTGAAGCCGCTGTGGATCCAGACGGAATCGGGTCGAACAGTTGGGACAGCTGACAACCATTTGTTACCCCTGGGCTGATTAAATCGTCATTAGAATGGAACCGCTCGCAGGCATGGTCAATGGGTCCGCGGAGCCGCGGGAACCTCATCGATTCGCTGCAAATCGATCTTTTCTTCACTGGAAAGGATCCTTTCCAGATCAAGGAGCATAACCAGATCATCATCCCTGCGGCAGACGGCGAGGAAAAACTGCGATCCCCGCCCTTTGAGGAACTGGGGAGCCGGTTGAACTTCCTTGCGTGAGTAGCTCCGCACCTCCGTTACCTCATCGACCGTCAGCCCGACGATGCGCCCGGAGAGCGCGCAAATAATCACCCGCATCTTGCGATCGCCGGAAACAGCCTGCTGATCGAAACGCTTGCGCAGATCGACCACGGGAATCACCGCGCCCCGAAGGTTGATAACCCCTTCGATAAAAGGGGGGGCCTTGGGAACCGGTGTCAGTTTCAGGGGCCGGATTATTTCCTTGATTCGCATGATGTCGAGGGCATACATTTCCGAGCCGACCCGGAAACAGGCCAATTGCACCTCCTGCTGCCCACCGGCATCATCAATAAACTTCACTGCTCTGTCGATCATTTGGCCAAAAACCTCTGGATAGTTTCAATCACCATCGCCGACTTAAAGGGCTTGGTTATATACCAGTCGGCCCCGACGGTTTCCCCCCGGGCCATATCCTCGCGGCTTTTTTTTGCCGTGAGCATGATCACGGGAATGTGGCGGGTTGCGCTGTCGGCTTTGATCCTCCGACAGACCTCAAAACCGTCAATCTCAGGAAGCATGATGTCCAAAAGGACCAGGTCGGGGAGATCTTCGCCCAGGGCATCCAGCGCGGCCTGGCCGTTTGAAACCCCCTTGACCTCATACCCCTTCGAAGTCAGCAGGATACTTTCAAGCTTAAGAAGGCTCTCCTCGTCTTCGACAATCAGGATCTTTTTTTTGGACACCGAAAGGCTCCTTTCTTAATGCATCAGGTGAGGGTTACATCCATAACGCTGCGAAGGTTAAGCAGGATCATCATCCTGCCCTGATGGCGCCCTACACCCTCGACCATATCGCGATCAATTCCCGAGAGCATGTTCGGCGGTGGTTCGATTTTGCTGGTCGGAAGATGGACGACCTGACTAATGTGGTCCACCAGGAGACCGGCAAGACGTTCTCCATCCTGACAAACGACGATCCTGGAGACAGGTGACGTCTCGGACCCCTCCAGTCTCAGGCGACAGCTGAGATCGAAAACCGGAATGACGACACCACGCAGGGAAACGATCCCGAGAATGAATGGCGGAACCCGGGGGATATCCGTGATCTCTCTCGGCTTAATAATTTCACGAATATGCTCCAGATCAAGGGCATATTCTTCATCACCGAGAGCGAAGGTCAGGAGCTGCCGGGACATTTCGACCGACTGCTGGTCCTTGGAAAACCCCTGGTGATAGCTCTCTTCCGTGGCCAGATCCAGGTCCGGACGCCAGGAGAAAAGGGCATCGATGGCGTCCTGCACCGGGGGAGTGGCTTCCTGAGCTCTGTTTGCCTGCGGAACAGGAGCGGAATCGGTGGCCGATTCCCGACTTGCGGGGGGCTTGGCGACCGATGCCCCGGGGAGCAAAGAGGAGGTTCGGCCCTTACCCGGGGACAAATCGCCCTGCGGTCGGGCGTCTCCTTTTTTTCCACTCCTGGCCTTTTTGCGAATTTCGGCGAGATCCATTATCAGCTTCCCAGAAAACTAGACAAGAGTGAGGTCGAGTTCGGACATGACAGCGTCGAGAATGTCCGTACCGATGTTCAAGGACTCCCTGCCAAATCCCTCAAGCAACGCCAGGGAGGCGACATGGTTTATTTTTCGCGGGATTCCGCCGGAATAACCGTAGATTTTTTCCACGGCACCGGGGAGAAAGAGCCCGGCTGATCCTCCGGCAACTTCCAGTCGGTGGTTGAGATACTCGGCCGTTTCTTCCAGGGACAAAGGCTTCAGGTCGTACTGCATTCCGATCCGCTGGCGCAGCGGCTCGTAGACGCGATGAGCCAGACGCTTGCGGAGTTCGGGCTGCCCCATCAGAACGACGCTGATCAGGTTCCTGTCGTCGAGCTGAAAATTAGTCAAAAGCCTGATTTCATCAAAGGTGTCGCGGTGGGGGACCAGCTGTGCCTCATCGATGATCAGCACCGGACAAATCCCCTCCTGATAGAGCCGGTAAAGCTCGCCGCCGATCTGCTCAAGCAGATCGGTTTTAAACCGCGCCGGGTCGTCCACGCCGAGCCGCAGAGCCAGGAGGCGAAGAAACTCCATGGGGGTCAGGCGCGGGTTGATGATAAGGATGATCCTGTAGGTCTCATCCATTTCATCCATCAAGGCTCTCGACAGCGTCGTCTTCCCGCAGCCGATCTCGCCGGTCATCAGGATCAGGTCCCGCTCTTCCACCGCATAGATGAGACGGACAAGCGCTTCCTGGTGCATGCGACTGAGAAAAAGGAAGCGCGGATCGGGTGTCTTGCTGAAGGGTTTTTCGAAAAATCCGTAGAACTCCTTATACATAGAAGCTCGACTCCCCCCGCAGGGCTTCGCTCATCAGCCCGCCGACATCCAGGACGAGGATGGTTTTTTGATTCCCCAGATCGGCGGCGCCGGCAACTCCGCGCACGAAGGAGAGGGTGCTGCCGAGAGATTTGATGACCACGTCCTGCTGGCCGAGCAATTCATCGACGACAAAACCGACCTTCTTTTCCGCCAGACCGATGACGGCGACAAACGAACGTCCCTTCTTGCGGGCTTTGTCCGGCAGGTCGAAGACATTCCCCAGTCGCAACAACGGGAGGGTGCTTTGCCTGAGTTCGATGACCTCCCGACGTTCAATGGTCCGGATGGATCCCGGTTCGATCATCAGGGTTTCCATGACCGAGTTGATGGGAATCGCATAGGTTTTGCTGCAGACGCGGACAATCAACGCCTTGATGATGGCCAGGGTGATGGGGAGGGTGATCGTTATGACCGTCCCCTCCCCGGGTTCACTGTTCATCTCGACCATGCCGGACATGGAGGCGATATTGTTCTTGACCACGTCCATCCCGACGCCGCGTCCGGAGAGGTCGCTCACTTCATCACGGGTCGAAAAACCGGGGGTAAGGAGGAGCTCGAAAATATCATCGCGGGTCAGTTCCGCACCCTCCTGAATCAGCCCTTGCTCAAGGGCTTTTTTCCGCACCTTGTCCCCGTCGATACCCCGTCCGTCGTCGCGAACCTCGATAACGACATGATTCCCCTTCTGGGAGGCCCACAAGCAGATGGTCCCCTTCTCGGATTTGCCGGCGGCACTTCTCTCCCCGGGGGTTTCAATGCCGTGATCGATGGCGTTGCGAATGATGTGCATGAGAGGATCGGCGAGATCCTCCATGATGAGCTTGTCCAGTTCGGTATCGGCCCCACGGATATCCAGTCCGACGTTTTTGTGCTGCTCGCTGGCCACCCGCCGGACGATGCGCGTCATTTTTTCGAAGAGCTGGATTACGGGGACCATGCGCACTTCCATGACCCCTTTTTGCAACTCCTCCAGGCGCCGCTCGAGGATTCTCGTCGCCTTATGCAGGTCCGCCAGATGTTTGTTGTTCCCCTCCAGACGGAGCTGTTCACAGATATTGACAATGGCTCCCTTGGAAAGGACGAGTTCGCCGACCACATTCATCAACGCATCCAGCTTGTCGATATCGACACGTACGGTGCGGCTGATGGAGCGCAGGGACGTTCCGCCACCTTCGGCGCCCTCCTCCTGCAGCGCCCCGTCGGAAGTCTCCTTGATGGCCACAGCTTCGGGCAGGGGGCTCTGCGGAGCGGCGAAAAGAGACTCGATCAGGAGTCCGTCCTGGTTGAGAAGGGTGCGAAGCTCCTCTACCGTAATCGTCGTACCAACAAGGAGTTGGAAGGCGATCCGGTCGGAGATGTCGCCAGCACAGGGAAGCGTACTGATGACTTCCCCCTGCTTCTTGAGGATGTCCGTGATCTCGGCGAGATCCTGATCGAAACTGGCCAGACTGAAGGTGACCTTGACCCGCAGGAGATTGCGTTTCTTTTTCAGGTTTTCCAGAAGCCGGTGTTCTTCATATTCGGTCAGGACATTCAGGATGGCCGGATCGATATTCAGCTTTTTGAGCGGGTTTTCCGCCGTACCGGCGTCGCCGTGAAGCTCATTGCTGATCCGGGCCAGAATGGGTGTGAGATCGAGAGTGACGTCTTCGGATACGCCCTTGCCGCTGACCAACTGGCTGAGAATGTCGAGAGAACCGAAGAGAACATCAAGGAGCGAGGGCCTTAGCTCGAGCTTGCCGAGGCGAAGACTGTCGAGGAGATTTTCCATGTGATGGGAGAGTTCGGAGATGTCGTCAAATCCGAACATCCCGGAAATCCCCTTCAGGGAATGGGCGCCGCGAAAGATACTGTTCAACAATTCGGGGTCGACATCGCCACGGTCGACACAATCACCCAATCCCACGAGATCAAGATTGAGTTTTTCAATGATCTCCTCGGCTTCGCCGAGAAAATCCTTGAGGGCACGAGAGGAAGGGATCTCTGCCACAAAAACCTCCTAGCCGAGAAATCTGGTGATGAGGGACTGCAATTCCCGGGGAGAAAATGGCTTGACGAGGTAGGCGTCAGCACCGAGCGCCAGCCCCTTCTCACGGTCCCGCTCACTCCCTTCGGTGCTGATAATAAAAAGAGGGGTCGACCGGTAGTTGGCGTTCCCCTTGATAAAACTGACCAGTTCCAGACCGTTGATGTCCGGCATATTGATATCGGTGATCACCAGGTCGACCTTCTCTCTCGGCAGAATGCGCAGGGCCTCAAAGCCGTTGGCCGCCTCGACAATATCGAAATCGCCCATCGCCGCAATGGTTGATACTATAAGAGAGCGCATCGTACTCGAATCTTCGGCGATCAGGATTTTCTTCGTCACGCGTCCTAGCTCCTAACTCAGTTGGCGTTTTTTACCCGCAGTCGGGTTTCCAGCAGAGTCTTCTCCATAGCCAGCCCGGCCTGGGAGAGAAAGATCTCCAGGGCCTCAGTGTCACCGATGACCGATGATTGGGGGAGATTGTCTCCATATATAAGGGCCACAACCTTCCCCTCGCTGACCACCGGACCGAGAAAGACCTCGGCGGGGTGACTCCCCCCAAGCTGGGTGCGCAGGTAGGTATCCCACGGACCGGATCCCAGCTGCACCCGCATGGGGACCCGCGCCTGAAGGACTTCCTTGAAGATGGAGGGCTGATCGACCGGAATGCGCATATGACGCACCCGGGTATCGGCCATTTCCCCTTCGAGCTCGATCCCGAACTGGCCGAGACCGACGATCTCCTCCTTTTTGACATGAAAAATGACGGCACGGTTCATCAACTCACTGGCAAACCGCAGGACCAGAAGGATCACCCCGCCGCCGAGAGAGGGGTTGCTGAGTTCCTGCAGCATCCCCTTGAGAAGGTGCAAGCCAGGGGATTCGGGGCCCCTGGTGCCCCCCTGGTCCCCTTCGTCACCGAATTCGCTCAGGAGTTCGGCTCCGAGGTTGAACATGCCGCCGGGCGAGATTGAAGGCGCAGAGGGGGCCGTGGTCCCGACCAGGCCAGAAATGGTTTCGGCCAGGGTTTGCAGGGTCTTGAGGCCTTGGGGGCCACGGACATCGGTCTTTTTCGGTTTGCAGAGAACGTCCGGGGCGCCAAGTTCATGAACCCGGCGCTCCGCCTCGGGGTTCGGGTGATCGGAAATCATCACCGTATGGGCTGCCGGGTCAATTTGTTTTATATTTTCGAGGAGTTCGACGCCGCCGAGGATTCCACTGCCGTCCATGCGGGGCATGATCATATCGACGAGAAGGAGCGGCTCGCCCCCCTCCCTGCGCTCCTGCTTGACGGCTTCAAGAAACTCCTTGCCGTCGGAAAAGACTTTGACGGCAAAGCCAAGCCGGCCGAGGGCTTCAGCCAACCCCTCGCGGGTCGATTCATCGTCATCGATAAAAAGAATGACGGGATTTTCTGCCGAGGGTTTCACGGCCGGCGGGACGCTGCCGGACGGTATCTCCTGGAGTTCCCCTAAAAGGGTATCCAGATCGACGACGGAGGGTGGAGCGTCCTCCTCGAAACTCTCTCCCCGATGGGTCTTTTCATCGAGAAGCCGACTCCCCTCCATGGCCAACCACTGCGGATTCAGCCCCTGCTCAAGCATGAACTGAAGAGGACTGAAACTGGTCGCCCCGAGCTCGGCCGGTTCACCAAGCTCGAAAGCAAAGGTCCCTTCCTTCCAGCCGAAATAGCTGTAGACGATCCGCTCGATCTGTTCTTTGACCAGAGTCTCGATCGCTTCCTTGGAAACACCGAAGCGCTCAGCCAGAATAGCTCCGAGACGAAGGGGCGGAGTCGTCTCCTTCTGCAGGGTCAGAGCTGCCCTGAGGGTCTCCATGTCGACCAGCCCCTTGCGCAGCAGGATGTCGCCAAGGTTTTCACGAAACACGCTGGATGTCGCGTGGGTCACCTGACCATGGAGGAAAATAATCGTTCCCTCACGGTTGCGGCTGTGAAGCGCCAGCACGCCGGACTTCCGGCTTAAGCTGACGATCTGAAGGATGTCACCCAGCCCCAGATCTTCGAGGTTTCCGACAAGACTCATGATATTCCGGTATTCAGAGGAGGGCAGCCATCAACGAAGAAGCATAACAGTATGGAATTAAACGAAAATAAATATATCTCAGGAACATGGAGATGTAAAGGCTTTTTGCCCCTACTCTTTTCGCTCCCGATCCTTGAACTCGAGGCGTATGGGGCACCCTGAAAAACCGAAGGCTTCACGGATTTTGTTTCCGAGATAACGCTGATAAGAAAAATGTACCCCTTCGGACCTGTTGACGAAAATGATGAACGTTGGAGGCCGCACCGCGGTTTGAGTGATATAGAAGAGTTTGAGACGCTTCCCCTGATAAACGGGGGGCTGGTGTCCCCTTTCGGCATCGGCCAGCAGCTGGTTCAGGTGCGAGGTCGATATCTTTTTATTGAATTCGGCGGAGACCTTCTCAACCTCGCCCATGATCTTGTTGACTCTCTGTCCCGTCAGGGCGGAGATGAAGATGATCGGGGCGAAGGAGAGGAACTTGAAGGTCGAGCGAAGCGTTTCGGTATATTCACTGACGGTGCGATTGTTTTTTTCCAGGCGGTCCCACTTGTTGACCACCAGAATCACCGCCCTCCCCTTTTCATAGGCGTATCCGGCCACCGTCATGTCCTGGTCGGTCACCCCCTCCTCGGCATCGATCACCACCAGGACGATATGCGCTCGCTCCATCGCCTTGAGAGCCTGAATGACACTGAATTTCTCCAGTCTCTGACTGACCTTCCCCTTGCGGCGGATCCCTGCGGTATCAATGAGCAGGTAGTTGTTCTTGTTGTAGACAAAAGGGGTGTCGACACTGTCGCGAGTCGTACCCGCCGTGGGATTGGCGACCATCCGTTCGAAACCGAGAAGCCGGTTGACGAGGGTGGACTTGCCGACGTTGGGACGGCCGATGACGGCGAGACGAACCTCCCCCTCGTTGTCTCGAAGGGGGGTGGCCGCCGGCAGCAGCGCAAGGATGTCGTCGATCAGGTCGGGGACCCCGCGACCATGCTCGGCGGAAATCGTATGGATGGTTTCCACTCCGAGAGCGTAGAATTCCGTCGCTCCGACCTCCTGGGCATCGCCATCGACCTTGTTCACCACGTAGAGAATCGGCTTGTCGACCCGGCGCAACATCTGTGCGACTTCGACGTCGGAAGGGTTCAGCCCTTCCTTGCCGTCGGCGACAAAGAGGATGATATCGGCCTCTTCGATGGCCAACTGCGACTGCTCCCGCATTTGCACCAGCATCCGCTCTTCGGTGACCGGTTCGAACCCGCCGGTGTCGATGAGGGTAAAGGGCTTCTCGTAACGGGTCACTTCGGCGTAGTTGCGATCCCGGGTCACACCGGGAAAATCCTCGACGATGGCCTTGCGCTGACCGAGTATTCTGTTGAACAGCGTCGACTTCCCGACATTGGGGCGTCCGACGATTGCGACGACTGGCATCATGTTGACTTTTCCATTTCTGCTGAATTCCTACACGAAATCACTGGTAACCGAGTTCCTTGAGCAGCCGCTCCGAATCGGTCCAGTTTTTTTCCACCTTGACGAATAACTCCAAAAAAACCCGGTGGCCGAGCAACCGCTCGATATCGATCCGCGCCGCCTTGCCGATGGAGCGGATCATCGCTCCCCCCTTGCCGAGAAGGATGCTCTTGTGGGAGTCGCGATCGACGCGAATCACCGCGCCGATGACGATCAGATTCTTTTCGGGTTTTTCTTCAAAGCTCTCGACCGTCACCGCCACTCCGTAAGGGACCTCGTCGCGGGTCTGTTTCAGGACCTGCTCCCGGATCATCTCCCCGACGATGAAGCGCTCGGGGAGGTCGGTGATCATATCCTCGGGATAGTAGCGGGGCCCTTCGGGAAGGAGATCGAGGATGATTTCCGGGAGGGTGTCCACCCCGTCCCCCTTGAGCCCCGAGATGGGGATGATGGCGCGGAAGGAGAATTTTTTCGCGTAGGCGTCGATCAACGCCAGGAGTGCGGGACGGGGCACGAGGTCGATCTTGTTGATGAGGAGCACAACCGGCGACCCCCCTTTGGAGATGAGGTCGAGGATGAAATCATCCCCGCCGCCGAGGGGGTCGTTGGCCTCCACCAGAAAGAGGATCAGGTCGACGTCGGAACAGGCCGAAATCGCCTGGTCGACCATGAAACGGTTTAACCGCCCCTTTCCGCGGTGAATCCCCGGGGTGTCGAGAAAGAGAATCTGCCCCTTGTCGAGATTGTGAATGCCGAGAATGCGGTTGCGGGTCGTCTGGGGCTTACTGGTGGTGATGGCGATCTTCTGCCCGAGAATCTTGTTGAGAAGCGTCGACTTCCCGACATTGGGCCGGCCGATGATGGAGACGAATCCGGAACGAAAGTTCGAGTCTGTAGTCTTCAAGTGTGCGGTGTCCTCTGATCACTGGGCGGCATCCATCAAAAAAAGGAGGCGCCCGCTGGTTAGGAGTTGCTGCCGGGGAACCTCCCGGTGGGATACGATATCAAAACTGCCGAACTCTTTTTTCAGCAGGGCCAGATTGCCGTTGCCGTGGCCGCGGGCATCGGAAAAATCCGCGGGGTGCACCAGGGCGCGGTGGTCCTTGCCGGTCTCAGCGCAGTGCTTGAGGGCCCGGAGCCAGAGGCGCGAACGGACCAGCTGGCCAAAGGCCGGATGGTAGGGGCCGGCGACCCGGGCCGAACCGTCATCGAGTTCGGGCGAGGCCTGCAGGCCATGGCGGATCACCGCAACGCCAGCACGGTGGCAGCGCCAGAGCATGTCGGCGCCGAGATCCACGGCCTCGTCGAGATCCATCGGCCGGTAAGTCCCTGCCCGGAAGGCGACCTCGAGCGGGGTTTCGGAGAGGACAACGGTCGGATAGATGCGGACAAAATCAGGAGCAAGCGCCAGGGCTCTATCAAGAGAGAAGAGGGCTTCTTCCCGGTCTCCCCCCGGCAGGCCGGGCATCAACTGGAGACCGACGGTCAGGCCGGCGCCGCGAAGGCGACGGAGGGCCCCTTCGGCCTCCGTGGATCCGTGCCCGCGGCCGGCGCGGAGCAAAACGGTATCAGAAAAGGACTGACAGCCAATTTCCACCGTCGTCACCCCGCCGACCTGCAGGGCGGCCACCGCGGAATCGTCGAGGGCATCGGGACGGGTCGAAACGCGAATCCCCGAAACCCGCCCCTGGCCGACGAAGGAGGCCGCCGCGGCCAGATAGGCCCTGCGCAGCTCCTCGTCGAGAAGGGTAAATGTTCCGCCGTAAAAAGCGACCTCACCATCCCCCATGACCGGCAGGACGCCGTCGAGGAAGGCGGCGACCTCATCGGGGGTCGCCGGGACGCTCTGGCCGCAGAGAGCCTGCTGGCGGCAGTAAACACAAAAATAGGGGCAACCGGCATGGGGGATGAAAACGGGATAGATCCGCATCAATCAACCGTCCAGCCTTGCCAGCGCCTGCCGGGCCGCCTCCTGCTCGGCCCCCTTTTTAGTCCGCCCGCAACCGGAACCGATCGCCTCTCCCTCGGATTGCACTTCGATGGTGTAGCTGCGCAGGTGATCGGGCCCCTCGACGTTCACCACCCGGTAGGTGGGAGGAAGTCCGTGCCGGGCCTGCAGGACTTCCTGCAGGCGGGTCTTATGATCGACCCCGACCTTGCGCCGGGCGGCGCATTCGATCTCGTCGCCAAACAGGGCCTCGATCACAGGCCGGACACCTTCGAAGCCACCGTCGCAGAAGATGGCGCCGAGCAACGCCTCCAGGGCGTCGGCCAGCAGGCTGTCCTTGTCCCCCCCTCCGCTGCGCTGTTCGCCACGGCCGAGGAGAAGACAGTCGCCGAGGTCGCATTGCCGTGCCAGGACGGCCAGGGTTTTTTCGTTGACGACCTCGGCCCGGACCCGCGTCAGGTCTCCCTCGGCAAAGGTTTCGTAATCACTGAAAATAATATGACTTATGACCAGGTCGAGAACAGCGTCGCCGAGGAACTCCAGCCGTTCATTGTGCGGCCAGATTGTTCCGACCTGCTCATTGGCAAAGGAGCGGTGGGTGAGCGATTCGCGCAGAAGATTCCGGTCTTTGAAAAAATATCCGACCTTCTTCTCCAGCTGTTTTTCGAGATCCTGGCGTTCCAAAAACTTCTCCCCAAAAGAGCCGACGGGCGGTCCAAGGATTAACAAAAAATCGCCTTTTAGTATACTAAAATCGCCCGTTCATGACGAGGCAAGTCCCGTCGCCGCCCGGTTTTTCCTTGCCTATCCGGGAGAGCGCTCCTATAATACCATGCTTTCCCCGTTCTTAACCGACTTATTACCTAGCCGCGGGTCCGATGTCACTATTCATAACCTTTGAAGGGATCGAGGGGAGCGGCAAGACGACGCAGATCCGGTTGCTCGCCGAGCGACTCGGCAAGGCCGGCAAAGCCGTGGTGGCGACCCGGGAACCCGGAGGTTGCCCCATCGCCGACCTGATCCGCCAGATCCTGTTGTCTCCCGGCAACGGCGCCCTGGTTCCCCGAGCCGAGCTCCTTCTTTACGCCGCCGCCCGGGCACAGCATGTCGACGAGGTCATTGTCCCGGCCCTGACAGAGGGAAAGATCGTCCTTTGCGACCGCTTCATCGACGCCACCCTCGCCTACCAGGGACACGGCCGCCGGCTCGACACCTCTCTCATCGACCGTCTGAACCAACTGGCCACCGGTGGACTCTACCCGGATCTCACCCTCCTTCTCGACATGCCCGCCGAGAAGGGTCTGCGCCGGGCACGGCAGCGCAACGAAGATCAGAACCTGGGGAACGAAGATCGCTTCGAGCAGGAGTCCCTGGCTTTTCACAGCCGGGTTCGCGAGGGATACCTCCTTCTGGCCGAAGGTCAAAAACGCTTCCGCCTTATCAATGCCGAAGGAACCGCAGAAGAAGTGGCAATGCGAATCGCCGCCGTGGTCGATCCTATTCTGGAGCAGCATTCTTCATCATGACCTTCGCTCAGATTCTCGGTCACCAGAGACAGAAGGACATATTGCGGCGAGCCTTCGCCTCGGGACGCCTGGCCCACGCCTACCTCTTCGAAGGACCCGAGGGGGTCGGCAAGCGGCTCCTGGCCCTGGCGCTCGTCAGGCTCGTCTTCTGTGCGGACGGCTCCGGGTGCGGCACCTGCAGCGCCTGCCGCAGGGTCGACCACAACAACCATCCCGACCTGCACATTCTCGAGCCGGACGGGGCGATGATCAAGATCGAACAGATCCGCCGCATCCAGAAAGAACTTTCCTTCCGCCCGCTGGAGGCCAAAAAAAAGGTCGTCCTCATCGATGGCGCCGAGAAAATGAATGCGGCATCCGGCAACGCCCTCCTCAAAACCCTTGAGGAACCGAACGGCGAGGCCCTGCTCCTTCTGCTGACCCCGCACCCGGAGAAGGTTCTTGGAACGATTCGCTCCCGCTGCCAGCGCCTCCCCTTTTCCCGCCTTCCCCGCCGGGAACTGTTGACGGTTCTGCTGCAGCAGGAGGGGATGAATGAGGTCGAAGGGCACATTCTGACGGCCCTGTCCGAAGGGAGCTTCAAAAAGGCCCTGGGGAGGGACCGGGAACTTTACCTGGAACGACGCAAGACGATCCTTAAATCGCTTACGGCCCTTTCCCCCGGGAGCATCGGCCCCCTCTTCGATCTGGCCCAGGAACTGGCCGAAGACAAGGACCACCTTCCGGAAATTCTCGAGATCATTCAGGTCTTCTACCGGGACCTCCTCCTTCAGGCCCATGGCGCCCCTGAGGAGGAAATGGTCAATCTCGACCTGGCGGAGAAGATACGCCGGGTCGTCTCCCGGGAAACGGTACCGTCCCTGCTGCGCAAGCTCGACGCCATCGCCGCGTCCCAACTCCACCTCGGGCGCAACGTCAACCGACAACTGGCCATCGAGGTCCTGCTGATGCGCCTGGTGGCCTGAGTGCCGCCGGCCCCTGCGGCCTTTCGATGAACCGCTGCCCCATGGCGGACCTACAACAGGAAACAGACAGAGACTTATGATCCGAATTGTGACCATAAAATTCCGGGATGCCGGCAAGCAGTACGACTTCAACGCCCAGAACCTCGAACTCAAGCGGGGGGACCAGGTGGTGATCGAAACGGAACGGGGACGCGCCCTGGGGATCGTTGTCGCCCCGCCGCGCGAGGTTCCCACCTCCCAGGCACCGGCAGACATCAAAATCATCCAACGCCTTGCCACCGACGAGGACCTCTCCCTGGCCAGAGCCAACACCAGCCGGGAGCAGGATTCCTTCCGCTTTTGCCAGCGGCGCATCAAGGAACGGAAGATGGAGATGAAGCTGGTTCGAGCCGAATATCTTTTCGACGGCTCCAAAATCATTTTCTACTTCACCGCCGACGGACGGGTCGATTTCCGCGAACTGGTCAAGGATCTTGCCCACCATTTCCACACCCGCATCGAGATGCGCCAGATCGGCGTTCGCGACGAGGCCAAGCTCACGGGGGGGATCGGAATCTGCGGCCGCGAACTCTGCTGCTGCTCTTTTCTCACCGATTTCGCACCGGTTTCGGTGAAAATGGCCAAGGAGCAGGGGCTGGCCCTGAATCCGAACAAGATTTCCGGACAATGCGGCCGCCTCCTCTGCTGCCTCGGCTACGAATTCGAAACCTACTGCGCCATGCGCAAGATGCTCCCCAAATGCGGCCGCAAGGTGGTGGTCAACGGCAGCGAAGGGGAAGTCGTCGACCAGAATATCCTGGCGTCGAAGGTCACGGTCAGGATGGGAGACGGCAAGCGGATCGAGGTTCCCGTCGACGAGATCGACAAGGGCCCGGTCACGGTCACGCTCCCGGCGTCTCCTCCCCCGGCCCCTGCCGCTCCCCCTCAACCCCGCCGGGAACGACAGGGTCGGGAACGCGCACGCCAGCCGAAGGGAACCCCGCCCAGGGAAAAATCCGGCGAACCCCGTGCCGAGGGAGGGAGACAACCCCAGCCCCCGCGGGAGGAAACGCCGCCGCCGGCGACCGGCGGCGAGGGGACCCCGAAAACCGGCAAGAGAAAAAGCAGAAACCGTCGCCGCCCGCGCCGCAATCCGCCTTCAGGAGATCAGTGATGGCCAAGCACTTCTACCTCACCACACCCATCTATTATGTCAACGACGTGCCCCATATCGGCCACGCCTATACGACACTCGCCTGCGACGTGCTGGCCCGATATAAAAAGGCCCGCGGCTTCGAGGTTTTTTTCCTGACCGGCACCGACGAACACGGCCAGAAGGTGGAAAAAGCCGCCCTGACTCGCGGCGAGACCCCCCTCGAACTGGCCGACCGCGTCATGAAGCGCTTTCAGGCCCTGTGGGAAAAGCTCAATATCAGTAATACCGACTTCATCCGCACCTCCCAGGAGCGCCACAAGATCGGCGTGCAGAGCCTTTTCAAGGCCCTCCAGGCCAAGGGGGATATCTACCTCGGCGAATACGAGGACTGGTACTGCACCCCCTGCGAAACGTTCTGGACGGAAACCCAGCTGATGGACGGCTGCTGCCCCGACTGCGGGCGACCGACGGACAAGCTCAAGGAAGAATCCTATTTTTTCCGGATGAGCCGATATCAGGAAGCCCTCCTGCGCCACATCGAGGAAAATCCCGACTTCATTCAGCCGCGAAGCCGCCGCAACGAGGTCTTGAGCTTTGTTCGCGAGGGACTGCGGGATCTCTCCATCTCCCGCACCTCCTTCTCCTGGGGGATTCCGGTTCCCGGCAACGAACGTCACGTCATCTACGTCTGGTTCGACGCCCTGAGCAACTACATCACCGCTCTCGGCTATCCCGACGACGCCGAGGGGAATTTCGCCGATTTCTGGCCGGCCGACGTCCACGTCATCGGCAAGGACATTCTGCGTTTTCACTCCGTCTACTGGCCGACCTTCCTCCTCGCCGCCGGCATCCCCCTGCCGAAAAAGGTCTTCGCTCACGGCTGGTGGACCGTCGAGGGGCAGAAGATGAGCAAGAGCCTGGCCAACGTCGTCGAGCCCAACATGCTCATCGACAAATACGGGGTCGATGCCATCCGCTACTTCCTCCTGCGCGAGGTTCCCTTCGGCCTCGACGGCGACTTCTCCCATTCGGCCCTGGTCCACCGGATCAATTCGGACCTCGCCAATGACCTGGGGAACCTGGTCAGCCGCTCCACGGCCATGGTCAATAAATATTTCGGCGGGACCCTTCCGAGTGCTGCGGCAACCGACGAGGTCGACAAGGCGTTCATTGCCCGGTTCTCCGCGGCGACGCAAACGGTGGATCAGCAGATGAGCGAACTCGCCTTCAACAAGGCTCTGCAGACCATCTGGGAGCTGGTCAGCGCCGCCAACAAATACATCGATGAGGTGGCTCCCTGGACTCTGGCCAAGGATGAGGCGCTGCGCCCCCGGCTGGGAACGGTCATGTACAACCTGCTCGAAGGGGTGCGCCTGATCGCCCTGCTGGTGGGGCCCTACATGCCCGAAACGGCCGCAAGTATCATGGCCACCCTCGGCAACGACAACCGGGAACTGACCCTGGATGGGCACGACGGCTGGGGGGGGCTCAAACCGGGAACCACGGTCGAGAAGGCCTCTCCCCTCTTCCCCCGCATCGAAACCGAATAGCGTCCGGCAGCGATTCCTTGCAAACGAAAGGGGCGCTGTGGCGCCCCTTTTTATTGGAGAAGGCCATGAGCGTTCAGCTTCCGCCCTTGATCGACACCCACGCCCACCTCGACCACGAGCAGTTTGCCGCCGACCGCGAGGACGTCATCGCCCGTGCCCGGGCGGCGGGGATCAGTTCCATCCTCACTGTCGGCTGCGACCTGGAAAGTTCCAGGCAATCGGTGGCCATCGCCCGAGCCCATCCGGAGATCTATGCGGCGGTCGGCATTCACCCCCACGACGCACCCCAGGCCACCGACGAGGGGATGGCCGAACTGGCGCGGCTCATCAGCGAGGAACCCCGGGTGGTGGCTGTCGGCGAGACCGGCCTCGACTATTACCGCGACCGGGCGCCGCGACAGACGCAGCGCCAGGCCTTCCGTCGCCAGATTCGCCTGGCCAGGAGCGCGGGGCTGCCGATCATCGTCCACGACCGCGACGCCCACGAAGACGTCCTGCAGATCCTGGTCGAAGAGAACGCCCGGGAGGTCGGCGGCGTACTCCACTGTTTCAGCGGCGACATCGCCATGGCGAAGGCCTGTATCGATCTCGGTTTTTTCCTCTCCTTCCCCGGGACCCTCACCTACCCGAAAAACGAGGCCATGCGGGACGTGGTCCGATTCATTCCCACCGAACATCTGCTGATCGAAACGGATTGCCCGTACCTGGCGCCGCAGCCGATGCGCGGCAAACGCAATGAACCGGCCCTGGTGCGCCACACCGCCGAGACGATCGCCGCCATCAAGGGGCTGACGATGGCCGACGTTTCGCGCATTACCGCCCTCAATACCCATGCCCTCTTCGGCATCGGCGAGGTGGACCAGACCAGCAAAATCGCTTACCGGATTCGCAACGCCCTCTATCTCAACGTCACCAACCGCTGCACGAATGCCTGCATTTTCTGTGCAAAGTTCAAGGATTTTCAGGTCAAGGGGCACCATCTGCGCCTGGACCATGAGCCGACGGTCTCCGAGGTGAAAGCCGCCATCGGCGATCCGCAGGAGCACCAGGAAGTGGTTTTCTGCGGCTACGGCGAACCGCTGATCCGCCTCGACCTGGTGAAGGAAATCGCCGCCTGGCTCAAGGAAAAGGGGGTGCGGGTGCGCGTCAACACCGACGGCCAGGCCAACCTGGTCCACGGCCGCAACGTCCTGCCGGAACTTGCCGGGCTCGTCGATGCGGTCTCCGTCTCCCTCAACGCCCCGGATGCCCAGACCTATCAGAGAATCTGCCAATCCCGATTCGACCTGGCCGGCTATGAAGGAGTCAAGGATTTTCTCCGTCAGGCCGTCAAGACGATCCCGACGGTGACGGCGAGCGCGGTCGCCATGCCGGGAATCGACATCGAGGCCTGTCGCCGTGTGGCAACCGAGCTGGGCGTGGAGTTCAGGGAGCGGGAATACAACGAAGTCGGATAAAAAATAACCGGAAATGAAAGGGAATGGAAAATCGATGGATAAATTGAGCGGCAAACAGGCCCGTTACCTGCGCGGACTCGGGCACCACCTGCAACCGATCGTCATGGTCGGACGGGAGGAGATCAGCGACCGTCTTCTCGCTTCGGTCGAGGAGGCCCTCGGCATTCACGAGCTGATCAAGGTCAAGCTTCAGGAAGGTTGCCTGCTGGATCGCCGCGAAGTCGCAAGGATTCTCGCCGAGAAGACCGGCTCCCAGGTGGCGCAGGTTTTGGGCAAGACCATCCTCCTCTACCGTCCCAGCGACCAGGCGAAAATCAACCTCCCCTGATCGCCGTCAAACGCGCTCGTACGGTTCGAAGAGACGCTTGTATTCATCCAGGGCGAAGCGGTCGGTCATGCTGGCGAGATAGTCGCAGATGACCCGCTCCTGTCCGAAGAGATCGAACTTCTTCTGCTGTTCGAAGGGGAGAAGGGTCGGGGTCCGGGTATAGCTCTCGAAAAGGAGACGCAGGAAGCGCTCGGCCTTGGTCCGCATCCGCTCGACCTTGTAGTGACGGTAAAGCTGTTTCCGGAGAAACAGCTTTAACGCTTTGTTCTTGTGCATCATTCCAGGGCTGAAGGCCACCAGGCCACCGGGGTGCTGCCGGACCGATTCGAGCGTGGAGATGCCGTGATCCTTCAGGTTCGCCGAGGTGGTCGTCACCAGGTCATCGATCAACACGCCGATCAGATGGCTGATGGTCTGATAAATGTGGCGGCTGCGATCGATCCCCGGGTACTTGCCGCCGACGAGGGCGAAGGTCTCCTGCCATAACGCAAGGGACGCCAACTCCTCAAGGGTGATGTAACCGGCGGTGAGGCCGTCGTCGATGTCGTGGTTGTTGTAGGCGATCTCGTCGGCAAGGTCGATGATCTGGGCCTCCAGGGTCGGACGCAGCCCCGGCTCGTAGGCCGCGGCAGCCCCCGACCCGGGACGATCATAGTCGGAGGAATGCTTGATGATCCCTTCCCGGGTTTCCCAGCTGAGGTTGAGGCCGTTGAATCCGGGATATCGCTCTTCGAGCTCCTCGACGATGCGCAGCGACTGGCGGTTGTGTTCAAAACCGCCGAACCCGGCCATTAGTCCGTTGAGCACCTCCTCGCCGGTGTGCCCGAAGGGGGTATGCCCCAGGTCGTGGGCCAGGGAGAGAGCCTCCACCAGGTCCTCGTTGAGCCGCAGCCGCCGGGCGATCCCCCGGGCGATCTGGGCCACTTCGAGGGAATGGGTCAGGCGGGTGCGGTAGTAATCCCCTTCATGGTTGACGAAGACCTGGGTCTTGTATTCGAGACGGCGAAAGGCGGCGCAGTGGATGATACGGTCGCGGTCCCGCTCGAAGGCCGGTCGCTGATCCTTGAAAGTTTCCTTATGGGCTCGACCGCGGGATTGGTGACTCCGGGAGGCATAGGGTGCGAGGTCTGAACGTTCCATGAACGGATCTCCGGCAAACGGACAAGAGGAAAAATTGGCCGTGAAATTTACGGTCGACAGGACGGGTTATTAAAGCGTCACGGCAGGACCTTGTCAAGGGAACCCTTGACGCTCCCCCCCTGGTGTGCTAGTTTTTCCGGGCACTTTCGTCCGAACGAGGGGGGATTTCCCCCGTCTGCCAGCAGAGGTCAAATCGCCTTGCGCATCATCAGCGGCATTGCCAAAGGGAAGAGGCTGACCGGGTTTTCCGGCCTCGAGATCAGGCCGACATCCGACCGGGTGCGCGAAGCCCTCTTCAGCATCCTTCTCAGCCGCTACGGCAGCCTGGAAGGAAAGCGGGTTCTCGATCTCTACGCCGGGACGGGGGCCATGGCCATCGAGGCCCTGAGCCGCGGTGCCGCCCTGGCAACCCTGGTCGACCAGGGAGAGCAGTCGGCAAAAATCATTCCGTCCAACCTCAAGACCAGCGGTCTCGCCTCACGGGCGACCCTGATCCGCAGCGGAGTCCTCAAGGCCCTCCCTGCCCTTTCCCCTTGCGATCTGATCTTCCTAGACCCCCCCTACGGCAAAGGGCTTGTGCCGCAGACCATCGAAGCACTCTCGGAGTTCGACCTCCTGGGCGCAGAAGGGATGATCTGCGCCGAGGCGGCTCAAGACGACCCTGTCCCGGAAACCATCGGCCGTTTCCGGCGCATCGAAGAGCGCCGCTACGGATCGACCGTCCTTCACCTGTTCACCCACTGCGAGGCCGTCTGACATGAAGACACATATCGCTGTCTATCCCGGCTCCTTCGACCCGATCACCTACGGCCATCTCGACATCATTCACCGCGGCCTCGAAGTCTTCGACGAACTGATCGTCGCCGTCGCCAGCAACTCGGAAAAAAAGGGGCTGTTTACCGTCGCGGAGCGCCTCGACATGATCCGCCAGACCGTCGGCGACAATCCCCGCCTCCGGGTCGACACCTTTGAAGGCCTGCTGGTCGACTATGTGGTCGCCATGGGCTCCCGGGTCATCCTCCGCGGCCTGCGGGCCGTCTCCGACTTCGAATACGAGTTCCAGATCGCCCAGATGAACCACACCGTCCAGGAGCAGGTCGAAACCCTCTTCATGATGACCTCGGTCCCCTTTGGCTATCTGAGTTCCTCCATCGTCAAGGAAGTCGCCTCCCTGAAGGGGCCGATCGACTCCTTCGTGCCGGCTCCGGTCAAGGCAGCCTTGGAAAGAAAATTCAACAAGGGCTGATACGCCCCCTCCCCTGCTTCTATTCGACCCACCCCTCCAAATGTTCGACCAGCCGCTCCAGGGCATCGACAACCAGCTCCTCGATCCGTCGCCCCTTGTCCGCCGTCGCCAGCGTCGGATCCCCCCAGACCCCCCCCGGCCAGAATTTGCGCTTGTTGCGCACAAGAATTCCCACAGGAAAACTGGGGAATTCCCGCTCGGCACTCCCCCTGACCAGATGCGGATGGGAATGGAGGATCCTCGAGGTCTCGATCTCTCCGGCATGGGAGTCGCCGGCGGTTTCGATGATCGCCTTCCCTTCCCTGGCCGCCAGCATATACTCGGTGAGCACGGCGATTTTGACGTCGGCAAAGCGCACGAGCAACTCTTCTCCGGCATCGATGAGGGTCGAGGTATGGGTGCCGCCGGCATGGCCGGTCAGGAGGATGAAGTTGCGCAGGCCCTGGGCATGGAGGGACGAGACGATGTCGAGGGCCAAAAGCCGCAGAGTCGCCGTGGAAATGGAGATTGTCCCCGGATGCCCGGAGGTTGAACGACAGACCCCGTAGGGAACGGGAGGGGCGATGAAAATAGCCCGCCTTTCCGCCAGGCGGCGTCCGACTTCGGTGGCGTGCAGGGTGTCGGTGGCCAGGGGGAGATGCGGCCCATGCTCTTCCGTCGCCCCGAAGGGGATGAGGACCGTTTTGGTCCTGACAAGCCCGGCTTCGAACTCGGGCATGGTCATTTCTTCGATGATCATGGTTTCACCTCCTCGGCACTGGCCGTCACCGGCTATACGTTCACGAAAACACAAAGGACCTGCAACCGGCGCGGGTCCTATATTTAATTAGTGGCCCCGCCGCGATGCGCACGCATGTCCTACCGCTTTGAGAGCACCTTTTTCGATGTCGGCACCATTGAAGGTGAATTCTGACTTCACCCAACGGGCATTGCGCCCCCCACCATCAGATAAGCTATGTGTTCAGCGTTTGACCTTGAACGTCGGGTTTTCCCCGGTGAAAGTCACTTGGGGCTCGAACTCCTGAACTTCACAAGGAATGGCGGCTTGTGCTGCAAACAATCGCCTGATTTCGACCAGGGAATTTCTTTCCGCCAGCAACGCGACCAGGTATTGATTCAGGCTGACGCAGTCCTGCTCGGCTCCATCGGCCAGTTTCCGATGCAGCGACTTGGGAAGACGGAGTGCAAATTTGCCGCTGTAACGTTCGGTTTGCATCGATTCGGGAAGCGGGATTTCGATGCCGTCTTCAACGGCGGCGGTCAGCCAGGCGAGCTTGGCGTCCTCGATCATCGCCAGGGCCTCGGCCATGGTGTCGCCGACCGTCATGCAGCCTTCCAACTCCTTGATTTTTGCAAAATAGCTGCCGTCGTCGGGAGTGATCTCGACGGTGTAAGGGAGTTTCATCAATTCTTCAACGGATTTGTTCTTCATGCCATTCCTCCAGGACAACAGTTTGATGACCTGTTTCACGTAGGTCTTGTCGACCAGTTTGACAAGGCGCTTATCAGCCATGGAGGGTTCCCTTGCGGTCATGGATGATATCACATACGATATCACACTCAAGAACTTTTTTCAGGTCCTTCTCCAGAAAACGCATCATTCATCCCCTGTTTGCGGCGCGATTATTCCGCGGCCCACGCTTTTCCTGATCGATCAAGCCCTGCGCGGCAGCTGCGATCTGACCTTCCCGCAGAAGCGCTGCAGATCGATACCCGTCATCGATTCCTGCGCCGTGAAGCTTTGGCTATTTTCTTCTTTTTCTTGTTGTGCGTTTTTTTCTTCCGCGGATTCGGGAGGCGCGCGCCGGGGTTAGGCGCCGGCAGGCCGTCGAAATCTTCACACAGGGCGAGGAGTCTTTCGACTTCATCAGGAATCCGCCATTCCCGTTCCCGCTTCAGGCCGTTCAGGGTTTCTTCCAGCCCGTCTGCAAGGGTCTTTTCGAAATCCTCAAGGCGGATAACGCCGGGAAGGATAAGTCCGTCGACATATCCTTTCCGGACGACCTCCATGACGTCGGCGGGATAGAGGTCGCAGAGCGAGTAGACGACACCGCTCCAGAAGTGGGAACCGCGCTCGGCCTCGTCGCCGGTCATGAGGCCGGAGAGAAAAAGGATGATCTCTTCGCGGTCAGCCAGACCGGAGATGACCGCCAGGCACAGGGTCTCCATTGCCGCCCAGCGGACATAGTCGTTGGCTGCGCGATTGCGCACCAGCGTTTTGATCCCGAAGAGAGAACCGCCGCAGGTGCGAAGGAGCAAAGCCGGCAGGGCGGTGGTCCGCATGTCGCCGATCAGGTCAAAGGTCAGTTCGTCCGCAAGGCTGAAGAACGACAGCATCAGGGGGTGGGCGCGCTCTTCGCGAAAATAGGCCAGGAGCACCAGCGCATAGGGGAGGAGGTCGTGATCCTCATTCAGGTAGCCCTCGGGATCGGCAAGGACCTCTTCAAGGTGAGCCAGCAGGTGCAGGGAGATGGCCTCCCGGCTCTCGCCGGCCTCCTGGACCAGATGGATTTTGCTCCGGCCTGTCCAGAGATCGAGACCGGCAAGGATTTCTTCAACGGAACGGGTCTCCGGAAATTCTGTCTGGTTAGTTGTCGTCATCTCTTTTCTCCGTGTCTGTCGATTAGCCGATACCGTGCCCCGCGTTTCTCACCCCTCTGCAACACTTTCCTCTCTTCCTTCAACTGACGGATGGCCCAGGTCCGGTCGGCTGCGTTGATGCCGGTGGCGGCGAGAATCCCGGCGCGGGAGTAGTCGCGGCCGGGGTGCATGGCGGCAAGGATGCCTGCGGGGACTGGCTGGTTTGCCGCAGGCAAAAAGGAACGGGGTCTACCATCGGATTTAGCAGATCGCGGACGCCCCCTGATCTGGTAATCCATTGGTGGCCCCGACGCGATGCGAACGCATGACCTACCGCTTCGAGAGCACCTTTTTCGATGTGGGAACCATTGTTCATTGAGGCGCAAACCTGGTGATATTACCTTGACCTGCATGGGATCGCTGGTTTATGGTTTGCGCATAAATGATGATTAATGTACACCGAAGCACCATGAAATTCACTGACCGCTTCATTGAAAGCTGCAGCCCAAGGAGAACCGTTTCGAGATCCTCGCGGGCGACGGCTTCACTCTAGGGGTCACGCCCACCGGCGTCAAGAGTTTCTACTATATATTCAAAACCGGTGGGAAAAACCACCGCCTGCACCTGGGGACCTTGACATCTTTGAAGCCCCATTTTCTGTTAAGAAGTGTAACCTTCCGTTTTCCTACCTAAACCAGCAGTTCATTCAGCGAATTAGTGACTTTTGCGCCTCTAATTTTGACGAGCTTTCGGAGGTACAAAAGGAAATTCAAGACGTTACTGGCTTCCGCTACCTAATGATGAAGCTAGTAGATATGTATTTTTGGCAAATCGGTTACGAACTGGATGTGCAGAAGGCCGAACAACGGGGTGCTGCTGTCAAGCAGCAGCCCCCTGAACCGTTGGCAATCTGAAAAGGGAATGATGCTTAAGTTAAACCAGAAAATTCAGTCATCGATTTCAGACCATCTTTCAGCGATCACTGATGGCTCCTTTGATGAAAATACGGTGAAGCTCCTTTTGGTGGACTTGAGAGAAGTGGTGGCCCATACTTCTTATCTCAAAGAGATTTGTCATTTTATAGCGCATCCGGAAAGGGATAAGGGGTTATTCCACAACAAGATCCTAAGCCGCTATGAACGAATCAAGTACATTCAAGAAATTTTCGAAAAACTTGATTTTAAGGCAGCAAAACCAGGCATGCAATTCGAAGATTTGTTCTTTCAACAAGCTGGCTATGAATTTTATGAAAGAATTGGGAAGCGCTATTTCGAAATTGTATTTATTGATGGCCTGGACGACTTTGAAGATAGCTTTTACAACCAGTTGTTCAAATGCAGCAAAGATGTAATAGCTAAAATTATTAGTCAAAGCTACAAGAAAAAAGATGGCCATTACCTCCTACGCTCGAAAGACCTGCCCAAGATCAAGAAGATCATGTCTATCTTACATACGTCCATCCAATTTCGCCCGATTCTAACAGAGAAAGAATTCATAGGTGAGCTGGTCCAGGCGATCTTAAGGGTCTTGCCGCAGCTTGACCTAGAAATAAAATGTTTAGATAAGCTATCATTACATGCAGAGGATATATTTGCATGTGTTTTGTGTTTGCTTCATGATGTCAACTTTGTAAACAATGCTGATATTATTGGTAGTTCTTTTCTTTCAGTCTCTAAAGACAAGTTAGCACTATGTTGTAACTTTGCTTTAAAGGGTAAGCTACATACTTTTATTCTGCTATCTTCAGATGTGCCTGTCTCTAGGTACATGGTTGATCCTCAGGTGAAGCTAAAGGATTATGAGCCGCTTCCATTCTTTACTATGAGACGAAGCTCCCATGGTGAACTCTTTCTGAAGTGAGTGAGCCGCTAGGCAAATTGTAGAATAGCAGCTAAAACTGTTGCCAACCTGGGCCAAGACCGGCCCGACAAACAGCCGGCCAGGCTTTGGGCGTTAACTATGAAGAGGATGTGCAATTGAACGATTCCACCGAGGACGATCAGCGTGCGCGCTCCAACTTTGTCCGGGGATGTGTGCAGCATTCACCTGATTCCGATGTTGCGTCATCTGTATTTTCCAGAAAGCCGCCCAAGAGAATCGTACAGTTTTGGAACGACCTGGACCGTTTGCCTGGAGACGTTAAAGATTGTCTCGAATCATGGAGAAGGGTTGAGGAGCAGGGCTTTGAATTAGTTCTATTCGACGAGTGCAAAGCAGGAGAATTTATTCACCGAAAACTGGGACCACGTTACAAGAACGCGTACAACAAATGCTATCATCCTGCAATGCAGTCTGACTTCTTTCGGCTCTGCTATATCCTCGTGGAGGGTGGTTGCTATGTTGATGCGGACGATGTTTATAACGGCCATGATATCCAACATCTCTTCATCGACGGGCGACTAAAAATTCAGCCTCTATGCTACGACATGTCAAAGAATGAAATGGTGACACCATCAACATTCACTAAACCGGGGGCAAACGACTCGAACTGGATATTTTACTTTAATAACAACCCTCTTATTGCAGGTTGCGCACACCCCATCATTGAACGGGCTCTTGCAAGGGCCACCTTAGCTCTTGAGCGTGATATTACGGACGAGTTGCCAGACATCCAGTCGACAACCGGCCCCGGGAACCTGACGAAAACAATTTTTGATACTGCAACAAAGAACGGCGAGACAAGGAAAACCTTGGTTGTCCTCTGCGATTGGGAAAACATTGCCACCAGCAGATGGCCTCTCAGCTATAGGAACGACGAAAGGAACTGGAGACTCTCGGACCGAAGGGAATATAGACGATCTCGCCTACAAAACGACAAGGGAAATGCATGAACCTCAGCAAACCCTTACTAGCACCTTCGAAGCTTCTGTATGGAATCGCGATGAGATGTCGAAGGTTACTGCCAAGGCAAATCTCCCGGGCATTCGGCTTCCCCCGTCCGTGTGAAGGGCCTAAGATAGAGCGAATCTATGTTATCAATCTCGATCGTCAACCAGCTCGTTGGGCCAAGATGGAACAGGAGCTAAGACACGTGCTGGATTGGTCTGGAGATGAGCTTTGGGATCTAACGGAGCGGTATGCCGCCGTCGATGCCAATCACTTCATTCAGGAACCGCTAAAGGATGCCGACATTGATCCAATTTATACACTCGGAGATCAGCTCTTCGTAGAGCCCCAACCGCTAGCTCTACCCACCAGGCTAGAACTCAATTCTCCGATCCAAATGAGTCGACCAGAGATTGCAGTTGCCCGCTCGCACATCGACGTCTGGCGACAGGTCGCGGCGAGTAATCATGAGTACGTACTCGTCCTTGAGGACGATGTGTGGTTTCGATCTGAGTTTGCCTCACATCTGGAACAGGCGTGGGGCGAAATCAAAGCCGAAGACGACAGGAAAAGCAATTTCGACATTCTCTATTTGTCCTACGAGGAGGTGAAGCACGGCGCCCCGAAGACCTTTCTTTCAAGTAATGTGTTCCGTCCAGTACGCGGGCTCTGGCATCTGTCAGGATACGTTGTTTCGCGTGAAGGCGCTCAGAAGCTTCTGCGACTCCTTCCTTGTCGAGGCCCCGTAGATCTATGGATAAATCAGCAGTTCGGAGTTCTGGATGTACGCGCGACAAGACAGTCTATCATCAGCCAGCGCCGGGATTTAAGTTCCACTAATTCATATTCAATACTTCCCGCGCTCACGAGAATTGGAGCTATCAACAGTGAGGGTGCATCCTTGTTTCACGTTCGCCCAAGTGAGCGACCTGTGTTTGCATTTGGGCCAGGAAATTCTGGCCTTTCATCACTTGCAATGGCGCTGTCAATGCTCGGATACAGATGTTGCAGTGATCTCCAAACGATCCCAAGCCCTGAACTTGAAATGCTCCTTGCAGGAAGAGGTGATCGAGTATTTGATGCATATGTGAACATCGGGTCTTTGGCTTGCGAAGTCCGGGCTCTCAGAGTGCGTTACCCTCTGGCTAAATTCATTGTCACCACTAGCCAGGCTGAAATTGCCGATGACGATTTACATATTCTAGATGAATTCAAAGGAGCTGACGTCGCCGTTCTTGATTTAGGTTCATCCAATAAATGGCAGGTCGTTTGTGAGCACCTCAGAAGCGCACCGCCCGCTTGTGCCTTCCCTGAGTTTGCTGACCTTGGACAAAGACAACTCATCTGCGGAACCATTGAATCAGACGCAGTTCTGAGCGGCGAGACGCCTAAACGTGATAAGTCACCATGGGTTGTTGAGCCACGTCAGTCGTGGCAAGGCATTCAGTCTTTCCCAATAGAAGGGAGATCATCGATCACGACCACTCCCGTTAGAGTCAGCGACAGCTTAAAATTTCTCGACACAGAACTTTGGCTTCCGCGAGATGATACTTTCACGGGTAACCTGGCGTTGTTTCGTCCCTCAAACATCGAGTTCCGTTCTGGGCTCGGGGCTGCGCTCAATATCAAAAGGGAATCCTTAGGGGTTAGAGAATATAGCGCTGCATCATTAACCAGTTGCGACCGATACCTATTCGGAAGATTTGAGGCAACCATTAAGGCGTCGAACGCTCCTGGTGTGGTTACCGGTTTTTTTCTTCATCGCAATTCACCGAGGCAGGAAATTGATATCGAAATTGCGGGAAATCGAACAGATCGTCTCTTGATCAATGTCTTTTACAATCCTGGTGACGAGGGCGCGAAGTTTGACTATGGATATAGAGGTGCACCTAGCTATATCGACCTTGGCTTTGACGCATCAGAATCTTACCATCTGTTCGCTATAGAATGGGGGCCTTGCGAGATTCGCTGGTATGTTGACAATCGTCTAGTTTATAAGCGCGCTGACTGGGAACCCACGCCGATTCCCCACCTCCCAATGGCCCTCCATGTAAACGCTTGGCCATCTCGTTCCAAAGAACTTGCTGGCAGGCTGACTAGCCGCAGTCTCCCATCAACCACTTTTGTAAGATCGATCGAGCTGGAAGCGAATCGACACCGGAGGTCTCTATCATTATGAATATTCTCTCCTACAACCCAGACCATGACGGTGCGATCGCCTACCTGAAGGATGCTCATTTGCAGTTTTCTATTGAGGCAGAGAAGAACTCGAACTACCGATACTCACCTATATCCAGTCATGATGTGTTTAACGTTCTTGGTGAACTTGACGAAGTGCCCGACGTTATTTGTACCGGCGGTTGGTGGCCACGCGAAGAGCACTTACTTGGGTCACATGCTCATGTCGGGTACCGTGGCGTAATGAAGAGCGACGTCATCGTAGACAAACGGCGCCTATTAGGAAGGCCAGTCCACTATTTCTCGTCTTCTCACGAGCGCTCGCACATACTTTGCGCTTTCGGCATGTCAAGTCTACCAAAAGGGACTCCATGCTATGCGTTGATTTGGGAAGGCGCGATCGGTGCTTTCTACGAGATTGATTCTGAGCTGAACATAGTGCTGCTTGCTGATGTCCTGAATGAGCCGGGGAATCGCTATACCTCGATCTACGGCTTGGCCGACCCAACCTTTCCGAAGAATGCGCCATTTTCTCGCTTCTCAGACGCAGGGAAACTCATGGCCTTGGCTTCATTTTCAAATCGCAGCAGGCCTTCAGCAGAAGAGAAAAAGCTGATCGACTTTCTATTGAGCACTCCACATGTCCAACTGAGTTTGTACCAAGATCTTGAGCATTCGCGATACTACAACGTGGGGGTGGATGATCCAGAATTTCGCAACTTCGCAGGTATTTTTAGCGACAAGATCTTTGATATATTTTATCAATTCGCGAAAACGAATATGAAAAAAAGAATGCCGCTAATCATCACAGGTGGATGTGGCCTAAATTGTGACTGGAATACTAAGTGGAAGGAATCATGCCTTTTTCCCGAGGTCTTCGTGCCGCCTGTTGCTAATGATTCAGGTTCTGCGATCGGGACGGCGATCGACGCCCAGTTTCACTTTACTGGGAACCCAAAAATCGATTGGAACGCCTATTCAGGCCTTAGCTTCGACATGACCGGGTCTTTCGATATGGCTCAGTATGATCTCTACGAGGCTGATGATGAAATGATCGCCGACATGTTGGCCAATGACCTCATTCTGGGATGGGTGAACGGCAAATATGAAATCGGTCCGCGTGCCTTGGGCAACCGTTCAATTCTTGCCGCACCATTCCGAGAAAGTACCAGAACACGGTTGAATGAGATCAAGCAGCGAGAGCAATTCCGTCCGATTGCCCCTGTTTGCTTGGAAGAAGATGCTGCGCGGTGGTTTGGTTGCGACCAGCCGAGTCCGCATATGCTTTACACATATAGTGCAAGAACCGATGCTCTGGCGGCTGTTACTCACGTGAATAAGACAGCCCGCATTCAGACGGTGTCATCTGCGACTAACCTAAGCTTGTACAACTTGCTCATCGCATTCAAGGCGCGTACTGGTTACGGTGTCTTGTGCAACACCTCACTGAACTTCAATGGCAGAGGATTTATAAACAAAATAGATGATCTTTCTTCATATATCTTAAAGCATAATTTGGATGGCTTTGTGGTTGAAGGGCGAAGCTATATTTTAAAGTCGTCGAGGCGTTATCAGGCATACTTATGTATGAGCTAATTTCAGGGTCACGGTAGGAATACTAGTCACCCGGCATCTCCCACACAGATTCGGGCCTTGAAATGGAAAAATAAATGGAATTTCTTATTACTGCATTAATAGGTTTAATAACTGGAGCTATTGGTCCTTTGGTTGCGCCATGGGTTCATTGGGGAGTTGAAAATAGAAGAGACTTACGTAAAAATCGAAATTAAAAGGAATGTTAAATGAGGTTAAAGTATTTTGCCTTTCAAAAGAACAAAGAAACGACACTCTGATGTTTGCTCATTATGGCGATAGTCATCGGGGGTTTCGACTTTCTTTCAAAGTCAATATAGATCAAACAATAGACGAATTGGACCCTCTGGCTCTTGGTAGAGAAGTGGAATATTTGGAAAGCTTGCCAGCTTTTGAAAAAACCAATATTCAAAAACATCTGTTTACGAAATCTACAGCATGGGAATATGAAGATGAATATAGGGTATTAACACAAGCGAAAAACTTAAAATACGGTAAAAATATTTTATTTGAGGTCGCCTTTGGGTACCGAATGAACTCAGACTTTGAACCAGTTATAAGAAAATGGGTAAAAGACGGCGAGCACGAAAATGTTACCTTTTTAAAAGCAACACCTTCGACTACAAATATTGGTTTTAACTACAAAATACTAAAGGCTTGCTAACCATACAAGAAAGTGTGCCCTGGGGCAGCAGGGTCAAGTCTTCTTGCGCTGACACATTTGCTTCATTGCAAGACCGAATCCCGGCACCCTCAATTTCGAATCTGTACATATCGTCGACTTCGATCTCGCCATAGCATCACCTCATTGTCATGAATAACCGTACCTGAAGAACAACCCAAGGATGCCCCCAGAGCCTCCTCAACGAAAAACCCCACCCTCCCCTTCCCCTGCCCCCTCTGCATCCACAGCAGCCATCTCCCAGCGTCCATAAC
>Ga0209231_1000164_pt1 | contig 47477 bp, 39 predicted proteins | sample Deesub45470m_DNA_FD_188086 | JGI IMG/M metagenome (GOLD analysis project Ga0209231, IMG submission 188086) | Deep subsurface microbial communities from North Pacific Ocean - 450_OLKR46/470m Metagenome (SPAdes) (version 2) | ecosystem: Environmental > Terrestrial > Deep subsurface > Unclassified ... | reverse complement strand
CCAAGTGGTACTCAAGGCCGACTTCTTTGGCGGCTTCGGTCACCCGCGCGTTCATGGCTTCTGCTTCCTGCAGGGTGACGCTGTACTTTGCTGCCAGCATCTCGTTCAGCGTGCCGCTCGGGTTGCGCGGTGCAGTGGGATCCAGTTCGAAACTGCGCCAGACCACCTGCACGCTCTCCCAGTGTGGGAATTGCGAGAGGGCGATCTCCAGCTTGCGTTTTCCGACGTAGCACCAGGGACAGATCACATCCGACCAGACTTCGATTTGCATGACCTTCTCCTGAATGATGTGTTGGGTTGGGTTGGCTTCATTTTCTGCCCACTCCGCTGGTTTGGCAATCGGCTGTTCCCGTACAATAGCGGCCACTCATGATCGCTTACCTCATCCGCCGCATCCTCTACGCCATTCCCATCCTGATCGGGGTGAACCTGCTCACCTTCGCGCTGTTCTTCGTGGTCAACACGCCGGACGATATGGCGCGCATGCAGCTCGGCATCAAACGTGTGACGCCGGAAGCCATCGACAGATGGAAACAGCAGCGCGGCTACGACAAACCGCTGTTCGTCAATACTGCCGCAGACAGCGCGGGCACTTTCACCGACACCATCTTCTGGCAGAAATCGGCCAGCATGTTCGTGTTCGACTTCGGTTACTCCGACGACGGGCGCAGCATCAGTCGCGAGATCGCCACGCGCATGGGGCCCAGTCTGGCCATCGCGCTGCCGACCTTTCTTATCGGGCTGGTGGTGTATGTCAGCTTCGCGCTGCTGATGACGCTTTTCCGCGCCACCGCGCTGGATATGGCGGGTGTGGCACTGTGTGTATTGCTGATGTCCATCTCCGGCCTGTTCTACATCATCGGCGGACAGTTCCTGGTGAGCAAGCTATGGCATCTGGTGCCGATCTCCGGCTATGCGGGCGGGGCGGACAGTTTCAAGTTCGTGGTGTTACCCATCCTCATCGGCGTGGTCGGCGGCGTCGGTTCGAGCAGTCGCTGGTATCGCACCATCTTCCTCGAAGAGATCGGCAAGGACTACGTGCGTACCGCGCGCGCCAAAGGCTTGTCCGAGTTGCGTGTGCTGTTCACCCATGTGCTGAAGAACGCGATGATCCCGATATTGACCGGTGTGGTGGTGGTGATTCCGCTGCTGTTCATGGGCAGTCTGCTCACCGAATCGTTCTTCGGCATCCCCGGCTTGGGCAGTTACACCATAGACGCCATCAACGCGCAGGACTTCAGTGTGGTGCGCGCAATGGTGTTCCTCGGCTCGGTGCTGTACATCGCGGGGCTGATATTGACCGACATCTCCTATACGGTGGTCGATCCGAGGGTGCGCTTGCAATGACATTCATCCCCGTCATCCTGTGGAGCGATGCGCTGGTGTTCCTGCTGATAAGCGCGATCATCGCGGCGACCGTCTATGTGCGCAAACGTCCGCATCTGCGCTTGCCGTGGCAACGGGTGGCGCGCAGCAGTGTGGCGATGGTGTCGATGCTGGTGCTGTCGTGTTTCCTTATCATCGGTCTGCTGGATACCTTGCACTACCGCGTTGCCTTGCCGCAGGCCGGCAGCGGCGAGAAGGTGTACTCGCCCGAGGTGCTGAGCGTGTTCGATCATCTGGTCGGCCCGTTGCGTACGCATACTGAAAAGACCTATTCCGCGCCATTCGCCCTGCATCTGTATGCCAAGGAAAGCATGACCGATGCACAGGGCAATGTGGTGCGCGACTACCCAAGGCTGCAATACGGCGGCGCGCATCTGGCTGATGTCTCGCAGCGTGCGGCGGATGTGGTGCAGCGGGCGGTCGCGGGGCTGCTGGCCGGAGCGCTGGTCGGGCTGTTGTTGGCCTGGTCGTTGCGGCACCATCTGAAACAACGTGCGGTGCAGGTGACGATGGTCGCGCTGGCCGCGTTCATCGGTGCACTGGCGAGCCTTGCCGTTGTCTACCACGTGCTCGGCACCGACAAGGTGGGGCAGGATGTGCTTTATCTGTCGCTGAAGAGCATACGCACCGGCCTCATCATCGGCACGCTGACTACGCTGGTGACGCTGCCGCTGGCCTTGTTCCTCGGCGTGGCGGCGGGCTATTTCAGGGGCTGGGTGGATGATGTCATCCAGTACGTCTACACCGTGCTCAGTTCCATCCCCAGCGTGCTGCTGATCGCGGCGGCGGTTCTGATCATGCAAGTGACCATCGACACGCATCCCGAATGGTTCGAGACATCGGCCGCGCGTGCCGACCTGAGGCTGGTCGCGCTGTGCCTGATCCTCGGCCTGACCAGCTGGACCGGTCTGTGTCGTCTGCTGCGCGGCGAGACGCTGAAACTGCGCGAGATGGAATACATCCAGGCGGCACAGGCGTTCGGCGTGTCCTCCATGCGTATCCTCTCTCGCCACATCATGCCCAACGTGATGCACATCATCCTCATCGCGCTGGTGATGGATTTCTCCGCACTGGTGCTGGCCGAAGCGGTGCTGTCCTATGTTGGCGTTGGTGTCGATCCCTCCATGATCTCGTTCGGCACTATGATCAATGGCGCACGACTGGAGATGGGGCGCGAACCCGTGGTGTGGTGGGCGCTGGCGTCCGCCTTCGTGTTCATGCTGGTGCTGGTGTTGGCGGCCAATCTGCTCGCCGATGCGGTGCGCGATGCTTTCGATCCGCGCCTGAATCGGACGGAGGGCGGAGCATGACCCGGCTGCTCACAGTCGATGGATTGCTAACGAGGCTGCCTGATGGCACAGCCATCGTGGATGGTGTCTCGTTCGATATCGCGGCGGGCGAGACTTTCGCGCTGCTGGGAGAGTCGGGTTGCGGCAAGTCCATGACGGCGCTGTCGCTGCTGCGCTTGTTGCCGGATGGCGTGGAGAACAGCAGCGGCACGATGGTGCTGGGTGATACGGCACTGCATGCGTTGGCGGAGCGCGAAATGCGCGATGTGCGCGGCGGTCGCATGGCGATGATCTTCCAGGAGCCTGGCTTGAGTCTGAACCCGGTGATGACGGTGGGGGAGCAGATCGCAGAGGTATTGGCGCTGCACAAGGATATGCCGGGCGAGTCAGCCAACGTTCGCAGTATCGAATTGCTGACGCAGGTCGGCATCCCCGATGCCGCCCGCCGCGTGCATGAATATCCGTTCCAGATGTCGGGTGGCATGAAGCAGCGTGTGATGATCGCGATGGCGCTGGCCGGCGCGCCCGAGTTGCTGGTCGCCGATGAGCCGACCACCGCGCTGGATGTGACGATACAGGCGCAGGTGCTGCAGTTGCTGCGCGAGACGCAGCAGCAGAGCGGCATGGCGATGCTGCTTATCACCCATGACTTGGGCGTGGTGGCGGAGAACGCGCATCGCGTCGGCGTGATGTATGCGGGACAGATCGTGGAGCAGGCTACGCGCGAGAAACTGTTTGCCGAACCCTTGCATCCTTACACGAAAAGATTGTTTGCCGCGCTGCCGGATGCTCGGCGTAGTGGCCAGCCATTAAGTGCCATCCCCGGCAATGTACCGCCACTGGGCAGCATCGCGCAGGGGTGCCGTTTCGCGCCGCGCTGTGACCGGGCGTGGGAAATGTGCCGTGAACAGACGCCGGAACTGCTTGCGGTTGAAGACGGACGCGAGGTGAGGTGTCATCTATATAGTGAGGTGGGATTGGCGAGAAGGGAGAAGGGGGAAGGGGGAAGGGTAGAAGCGGTGCAGAGGGTTACCCCTTCTTCCTTCCCCCTTCTCCCTTCCCTGCTTGAGGTCGAAGACCTGAAAGTCCATTTCCCCATACGCAAAGGTATCCTGCAACGCACGGTGGGGCAGGTGAAGGCGGTGGATGGTGTGTCGCTTGCCATTCCGCAGGGACGCACGCTGGCGCTGGTGGGTGAATCCGGCTGCGGCAAGACCACATTGGGCAAGGCCTTGTTGAGATTGAATCAGCCTACGGCAGGAAGCGTGCGTTTCGAAGGTGAGTTGCTCGAAGGCGAGGCACACCGCAACAGGATGCAGATGGTGTTTCAGGATCCTTATGCATCGCTTAATCCGAAGATGCGCGTGGCGGAGATACTGGAAGAGGGTATGGCGGCGCTACATATCGGCAACGACGGTGACGCGCGACAGGCGCATATCGATGTGCTGCTGGACAAGGTCGGGCTGGCGCGCGACAGCAAATGGCGTTATCCGCACGAGTTCTCCGGCGGACAGCGTCAGCGCATCGCAATCGCACGCGCGCTGGCGGTGTCGCCCAAGCTGCTGATCTGTGACGAACCGACCTCCGCGCTGGATGTGTCGGTGCAGGCGCAGATATTGAATCTGCTGAAGTCTTTGCAGGATGAGATGGGATTGAGCTATCTGTTCATCACGCACAATCTGGCGGTGGTGGAATATCTCGCACACGAGGTTTGTGTGATGTATCTGGGACGCATCGTCGAGCGCGGCACGACGGCAGAGGTGATGCGTGTGCCCAAGCATCCTTACACGCAGGCCTTGCTCTCCGCAGTGCCGCGCATCGACGGGGCGGGGAAAGAATATGTAAGGCTGGAAGGCGAATTGCCATCCCCAGCCAATCCTCCCGTGGGATGCCATTTCGCACCGCGCTGCCCGCAGGCCATGCCTGTGTGCGCGAGAACGTTTCCGGATATGACGCATGCAGGGGCGTCTAACCACGGTGTGTGCTGCCATCTGTATCCTCAGGCGCCGATTTGAATTGACAATCGTGTCTTGCAGGCATAAAAAGAAACTGTGATGTCAGTGTGATCAAGGGGCTATCTGGCATGAAGCACTTTTCCCTTTCAATCAACCATGAGGAGCGAATCATGAGCACGAAAGCGGTGAATTCAGCCTACGACGTCAGCAAGGAAAAACTGGCTAATGACATGCGGGCCGTGGTGGCCGATGCCGAGGAATTGCTGAGAGCAACAGCCGATCAGGCCGGTGAAAAAGCAGCGTCTTTGCGCGAAAGAGCGAAAGCGAACTTGGCCGTGGCCAAGGCCCGACTGGAAGAAGCCGAGCATGCGGTGGTGGAGCGCACCAAAGCCGCAGCAAAAGCGACAGATGAATACGTGCACCACAATCCATGGCAGGCTGTCGGTGTGGCTGCAGGTGTCGGTTTGCTGCTTGGCATGCTGATCGGTCGTAGCCGCTGATCCATGTCGGAAACGGGCGGATTGTATGCCTCGTTGAAACGCCTGCTGAGCACGTCGCTCGCAATCGTTTCAACCCGGCTGGAGTTGCTGGCGAACGAATGGGAAGAGGAACGCATGCGCTTGGTGCGCATGCTGATGTTGGCATTGTTGGCTGTCTTCTTCGTTTGCATGGCGGTGGTGTTGTTCGCCATCTTCATCGTTGCCGCGTTCTGGCACGACCATCCCTTGCTGGCGATCTCCATACTTTCGCTATCGTTCTTTGTGATGTCGGGTTTTTGTGCATACGCGCTGCGACGTCTGTTGCGTCAGCCCCCGGTGTTGTTTTCGGCCAGCCTGGCAGAAATTCGCAGAGATCGGCTTGAACTGGAGCCGCATGATGAATAAGCGTCTGCTGGAGATACGTCTGCGTCGCGCTGAATTGCGGAGTCTGATCGCCGATCAGCGTGGTCAGCTCGCGTCGTTCGGCGAGCGCTGGCAGGGCGTTTTCCATCTGGCGGACATGGGTATCTCGGTGTTCCGATTCTTTCGTCACCAAACATTGATATCCGGTGTATTGACCGCAGCGCTCGTCAGACGTCGCCGCGAGTTATGGCGTATGGCGCGTACTTCCTTCGGACTATGGAAGGGACTTGGTGTGTTCCGTAGTTTAGCAAACAGATGGTTGCCGGCAAGTGAGGCGAATCAGCGCCGATAGCTGATTACTTTTTGTTTTGAATTTCCGAGTTTATCCGCTTTTCTCGCCTTGCCGGACTTGCGCGCCGAGGCGCTGCGGATACTGCTTGGCAGAATGGTGAATTTTTGACCGATGCGCAGGAAGCTGCGACCGTTGTTCATGGCGATCAGGCTGCGCTGGCTGATACCGAACTTGCGCGCGATGCCCGAGATGGTATCGCCTTTGCGCACCACATACCTGAACCCGGACATCTCCTGCACGGCAGTGGCGTGCATGTTGAACGGGGTGAACTCACTCTCGTTTACTTCCTCTTTGGCCGGGACCAGCAGGGTCTGGCCGTTGCTCAGCGTGGCATATCTGGACAGTCCGTTCGCCTTGCGCAATTGATCGAGTGTCATGTCGAAATTGTCGGCAATGTCGGCGAACGCTTCGCCTTTTTCCGATTCATAGGCGCGCCACGAGACCAGGCGCTGGTCGTTGTTTTCCAGATTCGTGCGAAACACCGTGACCTTATCAACAGGCAGCAGCAAAACCTCGGCCTGATCCTGCAAGATCACCGGGCGATTATGTCCGGGGTTTAGTGCAAGGAATTCGTCGAGCGATACATCGGCCAGTTCTGCAGCGATCTTCACGTCCATCGGTTTGGACGGCGTCACTGCCGCAAAGTAGGGTTTGTTGGGTATGGCATGCAGAGTCAGGCCGTAACGAGCCGGGTCACTGACGATGTTCTTGACCGCGAGCAGCTTGGGCACATAGTTCTGTGTCTCGCGCGGCATCCTCAGGTGTGAATAGCCGGTGGGTTTTCCGCGACGGCGGTTGGCTGCCTGTGCGCGGGCCACTGCGCCTTCGCCCCAGTTGTAGGCGGCCAGCGCTAGTTCCCAGTCGCCGAACTGCTTATGCAGTTTCTCCAGATAATCGAGGGCGCCGTTGGTCGCGCCGATGATGTCGCGGCGACCGTCGTACCACCAGTTCTGTTCCATGCCGAAATGCTTGCCGGTGGAGGGAATGAACTGCCAGATACCGGAAGCGCTGGCGACAGAATTTGCGCCGGGATTGAAGGCGCTTTCGATTATCGGCAGCAGTGCGATCTCGGACGGCATGCCGCGGCGCTCGACCTCTTCCACGATGTAGAACAGATAGCGATTCGCGCGCTCGCTCATGCGCAGTACATACTCAGGGTGACTGGCATACCACTGCTCGTGTCGCTTGATGAGACGGCTGTTCAAGGGCTTCATGGCAAAACCGCTGCGGATACGCTGCCAGACATCTTCATCGGGCAGGGCTGAGAGCGCCGGATAGGTTGTTGCTTCAAATGTTGCTGCTGTCGCCTGATCGAGATCCTCGAGGATGTATTCCGGCGCGACAATGAGCGCTTCGCGTATCGGCGCCGGAGGCTGGGTCAAGTCTGTAGCCGTTGCAGGCAATGCGAGATCGGTTTCGGCAGCAAGAGCCAGTTGGACAGCGGGATTTGTAGAGGGATTTGTGACTTCCGCTGCTTGAGCGAAGGAAAGGGGAGCCAGCAGTAAAAATAAGAACAGCTTGCTAAGTTGCACGCGCGGCTTTCTTTGAATTTCGAGGTGAGTCGATGGTAGCGGAGGGCATAGGGTGCGTCAATCAGGAATAGGGCAACGATACAACATTTGCGGGCTGGCCCCTCTTGCGTCAACTGGCGAGAAAAGATGGCCGGTTGTGTGCCGGCCATCTTTCGATATTACTTGATGACTTCTTTGAGTTGCTCAAGGATGGCCGGATTCTCTAACGTCGAGACATCCTGAGTGATCTCTTCGCCTTTGGCGATGGCACGCAGCAGGCGACGCATGATCTTGCCGGAGCGGGTCTTGGGCAGGTTCTCGCCGAAACGGATCTCGTCCGGCTTGGCGATCGGACCGATCTCCTTGCCGACCCAGTTGCGCAGATCGTCCACCAGTTTCTTGGCGGTGGCGGCATCAGCCGGACGCGAGCCCTTGAGCACCACGAAGGCGACCACGGACTCGCCCTTCACTTCGTGCGGCTTGCCGACCACGGCTGCTTCCGCCACCAGCGGATTGGAGACCAGCGCGGATTCGATCTCCATGGTGCCGAGGCGGTGACCGGAGACGTTAAGCACGTCGTCGATACGACCCATGATCCAGAAGTAGCCGTCTGCATCGCGGTGAGCGGAGTCGCCCGCCAGATAAGCGCCCTTCATCTCTTCCGGGAAGTAGCTCTTCTTGTAGCGCTCCGGATCTCCCCAGATGGTGCGGATCTGTGACGGGAAAGGTTTCTTGATGACGAGGAAGCCACCGTGTTCATCGTGCACCTCGTCGCCTGCCTCGTTGACGATGGTCGCCATGATGCCGGGCAGCGGCAATGTGCAGGTGCCGGGTTTGATCGGCATCGCGCCGGGCAGCGGGGCGATCATGTGGCAACCGGTCTCGGTCTGCCACCATGTGTCCACTATCGGGCAGCGGCTCTGACCGACGGTCTCGTAGTACCACATCCATGCTTCGGGATTGATCGGCTCGCCCACGGTGCCGAGCAGGCGCAGGCTGGACAGGTCGTATTTTTTCGGCAGGTCGCCGCCCAGCTTGATGAGCGAACGGATGGCGGTCGGTGCGGTGTAGAAGGTGGTGACCTTGTGGTCCTGGATCATCTTCCAGAAACGGCCGGCGTCCGGATAGGTCGGCACGCCTTCGAAGATGACCTGGGTCGCGCCCATGGCCAACGGTCCGTAGGCGACATAGCTGTGGCCGGTGATCCAGCCCACGTCGGCCGTGCACCAGAAGATGTCGGATTCTTTATAGTCGAACACCCATTTCAGCGAAACCATCGCACCCAGCAGGTAACCGCCGGTAGAGTGCTGCACGCCCTTGGGCTTGCCGGTTGAGCCGGAGGTGTAGAGCAGGAACAGCGGATGCTCAGCACCGACCCATTCTGGTTCGCATACGGAGGACTGGGTATTGAACAGGTCGTGCCACCAGACTTCGCGGTCCTCGTCGAGTTCGATGTCGGCACCGGTACGGCGATAGACGATGACGGTGTGTACCGCCTCGCAACCGCCCAGCGTCAGGGCCTCGTCCACGGCGGGCTTCAGCGCCATGGCTTTGCCGCCTCGGTATTGGCCGTCGGCGGTGATCACCGCGACCGCCTGTGCATCGGTGATACGCTCATGCAGGCTCTTGGAAGAGAAACCGCCGAACACCACGGAGTGGATGGCGCCGATACGCGCACAAGCCTGCATGGCGACCACGGCTTCCACGCTCATCGGCATATATATGATGACGCGGTCGCCCTTCTTGATGCCGCGCGACTTGAGGCCGTTGGCGAACTGGCAGACGCGGCCATGCAACTCCTTGTAGCTGACGTTGGTGACCTTGCCGTCGTCGGCTTCGAAGATGATCGCGGTCTTGTTGGCGTTGGTTGCGAGATTGCGATCCAGGCAGTTATAGGAGACGTTCAGCTCGCCGTCTTCGAACCATTTGTAGAACGGCGCTTTGCTTTCATCCAGCGTCTTGGTGAACGGTTTATGCCATTCGATGGTGTCGCGCGCCAGTCCGGCCCAAAAACCCGCGTAGTCCTTCTCGGCCGCTGCGCACATCGCCTTGTAAGCCTCCATGCCTGAAACGTTCGCCTGTTTGACGAAAGCGTCGGATGGATTGAATACACGGTTCTCATGCAACACGGACTGGATGTTGGACATTTGTTTCTCCCTTGATGTTGATTGCTATATGCCGGTGATCTGCTTCAGGTCAAAGCCCCACTTTGCCGGGTCTTCTGCGTTGACGATACTTTCCTGCGAACGCCCCAAGTCTAACATTTCAGGCATGATCGGTTCGTTGGACTTGGTCGAAAAGAAGACCTTGACGATGGGTGTGAGCAGGCTTTTCTCTGTCTGTTCCATGACTATAGCCAGTCTTCCTGACTTGAGCCTTACTAGCGTGCCGGAAGGGTAGATGCCGATGGTCTTGACGAAGGCCTGGAACACGCGCTCGTCGAAATGTCCATTGCGCCATTCCGCCATCTTGCGGATGGTCTCTGCGGGCTCCCAGCCGTTCTTGTAACAGCGGTTGGAGGTGAGGGCGTCGTATACGTCACAGACAGCGCCCATCTTCGCGAACAAGGAGATCTGCTCGCCGGCCAATTTGTCCGGATAACCTTTGCCGTCCATGCGTTCATGGTGGTGCAGGCATACGTCCAGCGCGGTCGCGGTGATGTCGCTGGAACCCTGCAGGAGCTCCCAGCCTTTGCGAGGGTGGTCCTTGATCATCTCGAACTCTTCGTCGGTCAGCTTGCCAGGTTTATTCAACACCTCCTGATCCACCATCATCTTGCCGACATCGTGTAGCAGCCCGGCCAGTCCGGCCTCTTTCAGGTCGTTGCCTTCAAGTCCCAACTGTTTGCCCAATGCGATCATCAGCGCGCACACCGCCACCGAATGCATATAGGTATAATCGTCCTTGGTCTTGAGCCGCGCAAGATTGAGGAAGGCTTCCGGATTGCGCGTGATGGATTTGCTGATCTCGTCCACCAGCGGCGCAGCCTCGCCGACCTTGATGGCGTTGCCCATGCGGGCTTCGAGGAACATCGAGGTGACAGCAGCTTTGCTCTTGGCTTGCAGTTGGCGCGCGCGTATCAGTTCGTCATGCAGGGAGACGCGGGCTTCAGACTGGGGTTTGCCCTTGGTGATGCGATCCAGTTCAGCCGCGATCTCGCGCTCGGCTTCTTCATCCGATACGGCCACGACGTCGCCTTCGACATCCAGACCGCGTGCCGGATCGATCCATACTTCCTGGATGCCGCAGGTGCGCAGTGTGTGCAGATCCGCATCGGTATCGAGCAGGAATGACTTGCGCCAGAACGGGTGTTCCATCCAGCTGCCGCACAGCTCATGGATGAACATGCCGATCCTGACGTTTTGTACTGGGATTCTCTTGCGCATAGCTAAATCAAATGAACCGGCGGAATTGTTCTACGGACGATTCTACCTTACCCAGCCCACCTTTCAGCAATCTGACGAGCGATGTCAGCTTGGCAGCGCATCAGTGCGGGCTGTGATTGTCGTTATCACTGGTCCATAAGCCATGGGCATCCAGCAGCAAGCGATAACGCGATTCATTGGCATCCAGTCGAGCCAGTGTCTCGGCCAGCGTCGCTTCCAGCGTCTGACGCCGGGAGATCAGTGTTGCATCCAGGCTGCTTTCACCCAGATTGTAGGCACGGGCGACCAGATCGGCGTTGTGGCGCAAGGCGTTGGCGGCAGCTGCTGCCTGCTGCCAGATCTCGTAGCTGCTCACCGCATGGGTGTAGGCGTGGTAGATGTCCCCTTCCACTTTGCGCTGCAGCGCCATTGCCTGGTCGGCGGCGATGCGTGCCTGAGCTTGGGCACTGTCGGCATTCGCCGAGCGGGCGCTATAGCCCAGCGGGATTGAGACATACACACCGGCGACGCGTTGCTTGCGGTCGAGCAGTGAGGTGTACTTCAGGCCGACCGTCGGGTCGGGCAAACGGTCGGCGCTGGCGCGTTCGGCAAGTCCGCGCTGAAAGTCGGCTTCCGCCAGGGCCAGACCGATCTCGTGATTGTGTTCCAGCATGATGTCGTGCCAGTAAGGCAGGGGCTGGGTTATGGCTTGCGGTTCCACCAGAGCCGGAGTCACAGGCAAGGGCAGGGCGGGGAACTGACGAAGCAATTCGTCGGCAGCGAGCGCCGCACGCAGCTTGGTCTGTCGCAGGGAAACTTCGGACATCGCGGCGGCAGCGTTGACCTGGTTCAACTCCATACGCGGCGCATCGCCCGCCTTGATGCGTTTTTCGGTGATCGCCGCTTGCTGGTTCAGGATATCCAATTGCGCTTGCCACTGCATGACCTGTGCCTGTTCACGCTGCCAGGCGAACCAGAGGCGAAGCAGCTGACGCGAGGCTTCATGGCGCGCATCACCCAGAGCATGCTGCCCGCGCGCGAGGGCGGCCGCGCCGATGTCGCTGTCTATCCACACCTTGTTGGGCAGACGCAGTGGACGCTCGATGGCGATCTCCCAGTCGCGGTAGTCATTCTGGACGTTGCCTTCCAACAGGCGGTCGCGGTACGTTGCACCGTGCAGGGTGAATTCATATTCGCCCGTGCCGCGCTTGCGCTGCTCGCTCAGTTCGATCTGCATGCCGGCCTGCGCGTTGAGCACGAGGATATGTTCGTCCAGTGCGCGGTCCACTTGCGCATGCGGAGGCAGATCGGCTTCTGCATGGCTGAGCGATGCGAACATGCAGAGGCACGAAGCGGCCAGGGTATGTCTTGTGAACTTCATGCCAGCCTCCCGAAATCCAGCACTGGCACAAGCCAATAGGCGATCTCGTTATTGGGCTCGGCCTGCTTCAAATGGGCGATCAATGTTCTTGCATCCTCAAGATTCATCACCGAATCGAACTGCACGCGCTGGGAACGGCCGCGCACCTGTTCCAGCATGCTGGGCAGTTTCTCCTTCTGGCTGCCGCCTTCGATGTGTTTGATGGAGAAGCCGCGCACCCAGTCCGGATGGGAGAGCAGTTGATCCACCAATCGCTCTTCCTGCGATTGGTGGCAGACCAGCGTCAAACAACAATTCATTTCTTTCATGCTTGCACCTCGGGTTTTTCCAGGCCGAAACGGCGATACAGGATGGGCAGCATGATCAGCGTCAACAAGGTCGAGCTGATCAAGCCGCCGGTGACCACGATGGCCAGCGGTTTCTGGATCTCCGACCCTGGGCCGGTCGCGAACAGAACAGGCAGCAGGCCGAAGGCCGTGATGCTGGCCGTCATCAGCACCGGACGCAGGCGGCGCTTGGCTCCTTCGAACACCACATCGGCCAGCGAGAGGCCTTCATCATGCAGCTGGTTGAAGTAGGACACCATCACCACACCGTTCAGCACCGCGATACCCAGCAGCGCGATGAAGCCGACCGAGGCGGGCACGGACAGATATTCGCCGCTGATCCACAGCGCGAACACGCCGCCGATCAATGCGAACGGGATGTTGGTCAACACCAGTGCAGCCTGACGCACCGAGCCGAAAGTAGCGAAAAGCAGCATGAAGATCATGCCCAGTGCCACAGGTATGACCACGGCGAGGCGTGCCGCTGCGCGCTGCTGGTTCTCAAACTGGCCGCCCCAGGTCAGGCGATAGCCGGAGGGCAGATTCACTTGAGTGGCAACCGCCGCTTTGGCTTCCTCGACGAAGCCGACCAGATCACGTCCGCGCACATTGCTCTGGATCACCACCATACGCTGGCCATCCTGACGATCGACCTTGACCGGACCATCTGCTCTTTCCAGCTTGGCCACGACGGAAAGCGGCACGGCTTGTCCGCTGGGCAAAGGCAACTTGATGGCAGCAAGCAGAGCCGGGGCTTGGCGGATCTCGGCCATGCCGCGCATGATCAGCGGTGTGCGGCGACCGTCTTCGATGACCGTGCCCAGTTGCTGGCCTTCGATCTGGCTGCGCAAGGCCGTGCCGATGTCATCCACGTTCAGTCCCATGCGCCCGGCCGCCAGCCGGTCGATGATGACGCGGTAATACTGCACACCGCTGTTCTGCACGGTGTACACATCCTCGCTGCCATTGATGCCTTCCAGCACTTTGACTATCTGCTCAGCGCGGTCGTTCAACGCGGAGAGGTCGGTGCCGAACAGTTTGATGGCGACATCGCCGCGTGCGCCGGTCAGCATCTCCGATACGCGCATGGCGATGGGTTGCGTGAATCCGTATTCGATGCCCGGGAAGTCCTCCATCACTTTGCGGATGTCGTCGATGATGGCGTTCTTGTCGCTGTTGCGCCATTCCTTCTGCGGCTTGAGCACGAGGAAGTTATCGGTCTCGTTCAGCCCCATGGGATCCAGACCCAGCTCGTCCGCACCGGCGCGCGAAACGATGCCTTGCACTTCCGGCACCTGTTGCAGGATGGCCGTCTGGATGCGTTTGTCCAGTTCTGCCGTCTGCTCGATGTTGATGGAAGGCAGCTTGGAGGTCTGCATGATGATGTCGCCTTCATCCATCTCCGGCATGAAGGTTTTGCCCAGCAACATATAGATGCCCGCGGTCACCAATAACAATGAGACCGCGCTGATGATGACGATACGTTCTCTCTCCAGCGCGCGCCGCAATAGCGGCACATAGATAGCCATCGCCTTGCGGACCAGCCAGGGCTCTTCGTGGCTGGCAGTCTTGAGCAGGAAGGAAGCTAGCATGGGCACGAAGGTCAGCGACAGAAGTAGCGAACCGAACAGTGCGAAAACAATGGTGACCGCGACTGGGATGAACAGTTTGCCTTCCAGCCCCTGCAATGTCATCAGCGGCAGGAACACGATGATGATGATGGCGACCCCGGCCGCGACCGGGGTGATGACTTCTTTCACTGCGCGGTAGATCACATGCAGGTGCGGGATGTGTGCACGGCGATGCGCGAGGTGATTGATGATGTTCTCCATGACCACCACTGCTGCATCGACCAGCATACCGATGGCGATGGCGAGCCCGCCCAGTGACATCAGGTTGGCCGACATGCCGAACTCACCCATCAGGATGAAGGTGAACAATACCGCCAGCGGCAGGGTGAGCGCGACCACCAGTGCGGCGCGCAGGTTACCGAGGAACAGTACCAACAGGATGACCACCAGGATGATGGCTTCCCCCAAAGCTTTGGAGACGGTGCCGACCGCGCGCTCGACCAGGCTGCCCCGGTCATAGAACACTTTCGTCGTTACACCTGCGGGCAGGGTGGGGGCGATCTCGGCCAGCTTGGCGCGCACGCCGTTCACGACCTTTTGCGCATTGGCACCACGCAAGCCGAGCACCAACCCTTCGACGGCCTCGCCTTTGCCATCCTTGGTGACTGTGCCGTAGCGGGTCAAACTGCCGATACGGACCTGTGCCACGTCGCTGACGCGAACCAGATTACCGTTCGTGCCGACAATCACGATGTCGCGCACATCCTGCAGGCTGCGGATGCTGCCCTCAGCACGCACCAGCAACGACTCGTCGCCGTCGTTGATGCGTCCGGCACCGTCGTTGCGATTGTTGGCCTGGATCGCTGCTTGCAGTTCGGCAAAGGAAATTCCGCGCGCCGATAGCGCGTTATGGTCGGGCACGACCTCGAAACTGCGCGCCAGCCCCCCCAGCGAGTTGACATCGGCGACGCCGGGCAGCGTGCGCAGCGCGGGGCGTATGGTCCAGTCCAGCAGGGTGCGGCGTTCTTCAAGCGATACGCCTTCTCCTTCCACGGTGAACATGAACATCTCGCCCAGCGGGGTGGTGATCGGAGCCAGTCCGCCCGACACATCGGAAGGTAGGTCACGCATCGCGTTGTTCAATCGCTCGGCAACCTGCTGACGCGCCCAATAGATGTCGGTGCCGTCATTGAAGTCGATGGTGATGTCGGCGATGGCGTATTTGGAGATGGAACGCAGTACGCGCTGATCGGGGATGCCCAGCATCTCCAGTTCGATCGGGGCGACGATACGCGCCTCGACTTCTTCCGGCGTCATGCCGGGGGCCTTCATGATGATCTTGACCTGTGTGGTCGATACATCCGGGAAGGCGTCGATGGGCAGGTCACGGAAAGCGGACACACCCGCACCGACCAACAGCAGCGTCAAGGCAGCCGCCAGCATGCGCTGGGTCAGCGCGAATTCAACCAGTTTGGACAGCATCATTCGGCTCCGCTGTTGTTCAGTGCACCGGATTTCAGCGTCGATACGCCCTGTACGGCGATCAGTTCATTGCCTTTGAAGTCGCCGTCGATCAGGCTGCGCTGTGCACCTTCCAACTTCACCGAGACATTTTCGGCACGGAATCCGCCGGGTGTCCTGACGAATACGACAGCCTGTTCGCCCAATCGCGCCAATGCGCTGTTCGGCACGTTCCACTGCTTCATATTGTTGCCTACGGTGGTGATGCTCGCTTCCACGTACTGTCCGGGGCGGAGGCCTTCTGTTCCTTTGTTGATGAGTGCACGGACCAGGATGGTCTGGCTGCCGCCGCTCAGGCTGCGGCCGATGGCGGCCACTTTGCCGCTTGCCGAATAGGCGGGGATGTCGATGGCCGCACCGACTTTGATGTTGCCCGAGCTGGACAAGGGCACCTGTATCTCCAGCCCGAGCGGACTCAGCCTGGCCACCTTGAACAAGGGGGTGGACGCATCCAGACGCTGGCCCGAGCTGGCAGACTTGTCCAGGATGACGCCGTCGATAGGGGAGGTGATAGCAAGCTGGCTGCTCAGCTCGTTGCCGGCCAGTAGTTGCTCTATCGCTTTGGAGGACATTCCGAACAGTTTCAATGCCTGGCGGCGTTCGGTCAGGATGGCGCGTGCCTCGTTACGCTGGCTGCGCGTCGCACGCAGACGACTTTCCGCGATGATGCCGTCCTTCCAGAGTTCCTGGTCGCGCTTGAAGTTCTCCGTGGTGAGTTGGTCTTGCATGTGCGCCTGCAACAGGCTGCGCTGGGCTTCAATGAAGGCTGGGCTTTGCAGTCTCGCCAATACCTGTCCCTTCTTTACAGCATCACCCACGCCCACCAGCGTTTGTTCGACCATCGCCGACAACGGAGTGCTGATGGTGTAGAGCTGGTCTCCCGGAATGACCACCAGTGCAGGCAGGCCTGAGATGTCACCGTTTGCTTGCGCCGGCAATGGCGCAGTCACGATGCCCAGTTTGCTGATCTGATCTTCAGACAATGCGATGTCTTGTGCATGTGCGCCGGTGATGAATTGGGACAGGGACAGGAACAGGATGGCGATGGATAGCTTCTTCATTGTTTCGACTTCTCCGGTGTGGCACGGCGGTTGTTGATTCTATTGCAAAAGGGGATGGATGTTGTCTGAAGACCATATTCAATCCACTGGTTTTACATACATAAAGGGCGTGCTATAGGTTGTCATCCGGAGAATTAGTTCCATTGTTAAGAAGATTATATCCGGCATGATCGCTGCGCAAAGAGACGCCTCGCATTCGGGAAAAATCTTGACAAATCCGGGGGTGTCCCTAAAATGCGCGGCTCTTCCGGGTCGTTAGCTCAGCTGGTAGAGCAGCGGACTCTTAATCCGTTTGTCGCAGGTTCGATCCCCGCACGACCCACCAGAATATGAAGGCCTGCAAAAATGCAGGCCTTTTGTATTTTTGCGCAGCGATGTTTCGCCATGAAAAAACCCACCGGGCAAAGGTGGGTTGCTCAGTCAGGCTACGGTGTGGTTCATGCACTCACCGCACGCATCCTGTCGATTTTCTCGATAACAGCCTGATAGAGATCATGGTCTGAATCGGGGTTGTTGCGGTCCGGATGGTGTGCACTACGGATCTTTTTCAGCTTGGTCATATCGTCTGGCAGGTCATGTACCCTGGTCACCCGGTCGCCGTTTTTTTCCATCACGCGCTGAAGCTCAGCCTCTGCGCCTTCGCGTGTGTCATATAACTTCTTGCTACCAAGACGCCAACCGTCCTGAGTTTTGCGTGGGGATAACTTTTCCTTACCATCAAGCCAGATCCATTTACCGGTGTCGGGATCCTGTTCAAAGTTAATGGTGGTGATGGCATAGGTGTAAACGGGCGGCTCGATGTTTTTGGCGAATAGCTTGATGATCCTTGCGACAGTCACCACCGTCGCAACGAAATACGCGCCTGCCTCATGCGGGCAGAACGCACTGCTGAGCGTCGGCTCAGGTTTGCTGTCGTTGTTTGATGAATTCATTTCAGCCATGCGGCTGAGTGCTTTGCGTTGTGCGTTGGTCACTGGTAGTGCTCCATTTGTATCTTTTCGCGACCTAGCTGCTTGAGTCGTGAGTTGCGGACTTTTTGGATTTCGACCCAAAAACGAAAAGGCCACCCCGAAAGATGGCCTTCAATATTCTGGCTCCCCGACCTGGACTCGAACCAGGGACCTGCGGATTAACAGTCCGTCGCTCTACCGACTGAGCTATCAGGGATTTGATGCGGGCGCTATACTAGCGGCAGAAGGGCATTCGGTCAACATCGATGCGGAAATATTTATGTATTATCGATGCTTGACGAGGCTGTGTGCATCTAATCCAATCCAACTACAATGGGCGACATGGATAAGAAAACAATATTAATAAAAACCAGCAAAGGTGAAAGCGAAGTCTCCGGCATGTCTGGAGATATGAAGCGTGTGCTACTGCTGATAGACGGTGATTCTACTTACGCTGAAATCGTCAAGCATGCCCCGCCGAGTCTGCGTGGTGACCTGCCCGATATCATTCAGAGTCTGATCGACTCCGAGTTGATTCGCGACAAATCCAAAGTGCAGGCCGGTCCCAAGATAGTCGCCCCCAAAGTCGTTGCGCCAAAATTCGTCACTCCCAAAGCCGATCAGGGTGGAGAGGAGTTGGACTTCACCAGCATGTTCGTTGCACCGGATGCTGTGACTTTGGCTGCCGAAGCTACAAATGCCAAAGCGGCGCAGGAAGCGGAAAAACTGAAAGCAAGCCAGGAAGCGGCAAAACAAAAAGCCGAAGCGGAGGCAAGAGCCAGAGCGGAAGCAGAAGTGCGTGCACGTGCCGAGCAGGAGGCTGCCCGTGTCAAAGCAGAGTTGGAAGCGGCGGCCAAGGCCAAGGCCGAAGCAGAAGCTGCAAAGTTGAAAGCCGAGCAAGAGGCGGCACGCATCAAGGCTGAATTGGAAGCAGCCAAAGCGAAAGCAGAAGCGGAAGCCAAGGCGCTAGCTGAAGAGCGCGCCAGACATGAGGCCGAGGCAGCACGTATCAAGGCGGAAGCCGACGCGGCGAGAGTGAGGGCCGAGCAAGAGGCTGCCCGAATCAAAGCCGAGCAAGAAGCTGCCCGCATCAAGGCTGAGCAAGAAGCAGAGCGGGTCAGGGCAGAGCAGGAAGCCGCACGTATCAAAGCCGAGCAAGAGGCTGCCGCAAGGGCAAAAGCCGAAGCTGAGGCGCGAGCGAGAGAAGAAGCAGAAGCCGCACGGTTGAAGGCGGAACTGGAAGCGGCCAAGGCAAAAGCAGAAGCGGAAGCCAAGGCGCTTGCAGAGGAACGTGCTCTTCAGGAAGCCGAAGCTGCGCGTTTGAAAGCAGAGCAAGAGGCAGCTCGCATCAAGGCAGAACAGGAAGCCGCCGAACGAGCCGAAGCTGCGCGACTGGAAGCAGAAGCTAAGGCCGCTCGTATCAAGCAAGAACAAGAAGCGGCTGAGAGAGCCAAGGCGGAAGCAGAGGTTCGCATCAAGGCCGAGCAGGAAGCGGCGCGTGTTAAGGCTGAACAGGAAGCGGCGGCGCGAGTGAAGGCTGAGGCGGAAGCTGCCCGAATCAAAGCCGAACAAGAGGCCGCGCGCATTGCAGCAGAACGTGAAGCTGCGGACCGGGCGAAAGCCGAGGCAGAAGCCGCACGCAAGAAATCCGAAGCTGAAGCTGCAAAATCGGCGCAAGTCGAAACGAAAACGGCTGCTGAACCGGCCGGATTCCAGATCGATCTGGCTGCTTTGAGTGCTATGGACTCCAGTACGGATGCCGATGAACTGGCACGACCAACATCGTCAGCGTCTGAGAAGGAAGCGGCTGCGCCTGAAAAGACTGTCAAACAGAAGGAGCCGGAGGCGAAGCAGGATATCGCTGCAGAGATGGCGCGATTGAAGGCCGAGCAGGAAGCGGAAAGATTGCGAGCCGAACAGGAAGCGCGCGCCTTGGAAGAGGAACAAGCGCTGGCTGCCGAGCAGGAAAGTGCCTGGGCCGAAGCAGAACAACGTGCCGAGCAACAGAGCAAGCTGGATGCGGCGCAGGCTGCCAAGGAAGCAGCATTGGCGCAAGCCAAGTCCAAGCAGAAGTCGACGACGATCCGTCGTCGCAATCCTCTGCCGCTGGGAAAGATCGCGGCTGGGCTCATGGTGTTGGGGGTCATCGCGATATTCGTGCTGCCCATGTTCTGGCCCATGCAGGAATATATCGGACCACTGGAGCAGCGACTGACGGAACGTTTCAAGCAGCCGGTGAAGGTCGGCGGCATGAGTGCTTCTTTGTTGCCGATGCCCAAGATCGAACTGGTCGAGGTGAAGGTCGGCGCGGCGGGTGAATTCACAGTTGCTGCTGCGACGCTGAACTTCGATCCGCTCTCACTGCTGTCTGACAGCAAGACGATCAATGATGTCGCATTGCAGGGGGCGACCTTGAGCGGGAAGGATCTGGACAAGGTCGCCGGATGGCTCAAAGGCATGGGGAGCGATACCCAATTCCCGCTGCAGCATGTGACGCTGAATAACTTGAAGGTCGTTTCCGACGCGGTATCGGTTCCGCTGCTGCAAGGCGGTGCCGATTTCGATCAGGGCGAGTTCTCACGTCTGGTGCTGCATAGCGACGATGAGAAGTTCAATGTGGAACTCAAGGCGGTGGTGAATCGGACCCAGCTGTCCTTCGGTATTCGTGAGGGGGCACTTCCGCTGCTGCCTGCCGCAATGTTCAGTTCATTCAATGCGCGAGGCGAGATCAATGCGGGCGAGATCAACATCTCCGATCTGGATGCGCATGCCTATGGCGGTATCTGGTCAGGCAACGGAAAATTGAACTGGAGCAAAGGCTGGAAATTCGACGCAAATATCAAGGCCAATACGATGGAGTTGGCCGAGTTGTTCCCAAAGTACGGTTTGTCTGGTGAAGTCTTCATCGATGGTGAAGTGTCGGCCAGCGCAGCTACGCTCTCGAATCTGGCGAAAACATTGCGGGTCGATGCTTCGTTCGAGGCCAAACGCGGCGTCATCAGCGGTATCGATATGGCGGAGACCGCGCGTTTGGCGAGCCACGAGCATCTGGTCGGCGGCCGTACCCACTTTGATGAACTGAACGGCTCCTTTGTGGCGGAGAACGGACTTGTCCGCTTCCGCAGCGTGCGCATCACTTCGGGCATGTTGAAAGCCTCGGGCACTTTGGATGTCGCAGTGGATGGTCAACTTTCGGGGGCGTTCAATTCGGAGATCAAGATGCGTTCAGGCAACAATCCCCTGACGCTGTCGGGCTCGTTGTCCGAACCCAAGCTGAAGGCACGCTAAAGCAGCTTATTTGAAGATCCTGCTCAGGATGCCCATCAACCCGGATGTTTCGGGTTGCTGTGGCTTTGTCGGTACGGAGGTGATCGGCGCAGGTTTTGGGGGCGGTGCTTGTGTGGTCGCTCTGGTCGGCAGGCCCAGCATCTCGAACGCGATGTTCAGTTGGTCTGCGTGATCTTCATTGAAGCTGAAGCAGCTTTCGGGGGCGCACCCCAATCTTCCTGCCGCTGACACGTTCTGCCAAGCCACGAACTTGGAATTGCCCGCAGATTGCAAGTTGGCAACCGTCACTACATCCGTGTAATCAGACAAACCACTCTCGTTCTGGCGCTGCAGGTTCTCGTAACCGGCGACCACTTCCACCATCTCCTGAGGGAAATGCCAGTTATCCAGCAGCTTGATCCCAACTCGCGTGCCGAAGCGACGCAACAGCACTTCCAATGCATCCGCATCGAGTCGCGGATGATGCCGGTCTGCATAGATGCACAGGGGCAAGGCACCAAGATTGTGGATCATGCCGGCCAGCATGGCTTGCTCTGGCTTTAGATGTCGTTGATGCAAAGCGATGACGAAGCTGTTTGCGGCCACGATGCGGCTGCGTTCCCACAGCTGTTTCAATTTACGGTCAATGATCGGACTGCCAGCCTTGAACAACTTGCTCACCGTCACTGTGATCACCAGATTGCGCAGCATGCGGTAACCAAGTCGCGAGATCGCAGCACGAACCGTCTCCACGCGCGCACCGCCACCGGATGCCGCCGCACTGTTGGCGGCTTTGATGATGTGGGCGGCGATGACCGGATCGGCAGTTAGCAGATTGACCAGTTGGTCTGCGGACACGTTCGGGTCGTCGATCAGGTCGCGGATCCTAACGGCGATATCTGGAAATGTCGGCAGCTCGAACTGGCTGGAGTTGAGTGCAGCATCGACCTATGCGGCGATTGCTTCCAGTTGCTCGGTCACCATGTTCAAGCCAGAGCCTTAGCCATGCGCTCAAGTGCTTTCTGCAGGTTTTCCATCGAAGTGGCGAAAGAAAGACGTATGTAACCCTCGCTGCCGAAAGCCGAACCCGGCACGACGGCGACACCGGCTTCCACCAGCAGGTATTCAGAAAAAGCGATGTCGGTCGCTTCCTTGATAGTGCCTTTACTGTGCAGTGTCGCGATCGCGGCACGCGCATCTGGGAAGGCGTAGAAAGCACCGCCGGCTTTGATGCAGCTCAGTCCCGGGATCTTGTTCAGTTCGCTCACCACGAATTCATGGCGCTCGCGGAACGCCTTCAGCATGGGGGTGATACAGCCCTGGTCACCGTTCAAGGCCGCTTCCGCAGCAACCTGCGAGATCGAGGTCGGGTTGGAAGTGCTTTGCGATTGCACGTTCTCCATCGCGGTGATGATGTTCTCCGGACCGGCCGCATAGCCGATGCGCCAGCCGGTCATCGCGTAGGCCTTGGACACGCCGTTGAGTACCATGGTGCGCGGATACAGATCGGGGCAGGCATTGAGGATGTTGCAAAATTTCTCGTCCGTCAGCGCAACGTGTTCATACATGTCATCGGTGGCGATGAGGATGTTCGGATGTTTGCGTAGCACCGCGCCCAACGCCTTCAGGTCTTCCAGCGTGTACACCGCGCCGGAAGGGTTGCTCGGACTGTTGATGACGACCATTTTGGTTTTGCTGGTGATGGCAGCTTCCAGTTGCGCGGAGGTCATCTTGAAACCCTGCGCGATGTCGGCCTGCACAATCACCGGTTTGCCCTCGGCAATCAGTACGATGTCTGGATAGGACACCCAGTACGGCGCGGGGATGATGACTTCGTCGCCGGGATCGATGGTCGCCAGCGCGAGATTGAAGAAACTTTGCTTGCCGCCGCAGGAAACCAGTATTTGTTTTGCGGTGTAGTCCAGATTGTTGTCGCGCTTGAACTTGGCGATTACCGCCTGCTTCAATGATGCAGTGCCGCCGACCGCCGTGTATTTGGTGAAGCCCTTGTTGATCGCCGCGATCGCGGCGTCCTTGATGTGCTGCGGCGTGTCGAAATCAGGCTCGCCGGTACCCAGTCCGATGATGTCTTTTCCTTCTGCTTTCAGTTTTGCTGCACGGGCGGTTACTGCAAGGGTGGGGGAGGGCTTGATAGCTTGAACGCGCGTTGAAAGAGGCACGATGTTTCCTTGGGAAGGTTGGTCAATGGCGATAATTATACGCGCGCCGATTCGGGCGGTGTATGACTTGGGGACTTAATTTTCAGGGACTGACGACCAGTAACGACGGTGGCTATCGCGATAGGCATCCAGCTTGATTCCGGACGTATCCAGATCGATGGTGATCGCACCATCGCGGTCTGAGCGCAGGATATGGGTGCCCTGTTTCGTATAGCGGCGCACGACCTCGGGGTGGGGATGGCGGAAGCGATTGAGATAGCCGGCAGTGAAGACTACATGCTTGGGGGCAGCGGCTGCCACGAAAGACTGGCTGGAAGAGCTTCTGCTGCCATGATGCGGGGCGACCAGCAGATCGGCTTGTAGCTTGTCCGGGTGCAGTTGCAACAATCTCGCCTCGGACGCCGTTTCGATATCGCCGGTCAGCAGGATATGGTGTTCGCCCACGCTGATGCGTAATACGCAGCTTTGCTCGTTATTGTGCCGTTTGGCGGCAGTCGTTGCGGGCGGGTGCAGTACCTCGAAATTTACGCCGTCCCAATCCCACTGCATGCCGTCCCGACAAGAACGGATATTCGGCATGCCCGCCAGTCGCCTGTCGTTTGTATCGATGGAAGTTAGGATGAGGTCGGTCGGTATGGCTTGCAGTACGGAATCCGTGCCTCCGATATGGTCGATGTCGCCATGGCTCAATATCAGGGTATCCAGACTATCCACACCCGACCCGCGCAAGGCGGGCACCAGAATGCGGTTGCCGCTGTCCGCATCGCCCGCATAGTCGGGGCCGGTGTCGAACAACAGGGCATGATGCTGCGTCTGCACGGCGACAGCCAATCCTTGTCCGACATCGAATACCCGGATGCGTGCCGAATCGTGGGCGGGTGTCGCCGGCCGGATGAGGAACATCGGCAACAGCAGGATGACGCCGAATGCGCGCAGCGGGAATCCGCGCGGAGCCAGTATCCAGAGCGCGCCCAATACCCCCGATGCGATTGCCCATGCAGGCGGCGCATGCTGTATCCAGACGCTCACGGGCAGATCATCCAGCAGGTGTAACAGGGTCATGCAGAACGCGAGCACATGGTGGGCAAGATGCAGTGCCCAGGCAAAACCTGGCAGAGCGCCGAGCAAGGTGAGCGGCACCACCAGCAGACTGACCAGCGGGATGGCGAAGGCGTTCGCCAACGGCGATACCAGCGAGAGTTGCTGGAACAGGGCGAGCAACGGCGGGATCAGACCGATGCTCATCGCCCATTGCACCTTGCCATATTCCACCAGCCAATGCGGCCTGCCGAGCCGGTTGGCCGAGACGTAGAAGATCAGCGCGACCGCGCCGAACGACAGCCAGAAACCGGGCGCCAATACCGCCCATGGATCGAGTGACAGTACGACCAGCAATGCGGCAGCCAGCATCTGGCTGGGGGCGACATTGCGTGACAGGAGCAGCATGCCGGCAAAGGTGGTCAGCATGTAGAAGGTGCGTTGTGCGGGGATCTCGAAGCCGGAGATCAGACTGTATGCCAGCGCTACCGTGACACCGACCAGTGCCGCCGCCTTGCGCGCGGGCAGTCGCAGCGTCAACCGTGAACTGCGACGCCATAACCAGTAGGTCAGCCCGAAGAACATGCCGGCCAGCATGGTGATGTGCAGGCCGGAGATGGACATCAGATGATTGACGCCGGTGCGGGTGAACAAGCGCCACTTGTCCTGCGAGATACTGGCCTGGTCGCCGATGGCGAGTGCCACCAGTATCCCGGCATAAGGTGCATCCGGCAAAGCCTCGTGGAAGCGCTCGCGCAACGTTTCGCGTAGCCGCTCAAGCAGATAAGCCGGTCTGAAGACGGTCGCATCCAGTCTCTGTGCTGCGACTTTGTTATAGACATAGCCTGTGGCGCGGATGTTTCGTTCCAGTGCCCATGCCTCGAAATCGGAGGTGTAGGGGTTGCGTGTCGAATGGGGACGCTTCAAGCGAACGGTGAAACGCCAGCGTTCCCCGGCGTGGATGTCCGGTGCGGGCTGGTCACCGGCACGGTAGGTGGACAGCAGGATACGGCGCGGGACCGTTGCGCTATCTGTCTCTACGGTTTCAACATCGAATGCGAAACGCAGGCCGCGCTCATGTTGGCGCGGCATCTCGGCCACGACGCCGGTCAGCGATATATTGCGTCCCTGCCACTCGTCCGGCAGACTGTCGGTCAGATGGGCTTGTGCGATGAATGCGGCATGGCAGAAGCCGAGCAGGGCGGCACACGACAGCAACAGTGTCTGTCGCAACAGAGGCGGCAGCGTGCGCGGCAACAGCAGGCACAGCAGTGCCAGTGGCCAGTAGAACGGCAGCGTCGGCAGCGTCTCCATCTGTTGCAGGAACCAGACGCCGAACGCGAAGCTGAGTGCAAAGGAAACCATACAGATAGCCTAACCGAGCATTAGAATCCCGTCATGCGCAAATTCTTTCGTGAACGACTGCCGGGGCGTGACGGGGTGTTGCAGAACCGCTGGCTGAAGCCGGTCCGGCACTGGCTGCATCACCCGAACCTCTGGCATTTGAATCGCCATTCGGTGGCGGGCGGCGTGGCGCTCGGCCTGTTCTGCGGCCTGATCCCCGGGCCTTTCCAGATGCCGACCGCGGCGTTGCTGGCGATGTGGATGCGCGTCAATCTGCCGGTGGCGCTAGCGGCGACCCTGTACACCAACCCCTTCACCATCGTTCCACTCTATCTGTTGGCTCACCGTATCGGCTTGCTGGTTTCGGGTGCTTCGGCACAGAGCCCGGTTGCAGACTTTCCGGAGCTTAGCTGGCAAGACGGATTCGAGCTGATGTGGCAGTGGCTGATGACCTTGGGCGAGCCATTGCTGATCGGCTTGCCTATCCTCGCAACAGTTCTGGCGGTCACCGGCTATTTTGTCGTGCGTTTTGCCTGGCGGCTGGCCGTGCAATTGAAATGGCGGCAGCGTGCAAAACGCCGCGCTGCGGGGCATTGAGACTCGATCAGGTTCGGTGTTCCTGCGGGCATCCCTAAAACCCACCGTGGCGTAAGGAATAGGTGCCGCATCTATATATATAGGCCTTTTGGCATATTGTGGTCATCTGTCTCGGGTGTTATACCTCGTGTCATCTGAATCGGGGCGGGACAGTGATGACAGCAACGTGGCAAGGCTTGGATGGCGGTACTTCGGAAGCATTGTTCCGAACGATGATGCATGCCGCCCCGCTGCCGATGTTCGTCATATCGGAAGGGCGCTGCGTCTACGGCAATGAAAGGTTCACCAAGATGCGCGGTTGCGCGGAAGGTGTATGCGCTTTGTGCGGGCTGGGCAAGTTGCTGGATGAAGCCAATAGCCAATTGCTTTCCCAGGCGATAGCGAATCTGAAACATGGCGAGGCGGCGCGCGTGCCGCTGCATTTGCGCCGCGAGGATGGACAATTCACCGCGATCGACCTGTCCATGAGCGGGATGGAGATGGACGGCAAGATGTTCGTGCTGGCCATCGTCAACGAAAAGACCGAGAAGGAGCGGCTGCGACGCCTGCTGGATCGGCTGGCCTTCCATGATTCGCTGACCGAACTCCCCAATCGCGTCCTGCTGTTCGACCGTATCAATCAATCTCTGTCCCGCTCCAAGCGGGAGCATGAGGATTTTGCGGTAGGGGTATTGGACCTTGATGGATTCAAACCGATCAACGACACGCTGGGACATGCCGCAGGCGATCTCCTGCTGAAGGAGATATCGCGGCGTCTGCGCCATAGTGTGCGCAACGTGGATACCGTCGCACGCCTTGGCGGTGACGAGTTCGCACTGATCCTGCAAGGGGTCAGTTCTGTCGAAGAAGCAGATTCCGTACTGAACAAGATCATCATGGAAGTGGCGCGTCCTTACCATCTGGATGGGACCGAGATGGCTGTGACCGCCAGTATCGGCATTGCTTTCAGCCCCCGGGACGGCGCCTCCATCCATGAACTGCTGGGGCGTGCCGATTACGCCATGTATCTGGCCAAGAATGCGGGCGGTGCCTGTTATCGCATAAGCACTGGCGAGATCGCACCGATCTCATCGCGCCATCAACTTGAGCCGCTGATCGATGTCGTCAAGCTGGGCTTTGAGATCATCGACGAGCAGCATGAGGAGATCGCGGCCAGCATTCGCGCGATATTGCAGGGGATTTCCGGGAACGAGTCGAAAGACGAGATAAAACATCGGGCCAAACATCTGCAACTGCTCACGCAGACGCACTTTACTACCGAGGAAGACTACATGCTGCGCTATGCGCCGGACGGACAGGAGATGCACCGTTCCGAACATGCCGACTTGCTGCATAGCCTGCAAGGCTTGCAGGAGAACCATGACCAACACGGTTTCACCGTACTGGCACATTCATTCAAAGAGTGGCTATTGCCGCACATCGAAACTCAGGATGCCGGGCTGGTCGAACAGCTCAAGGCTGCCGGGATCACCGCCTAGGTATTTCATTCGGACGTCAATACGCCGTCCACCAGCCGCAAGTTCCGCTGCATCCTGCCGGCCAGTTCCAGATCGTGGGTCACGATGATGAAACTGGTCTGCAATTGCGCATTCAGTTCCTGCATTAGTTTGAACAAGGCGTATGCGCTGCTGCGATCCAGATTGCCGGTGGGCTCGTCGGCCAGCACGCAGGCAGGGCGGGTGACCAGTGCACGGGCCACAGCGACGCGCTGACGTTCGCCGCCGGAAAGTTCGGTGGGCAGATGGCGCAGACGGTGTGCCAGTCCCACTTGCTCCAGCATGGCTATCGCCTGCGGTTGTGCTTCTGCGGGTTTCATGCCGCGTATCAGCAGCGGCATGGCGACATTCTCCACAGCCGTGAACTCCGGCAGCAGATGGTGGAACTGGTAGATGAAGCCCAGTGAACGGTTGCGCAGTACACCGCGCTGGTTCTCGCTCATCTTCGCCACATCCTGCCCCAGGATGCTGACACTGCCGCCACTGATGCTGTCTAGCCCGCCCAACAGGTGCAGCAATGTACTCTTGCCGGAACCCGAAGCGCCGACGATGGCGAGGCTCTCGCCGCGTGCCAGATCGAGGTTCACACCGTTCAGCACGCTGACACTGAGGTCGCCTTGCGCGTAGGTCTTTTGCAGATCACGGCAGGTGATGACCATTTCCGAATCCTGTTTACTCATAGCGCAATGCCTCCGCCGGTTGCACCTTGGAAGCGCGCCAGCTTGGATACAGTGTGGCGAGCACGCTGATCAGGAACGACATGCCGGCGACGATCAGCACATCGGCCTGGCGCAGATCGGAAGGCAGCTCGCTGATGTAATAGAACTCCTTGGCCAGGAACTGCACGCCGAACAGATTCTCGATGAAAGGTACGAGGGTGCTGATGTTGAGCGCCAGCACTACGCCGCCGATCACGCCTATGGTCAGGCCGATGAGTCCGATCAGCACGCCCTGTACCATGAAGATCAGCATGATGCTGCGGGGCGAGGCACCCAGTGTGCGCAGGATGGCGATGTCGGCCTGCTTGTCGGTGACGGCCATCACCAGCGTGGAGACGATGTTGAAAGCGGCGACCAGCACAATCAGCGACAGGATGATGAACATCATCTTCTTCTCCATCGCGACCACGGCGAAATAACTGGCGTTCTGGCGCGTCCAGTCGGTGGTCCACAGATCGACTGGTATCTTGCTCTCCAGCGCACGCGCTATCTGCGGGGCGTGGTCGAGGTCGTCTACGCTGCCGCTGATGCCGCTCACCGAATCCCCCATGCGGTAGAGCTTTTGCGCGTCGTGCAGATGAATCAGTGCCAGCGCATTGTCGTAGGGAGCCATGCCGATCTCGAAGATACCGCTCACTTTGAATTGCTTCAGTCGTGGCAGCATGCCGGCCGGCGTGAACTGACCTTGCGGCGTGATCAGCAGCAGCGGGTCGCCGACGCTTGCGCCCAGGGATCGCGCCAGATCGACGCCGAGTACGATGTTGTATTCGCCCGGCTGCAGGCTGTCCAGCGTGCCGTGCTTCATCTTGTCGCCGAGCGCGATCAGCGCCTGTTCGGCGGCCGGCAGGATGCCGCGCACCATCACGCCCTGCACGCGCTCACCCTGCGACAGCATGCCCTGACCGGTGGCATAGGGTGCGGCGGCGCGCACGCCGGGATGCGCGGCGACGGTATCCAGCGTGCGCTGCCAGTCTGCGATGCCTTCACTGCCGATCACTTGCAGGTGAGGGGTGATGCCGAGGATGCGCGCGCGTATCTCTTTCTGGAAGCCGTTCATCACCGACAGCACCACGATCAGGGCCATTACGCCCAAGCCGATGCCCAGCATGGAGATCAGCGAGATGAAAGAGATGAAGTGGTTGCGGCGCTTGGCGCGTGTGTAGCGCAGACCGACGAAAAGTTCAAAGGGTTGCAAGGCGATTCCCGAATTTTTTACGGGCGTTAGTGTGCCACAAGGCGCAGGCGCGCGAATGCTAAACTCGCAGCCATGGAACATCTTCATCTCGTCATCCCCGACCTCATCCTGCCGCGCGAGATCGCGCCCGCTGCGCAAGCAGAACTCGCCTTGCTGGAAAAGATGCTGGCGCGCGCCGCGCATGCGACGCTGCCGGCATCCTCGACCGAAGCGCGCTTGTGCGAGCTGTTCGGCGTCGCGAATGCAGCGCCCTTGCGCGCTGCGGGAGATGGTCTGGACGTGACGGGTTTCGAATGGATGTGCGCCGATCCGGTCGAACTGCAACGGCAGCCCGCCCAAGTGATGGTGCGGCCGGATGTGGTCTGCACGGCTGAAGAGGCAGCCACATATTGCGCGATATTGAATGCGCATTTCGCAGCGGACGGCATCAGTTTCCACGCGCCGCACCCGCAGCGCTGGTATCTGCGGGTGGCCGAAGTCGGTGACGTGACGATGCCCTCACTGGGCAGTGCCGCCTGGGGAGATGCGCGCGAGATGATGCCACAGGGCAGGGATGCCGTGCGCTGGCGCGCGCTTGGCAATGAGATACAGATGCTGTTGCACGGACACGCCCTGAACCAAAAGCGCTTGGCAACGGGACTGCCGCCAGTCAGCAGCCTGTGGCTATGGGGCGGTGGTCGCCCCGCCAGGATAGACACGACCTTAGACGCGGCAGGCGGTGACGAGCCCTTGGCGACTTTTGCGCGCGCCGCCGGGATACGCCGCTTCGATAGTTTGCCAGCCATGCTGGCGAGCGATGCCAAACTGGGTGCTTGGCTGGCGACCGCTCTGCAGGCACCTTTGCGGCAGCACGACCTGTATCGCTGGCGCGAGCATCTGCTCGTGATGCAGCGCGATCTGCTGCAAGTTATCTGGCAGGCGTTGCTCGACGGGAAGTTGCGTTCGCTCACGCTGGAGGTGCCCGTTGCCGAGGCTTTGCATCGTTTCGAGATGAAGACTATCGATAGCTGGAAAGTGTGGCGTCGCCGCCAGCCACTGGCTGTCTATTCTGTGTAGAATCATCGCATAACAATAAGGGACGTAACCATGGGTTTCTGGCGCGATGTGATGGGTATCTTCTGGGGGGCGGAGTCGTTGCCCCTGTTGGTGATGGTGATGGGGCTGTTCTTCCTGCTGCATCATTTCCTGCGCGAAGAACGTCCCAGTATCCTCAATACCGTCATCTTCTATTTTGTCTGCGTATTCGGGCTGTTCATCGCCGGGGTGCTGCACGCACTCGGGATCGCGCGCGGGGCAGACATCATGCACGAGGTTGCGGTGATCGGTGCCGGTGTGGCGGTGATCCGCCTGTGGGGTTTGATATTGTTCCGCCTGATCCTGCCCAGGATCAAGCTCAACCCGCCGCGCATCACCGAGGATATCTTCGTCATCATCGCCTATGTCGCCTGGTTCATGGTGCGGCTGCGTTATGCCGGTCTGGATCTGGGCAGCATCGTCGCGACGTCGGCGGTGATCACGGCGGTTATCGCTTTCGCGATGCAGGACACGCTGGGCAACATCCTCGGCGGTCTTGCCCTGCAGCTCGACAATTCCATCGAGGTGGGCGACTGGATCAAGGTGGACGATCTCGCCGGTAGAGTAGTGGATATCCGCTGGCGCTCGACGCTGGTCGAGACGCGCAACTGGGAAACGGTGGTGTTCCCCAATTCACAGTTGATGAAGAACAAGTTCATGGTACTGGGGCGACGTACCGACCAGCCGGTGCAATGGCGGCGTTGGGTGTGGTTCAACGTGTCGCTGGAAGCACCCGCTCCCCGGGTGATACGTGTGGTGGAAGATGCTATCCGGCAGACCAGCATCCCGAATGTGGCGACCGATCCGGCTCCCAACTGTGTGCTGATGGATATGGACGACAAAGGCTATGCTCGTTATGCCGTGCGTTACTGGTTGACCGACCTGATGCCGGACGATCCGACCGACGCCATGATCCGTTGGCACATCATGACATCACTACAGCGCGCCGGTCTGAAGCTGGCAGTGGACGAGCGCCACATCCATCTGACCAAGGAGAACGATAAATACGAGGATGCCCAGCACCAGCATGAGGTGACGCTACGTCTGAAGACCTTGCACCGTATCGACTTGTTCTCCTCCATGACCGAGGAGGAACTCAAGTGGCTGGCCGAGCATCTGCGTTTCGCACCGTTCGCGAGCGGCAATCTGATCACGCGGCAAGGGGATCAGCAGTCGCACGGCCTCTATATCCTCATTCGCGGTGAGGCCGAGGTCTACATCGAAGCTGAGAACGGCGAGCGTCGCACACTCAACATCCTGCACAAAGGCGACTTCTTCGGCGAGATGGCTTTGCTAACCGGTGCGCCGCGCCGTGCGTCTGTGATGGCACTGACCGATGTTGAATGTTATCGTCTGGACAAGGACGCGTTCGAGGAGATATTGCGTGCACGTCCCACCATCGCGGAAGAGGTGTCGCATATGCTGGCCGTACGCACGGCGGAACTCAATAGCGCCAAGCAGGATATCGATGCGGTCGCCAGCCACCCGAGCATCACGCAAAGCAGCAGCGAGATACTGGCAACGATCCGGCGTTTCTTCTCGCTCGGAAAGTAAGGTATTGATAAAAAAGATTTCCCGTGTCGAGGCGAGCAAACCCGTTCGGATTGCCGCACAGCTTGTTGTATCATGCCGTCCGTGAATGAACCCTTGAGATAGCTACCATGAAACTGACCTTCCTGGATTTCGAACAACCGGTCTCCGATCTGGAGAACAAGATCGAACAACTGCGCTACGTGCAGGACGATTCCGCGCTGGACATCTCCGACGAGATCAGCCGCCTGCAAAAGAAGAGCCAGAGCCTGACCAAGGATATCTACGCCAAGCTCACCCCTTGGCAGATCTCGCAGGTCTCACGCCATCCGCAGCGTCCTTATACGCTGGATTACGTAGAGCATCTGTTCACCGATTTCGAAGAACTGCACGGCGACCGTGTGTACGCGGATGATGCTGCCATCGTCGGTGGTCTGGCGCGTTTCAACGGCCAGAGCGTGATGGTCATCGGCCACCAGAAGGGCCGCGACACCAAGGAACGCCAGTACCGCAATTTCGGTATGCCGCGTCCCGAAGGCTATCGCAAGGCGATGCGCCTGATGCGTCTGGCCGAGAAGTTCGGCATTCCCATCATGACTTTCATCGACACACCGGGCGCTTATCCGGGCGTCGGTGCTGAAGAGCGCGGCCAGTCCGAAGCCATCGGTCGCAACCTGTATGTGATGGCAGAACTGCGTGTGCCCATCATCTGCACCATCATCGGCGAAGGTGGTTCCGGTGGCGCGCTGGCAGTGGCAGTTGGTGATGCCTTGCTGATGCTGCAATATGCGACCTATTCCGTGATCTCTCCGGAAGGCTGCGCCTCCATCCTGTGGAAGAGCGCGAGCAAGGCGGAGGAAGCCGCCGAGACATTGGCGATCACAGCCACCCGCTTGAAGACGCTCGGTCTGGTCGACAAGATCGTGAGCGAGCCTTTGGGCGGTGCGCACCGTGATTACGAAGCGACCATGGCTAGCGTGAAAAAGGCCTTGGCCGATGCGCTCAAACAGGCCCAGAGCAAATCCACCAACGATCTGTTGCAGACGCGCTTCACGCGTTTGATGGGCTACGGCAAGTTCAAGGAGATCGAGCTCCAGTAGTCACGGAGGCTCATCTGCTCTGACGCGACGTTCGTCGATGTCGCACAAATCTCCCCACTTGAATCAATTAGATGACCGGATCGCGGCGCAGCTGGCGCCGCTTCTGCCTGCGGGCAGCAAGCTGCTGCTAGGCTTGAGCGGCGGTATGGATTCGGTCGTGCTGCTGCACGTTCTCCATCGTCTCGCCCCCCGACTCGGTTTCGCACTTTCCGCCATGCATGTCCATCACGGCATCAGCCCCAATGCCGATGCCTGGGCAAGGTTTTGTACTGAATTGTGCGAGCGCTATGCCATTCAACTTGAGATCAAACATGTCGACATCGCGCCGCTGAAAGATGCCCACGGCATCGAGGCATCGGCGCGCAAACTGCGCCATGCCGCGTTCGCCGAAAGCGTTTGCCGTTACGTCGCGCTGGCCCACCATGCGGACGATCAGGCGGAGACGCTGATGCTGCAGTTGTTGCGCGGGGCCGGTCTGCGCGGCGTCTCCGCCATGCCGTTGGTGCGCGAGCAGGGCAGCCAGCTGTTGCTGCGCCCCTTGTTGGCATGCGGACGGACAACATTGCTCGCCTATGCGCAACAGCATGCCCTGGAATGGATAGAGGATGAGAGCAACGCGGACGAACTTTATCCGCGCAACTTCCTGCGCCTTCGCCTGTTCCCTGTGCTGGAGGAACGCTTTCCAGCATGGCGCGATACGCTAGGGCGCAGCGCGCAACATTTCGCAGAGGCCGCCGGGATGCTGGAGGAGGTCGCGCTGGCGGACGGGGCGGGTGAGCCGTTGCTGGCGGTGGCGAAACTGGATGTCTTGTCTCCCGCGCGCAGCAAGAACCTGCTGCGCCATTTTCTGCACTTGCAGGGCGCCCCGATGCCGCAGGAAGCGCAGCTGGACGACATGCTGCGCCAATTGCGCAGCGCACGCGACAATGCGGATGTCTGTGTGAATTTTGGCGAGTGGCAGGTGCGCAGGTATCGCGGGCATATCCATGCGATGCGCGCGTTGTCGTCATTCGATCCTGCTTTGCGACTGGACTGGCAGGGAGAGGAGGCACTGTACTGGCCACCATTGCAGCGTGAAGTGCACTTCACTGCGGCGGTCGGATCGGGTATCAGTCGGGACAGATTGTCACAAGGGCAGGTGAGTCTGAGATTGCGCAACGGCGGTGAGACATTGCGCCCGCATCCGCTTGCGACGACACGCAGTATGAAGAATCTGCTGCAGGAACATGGTGTGCCGCCCTGGCAGCGCGAACGTCTGCCCTTGTTGTATTGCGGCGATGAGCTGGCGTGTGTGGTCGGTGTGGCGGTTGCAGCGGAGTTCCGTGCGGCGGAGGGGGAGCAATCTGTAATGGTGGCGTAAGCATGATTGGCATATGATGCGGCTGCAGATGCAAGCCGTCACCGTTCCAGTCAATTCTTCAGGGAGAAGAACATGAAAATATTGAGCGTGTTGTGCAGTGCCTTGTTGTTCAGTCTGTCCCTCTCCGCGCAAGCGGGTCCCATCGTCATCAAATACAGCCACGTTGTCGCCGATACCACCCCCAAGGGGCAGGCCGCGCTGAAGTTCAAGGAAGTTGCCGAGCGGCTGTTGCCGGGCAAGGTCGAAGTGCAGGTATTCCCCAACAGCCAATTGTTTGGCGACGGCAAGGAGATGGAAGCGCTGTTGCTGGGCGACGTGCAGATCCTCGCACCTTCGCTGGCCAAGTTTGGCAAATACACCAAGAAGGTGCAGATATTCGACCTGCCGTTCCTGTTCGATGACATCGACGCCGTGGGCCGTTTCCAGAACAGCGCCAAGGGACGCGAGCTGCTGACCTCCATGTCCGACAAGGGCATCGTCGGCTTCGGCTACATCCATAACGGCATGAAGCATCTTTCCGCCAACAAACCCCTGCGTACGCCGGAGGATGCCAAGGGGCTGAAGTTCCGCATCCAGCCGTCCGAGGTGTTGGAGGCGCAGTTCCAGGCGGTCGGGGCAAATCCGCAGAAGATCGCCTTCGCCGAGGTGTACCAGGCGTTGCAATCCGGCGTGGTGGATGGTGCAGAGAATCCATGGGCCAACATCTACACCAAGAAATTCCACGAGGTGCAGAAGTACATCACCGAGAGCGGCCACGGCGTGCTCGATTACATGGTGATCGCCAACGCGGACTGGTGGGACGGCCTGCCGGACGATGTGAAGAAGGGATTGAGTGTCGCCATGGCTGAATCCATCGCCTACGGCAACAAGGTCGCGCTGGATGAGGATGCCAATTTCCGCCAGAAGGTCATCGACGACAAGAAGGCCAAGTTGATCAAATTGACCAAGAAGCAGCGCCAACAATGGCGCGAGGCGATGAAGCCGGTGTGGGCGAAGTTCGAGGGTGATATCGGCAAGGATCTGATCGATGCTGCTGTAGCTGCCAACACGAAGTGATGTTGCTGGATTGAGCACGCCCCCCGCCATGCACGGGGGGCGCCACAGGGAGGCTGCATGAAGTTATTGAAACGACTGGACGAATGGCTGATCGCCATTCTGCTGGCGGCGATGACGCTGCTCACCTTTGCACAGGTGGTCATGCGTTATGTGTTCAATTCCGGCTTCACCTGGGCGCAGGAGCTCACCACCATCCTGTTCGCATTCATGATCTTCATCGGCATCTCCTACGGCGTGCGCGTCGGTGCACATATCGGCGTGGATGCATTGATCAAGATATTCACGCCTCGAGTTCGCCGCGTCGTATCCACTATCGCCGTGCTGCTCTGTCTGTTGTACGCAGGCATGGTGATCTATGGTTCGTTCCAGTATGTGATGAAGATGAAAAAGGTCGGCATCGAGCTGGAAGACCTGCCGGTGCAGATGTGGCTGGTGCGCGCCATCCTGCCTGTCGGTTTCACCCTGCTGGCTTTGCGTTTCCTGCCTGTGCTGTATAACCTGATCAGCGGCAAGTCCGACCACCTGCGACTCGCCAACGAAGTGGCGGAAGCCCTTAAATTGAAACAGGAGGAGAAACAATGAACACCTTGTTCCTGTTCTCCTGTCTGTTCTTCTTCATGGCCATCGGCATGCCGGTCGCCATCTGCCTCGGCCTTTCCAGCTTGCTGACCATCGCTTTCTTCGCCAATGACTCACTGGCCTCGCTTTCAATCAAGCTGTACGAGACCAGCGAGCATTACACCCTGCTGGCCATCCCGTTCTTCATCCTCGCCGGGGCGCTGATGTCCACCGGCGGCGTGGCGAGACGCATGGTGGATTTCGCCATCGCGGCAGTGGGGCATCTGCGCGGCGGTCTGGCCATCGCTTCCATCCTCGCCTGCATGCTGTTCGCCGCCGTGTCCGGTTCCAGCCCGGCTACCGTGGTCGCTGTGGGCTCTATCGTTATCGCCGGCATGGTGCGCAGCGGTTACCCGCAGCCGTTCGCCGCGGGGGTGATCTGCAACTCGGGCACGCTCGGCATCCTCATCCCACCTTCCATCGTGATGGTGGTATATGCCGCCGTGACCGAAGTCTCGGTCGGGCGCATGTTCATGGCGGGTGTTATTCCAGGTCTGATGTTGGGATTGATGCTGGCGATGGCGGTGCATTGGCGTGTGCGCAAGCTGAACATCGCGCCCACGCCGCGTGCACCGCTACGCGAAGTGCTGGGCAAGTTCCGCGATTCCATGTGGGGCTTGGCGTTGCTGGTCATCATCATGGGCGGCATCTACGGCGGTGTGTTCACGCCCACCGAAGCGGCGGCGGTGTCGGCCGTGTATGCCTTGATCGTGGCGGTGTTCATCTACAAGGACCTCAAGTTCAAAGACCTGCCCGAGGTGTTCGTCGACGCCAGCAGAACCACCGTGATGCTGATGTTCATCGTCGCCAACGCCATGCTGTTCGCGCACGTACTTACCACCGAGCGCATCCCGCAGACCATCGCCGAACACATCGTGGCCTTCGGTATGGAGCCGTGGATGTTCCTGTTGGTGGTCAACGTCATCCTGCTGATCGCAGGTAACTTCATGGAACCGACCGGTATCATCCTGATCCTCGCGCCCATCTTCTTCCCCATCGCCACCCAGCTCGGCATCGATCCCATCCATCTGGGCATCATCATGGTGGTCAACATGGAGATCGGCATGGTCACGCCGCCGGTGGGGTTGAACCTGTTCGTCACCAGCGGCATCACCGGCATGAGCATCATGGAAGTCACCCATGCCGCCTTGCCTTGGCTACTGGTGTTACTGGTCTTCCTCGGGCTGGTCACCTACATTCCCGAGATCAGCCTGTTCCTGCCGGATCTGCTGTTTAATTAATCGGTTGGTAAATCTGCAACCTGCCTGCACGGCGGTATGTCGGCAGGCAGGTTGGGACTATTCTCCCCTGTCCGCGCTGCGACATTGCAGGTAAACCCTGCTAGAATCGCGCCCTCAGAATTTTCTGATTCACAATAATCATTTGGAGAGAAGCATGGCTGTTGAACGTACCCTTTCTATCATCAAACCCGATGCAGTCGCCAAGAACGTCATCGGTCAGATCTATTCCCGTTTTGAAGGTGCCGGCCTGAAGGTCATCGCCGCGCGCATGGTGCAACTGTCCCGTGCCGAGGCTGAAGGTTTCTATGCCGTGCACGCTGCACGTCCATTCTTCAACGATCTGGTGACCTTCATGATCTCCGGTCCGGTGATGATCCAGGTTCTGGAAGGCGAGGGCGCGATTCTCAAGAACCGTGACCTGATGGGCGCAACTGATCCGAAGAAGGCCGACAAAGGCACCATCCGTGCCGATTTCGCCGACAGCATCGACGCCAATGCGGTGCACGGCTCCGACGCGGCTGAAACAGCTGCTGTCGAGATCGCTTACTTCTTCCCGGCACTGAACGTCTACTCTCGTTAAGCGACAGCTGATGAAGCAAAACCTCCTCGATCTTGAACCGGCTGCGATGACCGCATGGTTCGCGGAACACGGCGAAAAGCCGTTCCGCGCCAAGCAGGTGCTGCGCTGGATCTACAAGAACGGGGAGTCCGATTTCGACGCGATGAGCGATCTGGCGATCTCTCTTCGCGACAAACTGAAACAGATCGCCTGTATCCAGACGCCGAAGGTGATGCGCGAAGAGACCGCTACGGACGGGACGCGCAAATGGCTGCTGGATGTGGGCACAGGCAATGCGGTGGAGACGGTGTTCATCCCGGAAGAGGGCAGGGGCACCTTGTGCGTTTCCACGCAGGCAGGTTGCGCGCTCGATTGCGCGTTCTGCTCCACTGGCAAGCAGGGTTTCAACCGCAACCTGTCCACTGCCGAGATCATCGGTCAGGTGTGGTGGGCCAACCATGAGCTGGGCAAGAACGAGGACGGCAACTGGCCGGTCACCAATGTGGTGATGATGGGTATGGGCGAGCCGCTGCTGAACTTCGACAGCACGGTGAGCGCATTGCGCCTGATGCTGGACGACCATTGCTATGGCCTGTCGCGCCGACGCGTGACGGTCTCCACATCGGGCGTGGTGCCGGCGATGGACCGACTGCGCGATGAATGTCCGGTGGCGCTGGCGATCTCGCTGCATGCGCCGAACGATGAATTGCGCAACGTGCTGGTGCCGATCAACCAGAAATATCCTTTGCAGGAATTGATGGCGGCTTGTCTGCGCTATCTGGAAAAAGCCCCGCGCGATTTCGTCACGTTCGAATACGTGATGCTGGCGGGTGTGAACGACCGTCCGCAGGATGCGCGTGAGCTGATCGAGTTGGTGCGCGATGTGCCGTGCAAGTTCAATCTGATCCCGTTCAATCCTTTCCCGCAAGCGCCTTACCGCCGTTCCGACATGGAGACGGTGAAGAATTTTCGCGACATCCTGATGCAGGCGAACATCGTCACCACCATCCGCAAGGTGCGCGGCGACGACATTGCGGCCGCCTGCGGACAATTGGCGGGACAAGTGCAGGACAGATCGAAACGTACCCTACGAATCATGGAGGCAAGTCGATGAAACAGTGGATGGTCTATCTCATGGCATTTTTGCTGGTCGGCTGTGCCAGCAATGGTGTGTCCGATGAGCGCGCGCGCAACAGCGCCAAGATCCATACCGAACTGGCGGCCTCCTATTTCGAGCGGGAGCAGTATTCCATCGCCTTGCAGGAATTGGGTGCGGCCATGCAGGCTGATGATGAATATGCACCTGCCTACAATGTGCGCGGTCTGGTGCGCATGAGGCTGCGCGAGGATGCGCTGGCGGACAAGGATTTTCGCCGCGCTTTGCAACTCGATCCTCGCAGTGCATCCGCGCTGAACAACTACGGCTGGTTCCTGTGCCAGCGCGGCCATCCAAAGGAGTCTATCACCAAGTTCCTGGATGCTTTGAAAGACCCGCTCTACAACACCCCCGATATGGCGTATGCCAATGCGGGGGTGTGCGCCATCAAGGCCGGCGACCTGGTCGCGGCGGAAAGCTATCTTGAGCGCGCGTTGATCCTGCATGCGGGTATGCCAGAAGCGCAGATCGGACTGGCGGAATTGAACTACATCAGGGGCGATTATTCGATGGCCAAAGTCCATCTGATGCGTTTCATGCAAGTGTATGAGGCGTTGACGCCGGAGCACCTGTGGCTGGCGGTGCGCGTAGAGCGCAAGGCGGGAGACCGAAATGCGGCGGCGAGTTATGCGCTGCAATTGCGCAAGCGTTTCCCGGACTCGCGTGAAGCGCAACTTCTGCAGGCGGGCGAGTGATGACAGAGATCCAGAACGAGACGGCCGGGCAGGAAGCGCAGCAACCTGAATTGAAAGTCGGGGCGATCCTGCGCGCCGAGCGCGAAGCACGCGGCTTGTCTGTGGAAGAGATCGCGGAGCGCGTCAAGTACAGTGTGCGCCAAGTTGAAGCGCTGGAGCATGATGATGCCGAGCATCTGCCGCAAGGCACTTTCCTGCGCGGATTCGTGCGCAGCTATGCGCGCGTGCTGGGCATGGATGAGGCCAAGTTGCTGGCAGCGACCCACACGCAGACCGAACATCATTTCGATGTGACGGACGTTCAGGCAGGGGGTGCACCCTTGCCGATCACGGGCGACGCGAGCCGACGCAGCCGTTATCTGCTGCTGGGTGCTTTGGCAGTCGCGATCCTGCTGGCCGGTTTCATCCTGATGCAACCAGTAAACATCTCGCTGCCGGTCCCGGTCAAGGTGAGCGAAGAGGTTGTAGTGGAGCCGGCTTCTGCTGTAAGTGCCGCAGCGCTAGTCGAGGCGGAACCTGAGCAGCCAGTTGTAGAACAAGCGGCCGAGCCCACGAAGATCGTGGAAGTGCATAAGCCGGAACCGGTTGCAAAGGAACCGGAAGCAGTCAAGCCTTTGCCTGTCGCGAAGCCGGTTTCTGTCGTAAAACCGGTTGAGCCGGTCAAGGTGGAGGAAGCACCAAAACCGGTAGATACGGCAAAGCCAGTGGTGGCGCCAAAACCGGTCGTTGCCAGCCCGCCGCAGCAAGTGAGCAAGCCGGAACCCGCAGCGGTAGTAGCGCCCGAGTCAGCAACGCCAGTCTCGCCCCCAAAATCTGAAGTACCACTTGCGCTGTTGATGAAGCGCCCGATCCATATCGTGTTTCTTGAAGAAGCCTGGATGGAGATCATCGATGTGAACGGTGAGATATTGTTGTCGCGGGTGACCAAGGCAGGTGAGGAAAAATGGATAGGCGGCGGTCATCGCGCGCCGTACAACGTCACCATCGCCAGACCGGGTGCGATCCGCATGTATTACCACGGCAAGCAAGTCGATCTGTCGAAATTCAACCCGGCGAACGTCGCCAAGCTGGTTCTGGAGTAGAACGCATGATGCATCCTTCCAATCTGCGTCACGCGACGCAGGCGGTGCGCGTTGATGACATCGTCATCGGTGGGGGGGCTCCCATCGTGGTGCAGTCCATGACCAATACCGATACCGCTGATATCAGCTCGACCACCAAGCAAGTGCATGAGCTGGCGATCGCCGGTTCGGAACTGGTGCGTATCACGGTCAACACCTCCGAAGCGGCCGAAGCGGTGCCGCACATCCGTCGTCGTCTGGACGCGCTGGGCTGCAAGGTGCCCTTGATCGGCGACTTCCATTACAACGGCCATCGTCTGCTCACCGAATATCCGGAATGCGCCAAGGCGCTGGCAAAGTACCGCATCAATCCCGGCAACGTCGGCAAGAACCGCAAGGGCGAGGACCAGTTCGCGATGATGATCGCGGTGGCGAAGCAATACGACAAGCCGGTGCGCATCGGTGTCAACTGGGGCAGCCTGGATCAGGACCTGGTGGTGCGCATGATGGACGAGAACGCCAAATTGGCCGAGCCCAAGGATGTACGCGAAGTCACGCGTGAGGCATTGATTGTCTCCGCACTGCAGAGCGCGCAGCGTGCCGAAGAACTGGGCTTGCCGCGCGACCGCATCGTGCTGTCGTGCAAGGTGAGCGAGGTGCAGGATCTGATCGCGGTGTATCAGGAACTGGCCAAGCGTTGCGACTATGCTTTGCATCTCGGCCTGACTGAGGCGGGCATGGGTTCCAAAGGCATCGTGGCATCCACCGCTGCACTGTCTGTACTGCTGCAACAAGGTATAGGCGACACCATCCGTGTGTCGTTGACCCCGCCACCGGGCGGCGCGCGCACCGAGGAAGTGGTGGTGGCGCAGGAGATACTGCAGACCATGGGCTTGCGTTCGTTCACGCCGATGGTCACGGCTTGTCCCGGCTGCGGCCGCACCACCAGCACGGTGTTCCAGGAATTGGCGCAGCACATCCAGAACTATCTGCGCGCGCAGATGCCGGTGTGGCGTGAACAATACAGTGGCACGGAAGAGATGACGGTGGCGGTGATGGGTTGCATCGTGAACGGTCCGGGCGAGAGCAAGATGGCCAACATAGGCATCAGTCTGCCGGGCACTGGCGAAACCCCCTCGGCCCCGGTGTATGTGGACGGCGAGAAGACAGTGACCCTGCGCGGCGACAACATCGCCGAAGAGTTCACCCGGATCGTCAATGAATATGTGGCAAGAAAGTACCAGAAGAAATGAGTGATGCATTGCAAGCCGTCAAAGGCATGAACGACATCCTGCCGGACGAGGCTGGGTTGTGGCTGTGGTTCGAAGATGTCGTGCGCGAGTGGCTGGAAGCCTATGGCTACCGCAACATCCGCATGCCGCTGGTGGAACCGACCGCGCTGTTCAAGCGCGCCATCGGCGAGGTCACCGACATCGTCGAGAAGGAGATGTACAGTTTTGAGGACAGCCTGAACGGCGACCAGTTGACCTTGCGCCCGGAAGGGACCGCTTCCTGCGTACGCGCCGTGCTGCAGCACAATTTGCTGTATAACGCGCCGCAGCGTCTGTGGTATGCCGGTCAGATGTTCCGCCATGAGCGTCCGCAGAAGGGCCGTTACCGCCAGTTCCACCAGATCGGGGTGGAGGCGATGGGTTTCGGCGGACCGGACATCGACGCCGAGCAGATCATCATGTGCGCTCGCCTGTGGAAGAAGCTGGGCATCCGTGATGTGACACTGCAATTGAATACGCTGGGTGACAGTGCGTCCCGTCAGCGTCATCGCGACAAGCTGATCGCCTATTTCGAAGGTCACAAGGACTTGCTGGATGCCGATGCACAGCGTCGTTTGTACAGCAATCCACTGCGTATCCTCGATACCAAGAATCCGGCCATGCAGGAGCTGGTGGGCAATGCGCCCAGGTTGATGGATGAGTTGGAAGACGAGGCGATCCAGCATTTCGAGGCGGTGCAGGCGATCCTGCATCGGCACGACATCGCGTTCGAGATCAATCCGCGTCTGGTGCGCGGTTTGGACTATTACAACCGTACCGTGTTCGAGTGGGTAACCACGCGTCTGGGCGCGCAGGGCACCATCTGCGCGGGCGGCCGTTTCGACGGATTGATCGAGCAGATCGGCGGCAAACCGGCACCGGCCATGGGTTTCGCCATGGGCGTGGAGCGTTTGCTGGCGTTGTTGCAGGAAGACGGTATGACGCCGCCTGCCGCACCATTGGATGTGTATGTGGTGCATCAGGGCGAGCAGGCGCAGCTGCTCGCATGGCAAGCTGCCGAACAGTTGCGCGACAGCGGCGTGCGAGTGCTGCTGCATTGCGGCGGCGGAAGTTTCAAATCGCAGATGAAGAAAGCTGACGGTAGCGGCGCAGTGTGCGCGGTGATCGTCGGCGACGATGAGGCGGCCGCGCATGCGGTCACCGTCAAGCCGCTACGCGGAGGCGAGCAGCAACGTGTCGCGATGACGGAATTGCAAAGCAAGATTAAAGAATTGATCAAGTGAGGGAATGAAAATGTCAGAGTTGGATCTACACGAACAGGAACAGGTCGACGCGCTCAAGTCTTGGTGGAAGGAGAACAGCAACTGGGTGTATGGACTCGTCACGGTATCCCTGCTGGCTTTCGCCGGCAGTCAGTTCTGGAAACAGCATCAGGCCGGCCAGTCGACCGGTGCCGCCAGCTTGTATGCCGAGGTGATGAAGCAGACCGCGAGCGGCGATGACAAGCGTATCGGCGATGCAGCCGATGCACTGGCTGAGCGCTTTGCGGACAGCCCTTATGCGACACGTGCGCAACTGCTGGCTGCGCAGATCAGCCAGCAGGCCGGCGATGCGACACGCGCCAAGGCCAGATTGTGGTGGGTGATCGAGCATGCGGATGAAGATGGCCTGCAACATGTGGCCCGTCTCAAGCTGGCAGCTATGCTGCTGGACGAGAAGCAATATGAGGATGCGCTCAAGCATCTGGCCACGGCGCATCCGGCCGCCTTCGATAGCGTTTATGCCGATCTGAAGGGGGATGTGCTGAGCGCTATGGGCAAGACCGACGATGCGCGCATCGCTTACAAGCAAGCCCTGGAAAAAGCCGATGAACAGGCTGTCCAGCGCAATCTGATCCAGTTGAAGCTGGATGGACTGGGTAACGCAAAATGATATTGCGTCACTTCAGTCTGCTGGCTTGCGCGCTGATGCTGGCTGCTTGCAGCAGTGACAAGGCGAGCATCGAGCCGGCCAAATTGATCGACTTCAGGCCGGCAGCGAAGATACAGGTACGCTGGCAGCAGTCGCTGGGCGATAGCGGTATCAACGTGCTGACACCGGGCGTCACGCGCGTGGCGGTGTTCGGAGCAAGCGAAAAATATCTGTATCGCTTCGACCGCGACAGCGGCAAGCAGATGTGGCGTATCGAACCAGGCTTCACGGTCTCCGGCGGTGTGGGAGCGGGCGAGGGGCTGGTGCTGGTCGGCGGCAATCAGGGCGAACTGGCCGCATATGATGAGACAGACGGCAAGTTGCGCTGGCAAGTGCAGGTGTCCAGTGAAGTGCTGAGTGCGCCGCAGATCGCCAGCGGTATCGTGGTGGTACGCACCGGAAACGGTCGCATTGCCGGACTGGACGCACAGGACGGCAAGCGCCTGTGGCTGTATGAGCGCGTCACACCCGCCCTGAGTGTGCGCAGCCACGCCGGCGTGGTCATCCGCAACGGCATGGTCTACGCGGGTTTTGCGGCGGGCCGACTGGCGGCGATCGGACTGACCAAGGGGATCGTGATCTGGGAAGCGGCCGTATCGCAGCCGCGCGGCAACACCGAGCTGGAGCGCATCAGCGACATCACTAGTCTGCCTGCCGCCGATGACAGGCAAGTGTGTGCCATTGCCTTTCAGGGCAGGTTGGCATGTTTCGATGCGATCCAGGGCAACACCATGTGGTCGCGCGAGATGTCCAGCGACAAGGGCTTGGCCCTGTTCGGCGGCTATCTATATGTGACCGATGCGGATGGCAGCGTGTTCGCGCTGGACAGAAGCACTGGTGCCACCTTGTGGAAGAACGACCAGCATGCCTATCGTCAGATGTCAGCACCTTATCCCGTCGAAGATCATTTGCTGATCGGCGACTTCGAAGGTTATGTACATTTGCTCGACACCCGCGATGGCAACCTGCTGGCACGTCGTAAGACGGATGGCAGCGCAATTATTGCCGCCCCCGTTCTGATGGGTGACGGCGCAATGGTTCAAACCAGTGACGGTGAGTTGCTGGCGATCTCGGTACAAAAGTAATGCTACCCACACTGGTTCTGGTTGGACGCCCCAACGTCGGCAAATCAACACTATTCAACCGCCTCACGCGCAGCCGTGATGCGCTGGTTGCCGACAAGCCCGGTCTGACGCGTGATCGTCACTACGGTCGCGGGCGGCTCGGGGAGCGGCCATTCCTGGTGGTCGATACCGGCGGCCTTGAACCGGTGGCCAAGGAAGGCATCTTGTATGAGATGGCCAAGCAGACGCGTCAAGCAGTGGACGAGGCCGATCTGGTGCTGTTCCTGGTGGATGGCCGGGATGGACTGACGCCGCAGGACAGGATCATCGCCACCCAGTTGCGCAAGACCGGACGACCGCTGATGCTGCTGGTGAACAAGGCCGAAGGTATGCAACGCGCCCGTGTCACGGCCGACTTCCACGAACTCGGGCTGGGCGAACCTATCCCCATCTCGTCAGCGCATGGCGAGAACGTGGCCGAGATGATCGAGATCGCGCTGGACGAGTTGCCCGCAGCCGAGCTGGAAACGGAAGAGAAGTCACATCATCCGAAGCTCGCCATCGTCGGCAGACCCAACGTCGGCAAATCCACACTGGTCAACGCCATCCTCGGCGAAGAACGCGTAATCGCCTTCGATCAGCCGGGCACCACGCGCGACTCCATCTATATCGATTTCGAACGCGGCGGCAAGCAGTACACCATCATCGACACCGCAGGTGTGCGCCGTCGCGGCAAGATCGACGAGGCCATCGAGAAGTTCTCGGTGGTGAAGACCTTGCAGGCCATCGAAGATGCCAATGTGGTGGTGCTGGTGGTGGACGCCAGCGACCAGATCACCGAACAGGATGCGCACCTTGCGGACTTCGTGTTGCAGGCCGGACGCGCGCTGGTGCTGGCAGTGAACAAGTGGGATGGGCTGGACGAATACGCGCGCGACAGCGCCAAGCGCGATATCGACCGCAAGCTGCACTTTCTCGATTTCGCTAAGCAGCACTTCATCTCCGCGCTGAAAGGCACCGGTGTGGATAATCTACTGAAGTCGGTCAACCAGGCCTATACCGCCGCGATGACCAAGATGCCCACGCCGCAACTCACGCGCGTGCTGGAAGCGGCGGTGGAAAAACAGGCGCCGCCGCGCAACGGGCCGTTCCGTCCCAAGATGCGTTACGCGCACCAAGGCGGCAGCAACCCGCCGCTGATCGTCGTGCACGGCAGTGCACTGGAGAAAGTGCCGGCCAGTTACATACGCTATCTGGAGCGGGTGTTCTGCGATGCGTTCAAGCTGCAGGGCACACCATTACGCATCGAATTCAAATCCGGCAAGAATCCGTTCGCCGACAAGGCGCCACGTCCGTTGACAGAGAGCGAAGAACGCGCCGCCCATCGAGCACGTATCCGAGGCCGCAAGAAGTACGGTTAAAGAGGTTATAACTTGATGTTAAGCCCTGTCAAAAACACGGTATCGCTGTGTTTGACACCCGCGCCGATATCGCTGTTGTATTTGTTCTGCAGGCTGATAGACAGACCCATCGTGCTGTTCAGATTGATCACCAGGCTGCTATCGAACACGGTGCGGTACTTCCCGCTTGTCTGCGTGCTGGGGTAATAGCTGAGCTTCTGTTTCAAGCGCGTGTTCTCTGTCAGGCTGTGCGTCGATTCCTCGGCCATGATGAGCTCGCTGGTGCTGACCGTCTCGCCGGTCATCATGTCCGAGCGGTTCTGTGACAGACCGCCGAACACATCGAATGTGACGTCTTCCGCTTTCAATACGTGATAACCAAGACCGGCGCCCAGGCTGCTGCGCAGATCCAGATTGGCCATCCGATCCTGTTCGAACTCAAGTTGCCCGAACCCGAACAGTTTCGGGCTCAGATTATGATCATATCTGCTGCCGAGGCGCGTCTTGTCTGCGCTGACCACACCCTGGTTCTTGCCGTAAAGTGCAGATGCATAGGCGGAGAGCTTGTTGCTATCGGTGGTCCGCGCTTCATCTATGGAGATGGAGTAAGTGGTGCCGTTGGTGTTTCCGGCGGAACGCGAAAAGGAGAGCGCGGCATTGCCTTGCCATGAAGGAACGACATCTTCGGCGTGCGCAAGGCTTAAAAAACTGACAAAAAGTATGAAAGCAGTTGTGAAATGGAGCATGCAGGTTCCTGTGATTTATTTAGAATTGGTGGAACTGCACATTGTAGCAATCAGCGGGTTGTCTGCGAAAGAGAAAAGCGGAGAAATGCGCCGTATTTCTCTTCCGTAACTGGCTGTTTTACAGTACAGTGGCAGCGTTCTAACCACACTACGAGCCGACTATCATGAGTACTAAAGGGCAACAATTACAAGACCCGTTCCTGAACGCATTGCGCAAGGAACATGTGCAGGTCGCGATCTATCTGGTCAACGGGATCAAGCTGCAAGG
>Ga0209231_1000163_pt1 | contig 47593 bp, 45 predicted proteins | sample Deesub45470m_DNA_FD_188086 | JGI IMG/M metagenome (GOLD analysis project Ga0209231, IMG submission 188086) | Deep subsurface microbial communities from North Pacific Ocean - 450_OLKR46/470m Metagenome (SPAdes) (version 2) | ecosystem: Environmental > Terrestrial > Deep subsurface > Unclassified ... | reverse complement strand
GGGCGGCCATCACCGCCACTGCCAGTTGTTTGCCGCTCTGGCGGTCCTTGGCGAAGCCGACGAACCAGTCGTAGCGCACCTCGTTGCTGGCGTTGCTGAGGGAGCCGGTCTTGCCGCCGATCTGTAGTCCGGAGAGGTCCCGATCCTTCTGGTATTGACTGAAAGCTTTGCGGGCGGTGCCGGATTTGATGGTGGCTTCCATCATCTCAACCAGCGCCGAGGCGGTGGGGGGGGAGACCAGGGGGGAGGTCTGTGGGAACGGGGCCCGACGGTAGAGTTCCTGACCCTCGGCGTCGGCGATGGTCTCGATGATGCTCGGCACCGGCATCTTTCCGCCGTTGATGATCGCGGCGGCGAGCATGGCCCCATGCAGAGGGGAGAGGGTGGTCTGGCGATTGAAGCCGCTGGCGACTTCGGCCCAGTTGTACGGTTCGTCGCTGATGCGGAACTGGCTCGGTGCCAGCGGGAGCTCGAAATCGATCGGTTGGTTGAAGCCGAAGTTGGCGGCGGCCTTTTCCAGCCCGGTTTTACCCAGCCGCAGGCTGCCAAGTTTGCCGAACACCGGGTTAATCGAATCGGCGAAGGCCTCGCTCAAGGGGAGGGTGGTGTCAGTGCGATGGCTTTTGCCGGTCAATTGCTGCTTGTAGAGGGTGTGTTTGCCGCCGCCGAAGGAGAGCGGGGTGTTCTCGGTGTAGCCGAGCTGGTCGACGGCTGCGGCGGCGGTGACGATTTTGAAGATGCTGGCGGCCGGGAACTGGCTGTCGAGGCAGGGGTTGCTCTCCGGATCGGTGCGGTCGTAGCCGGCCAGAGCCAGCACCTTGCCGCTGCTTGGATCCATCACCACAATGCCGACGTAGCGGGAGTTTTTGCGGTCGAGGGTGTTGAGCAGGAAGTTTTGCAGCTCTGGTTCGAGGGTGGTCTCGACGGTAAATTGCTGACCGCCGACGGTGAGGGGGAATTCTCGGGTCGAGAGGTTGCTGAAGGCGCTGCTGTCGAGAAACTGCCGCAGGTGCGGGCGATCGAAATCTTCGGGAATCGCCGGTGCGGTGAGTACGGGTGGCTGCGGTGCTGCGGCCACTTGGGGCGGCGCTGATATGACTGTAGATGGCACTGCTGCTGTCTTTGGGGCGGTCAGCAGGGGGGCGGGTTTGGCGGCCGGGGCCGGGTCGTTGCGTAGCAGGCTGCCCAAGCCGACCAGGGCAAGGATGAGCGCCGCCGCGACAACCAGGCGCAGCAGTGGCCGGGGTCGGGGCCGCTTGGTCCGGCGTGACCAACGGGGTTCACTGCGCTGCAGGCCGGACTGATAATCCCGCCAACCACTGGAGGGTTGGCGTTGGGACGGATATCGGGATGATCTGGACATAGACTCTCTGGGGGACGGGTTCGCCGGGACAAGGATGGCGTTAAGAAAATACCTATCGGCGCCCGCCTTGTAAAACAGTAAATGGGCCTCGGAGCGAAAAAAAATGTCTTTGGGGGATGTGGGTGCGGAGGGGAGGGACGAATCGATCAAAAAAAACGGGCTGCCCTTCCATCGGCAGCCCGTTTCTTTTTCGCTGGTTACTTTTTCCGGCAGAGAATGTCGTCGCGAACACTTTCGGCGATGCCGGCCGCCTGACCAATCAGGGGGGCGGCCACTCCGAGTTCCTGCAGGGTGGCGCCGAGGTGCTCGATAATCACATCGAAGTGGCCGTCATTCAGCCCACTATCGACCAGTTTCTGGTGAGCCTCGCCCATCCCTTTGCCGCTGTAGCTGCTCGGGCCGCCGAAGGCCAGGGTGAGAAAGGTTTTCTGCATCTGCCGTTGTTTGTTCATGTCCACATTCTTGAAAAACCCGTTCACGCGGGAATCGTCGAGGACTTTGCTGTAAAACAGGGTGACGGCCGCATCCATAGCGGGTTCCCCGCCGAGTTGTTCATAAAGGCTCATGGCAGTGCTCCGGGCAAAGGGTTGAGTCCAAACGTGGACGGTTGAGCATAGGGGCTAACTTATAGCAGCTATTTGATCACAAATGAGATCTTGGTGTGGATCCGGTATTTCACGATCTTGTTTTTTTCGACGATGGCTTGAATATCCTGAATGTAGAGACTCTTGATCTGGTCGACGGATTTGGCCGCTTCGGTCAGAGCCGACTCAGCAGCGGCTTCGATGGTATTCCCCTCGGCATGGATTTCGATGACTTTGACAACTGACATGGTTTTCTCCTTTTCTGTTGGTTGATTGGCCATGTCTAACGTCTAACATAGGCTGGAGAGAAGGCAAGGTCTGGGCGAACGGGGGGGGAGGGGCAGGTCGGTTAGCCATATCCGGGTAAGCGGCATCGTCTGGCCTCAACCCTCAGCTACTGCTGACTGCTGGCAAGAGCTCTGGCGCCAAAGACCATTTCCACGGACAAGGCAAAAGAAGGGTCGGGCTTGAAGTCGTTTTCACGTTCGAAGAGGATTTGCGGCTTGAGTTCGAGAAAAATCCAGCCGCGATGGATGTTGCGGCGGTAGCGGATGCTGGAAAAATAGGAGGTGTCCCAGAAGGTCGGGTCGGTCTCGAAGGTGACCCCGACCTCGTAGGCCATCTGTTCCCGACTGCTCAGGGGATGGGCGTAGGCAAGGCTCTGCACCAGCCCGACGTTGCGATCCTCCTTGGCCAGCCAGGTGGCTTCGCTGCCGATGCGGAACAGAGAGCCCTGTCCGGCATCGCGATCGAAATCGTGCCGCAGGCGCACTTCCCAGCCCCGCGGGTCATACCAGCCGGGAGTCAGGGTGACCCGGCTCAGCCAGTTATCACTAATCGGCTGAATGCGCCGCATCCGCAGCCGCAGGAAGGTTTCCGGCGGCCAGTGCAGCTTGATGCCGGGCTGCAGGCGGACATCCCAAAAGCGCTCCTCGCGCAGCACGTACTGCAGCGACGCCGAGGCTCGGCGATTGTCGAAGGTGTCGGTCACCTTCGGGGTGCCAGTGGTGATCTGCCCCTTTTGGGTGAGGGTGTCGTCGGCGTCACTTTCGATCACCAGCGACAGCTTCTCTTTGAGGTTGGGCAGGTCGAGTTTGGCCCGGAGATTGCCGTCGAAATCCAGGTCTCCGCTCTTCCGGTAAATAATGCTCCCCCTGGCGCGGATGTAGGTCCCCGAGCTTTCTTCAAAGGCCCGTTGGGTGCCGAAAAATGTATCGATTTTTCGGGCGAGAATTTCGACATTCCGCGAGACATAGGCATGGGCGTTGGTCAGGGTGGCATCGCCGGGGAGTACCGGCGGTTCCTCGACTGGTTCCAGCGGTGCTGGCGTCGTAGCTGGTGGTTGTGTCGAGGAAATGATCGGAGCGGGCACCGGTTTGGCCGCAGAGGGAGCGAAATCAGCTGGCAGTTTCGCCAGTTGGGTGCGCAACTGCTGTTGCTGTTCGCTGCCCAGCCCTTGGCGTAAAACCAGCTGGGCGGAGGCCGAACCGGAACGGAGCTGGGCGACCGGCAGCAGTTGCCCGGCCGGCAGAGTGCGGAAATAAGTTTCGGACAGGGGGGCCAGGTCGACCATCCGGTAGCGGTGCAGCCACTGGTGCAGCTGGGCTTCATCGCTGAAGGTGCGCAATTCCACTGGCTCGGCCAGGCTGGCTTCGAGCTGGGAGGCCAGGCGCCTGGCCTGGTCTTCGCTGCCGACAATCGCCGCCCCCGGAACCCAGCCGAGGGTTAGTTTTGCCTGTGCCGTTATGGGCAGCAGCAGCAGGCAGAGCAGCAGAACTGGCGGACCAGGTACACCCATGCAGGACAATCCATTTCTTCGGGAGAAAATTGTTGGAAGAGATTTTTTTGTTGCTGGGGGCCGAATGGCTTCGCTCAGCATTTAAAGATTAACGTAATTTCCCTCGCCTGCCCAGTCCCGATCCAACAAAAAATCCGATCAAAACCCTGGGAAAAGCTCCAGCCAGAGGCTCTCTACCGCACTGCTACGGAAGACCTCACTGTTTCGGGTATACTTGGCCTTTGGCCAAACCCTCAACCGGGCAGGGAATTCTATGGCTTACCGTCAGCGTCTCGGCCAGCGCAGCTATGTTTTTGCCGACCTCAAGACCCTTCTGGCCAAAGCTTCGCCGCCGCGTAGCGGCGACCAATTGGCGGGGGTCGCGGCGGGAAGTGCCGAGGAGCGGGTGGCGGCGCAGATGGCTTTGGCCGAACTCCCCCTGACCACCTTTCTCGGCGAAGCGCTCATCCCCTACGAAACCGACGAGGTCACCCGGCTGATCTTCGAAAGCCACGATGCTGCGGCCTTCGCGCCGGTGCGGCAGCTCAGTGTCGGCGGCTTGCGCGAGTGGCTGCTCACCCCTGCGGCCGACAGCGCTGCTCTGGCCGCTCTCGCTCCGGGGTTGACCCCGGAGATGGTGGCGGCGGTCTCGAAGCTGATGCGGCTGCAGGATCTGGTGTTGGTGGCCTCCAAGTGCCGGGTCGTCACCCGCTTTCGCAACACCATCGGCCTCCCGGGGCGGCTCTCCACCCGCCTGCAACCCAATCACCCCACCGACGACCCCAAGGGGATCGCCGCCAGCATCATCGACGGTCTCTTCTACGGCAGCGGCGACGCCGTGATCGGGGTCAATCCGGCCAGCGACAATCTCGCTGCGGTCAGCGATCTGCTGCGGCTGCTCGATGATATCCGCCAGCGCTACGCCATCCCCACTCAGTGCTGCGTTCTGACCCACGTCACCACCACCTTGGGCGCCATCGCCCGCGGCCTCCCCGTCGACCTGGTGTTTCAGTCGATCGGCGGCACCGAAGGGGTCAACGCCAGCTTCGGCGTCTCCCTGGCGCTGCTCGATGAGGCCCACCAGGCCGCCCTGGCCCTGGGGCGGGGGACCCTCGGCGACAACTGCATGTACTTCGAAACCGGCCAGGGGAGCGCCCTCTCGGCCAATGCCCATCATGGCGTCGATCAGCAGACCTGCGAGGCCCGGGCCTATGCGGTGGCCCGGCGCTATCGGCCGTTGCTGGTGAATTCGGTGGTCGGCTTCATCGGCCCCGAATACCTCTATGATGGCAAGCAGATCATTCGCGCCGGCCTCGAAGACCACTTCTGCGGCAAGCTGCTCGGCCTGCCGATGGGCTGCGACATCTGTTACACCAATCACGCCGAGGCCGACCAGGACGACATGGACAACCTCCTCACCCTCTTTGCTGTCGCCGGTGGCACTTTCATCATGGGAGTGCCGGGGGCCGACGATATCATGCTCAACTACCAGAGCAGCTCCTTCCATGATGCCCTCTACCTGCGCGCCCTGCTCGGGCTGCGTCCGGCCCCAGAATTCACCGCCTGGCAGCAGCAGCTGGGGCTGGCTGACGAAGAGGGCTTGCCGCTCCCCGTCGACAAGGGGCACAAACTGTTGGAGGGGCTGGCATGAAGGATCACCCGCAACGCCCGCAGACTGTGCGCCCCGACCCCTGGCAGGAGTTGAAACGCCACACCGACGCCCGCATCGCTCTGGGGCGCTGCGGGGTGAGCCTCCCCACCGCCCGTCATCTGGAATTTCAGCTGGCCCACGCCCGGGCCCGAGATGCGGTGCATCTCCCCTTCGAGCCGCAGCAGCTCGGCCGGCAGCTGGCCGAACTCGGCCTGAAAACTCTGCAACTCGAAAGCGCAGCCGCCGATCGCCAGCAGTATCTGCAACGCCCCGACCTTGGCCGCCGCCTGGCCGCGGAGAGTGTCCAGCGTCTGCAACAGGCGCAGCACACAGCCGCGGCCTATGACCTGGCGCTGGTGGTGGCCGACGGGCTCTCGGCATTGGCGGTCCACAGTCATGCCGTGGCGCTGATCAGCGCCTTTCTCCCCCTCGCCCGCGCCCAGGGCTGGCGGCTGGCCCCGGTCTGTCTGTTGACCTTGGGGCGGGTCGCCATCGGCGACGAGATTGCAACCCTGCTCGGCGCCCGCGCCGTGGCTATCCTGATCGGCGAGCGTCCGGGGCTCTCCTCCCCCGACAGTCTTGGTGTTTATCTGACCTACGCCCCTGCTCCCGGCACCACCGATGAGCGGCGCAACTGCATTTCCAATATCCGCCCCGCTGGGCTGCCCCCGGAGATTGCCGCCCAGAAGCTCTGTTACCTCGCCGGCGAAGCCTTGCGCCGCCAGCTCAGCGGCGTTCTGCTCAAAGATGACCTCTCATTGCCCGAACTGGCCGAAAAAATGGCCCCTCTGCGGGCGGTCAAGTCGGAGTCGATGGCCCCAGTCGCGGCGGTTCGGAGCGACCGGGTCAAAGCTGGCAGCTTTGAGGTTGAGCCATGAATACTGGGTTCTTTTCGTATGCGGTGGTGTTGTTGATCTTGAATTGTTTTTGGTTGGGGTCGCTGGCCGGGGCGGCGCTGGCTTGGTATCCGCGTTCGGAGGCGGAGGCTCTGGTCGATCCGGAAGGGCCGGCCCCGGTGGTCGGCAGCAACCGCATCTATGTGCTGGGAACTGACGAGACCCTGATAGAGCTGGCCTATCGGGCCGGGCTGGGTTACGAGGGGCTGGCGGCGGCGAATCAGGGAGTGGACCCCTGGCTGCCGGAGGCGGGGCGGGCGGTGCTGTTGCCCTATCAAGCCATTCTGCCGGCGGGCACCGGGCTGGGAATCACCATCAATCTGGCCGAGTACCGGTTGTACCTGGTCTGGGAGCAGCTCGGGCGGCGGCTGGTGCGGATCTATCCCATCGGCATCGGCGCCGAGGGGGTGGAGACCCGCGAAGGGTTATTTTTCGTGACCATGGTGGTGCCCGATCCCTCCTGGACGGTGCCGTCGTCGATCCGGGCCGAGCGGCCGGAGCTGCCGGGAACGGTTCCTCCGGGGCCGGAGAACCCCCTGGGGAGATATTGGATCGGGCTGTCGCTGGAAGGAATCGGCATCCATGGCACTAACAAGCCCTTTGGCCTGGGGCGGCGGGTCAGCCACGGCTGCATTCGTCTCTATCCCGAGGATATCGAGGATTTGGCCGCGCGGGTCGGCAAGGGGACGCCGGTGCGGATTGTCTACCAGCCGATCAAACTCGGTTTGCGCGGGCGGCAACTGCTGGCCGAGGTCCATCCCGATTTTCTCGGTCGGATTGACAATCGATTGGAGGAGGTGCGGCGGCTGAGAAACGGCCTGAGTTGGGGAGGGTTGTTCGACGCTCAGGCGCTGCAGCAAGCGCTGGAGGAGGCGCGGGGAATCCCGCTGCCGGTGTCGTGGCACTGAAGAAATAAAGCCCCGTTGCCGGGGCTTTTTCCTGCTTACTCTGCAGCGGAAAGCTACTTTTTCTGGTGCATCTGGAACATTTTTTCCGCCTTGGCGGCACTCTGCTCGGCCCGGTTGGCAGCCCCTTCGGCCCGATTTGCCGCGGCGTCAGCCCGCTGTGCGGATGCGGTGGCGGAATCCGCCGCGGCTTGAGCTTTGACCGCTGCCGCCTCGGCCCGAGTGGCCGCGCCATCAGCCTTCTGCGCCGCTGCGGTGGCCGCTTGTGATGCGCTCAAGGCCTGGTTCAGGGTCGCCAGGTCCGCCGGATTGAGTTTGGCGCTGCAGCCAAACATCAGTGCCACGCAGGCACAGGCCAAGGCTATTCGCAGTCTGTTCATGGTTTGCCTCCTTTTTAGGATGAGCTTTTCCTAAAAAGGAGCAGGTTTTAGCGGTTTGTCAATAGTGACGAAGCCAGACGGCGTTCTCCCGGCAGCTCAGCTTCCCAGGCGAGGCCGAACCGCGCGCCGGGAGGCGAGCAGGATTTCGCTGCCGAGGGTATAGCCGATCTGTTCGGCGTGGAGGATCGCTTGCCGGCCGTCCCGCCCGGTCATGGTCTGCATCAGGGCCAGCAACTCGGGTCCCCGGTAAGCCAGCTCGGCGCGATCCAAAGTCTGCAGCAGCGCGGGGAGTTCCATCTTCTCGGTCCAGGCCATGAGCAGCAACAGCGAGGCGCCATAAAGGTCGGACTCCAGCCCCATGGCGTTGGCGTTGTCCTGTCCCCATTGAAAAATCGCGTCCCGGACCTCCGGGTTGGCGAGCACGGTACCAACATTGCGGATGTCGAGAAAGCGCCGGTATTCCTCGGGATTTTCCTGGCGGGCGGAGCCTTTGGCCAAGAGTTCGCAGACGCCATCGATAAACCAGCGGGTGTGATGGGATTTTTGGCCGTCGATGTCGTGCAGCAGAGCCGGGATGGTCGCCAGCAGGTCATGGCCCAGTTCGTGGGGCAGGGTGTCGAGCAGCAGTTCGCTCAATTCGGCCGGGGCGTTGGGGCCGGTCAGCGGGGCTCCGGATCGGATCAGGGCCAGCCGCACCTGGCCCCAGTTGTCCTGGGTCGGATAGGTGGCTTCGAAGAAGTAGGAGAGCGGCAGGGTGTCGAACTCGATCAGGTAAAGCAGAATGCCCTGGCCCAGGGTGCGGCCGGTGGCCTGCTCGACATAATGAACGCAGCGGGTCACCTGCTCGGCCAGCTGGGGCAGACCGCGCTGGTCAGGGTTCTTGATATTGGTTTTGACCAGAAAGGAGCGGCCTTGACCGAGATCGAAGGGGTACTCGCGCATCCCCTTGATTTTGGCCGGGTCGATGATCTTGGGAGGGTAGGGGGTGCCATCGGCGGCAATGGCCGTGACCTCCTGGGAGAAGGCGACGGCATAATCGGCAGCTCCCGTTGCTGCAGGGACCTGGGGAATCCAAAGAAAGAGTGCCGCAAGGGTGAGAATCAGCAACTTCATGGTAGTCCTTTGCTCCCTCCTGATCGACGGACATTCCTGCCGAGGCGCCCGCAAGTGGGACCCTTAAAAATTAAAAAATAGCTATCTTTCAAGGGGTTGTAGTGTTTCATGAGCTCAGTGCGATAACCGTGCCGGAAACGCTCTCAGCTGTCCGAGCATCACTCCAAGCCTCTGAAACCCTTGTCAATTGAAATCGATTTCGCCCTGGTTTTGGGCTGCGGCTAGGTCGTCGGATCCGTGGAATGGCGTGATTTTTGGCGCAAGTCCTGATTGTTGGACAATTTATTGTCCTTTCATTGGCTTGACAAATCCCCCTCAGCAGTTTTACTGAAACAGCGACCAAAGTCTTAGAAATATCAAATGTTACGGGTCGCTAGCTGGGGAATAATTCGCCAGCGGATCAACGGTTTATCGGCGCACAAAAGGAGGAAGACAATGAGATTGCAGAAGATTCTTGCAGTAATCACGGGGCTTCTGGTCGTTGCGGCCCTTGGGGCCTGTGGCACGACCGCTCCCATGAAGACAGCATCTATGGAGTCGTCCAAAATGGCGTAAATCCAGGCCCAGGAGGCTGAGCTGGCCCGGCAGCAGGCGGAGCTGGCCAACCGCACTGGCCAACTGGAGCAGGAGCGGGCGCAGATGCAGGAGCAGTTGCGCGCCGCCCGACTGGCGGCGTCTCAGTCCCAACCGGCACCCATGGCTCCGATGGCCGCACCTCAGACCTCCGCCGATGATATGTTGTTGCCGCCGCAGGCCTCACCCGGCCAATGTTTTGCCCGGATTTTTATCCCCCCGAGCTACCGTACGGCCTCCGAGCAGGTCTTGAAACGGGCAGCGAGCGAGAAGGTTGCGGTGGTTCCCGCCAAGTATGAAACGGCTACGGAAAGAGTCCTGGTGAAGGCGGCAGCGGAGCGCATGGAGGTGATCCCGGCCACCTATGCCTGGGAAGAAGAGAAGGTGCTGGTCGAGCCGGCCAAAACCCGGCTGGTGCAGGTTCCCGCGAGCTATGAAACAGTGAGCGAAAAGGTGCTGGTGAAACCGGCCCATACCACCTGGAAAAAGGGGACAGGACCGATTCAGCGTATTGACCAGGGAACCGGAGAAATCATGTGTCTGGTGGAGGTCCCCGCCGAGTATCGCACGGTCAGCAAGACCGTGATGAAAACTGCGCAGGCGACCCGTAGCGAAGAGATTCCGGCGGTTTACAAAACCGTCAAGAAACAGGTCATGGTGACCCCGCCGAGTACCCGCACTGTTGAAATTCCGGCGGAATATCGTACTGTCAAGGTGACCAAGCTGGTGACCCCGGCACGTGAAGTGCGTACCCCGATTCCTGAGGAGTACCAGACCGTCACCAAGCAGGAAAAAGTGGCCGATGGCAAAATGGAATGGCGGGAAATTCTCTGTGACACCAATATGACCAATACCAAGGTCAGCCAAATCCAGAGCGCCTTGAAAAAATCCGGCTATAACCCCGGCCCGATCGATGGCGTGATCGGTTCCCAGACCATGCAGGCGGTCAACTCCTTCCAGAAAGACAAGAACTTGGTGGTGAGCGATTATCTGACCATCAATACCGTCAATGCGCTTGGGGTCGGCGCACGCTGAACCGACTGAACTTGAACAGTTTGCAACGACAAAGGCCTTCCTGAATGGAAGGCCTTTGTCGTTGTGGCGGCAGTGTTCGTTACGTCTTAGCGCTGGTCTTCGGGGTAGGTGGAGTTGAAATTGTAGGATGTTACCCGGTCCTGGTCGTTGAAGTAGATCACCAGGTCGCGGGTCTGGGCGGCACCGAAGGCCGAGTAGCGGTAGTGGCCGTAGGTCCAGGTCTGTTTGCCGTCTTCGACCCCGGTGCGCCAAGGCTCGCCGAAGGTGTTGCGCAGATCGTCCTTGCTGGTCTGGCCGATCTTGATCTGGCCGATGGGGGCCACGGGGAACTGGCGGCCGACGTTGGCACAGCCGGCCAGCAGGCTGATCAGCAGGCCGAGGACGAACAGGCGTTTGAAGGTTTGCATCATGGTTTTGCTCCTTGTTCTGGGTGGGTGTTGCAAATAAGTTGGCTCAGGCGTCGAAAGTGGCGTTCCAGAGGCCAGTGAAAAATCGGCGGGCATTGACGCCGAGGACTTTGCTGTCGTAGCCCCCTTCCTGCACGATCAGGGTCGGCAGGCGCAGGGCGCCGAGGAGGCGGCCATTGGCTTCGAAGTTGTCGGGGAGCAGGTTCCAGGTGCCGGTGGGGTCCCCCTTGGCGGTGTCGAGGCCGAGGGCGATCACCAGAAACTGCGGCTTGAATCGTTTAATGCGGCGGATCGCTTTGCTGAGCGCTTCGCGGTAGCCGGCGCCGTCGAGATGCTCGCCGAGGGGGAGGTTGAGGTTGTAGCCGACCCCGGCGCCGCTCCCCTTTTCGTCATCGAAACCGCTGAAGTAGGGGTAGGCGAAGCGGGGATGGCCGTGGATCGAAACGGTCAGCACGTCGGCGCGCTCGTAGAAGATATCCTGGGTGCCGTTGCCGTGGTGGTAGTCGATATCGAGTACCGCCACCTTGCCATAGGTCGTAAGATAATGGGCGGCGATGGCGGCGGTGGCGAAGTAGCAGAAACCGCCGAAGACCTTGCGCTCGGCGTGGTGGCCGGGGGGGCGCACCAGGGAGTAGGCCAAGCGGCGCCCTTCCAGCAAGTGGCGGGTGGCGGTGAGGGTGCAGTCGACCGCTCGCTTGGCCGCCGGGAAGGCGTTTTGGGTCAGCGGGGTGAAGGTGTCGATGCAATAGTAGCCGGCCCGCACCGCCCGCTCCTTTGGCGGCCGGGTGGCGTTGCGGATCGGGAAAACGTAGGGGTAGACGGTTTCCTTCGGCTTGAGACCGGCGCAGACCGCCTTGAGGTAGTCGACAAACCCTTGGTCGTGAACGGCGCGGATATGCTTTTCGGAAAAATTGCGCACTTTCACTGGGATGAACAGGTCGGTGCGGGAGATCTCCTTGAGAATCGAGCGGATGCGCACCGGCGACTCGACATAGCCGCGCTCGCGGATATGGTGGATGTCGTGCTTGTCGTTGACCACCAGGGCGATTTTCCGGTCGGCCGGGGTCGCCCGCCGCGCCGGTAAGGGCGTATCTTGTTTGAAATAGCGGGCTGAGCGGATCTGTACCGGGTCATCGCTGATGGAGGCGACCACCATTTCGATATAAGAGCGCGGGCAGAGGTGAGAATATTTGCGCTCCAGAATCGCCCGCACCACCGCTTGGGCGGTTGCGCGCGGCAGCGGGGTCTTTTGTCCCAGGTGATCGAACACCAGGTAGGGTGGGTTGTCGTCGCCGGGGGTAACCGGGGTTTCGTAGGCGGTGCCGGCCAAGGGGCGGGCGCCGTATTTTTCGTAGAATTTGAGCCGGGCCTTGTTCTGCTTGAGGATTTCCTGGTCGCGGCAGAGCGCCGGGTCGTCGGGGAGGCATTCGAAGAAAATCCCCACCATCCCCAGGGCCAGAGCCTCTTCCCGCAGTCGCTCGTAAAGGGCGCCGCCGATACCGCGCCCGGTCATGCGGGCAGCAGCGGAGATGTACTCCAGATAGCCGAAGTGCAGCTGTGGTTCGTGCAGCAGCAGGGCGAAACCCTGCAGGTCGCCCTTCGACCCTTCGGCGGCAAACAGGATCGATTGAAACTGGTACTTGAGGGGGTTGGTCAACTGCTCGGGAAGCTTGGCGACATCCTTTTCCGCCAGGGCCGGGAACTGCACCCGGAGGATTTCCTGGGCGTGGGCGATGACGCCGCGGTTGACCGGCAGGACATCGTCGTAAATGCGGCGGATGCTGAACATGGCGCCTCCCGGGCGGGGTGGGAGCAGCGGGGAGCCTGCAGTTGGATGCTTGGGCCGGGGCGACCATCTGTCGCCCCGGCTGTTATTCTAGCGCACCCGGGGGAGCAGTTCTTCGAGGATACCGAAGAATTCTTCCAGATCGGGCGGAGTCATGTCGGCCATGTGGGGGATGCGGAAGGTCTGATTCTTGATCTTGCCGTAACCGTTGTCCATAGCGTAGCCGCGTGCAGCGGCGAGACTTTTCAGCTTCTCCAGGTCGGTCTTGCCATCCGTCCGGCCGCAGGTCAGGGTCTGGGAGCGGGCCCCTTCGGCGGCGAACAGGGAGAAGCCCTGGGCCAGCACCCAGGCGCGGGTGGTCTCGGCCATCATCCGGTGGCGGGCGTAGCGGTTCTCCAACCCCTCGGCGAAGAACTTCTGCAGCTGGTGGTCGAGGCCGTAGATCAGGCTCAGGCAGGGGGTGCTGGGGGTGTTGTGCTTGAGATCGTTCTGCTCGAACTCCTCGAAGTCAAAATAATAGCCGCGATTGGGGGTGGTCTTGGCTTTATCGAGGGCTTTGCGGGAGACGGCGAAGACCGCCAGCCCCGGCGGCAGGCCGAAGGCCTTCTGCACCCCGGCCAGGCAGACATCGGTCCCCAGGGCGGTCAGATCGAGCGGCACCGCGGTCATGGAGGAGACGGCATCGACGATGAAGGAGACCTCGGGGTAGTTTTTCATGACCTCGGCGATCTCGGCCAAAGGCGACATCACCCCGGTGGAGGTTTCATTGTGCACCAGGGTGATGGCGTCGTACTTGCCGGTGGCCAGAGCGGCATTGACCATGGCGGCGGTGATCGGCTGCCCCCACTCGGCGCTATAGGCATCGGCCTCCAGGCCGCAGCGGCGGGTGACATCGTGCCATTTGCTGCTGAAGGCGCCGTTGCCGAAGTTGGCGCAGCGCTTCTGCACCAGGTTGCGCACTGCCCCTTCCATCACCCCGAAGGCGCTGGAGGTGGAGAGGAAGACCGGGTCGGGGGTGTTCAGCAGTTGCTGCAGGCCGCCGGTAATCCGGGCGTGGATCTGGGCATACTCCTTGGTTCGATGGCCGATCATCGGCGCCGACATCGCCTGGTAGACATCGCGGCTGACTTCCACCGGTCCCGGAATATAGAGTTTGTTGGCCATTCCGATCGACTCCTTCGAATAATGAGAAAACGCCTGGTTCCCGAATAACGGAAGCCCAGGCGTACGGCTGCTCGGTCTGCTAGTGTCCTGCTCCCCGGTGGGTGCCCACCTTACGCCAGTTACAGGAGACCTTGGTCAGTTGTTGATTCGCCCTCGCCGAACCGCTCCTCTCTAGCACGCAAAACCCGTAATTGTCAAGGCATTCCCACGTTGACAAGGCTTCTGCGGGCCGGTAGGATGCCGGCTGAAGCCCCGCTTTTTCCCCTCGCAGGAGCCCATGCCATGCGCTTTACCGACTCGCAGATCCGCCGTCTGGCCGAAGCCCTGGTCAGCGCCCTCGGCAACCGTGGCGGCGCCCGCCTCAAGGCCCCAAAGGAGCGCATTCTCGCCCGCATCGAGGCGATCATTCGCGCCAATCTTTCTGCCGAGGACGATCTCGACACCGAAGCCCGGCGGCTGCTGGATGAGCATTTGCGCAACGCTCCCCCCGGCATGGATCAACAGAAGCTGTTACAGATGATCAAACGCCGGCTGGCCGAAGAAAGGGATATCCCCCTGTGAAACTCACCGAACAGCGAATTTCTCATATCGCCCACCTGGTGGTGGACGGTCTCTGGCGGGACGATCTGGTCGATTACCGGGACGAGGCCATGGCCCTGCAGGTCGCCAAGGAGACCCTGACCCAGGTTCTCTCCATCGACGACGAGGTCGACTCCCTGGTGCGGCAGAAACTGACCCGCCAGCAGAAGGTGCTCGGCAGCCGGGAGTGGCAGATTCTTTATGACAAATATTTCCGCGAAGAAATGGACAAGCGCAAATGGTGATGTTGCGTCTGCCGGCTCTGCTGCTCGGTCTGCTGCTTTTGTTGCCGGTAGCGGCCCAGGCCCGTTTGACCCTCGGTTGGGTCAAGGGTGCGGCGATTCTTGGCACAGAAGACCAGGCCCGGCGCTTTGCCGCTCACCTCGAAGCCCGTCTGGCCGAGCCGGTGGTGCTGCGGGTCTGTACTGACGAAGCGCAGCTGCACGAGTGGCTGCACCGCTACCGGATGGTTGACCTCGCCCCTCTGTCGCTGGGCTATTTCCAGCGGGTTCCAGCCGGGCAGTTGTTGCCGGTAGCCGAACTCAAGGCGGGCTCAGCGGATGCTCAGATGGTGCTGCGCCAGGGGCTGCGCAGCGATCAGCAGTTGCAGCTTCGCACCCTGCTCGCCGACCTGCCGGAAGAGCCGGCCGGCCGCGATCTGCTGGCCAGCTTGAATGGCCTGCGGCTCACCCCTCCGGCGGGGGCACCCCGCGCCAGTTTCGCAGCGGTTGCGCCAGCTCCGGCGCGTCCAGCCGCACCGGCGGTGGTCTGGCCGGATGAAACAGTTGTGGCTCTGCCGCTTGCGCCAACGGCCAAGGTGGAGAAACTCCAGCCGCTGAGCCTGCCTGTAGTTCCGGAACCGGTGCAGATTCCAGAACCGGCTCATCCGCTGGCCGTCGCGCTTCCCGATGTGGTTGTGTCAGCCCCCCCCGCTCTACCAGCGTTGCCGGAACCGGAACCGGAAAAACCGTTGCAACTGCTGACTCCGTCAATTGCTGCCTTGCCTGCCGCGCCGGTGGTGGCAGTGCTGCAACCGTCCCTGCCCGAGCCGCCAGCGGCGGTCGAATCAGCGCCACCCCTGGTGGTCGAGGCCCCCGCTCCTCTGCCCGTGGTGGTCGAACGGCCGGTTGCGCCGTCGGTTCCCGAACCGGTAAAAGTGGTTGAAAACGTTGTCCCACCGGTTGTCCCTGCCGCTCCGGCAGTCACGCCCGTGGCCGAAGCCCCGCCTCCGCAACCCCTGCCTAAATTGGCAGCGCTGCCGCCTAAACCGCCGATCGCTGCGCCGCTGGAGGTCAAACCGGCACTCCCCGAGCAGACCGTCGCCCGTTCCCTGAGCAGCGGTCGCCAGCCGGTGACCGACAGTCAGGGGCTGCAGACCATCTACCTGGTCCCCTTCACCACCATCATGGTGCCGTTGCCGGTGGCTGAGGCGGTCTTCGACCAGTTTGTCGAAACCCTCAACGAGACTGGCCCTGCAGCGGGTTACGAATTCGTCATTCTCAAAGATGATCTCGAGCGGGTCGATCCGGCCTGGTTGCGCAAGGCCACCTACGTCACCGGGGAGATCTTCGGCTACGTCGAGGAGTCGGGCTGCTGCTCCACCGATATCCGCTCCAAATCCCGGATGGCCCTTTACCGCCCCGGCTCCAGCGAGCCGAAGCTGCGCCATGAATATCCGGCCAAGGCGTTTTTTGATCACGACTATTCCACCCTCGCTGCCGAGCGCAAAAAAATTGCCGAGCGCATCTCCCACGACCTCTCCGGTCAGCTGATCACGGCCCTCGGCGGCGGTTGAAGCCGTCGCCGGGAGGACTTCCCCGCCACAAACCCCTTGACATTCCCAGCCCGCTGATTATATTTACCCCTGTTCTTGTTAGCACTCCTCGGAAGTGAGTGCTAACAAAACAGGTTCCCTGAGCCGCCCTGGTGCACGCCGGGCTCTTGGTGGGTTGTCTTCCGGGCTTAAGCCCCGGAATTACTCTTATGACGCAACACGAAAGGAGTCGCAGTAATGAACATCAGACCGCTTCATGACCGCATTATCGTTGAACGCATCGAGGAAGAGACCAAGACCGCCGGAGGGTTGATCATTCCCGACAGCGCCAAGGAGAAGCCCCAGCAGGGCAAAGTCGTGGCCGCTGGCAAAGGAAAAGTGACCGAAGACGGCAAGCTGCTCGGTATGGATGTCAAGGTTGGCGACCGGATCCTGTTCGGCAAGTACGCCGGCACCGAGATCAAGGTCGAAGGCAAAGAGTATCTGATGATGCGTGAGGACGACGTCCTTGGCGTCGTCGAAAACTAATTCCGTTTAACCCCCATTCAAACCAGGAGGACATAGCAACATGGCATCAAAAGAAATCAAATTCGGGCAGGACGCCCGCTCCAAAATCCTCAGTGGCGTCAATGCTCTGGCCGACGCGGTCAAAGTCACCCTCGGTCCTAAAGGGCGTAACGTCGTCATCGAGAAATCCTTCGGCGCACCGCTGATCACCAAGGACGGCGTCACCGTCGCCAAAGAGATCGAACTGGAAGACAAGTTCGAAAACATGGGCGCGCAGCTGGTCAAGGAAGTTGCTTCCAAGACTTCCGACGTCGCTGGCGACGGCACCACCACCGCCACCGTGCTGGCTCAAGCCATCTACCGTGAAGGGGTCAAGCTGGTCACCGCCGGCCACAACCCGATGGAAATCAAGCGCGGCATCGACAAGGCTGTTGAAGCGGCCGTGGCTTCGCTGAAAGATCTGTCCAAGCCGATCAAGGATCACAAAGAAATTGCCCAGGTTGGCACCATCTCCGCCAACTCCGATGCGGCCATTGGCGATATCATCGCCAAGGCGATGGAGAAGGTCGGCAAGGAAGGGGTCATCACCGTCGAAGAAGCCAAGTCGATGGATACCACCCTCGAGACCGTCGAAGGGATGCAGTTTGACCGCGGTTACCTCTCCCCCTACTTCGTTTCCGATCCGGAGCGCATGGAGTCGGTGGTCGAGGACGGTCTGATTCTGATTTACGACAAGAAAATCAGCAATATGCGCGAGCTGCTGCCGGTGCTTGAGCCGGTTGCCAAGCAGGGTCGTCCGCTGCTGATCATCGCCGAAGATGTTGAAGGCGAAGCTTTGGCCACCCTGGTGGTCAACAAGCTGCGTGGCACCCTCAACGTGGTTGCCGTCAAGGCTCCCGGCTTCGGCGACCGTCGCAAGGCGATGCTCGAAGACATCGCTGTGCTGACCGGCGGCAAGGTGATCTCCGAAGAAGTTGGCTTCAAACTGGAGAACGCCACCCTCGACATGCTCGGCCGCGCCAAGCGCATCGTCATCGACAAAGAAAACACCACCATCATCGATGGTGCCGGTGAGGAAGCTGAAATCCAGGGTCGCGTCAAGCAGATCCGCGCCCAGATGGAAGAGACCAAGAGCGATTACGATCGCGAGAAGCTCCAGGAGCGCCTGGCCAAGCTGGTTGGCGGCGTGGCCGTGGTCAAGGTTGGCGCAGCCACCGAAACCGAGATGAAAGAGAAGAAGGCCCGCGTCGAAGACGCCCTGCACGCCACCCGCGCTGCAGTCGAGGAAGGCATCGTCCCTGGCGGCGGCGTCGCCCTGGTCCGTTGCATCGCCGATGTCAAGAAGCTCAAACTGCACGGCGAGCAGCAGTTCGGCGTCAGCATCGTGGTCCGCGCTCTCGAAGAGCCGCTGCGCCAGATCGCTGCCAACGCCGGCATGGAAGGTTCCATCGTCGTTGACAAGGTCCTCAATAAAAAGGGTGCCTTCGGTTTCAATGCTGCGACCGACGAGTATGTCGACATGATCGAAGCCGGCATCATCGACCCGACCAAGGTTCCCCGTTGCGCTCTGCAGAACGCAGCGTCCGTGGCCGGCCTGATGTTGACCACCGAGGCCTGCATCGCTGAACGTCCGAAAAAGGATGACGGCATGGGCGGCGGCATGCCAGGTGGTATGGGCGGCATGGGCGGCATGGGCGGCATGATGTAAGTATTGGGAATTGATTCCCTGTAACACCTGAAAAGAGCCCTTCGGCATTGTCGAAGGGCTCTTTTTTGCGTTTTGGCGGTCAGAAACAATAAAAAATGACCGAAGTGGTATACTACTGATAAATGTTATGTGCCTTGAAAGCCACTGGAGAGATGGAGGCGATCATGCTCAGCACAGGAACCTTCAACAAACAAAAGCTTCTGCAAACCTTCGGATTAAACTCTGCCCGGAGCAGTCCTCTGCTGCCCGAACGTTGCACCCTGATTCAACTCTCCCGCATGGGCGCGGTCATTTTTCTGGCCGGTCTGGTCATATTCGGTTTGCTGAGTCTTGCTAACGAATCGGCGACTTGGTCGATCCTGCTCATCGGTCCGGTTGGTTTGGTTGCGCTGCTGCTGCCGACCATCTACATTATGTGGGGGCGGCCTCTAACTGCCTATGTCAACGAGCTGCGGCAGCGGGAGGAGGAGGTCCGATCCCTGTCCCGGCGGCTGGTTGCCGCCAGCGAGCAGGAGCGTCGCCGCCTGGCCCTCGATCTGCATGATGAATTCGGCCAATCGCTATCGACCCTGCGCTGGGGGATGGAGCGGATCAAAACCGTTCTCGGCGATCGCCTGGGAGCCGAGGCCGAGAGTTGCGATCAGTTACTGGCCCAGGTCGATGCTCTGGGGGGGCGCATTCGCCACCTCTCGGCCAGCCTGCACCCGGTGATGCTGGATGACCTTGGGCTGGTGCCGTCCCTGCAATGGGCGGTTGATGAATTGGCCAGCCGCCATCCGGAACTGAAAACCGAGTTGCAGACCCAGGGGTTGAAGCGGCGGTTGCCGCCGGCCATCGAGCTGGTTCTCTATCGGGTCGCCCAGGAGGCGATGACCAACGCCGTGCGCCACGCCCGTGCCGAAACCTTGACCCTGACCCTGACGGCCTGCCACCCCAAGGTGCTGCTGCAGATTCGGGACGATGGGGTCGGCTTCGATCCGCCCGAAACCTCTTCAGACCGCTGGAGTGGTGGTTTGGGTCTGTATGGCATGCGCGAGCGGGTGGCGAACCTGGGCGGTCGCCTGAGTTTGAACTCTGCTCCCGGTGCAGGGACTCTGATCCGGGCCGAGGTCCCGGTCAGTCAGGAGGTGTCCGATGCAAGCCATCCGTATTCTGGTTGTCGATGATCACGATGTGGTCCGTAGCGGGGTGCGACAAATTCTCTCCGAGGTGGAGGAATTTGTGGTGGTCGGCGAAGCGAGCGACCCGGTCCAGGCGCTGAACCTGGCTAAGAAGCTGGCCCCGGATGTGGTGTTGGTCGATATATCCATGCCGGGTGGCAATGGCCTGGAGTTGGTGCGGCAGTTGCGGCGCAAGCATCCGCAGGTTGTCGCAGTGATTCTGACCCTCTATGACAAAGATATTTATGTGCACCAAGCCCTTGAGGCCGGTGCCTTCGGCTATATCCTCAAAGGGGCCCCGGCTGCCGATATCGTCAGTGCGGTAAAGGCGGCTTGGCGTAAGGAGTACTATCTTTCCTCGGAGATTCGCGACGGAGTCATCGACTCCTATGTCAAGAAACGCAGCGGGGCCGAGTCCCACAATGACTTCGACCTGCTTAGCGAACGGGAGCAGCAAGTCTTCCGCTTGCTGGCCGAGGGGCATTCGACCCTGCAGATTGCCGACATGCTGTTCGTCAGTCCCAAGACGGTGGAGAAGCATCGGGCCAATATCATGCGCAAGCTTTCACTGGACAATATGGTCGGATTGGTCAAATACGCCATCCGCCTCGGGGTGGTCGAGCCAGAGTTTTGGAGGGCCTGAGCAGTCAGTCATGGCCGGGGCTGTTTTCGCCCATCGTTTTTTTGTTCCTCGAAACCCGGGAGATATCGATTAAACTGGTATTGGTGATTTAGGTTTTGGCGCGCGATGGTGATTCTTGGCTGTGTCCGTTAGCAACTTTTCTTTTGACCCATGACTTTTTCGATCCAGGGCTTGACTATGCTGGTAACGACCACGCTGCTGTTTTTGTCGATGTTGTTTGGCCCTTTCGGGCTGTCATCTGTTGCCGAGGCAGCCATTGAGCGGGATTTGCAGGCAAGCATGTCCGCCGCTCCCGAACGCAGGCAACCGATCATTCTGCAATTCTCCAGTACTGAATCTGCCAATTCAGTACAGCTTCAGCGCACGATTTCACGCAGCGAGCGCGGCGCCATGATCCAGGCCTTGCGTCAGCGCTCCGCCGCGGCCCAGCCGCGGGCTCGAAAGATTTTGGCCGAGAGCGGGGTGTCACCGCTGGATCTCTGGATGGTCAACGCCCTGGCGCTGGAGGCCTCGCCGCAGTTAATTGCCCGCCTGGCGGCATTGCCGGAGGTCGTTGAAGTGCGGCTGGACCGCATCCTGCGGCTGCCGGTACGGCCGGCCGCCGAGGCGGTTTCCGGGGTGAGCCCGGCCGCAGAACACTGGAATCTTGCGGCCATTGGTGCCCCGGCACTCTGGGCCCAGGGATTGACCGGCGCCGGAGTGGTGGTGGCCAGCGTCGATTCAGGGGTCGATCTGGCCCATGCTGATCTGGCGGCCGGCTGGCGCGGCGGCAGCAACAGCTGGTTCGACCCAAATCTTCAGCACCCAACCCCCTTCGATGCCGATGGCCACGGCACCGGCACCCTCGGGGTGATCCTGGGGCGCAATTCCGGCTCCGGTGTGGCACCCGGGGCGAGCTGGATCGCGGTGAAGATTTTCAACGATGCCGGGATGGCCTTCAACAGCCGCATCCACGAAGGCTTTCAGTGGCTGCTCGACCCCGATGGCGATCCGGCGACCGATGATGCGCCGGATATCGTCAACAACTCCTGGGGTTTTGAGGATGATCCCGGGCTTTGCGACCAGCTGGCCCGGGAGTTTCAAGCCGATGTGCAGGCACTGAAAGCCGCCGGAATCGCGGTCGTCTTTGCCGCCGGCAATACCGGCCCCGTTGCCGGCTCCAGTGTCAGTCCGGGGAATTATCCGGAATCCCTGGCTGTTGGCGCCGTCAATACCCTGTTGCAGGTGCCGGGGTTCAGCGCCCGCGGCCCCTCAGCCTGCGATGGTCGGATTTATCCCGATCTGGTCGCTCCGGGGGTGGGAATCCAGGCCCCTGATCTGACGGCCGACGGGCTGTTTCCCAATGCCCTGCAGACCGTCAGTGGCACCTCCTTTGCGGCGCCGCATCTGGCCGGGGTGATGGCATTGCTGCTCAGTGACCCGGGGCGGCCGGCTCCGCCTTTGGCCGATCTGGAGGCGGCCCTGAAGGCGTCAGCCACCGACCTTGGCCCCAGTGGCGCCGACAACGCCTATGGCGCCGGGTTGGTCAATGCTCTGGCGGCCTTTAATATGCTCAACCAGGTTCCACAGCTGGCGTTTTTCGATCCGACACCGCCAGCCAATGACCGTCTGGTCGCTTTCGGTCATGTGCCGCCGGGGAGTTTGGCCGATCGAACCGTCGAACTGCTCAATTCCGGCGGCGGGCAACTGGATATTGTCGGGGTCGACAGCTCGACCCTGCCGGCCAGTTTGAGTCTGGTGAGCAACAGTTGCGGGACGCTGCTGGCCGGCGAGCGCTGCGCTTTGGTCTTACGCTTTGCGCCGCAGGAGTTGGGGAGCGTCGCCGCCACCCTTGCGGTCAGCAGTACCGATCCGGTTCAGGGGGTGCAAACCTTGCAGCTCGAAGGGGTTGGCAATACCCTGCCGAGTCCCGCCACTCTGGTGACCCCTGTCGCGGGCGCCAGCGAAGTGACCACCACGGTCCTTTTTGGCTGGAACCCGGGCGCCGATGTCGATGGTGATCTGATTTCCGAAGTCTTGGTCCTGGCCCGTTCCGCCGATTTTTCCGGGGCTTCGAGTTTTCCTCTGGCCGCGACCGTTGGTGCGACTGCGGGAGTTGCCTTGGCTGGTGCCTGCGGGCTTTTCTGTTTCGGACTGCTTCGCCGCCAACCTCTGGTGGCCGTTGGCTTGGTGTTGGTCATCGTCCTGACCCTCTCCGCCTGCGGTGGGGGCGGGGGCGGTAGCGCGCTGCCGGCTTCGGCGGTCACCCTTCGGGTGGCGGATCTGCAGCCAGGGACAACCTATTTCTGGAAGGTTCAGACTACCGACAGCCGGGGCGGAGTGAGCGAATCTTCGGTCAGGCAGTTCACCACCGGCTTCTGATTGCAGCCCGGCCTGAAAAACAACAAGCCCACCCCGGATGACTTCCGGCGTGGGCTTGTTGTTTTTTGTCAGCTAGGGCGGTTATTCGATGATCAGGCTGGCGACGGTCTCCCGGTCCAGGGGGGTGACCTGCAGGGTCCGACTCTCCTCGCCCTGCCGCAGTTCCACCTCGACCTGGGGATGGTTCTGGCCTTTGCCGTAGGCCGCCAGGATTGCAGCGGCCTTTGCAAGGTCGGCCTCGGTCGGGCGGCCGTAGACCAGGCCGATGGGGCCGGCGAAGTTTTTACTGAGCAGTAACACATCGCCGCAACGGACCAGGTCGGAGATCGCCTGGTTGGTCTCCTGGTTGCGCCCCAGGGTCAGTTTGGCCAGGGGAGAAAGGCGGTACTGGCGGCCGAGTTTGAGCAGTTCGGCATCGACCACGCTGGCGCTCGGGTGATGGTCCAAAAGGTCTTTCAGCCGTCCGGTGAATGATTTCTCGGTCAGCAGACACCCCCCCCCGGAATTGGGGTATTCGATCAGCCCCCACTCTTTGGCCAGGGCTTCCTGGCGCTTGCGGGTGCGGCCCTTGATGTCGAGCAGTCGGGTCCGGTCGACCAGGCCCTCTTCTTCCATCGGGGTGATCGGCAAGACCAGGGCACTCAGTGGCCTCAAAATGCGCTCGGGGTGCCCGGAGTAGTTGGCCACCGCCTTGAGGGCGCAGAGGTTCTGGCTCATTGGCCGCTGGCCGAGAACCTCGCCGGAGAAGAGAAAGTCAAAACCTTGTTCCTGCATGATTTCGCCGGCCAGGCGAAACATCATCGCATGACAGTCGATGCAGGGGTTGAGGTTGCGCCCGTAGCCATACTTGGGGTTTTTAATCATCTCCAGATGGACTTCGCCGATGTTCTTGACAATCAGCGGAATGCCCATCTGGCGGGCGGCCTTTTGCGCCCTGGCGGCGCCGAAAAAAGGGGTGGCAAAGGCGACACAGCTGACCTCGACCCCTTGGCGCTGCAGCGCCAGAGCCGCCAGGCTGCTGTCGAGACCGCCGGACAAAAGTCCCAGTGCTTTACTCATTGTTATTCTCCGTGAAAACTTTACTAAGATACCGTGAAACATGATTAAATTACCACGAACCGTGGTCAGGGGACAAGGTGAAATCCGTCGTAAAAGTTCGCTGCTCGGCTTAGTCCTTGCATTGCTGTGCCCCGGCGGTCGACGACCTTTTGTCGGCCGCAGTGATCGGACTGATACTTTCAGCCTTCGGCGGGAATACCACCGAAGGCGTTGAGGAGATAGCCATGGCGAAGATCGATGCCTTGTTCAAATTGATGAAACAACAAGGGGCCAGCGACCTGCACCTCTCCAGCGGTGCGCCGCCGATCTTTCGCCAGCATGGCGAAATGGAGCGGCTCAACTATCCCCCCTTAAGCAATGAGCAGTGCAAGGCGCTGATTTACGAGATCATGGACGCTGAAAAACGGGCAAAATTCGAGGAAAATCACGATCTCGACTTTGCTTACGCTCTGGCCGACGTCGGCCGCTTCCGCGCCAATGTGCTGGAGACCCACCGCGGTATCGCGGGGGTCTTCCGCATTATCCCGAGCAAGATCCTGACCGCCGACGAGCTCAACCTCTCCGAGGGGATCCGCAAGATGACCCGGTTTAAAAAGGGGCTGGTGCTGGTCACCGGTCCCACCGGCAGCGGCAAGTCGACCACTCTGGCGGCGATGATCGATCTGATCAACCGCACCCGCCGTGAACATATCCTGACCCTGGAAGACCCCCTCGAATTTATTCACGAAAACCAGATGTCGCTGGTCAACCACCGCCAGATCGGAACCCACAGCCTCTCCTTCGGCAACGCCCTCAAGGCGGCGTTGCGGGAGGATCCCGACATCATCCTGGTCGGGGAGATGCGCGACCTGGAGACCATCTCCCTGGCCATGAGCGCGGCCGAAACCGGACACCTGGTTTTCGGCACCCTGCACACCAACTCGGCGCCGAAGACCATCGACCGCATCATCGACGTCTTTCCCAAGGATGCTCAGGAGCAGGTGCGGAGCATGCTGGGCGAAAGTCTCAAGGGGGTGGTTTGCCAGCAGTTGCTCAAAACCGCCGACGGCAAGGGGCGGATCGCCGCCCACGAAATCCTGCTCGGCAATCCCGCAGTGAGCAACCTGATCCGGGAGGGGAAAACCTTCCAGATTCCTTCGATCATGCAGACGGGACGGGGGGATGGGATGCAGTTGATGGACCAGCGCATTCTGGAACTGCTTAAGGAAAAGCTGGTGACTCCGGAAGAGGCTTACCGCTGCGCGGTGGAAAAGCGCAGCTTCGAGCAGTTCCTGCCCAAATAATCGATCTCCCGAATGGGGGATCGAGGGTTGCCCTGGCCTTGGTTGCGATGGTATCGTGAGGGGTAGAAGGCGCCGCAACAGTTCGGGCGCCGACAGGGGAGGTCGGGTGAAAGACAATTTTGGGCGGCGTATCGACTATCTGCGGCTGTCGGTGACCGATCGCTGCAATCTGCGCTGTCGATACTGTATGCCGGAAGAAGGGGTTGCCCCCCTCGATCACGGGCAGATTCTTGCCTATGAAGAGTTGCTGCGGGTGGCATCGGTGGCGGTGCAACTGGGGGTGCGTAAGATCCGGGTCACCGGCGGCGAACCGCTGGTGCGCAAAGGGCTGGTCGGTTTTATCGGCCAACTCGCCGCGCTGCCTGAAGCGCCGGAAGTGACCCTGACCACCAATGGCCTGCGCCTGGCCGATATGGCCGCTGACCTGCGCCGCGCCGGGCTCTCCCGAATCAATGTCAGCCTCGACACCCTGCGCCCCGAGCGCTTCGAGCGCATCACCCGCCGCGGCGGTCTGGAGCAGGTGCTGGCCGGCCTGAAGGCGGCTGAAGCCGCCGGGTTGACCCCCTTGAAGCTCAATATGGTGCCGATTGCTGGCGAAAACGCCGACGAAATCATCGACTTTGCCCGCCTGACCCTGGAGCATCCCTGGGAGGTGCGGTTTATAGAATTCATGCCAGTCAGCGGCGGTTTGAGCTACGGCGAAGAGAACCGCTTTCCGGCCGCCTCCATTCTGGCCGAACTGCAACGCCTCGGTCCGCTGGAGGCGATTCCCCGCCAAGGTCCGGCCGGCCCGGCCCGGCTCTACCGCTATGCCGGTGGTTTGGGGCGGATCGGGGTGATCCCCGCGGTCTCCGAGCATTTCTGCAGTGAATGCAATCGCTTGCGGATTACCGCCGACGGACGTATTCGGCCCTGCCTGTTTTCCACCGAAGAACTCGATCTGCGCACTCCCCTGCGGGCCGGGGCCAGCGATGCCGCCCTGGAGCAGTTGCTGCTTCAGGCCATCGGGATCAAGCCGGAGCGACACCGGATCGGCGAGGCGGATTTTGTCCAGGGAGCACGGCGGATGCAGGAGATTGGCGGCTAAAGCGATAGTATCAGTAGGAAAAACAACAAGGGAGAGGCCTCGGCCTCTCCCTTGTTGTTTGCAACAATGGAAAATCAGGGTTTGATATGGCAGCGGGCGCAGTTGCCGGCGGTGCCGAAGGCGCGCTTGCCATTGTGGCAGAAGCCGCAGAGATGGCCGGCGTTGATCTCGTCCATGGTGATCTTGACCGTCCCCTGCTTCATCTTCGGGAACATGCCATCGGTGTGGCACTCTTTGCAGGAGGCGCCGGCCGTTTTGTGTTTCTCGCCGTCAAAGAGCACCTTGCCCATCGGGCTTTTGTTGAATTCAATGACCTTGCCGCTGGGGACGGCGAAGGCGGTGGCTGCCAGGGTCAGGCAGAAACAGATGGATAAGGCAATGGTCGTACTGCGCATGGGGATATCTCCTAGGCTGGGGTCAATGGATAAAAAGAATTTTCTGCCAAAACTTTGGCAAGTATGGCTTAAGATCGGAAAAGTGCAAGCTGGCGACGGGATTTTGAAACCGGCGCGGAATTTGCTTAACTTCCAGGTGGCAGTTATCCCCACGTTTCGAGGTGAACCATGACGGTCAAAAGCCTGGGCGCTCATCTGGCAGAACTCGCCGCCCGCAAGCAGACAACCCAAAAATCCTCCCCTCAGGACAGCCAGTTTTCGAAAACTCTGACGACCGCCGTCCAGACCCAAAGTGCCACCGCAACCTCAGAGCAGGCCCGGGTTGCGGTGGAAATGGCGCGGCTGCAGATGATGCGCGGAGCGCTCTCCCTGGATGAGGGCGGTGATGAGCGCAGCCCCTGGACTGACGTTCTTGCCTCCCTCACCGGATTGGCGTCATCTTCTGCGACAACTGTCTCTGCCAGCCAAAATGCTGACAGCCTGCCAATCGCAGTCAAGCCGCCACTGGCGGTCGCTGCCGTGACCACCCCAGCGCAACTGCCGACCCAGGCGGCCATCCCCGGGCCAGTGCGGGTTCCCCAGGCGGTGGAGAGCATCGTCGATCGCGCCTCCCGCCGCTACGGCGTCGACCCGGCGCTGATCAAGGCGGTGATCAAGGCCGAAAGCAGTTTCAATCAGCACGCGGTCTCCCCGGTGGGGGCCCAGGGACTGATGCAGCTGATGCCCGGAACCGCCAGTGATCTCGGAGTCAAAAACCCTCTCGACGCCGAAGAGAATGTCATGGGTGGCACCAAATATCTCAAGGGGCTGCTGAAAAAATACGATGGCGAACTCGACAAGGCCCTGGCCGCCTATAACTGGGGCCCAGGCAACGTCGACCGCCGCGGGATCGAAACCCTCCCCCGGGAGACCCGGGACTATCTGGTCAAGGTCAAGCGCTTCTATGACCACTATTCGGCCTGATCGACCTTTTTACCCTGCAAAAATTAACAACGCCCCGCCAGAAATATTCTGGCGGGGCGTTGCTGTTTCAGTGCTGTGAAACGGTTGCTAGGGGATCTCTGGCAAAGCCGCGGCGAGCAGTTCCAGGATATGCACCGCCCGCTGCGGGCCGCCGGCGTGGTTGACCGCATCCTGCAACTGCATGATGCAGCCCGGGCAGTCGGTGGCGACCAGTTCGGCGCCGCTGGCGCCGATGTTGGCGGCTTTCTTGGCGCCGATCTTCTTCGCGGTCTCGTAGTGGTAGACCGAATAGGTCCCGCCCAGGCCGCAGCAGGTACCGGCGTTGGCCATTTCGACGAACTCCACCTGGGGGAGGGCGGCCAGGATCTGCCGTGGCTCTTTGGTGATCCCCCGGGTGCGCAGATGACAGGGGTCGTGGTAGGTCACTTTGATCCGCTTCTCCGGGCGGGGCAGGGTGGCCAGTTTCTCCGGTAGACCGAGCTCGACCAGAAAGACGAAGATGTCGCGGGTTTTTTTACCCAAGGCGGCGTAGTCCTCACCCAGGTCGGGATAGATCTTGCCGAGGCCGGCGTTGCAAGAGGCGCAGGCGGTGACCACGTAATCGACCGGGCGGCGGGTCAGGGCGGCGAGGTTCTGCACCGCCAGCTGCTCCACCACGCTCCCGGCGCCGGCGCTGACCGCCGGCAGGCCACAGCAGGCCTGGTCCTTGGGGATGATGACGGTGACGCCGAGAAACTTCAGCGCCTGCAGGAAAGCCTCGCCGATGGCCGGGTACATGTAGTTGATGCCGCAGCCGGTGAAAAAGGCGATGGTCGGCATCCCCGCTTTGCCCTCGATCACCTCCGGCACCCGCTCCCGGAAGGGGCGGTCGGTGAGGGGCGGCAGGGTGCGGTCGGCGGCCAGGTAGGGGGCCGGAAAGCGCAGCCGCAGGCCGCTGTTTTCCGGTAACCGCTTGAACAGCAGCTTGGAGAGCTTGCCGCTGGTCTTGGCCAGGGCATTCATCAGCTTGGGCCGGCCGAGTACCGCGGCCAGCCCCTTGCCGAAACTGGAGAGCCCCTTCTGCTCGGCGATGCGGCGGCGGGCGGCGGCGACGATTTCGTCGGTCGGCACCTTGTTCGGGCATTGGGCCTCGCAGCTGCCGCAGAGCAGGCACTGACTCAAGTCCTCCAGCACCTTGGCCTCAAGGCCCACCTCGCCCCGCAGCACCGCATCGGCCAGCGCCACCTTGCCCCGGGCCACCCGCCCTTCGCGCCGCTCGGCGCCGAAGACCGGACAGTGGGCCCGGCAGGCGCCGCACTTGACACACTGCTCGATCTCTTCCCGTAATTCTTCGAGTTGCTTGAGTTTGCTCATGTCCGCATTTTCAGTTATCGAGAAAGATCTTCCCGGGATTCAAGATATTGTTCGGGTCGAGGGCCTTCTTGATCGTCTTCATGTAGGCCCCGGCCGCTTCGCTGATCTCCAGCGGGATGTAGGCGGCCTTGGCGATGCCGACGCCGTGCTCGCCGCTCATGGTGCCGCCGAGTTCCAGTGCGCCGCGGAAGACTTCTTCGATGGCTTTTTCCGCCTTCTCCAGCTCCCCGGGAATCTTCTTGTCGATCATGATGTTGACGTGGATGTTGCCGTCGCCGGCATGGCCGAAGTTGACGATGGGGATGGAGTAGCGCTCGGCGATGGCGTCGACCCGGCGAATCATCTCCGGCACCTTGGAGCGGGGGACGCAGATATCCTCGTTGAACTTGTCGGGGTTGACTTTGCGCAGGGAAGCCGAGACCGAGCGGCGGATCTGCCAGATCGCCTCGCTCTCGGCATGGGTTTCGGCGATGCGGGTCTCCACCACACCGAGGGGCTGGATGATGTCGGCGATTTTATTCGCCTGCTTGGCCAGAAACTCCTTGTCGCCGTCGACCTCGATGATCAGCACCGCCCGGGCATTTTCGGGGACCTGCAGGTTAGTGGCCTGGCGCACGCAGTCGAGGGTGCGGCCATCCATGAACTCCAGAGTGGTGGGGATGATCTTGTTGCGGATGATCGCCGAGACCGCCTGGGCGGCGCCGTCGATGGAGTCGAAGAGCACCAGCATGGTCTTTTTCGCTTCCGGCAGGGGGAGCAGCTTGATCACGATCTTGGTGATGATCCCCAAAGTTCCTTCCGAGCCGCAGAGGAGCTTGGTCAGGTCGTAGCCGACCACCCCCTTCATGGTCGGGCCGCCGGTGGTGATCAGATCGCCGGTGGGGGTGACCACCTCGAGGCCGAGGATGTAGTCCTTGGTCACGCCGTACTTGACGCAGCGCGGCCCGCCCGCGCACTCGGCGACGTTGCCGCCGAGGGTGGAGAATTTCAGCGAGGCCGGGTCGGGCGGGTAGAAGAGACCAACCTTTTCCACCGCCTGCTGGAACTGCTCGGTCACCACCCCGGGCTGCACCACGGCGATCAGATTCTCCTCGTCGATCTGCAGAATCTGATCGAGTCGCTCCGTGGAGAGAACGATCCCCCCCTTGGTTGGTAGCGAGCCACCGGTAAAGCCACTCCCCGCGCCGCGGGGAAAGACCGGGATCTTCTCGGCGTTGGCCAGCTGCATGATCCGGCTGATCTCGGCGCTGGAGCCGGGGTAGAGCACCACGTCGGGGAGAAAACGCTGCTGGGTGGCGTCGTAGGAGTAGCAGATGCGGTCGGCGGTCTCGGTGGTGAGGTTGTCGGCGCCGACGATCTCTTGCAGGGCTTTGATATTGCGGGTCTCGAGCATGACGTTTCCTCTTTTGTCGGGGCGAATCTCGTATTCGCCCTGGGCGATCACAAGGATCGCCCCTACGGGTTTATGTCAGGATGGGCAACACCGTGCCGCCGTCGGGGATGATCACCGTGCGGGGCCCGGCGGGCAGCTTTTCATAGGCCATTTTCAGCGCGGCGTCAAGGTCGGCGGCTTTTTCCATCCCCATGGTCCGGATCTGGACCTCGGTCAATTCGCTGACCAGAATCAGCCGGTAGTTTTGCGCCTTCATCAGGGTGGCGTGGGCGGTCTGGCCGTTGATTTCGTAACGCTCCCGCAGCGCCGCTTCGAAGGAGTCAAGTTCCTGATACTGGAACCAGTCGAAGAAGGTCGGGTTGCCGAAGCCGTCGGGGCAGGCGGCCAGAAGTATGAGCGTCCCCCCCGGGCGCAGGGCCCGCACCCCGTAGTCGAGGGCCTTGTGGGCCTGGATGAAATTGATGTCCTTGGGATGGCCGCCGCAGGAGACGATGGCCAGATCCGCTGGCTCATCCAGGGGGACCGCGTAGCACTCCTCCACCAGCTTGCAGGCGGCCAGATGGGCCGCTTCCAGTTCGCCGCAGTAGACCGCCAGGATCTCTTTGCTCGGCGAAAGTACGGTGTTGAGCAGAAAGTCGGGTTCGACCATCCGCGCCGCTTCGAGAATCGCCTGGTGCACCGGGTTGCCTTCAAGTGTCCCGGTGCTCGCCAAGGGGTGCTTGCCGCCGATCTCCGGCGGGTTGAAGACCCCGAAATGGGTCGCCATACAGGTGGCGCGGGAGGCGACACCGGGGACCAGTCCCTTGCGGCCGCCGCCGAAACCGGCGAAATAGTGAAAACCGACGGTGCCGGTGACAATCACCCGATCGGCGGCGCAGACCCGTTGATTGATGCTGACCTCCAGGCCGCTACTGGTGGTCCCCAGGGTCACCAGTTCCGCCGGGTTGTCGCAGTCATGGTCATAGACGGCGATGCGACCGTAGAGGGCCCCGAGGATTTTGCGATGCTCGGTTTCGCTTTGTAGGCGATGAATCCCCAGGGCGATGACGATGCTGATATCTGCATCGGGTATCCCAAGGGCGTTGAGTTCTTCGATCAGCACTGGCAGGTAATGCTCGCTGCCGGTGTAGCGGGTGATGTCGGAGGTGACGATGACCACCGATTCCCCGGGGCGGATGATCTGCGCCAGGGCGGGGCCGCCGATGGGGTGCGCCAGCGCCTGCCGCACCAGCGCGGCCGGAGACCCCGGCGGAGTCGGCAGCGCCGGCTGCAGCACCCGGGCCTCCGCGCTGGGGCAGGGACTGCTGGAATGGCCGATTCTAAGTTGCAGCAGGGTCAAAGGTCACCTCGAAAGTCAGCAATTCCAATCATACGGTCTTTGCCGGCAAAGCGCAACGGGCGCGGGGCGATCCACGTTGACACCCCCTAACCCCTGGCATACAATAATCCATTTTTGAAGAGGTTGCCAGTTGAAGCAGAAAACCATCTACAGCTGCCAGCAATGTGGCTACCAGACTCCCAAGTGGTTGGGCAAATGCCCCGATTGCAATCAGTGGGACAGTTTGACCGAAGAAGCGGTGGCCGCCCCGGTTAAGGGACGCATGGCCCCGGCCAGTTCCGGCAGCCAGCCGCAGCGCCTGGCCGAGGTGCAGGTCTCCGAGGAAGACCGCATCCGCTGTGGCATTGGTGAGTTCGATCGGGTGCTGGGGGGCGGCGTGGTTCCCGGCGGCTTTACCCTGATCGGTGGCGACCCCGGTATCGGCAAATCGACCCTGCTGCTGCAGGCTGCCGACCAGCTGGCTACCGCCGGCAAGGTCCTTTACGTCACCGCCGAGGAGTCGACCCGTCAGGTCAAGCTGCGCGGCGGCCGGCTCGGCGTCGCGGCCCACGATCTGTTTCTGCTCGCCGAAACCTCCCTGGAAGCGATTTTCGAGCGGGTGCGCGAGCTCAAACCGGCTTTTCTGGTGGTTGACTCGATTCAGACGATTTTTACCGGCAGCCTTGAATCGGCCCCGGGAAGCGTCAGCCAGGTGCGCGAATGCGCCGGACGGCTGATGCACCTGGCCAAGGGAGAGGGGTTGCCGACCTTCATCGTCGGCCATGTGACCAAGGACGGCTCCATCGCCGGGCCGCGGATGCTCGAGCACATGGTCGATACCGTGCTCTATTTCGAGGGCGATCCCGGCCATCCCTACCGGATTCTGCGGGCGGTGAAGAACCGCTTCGGCTCCACCAACGAAATCGGCGTCTTCGAGATGCGCGAGCAGGGGCTGGCGGAAGTCCCCAACCCTTCCGAGCTGTTTCTGGCCGAACGCCCCCAGGGAGTGGCCGGATCCTCGGTGGTGCCGTCGCTGGAGGGGAGTCGACCGATCCTGGTGGAGCTGCAGGCGCTGGTCACCGGCTCCTCCTTCGGCACCCCCCGCCGCACCACCATGGGGATCGACCATAACCGGGTCGCGCTGCTGGTGGCGGTGCTGGAAAAAAAGGTCGGGCTCTCCCTGCTGGCCCAGGATATCTTCGTCAACGTCGCCGGTGGCGTGCGGCTCAACGAGCCGGCGGTCGATCTCGGGGTGATGGCGGCGCTGGCCTCCAGTCACCTCAATAAACCGGTGCCGGGGCGCACCATCCTGTTTGGAGAGGTCGGCCTGGCCGGCGAGGTGCGGGCGGTTTCCCGGCCTGAGTTGCGGGTCAAGGAAGCGGCCCGGCTCGGCTTCGATCGCTGTCTGCTGCCGGCGGGGAATCTGAAAAACCTGGAGAGTCCGCCGGGCATGACTCTGATCGGCGTGCGCAGTGCCGAAGAAGCCCTGGAGGGACTGTTTGAATAGCGAAGGAGAGAGCGTGAGCGACGATAAATTGACCCACTTCGATTCCGACGGCAAGGCGATCATGGTTGAGGTGGGAGAGAAGACCCCCACCCGCCGCATCGCTGTGGCCCGTGGCGAGGTGCGGATGCAGGAGACGACCCTGACCCGGATCCTTGATCGCCGGGTGGAGAAGGGGGATGTGTTCGCCATCGCCCGGATTGCCGGCATCATGGCGGCCAAGAAGACCCCGGAGTTGATCCCCCTCTGTCATCCGCTGTTGCTGACCTCGGTCGCCCTGGAATTTATCCCCTTTCCCGGCGAGGGAAGGGTGGAGATCGAGGCGACGGTAAAACTGACCGGCACCACCGGGGTGGAGATGGAGGCCCTGACCGCAGTCTCGGTGGCGGCGCTGACCATTTACGACATGTGCAAGGCGGTCGACAAGGCGATGGTCATCGGGGCGATCCAATTGGAGGAGAAACAGGGGGGCAAAAGCGGGATCTACCGGCGGGCGGAGTCCGCTGGCTCGCCGCAAGTTGGCCCGGGAGATGCATAATCGTGGAGAATAATCGGGCTTATACCATCCGCAAGGGGTTTCTGATCCCCCTCGGGTTACTGTTGCTGCAGTCGCTGGCTCTGTTCGTTGTCTGTCTGGTCAAGGGTGAGCCGCTGGCCAAGGTGGTGATTCTCGGGGCGATCATTGTCCCGATTGCCGGCCTGTTTGTGGAGAGCGTCTGGCGCCGGGTGCTGATTGAAGAGACCGGAATCACCGTATTCAAGGTGCTGCGGAAAAAGACCCTGCTCTATAGCGACCTGACGGAAGTGGAGACGGTCCAGGTGCGCAAGCGGGCCTTTCTGACCTTGAGCAGCGAGGAGGATTTTCTGATCCTCTCCAATGCCTATGCCGGCTTTCCCTCCCTGGTGCATGAGTTGCTGGCACGGGTGCCGGAGGCGACCATCAGCGCCGAAACCCGGAAAATGGCCCAGAACCCGCCGATGAAAAGCAGCGATATCGTTTCCTGCTGGTTCGGGGTGCTGCTGCTCACCCTGATACTTTACAGCCAACTCGGCGGCGCTTTCTAGTTTCCCTCGGGGAGAGTGCTGGCCATTGACTTATTAGCCGGTTTCGTTTAATCTCGGCTAATTCCATCAACTGCAAGGGAGTTCCTATGGAACCGAATAAAATTGAAGAGTTCCGCAAGATTCTTCAGTCCCAGTTGGACGAGTTGCTGCGTGAAGCCGGTCGCACCGTCTCGGAAATGACCGATGAAAAGACCAACTTCCCTGATCCGACCGATCGCGCCTCCCTGGAGTCGGACCGCAATTTCGAACTGCGGATTCGTGACCGCGAACGCAAGCTGATCATGAAAATCCGCGAAGCCATGGAGCGCCTCGAAGAGGGCGAATTCGGTGTTTGCGAAAGCTGCGAAGAGGAAATCGGCGATGCCAGGCTGCGGGCCCGCCCTGTCACCACCCTCTGTATCGACTGCAAAACCGAGCAGGAGCGTCAGGAAAAAATCGGCTAGGGATCGGCGCGGCCAGGGACGGCCAGCTACCCGCATGTTTTGGGGGAAACATGACAAGGGACAGTCGCGGGCTGCTGGAACGGATTCTGGCTCTCGTCACCGGGGCCGGCCCGGCGCCGGTCCGGATGAAAAAATTACTGATCTGCCTGGTCGAAGAACTTGACCTTGGCGATGCCTGTTTTCAACTGCTCGGTGAGTCCCAGGGCCGTTTTGTCGAAACCATGGCCGCCCGCGGTCCGGAGCTGTTGATTCCCTGCAGCATTCCCCTCGAACAAACCCCAGCGTCTCTCGTTTTTTCAGCAAACCAGCCCCTCAGTCTCGACCGCCAGTTCCATCTCACCGTGACCACCGGCGAAACCATTCTCGGTCTACTCTCGCTGCAACTCGTCCACCATCAGCAGCTTGCCGAAGACGCCCTGGCCCTGCTGCCGATGGTGGCCCGGCTTCTGGCGCAGCAGGTGGAGATTTACCAGCATTTTCTCGAGCAACAGGACCGCGCTGCCGATTTGCGGCAATTGCAGCTGCTGACCGAGGAGAACGATCGCAAGTACCGGGAGCTTTCACTGCTGCACCGGGTCTCTTTGGCGATGCACAGCACCCTGCGCCTGAATCAGTTGATCCATCTGGTGCTTTCGGCGGCGACCGTCACCGAGCAGGGCTGTTTCGAGCGCGCCATGCTCTTTACCGTCAACCAGCGCACCGGCATGCTGCAGGGGATGCTCGGGGTCAACCGCGAGGCCGCCTCCCTGGTGCTCCCGCCGGCTGCCGGAGCCCAGGCCTGGGAACAGCCGGCACTCTCGGCCGAAGTGTTGGCGACCCAGCGGGATACGGATTTCAGTCGGGCGGTGATGAAGCAGCGGCTGCCGACCGCAGGGGACCAAAATCCGCTGGCGCAGGCCCTGGAACGGGGGCGGGTGGTGTTTGTCCGCTCCAATGCCGAAAAGAATCCGACGACTCAGGTTCTGGAGCAGGCCCTGCAATTGAACACCTACGCCTGCGCGCCGCTGATGGGGCGGGAGCGCCCCCTGGGGGTGCTGGTGGTCGACAGCCCCGAACTGGGGCGCGGTATGAGTGCCGACTGCCTGCGGTTTCTGCAGCTGTTTGCCAGCCAGGCCGGGCACGCCATGGAGAATTCCATGCTGATGCATCAGCTGGAAACCGCCCACAAGGATCTGCGCGATACCCAGGAACGGCTGATTCAGGGGGAGAAACTGGCGGTACTGGGGGAGATGGCCGCCTCCATCGCTCACGAACTCAAAACCCCGCTGGTCTCCATCGGCGGGTTCGCCAATCGTCTCAAGCGGGCTCTGCCGGAGGGGAGCAGCGAGCAGGAGTATGCCGCCATCGTCAGTCGTGAAACCTTGCGGCTGGAGGAGATGCTCGGCAACATCCTCGGTTTTTCCAAGCGCCAACTGCTCTGCTTCAGCTCCTGCGACCTCCGGGATATTCTGGAAGAAGCCCTGGCCCTGGAAGCCAACGCCCTGGCCCTGAGCGGCATTCTCGTGGTCCGCGACTATCAGATACAGTCGCTGCAGCTGCAGGGAGATGCCCAGAAACTGCGGCAGATTCTGCTCAATATCCTGGCCAATGCCAGGCAGGCGATGCAGGGCGGTGGAACCCTGCGGGTCGAGCTGCGCTCCATTACCCTGCGGGGTGAGCCGGCGGTAGAGGTGGCGCTGGAAGACACCGGTGGCGGTATCCCTCCGCAATTGCGGCAGCAGGTTTTTACTCCGTTTTTTACCACCAAAGAGCAGGGAACCGGCCTGGGGCTGGCGATCTCGCAGCGCATTGCCGCTCAGCACAATGGCGAACTGCTGCTGGAAGATGGTGATCTCGGCGCCAGGGTTTTACTGCGGCTGCCGGTTTAATTTTTACGATCCTTATCATCTCCACCAAATCATGACAAAGGGCCGGCGGCAATCGCGGGCCCTTTGTCATGCCGGCTGTGCTCGCCGCCTTGGCACCCCATGCGTGCCAAAAAATCGACACACTGTCAAACTATCGGATTGATTATCTCCCAGTGTCAGGTTATCATTCCCCCGTTTATACGAATGAATTTGTCCTGGACGTCTATTGCCGGAGGCGTAGACCCAGGTCGATCAGATACCATCCAATGAAGAGAAAGGGTCTGGGAGCTATGCCCGATTCCATGCGCAGCATTCTGTTGGTTGATCCAGACCGTACCGCCCGTGAAGGGTTGGCGGTCATGCTCCGCAAAAAGATCGAGTGTGTCGTGCTCGAGGCGCACAGTCCTGCCGAAGCCGTGAACATTCTGGGCAAGGAGGAGGTGTCGCTGCTGATCACCGACCTGTTCCTGCCCCGCAAGGAGGGGCTGGAGCTGCTGCGCAAGGCCCAGGAGGTTTCGCCGGAAACCGCGACCATCGTCAGCGTCCCTTACGGCGATCGCGATTCGCTGGTGGAAGTGCTCAAGGCCGGCGCGGTGATGTACATCAACGCGCCTTACGATTTCGACGAAGCGGTGATCGCCACCGCCCGCGGCCTGGCGCATCAGGAAATGATGCAGCAGCGGGGGCGGCGGGCTCCGGCGATTCGCAAGAGCGAAGGCTTTCACGGCATCATTGGCCAGACTCAGCCGATGCAGAAGCTGTTCAGTCTGATTGAAAAGGTCGCCGACGATCTCAACAGCACCGTGCTTATCCAGGGGGAAAGCGGTACTGGCAAAGAGCTGGTGGCCCGGGCTATCCATGCCTTCAGCCCCCGCAAGGGGAAGAATTTCGTGCCGGTAAACTGCGCCGCGATCCCCGAGGATCTGCTCGAGAGCGAACTGTTCGGCTACGTCAAGGGGGCCTTTACCGGCGCCAACCAATCGAAGATGGGGCGGATTCAATACGCCGATGGTGGCGCCCTGTTCCTCGACGAAATCGGTGATATGAAACCCTCGCTGCAGGCCAAGCTGCTGCGGGTGTTGCAGGAGAAGGAGTTCGAACCGGTCGGAGGGGTCAAACCGGTCTCCGTCGATGTGCGGATCATTGCCGCGACCCACCGCAATCTCGAACAGGCGGTGATCGATGGTATCTTTCGCGAAGACCTTTATTACCGTTTGAGCGTGATCCCCCTGAACATTCCCCCCTTGCGCGAGCGCAGGGAGGATATCCCGGTGCTGATCGACAAGTTCGTGCGGGCCTTTAACCGTGGTCGGCGCCATCCCCTGGTCGGTTTCAGCCCCGATGCAATGCAGCATCTGCTGGCCTATCCCTGGCCGGGCAATGTCCGGGAGTTGGAGAATCTGGTGCAGCGGATGGTGATTCTGCTCGGTGGCGGTGCGGTGGCAGCTCAGGATTTGCCGGAGAAGTATCTGCAGGCCGGTGTTGCGGTTTCGATCACCCCGGACCCGCCGACCCAGGCGAGCCCTGAGGTGCCGGACATGCTGACTGACGGCGGGATCGATTTCAATGCTCTGGTCAGTGATTTTGAAGGCCGACTGATTCTGGAGGCCCTGGCCAAGGCCGGCGGCAACAAGAAGGAAGCCGCCAAGATGCTCAACCTTAAACGCACGACCCTGATCGAAAAGATCAAGAAAAAGCAGCTCGAAGACGCCTGAAACAAAAAAGGGCCGGCAATCGGCCGGCCCTTTTCATTGGGGCATGTGGGCGCGTGCCTTGGCCAGAATCTCTGCAGGTTCCGCCGGGGTCACCAGAATATCGCGGGCGCCGTACTTGACCGCTTGCAGCACCGCGTTGCGGGTCCACCCCGCACCGGCCACCACCAGCGCCACCTTCGGACCGAGGGCCGACTGTGCCTTGATCAGCGAGGCGAGCTGGCGCTCACCCACCTCCCGCAGCAACACAAAGGCCCCGGCGACCCGCTGGCCTTCGCTCGCCTCCTTGATGCTCTCCTGCAGTGCCATAATCCGGATATTGAAACCGTTCTGTCGCAACGGTGTCGCCAACAATTCCCCTTCCTCTGCTTGATCAGTCATGACCAGAATCAGTCCGGGCTGGGTTGGCTCAGTGGCGTCTTCGGCGCCAGCAGACCGCTGCCCAACCGCACGGTTTGGGTCAGTCTCAGCAACCCCAGTCGTTGTTTTTGGCTTGGCAGCTCCTGCCAGGGCTGCCTCCGGAGGAGTCAGGCCAAGGATCTCGCAGGGGATGAGGATTTCCATGGAGCCGAGGGCTTCACCATCGAGACTGATGCCGGTCTGGGATATATAGAAGTGCTCCTCGGCCAGCGACTGTTCGGGCGGAGCGCCGGCCACAGGTGACAGGGGGGCGACGCTGATTTTTTTGAAATGGGTTTTGCGGGAGAACTTTTCCAGGAATACCGAGGTATAGACCCCGGCGATGATATTGACGATTTCGCCGAAGGCGTCGGACACATCGCCGTCGAAGATAAGTTCCTGGCGACGGCTGGCGATCTCTTCGGTTGGCAGCAGGATCAAGGTCGAGCCAAGCATGATGGCACTGTCCAGCGAAACCACGAGATGTCCGGTGCTCTGCTTTTCTCCGGAGATTGTCATGCAGGCCAGCGCCGCTTGCCCCTTTTGATTGCTGAGATAGTCCGCGGTGGTGGCAAAGCGCCCCTTATGGGGGGTGCAGGCGAACCCCTGTCCGAGCAGAGCGGTGGCCTCTTCGGCTATGCGCTGCAGGGAGAGTTGCAGAGTTTCATCGATAAATTTCTGTTTGCTCATATCAACTTGGAATTTCAGCTAGGTGTTAAATCGGTAACGGACTTCGACCAGAAATTGATGCTCGATCAGCGCGAAGGGGACACCGACCCCCCGCGCGCCAGCCAGAGTGTTGATGCTGTAGTTGCTGCCGGCAATAGCGGTGGGAATGGAGATGTCGAGTCGGGTGCCGTTCGCGGCCAGGCAGGTTTTAAAACCCCCGGCGACCATGTTGGTCACTTCACCCAGGGCATCGTTGATATCGGTTGGAAGATACAGGTCCTCTCCCCCCAGCAGGGCCTGGGTGATGGTCTGTGCGGCGGGGACCGGGCAGTGGATGAAGAACATCCCGACCAGATCCCCGGAAAAACCGAGCATGCTGGTCACGTGGTGCTCGAAATGATTGGTGGTTCCCCAGCGGGCCGATTGCGGGGTGGGTTCGAGCAGAATCATTTTTTCGAACACCTCGAGGGTGGCCGTTACAATATGCCGATCCAGATCCAAAGCCAAGACTCCTTGCAACAATATTCAGAATTTAAGGTTGTTTTTCAATCTGCAGCTCCACCAGAAAGGTTCCGGCGGGAATGTCGAAGGGGACGATCTGGCTGCGGCCGCCGCGGCTGCAGTCAACCCGGTACTCCTTGCCGCAGATGGTCGAGGGAATGGAGAGCTTGATGTCGGCCCCCAGGTCGCTGAGCAGGTGTTTGACGCTGCCGCCGAGCATATTGGCCAATTCGCCGATGGCATCGCGCACATCGTCGTCGACTGCGCTGACTTCCAAGCCGAGAAAGTTGCCAGTGATCGCCAGGGCCACCTCGGTCGGGGCGTGAATGGCCAACATCCCTTTGTAGAGCCCGGCCATACCGACCATGCCGGAGACACTGCAACAGAGAATCGGATCGCCCTCGGCTTGCTCCGGTTGCGGAATGGCCTCGAGCATGATCATCGAGGAAAAGATTTCGGTGGTGGCATCGATAATGATCGCGCGCTGATCCACGGCCGGTCTCCGCTCAGAAAAAGGGGTCGAGGGTTTCTCTGACCTGATCAGGGGTGAAGGGTTTCTTGATGCTGCCGACCGAACCGAGGGACCTGGCTTCGGCGAGGATGTCGGCTCCGGCTTCGGTGGTGATCATCACCACTGGAATCGCCCGCAGGTTTTCCCGGCCGGCTTTTTCCCGCAGGAATTCCATGCCGTCCATGTTCGGCATATTGATGTCGCTGAGAATAATGTCGACTTGCTCCCGTTCGAGCAACTCCAGAGCTGCTGCGCCGTCGGCGGCTTCGAGGATGTCGCCGCAGTCGAGCCCTGCCTGGCGCAGGGAGCGGGTAACAATCTTGCGCATGGTGTTGGAATCATCAATGATCAGAACCCGTTTTGACATGGTCAGTCTCCTTGCTGCCGGCATCGACCCGACAGGATTAATAGTTTTCGAAGGATTGGGACAGCTTGCTGAACTCCTCTGTAGCATCGAGCAATAGCTGGGCCAGATCATCCTCTCCCAAGGGGAAAAAACGCTGATAATCGCTGGCCAGGGCATATTGCATGCTGTCGCTGCCGGTGCCATAGCCGCCCATCATCGCCACCACATCGCCGAGGTGAACCGCATAGGCCAGGGCCTGGTGCTCTGCACTCGCTTTGCCGGGGTGGTGGTGATGGCGGATGACCTCCTGCAGCGACTGGGGGAGCTTCCAATGCCGGGCCAGTTCATAGCCAACCTGGGTGTGGTCCTGGCCGAGCAGGCCGTTTTCCGCGGCAAGATAGTCGCTGAGTTCGCCGCTGCCGATCTTGCTCAGCAACGCCCCGGCGCTGCCGCTCAGGAACTGGGAGAGAATCCCCTTGCCGATGTCGTGCAGTAATCCGGCGGTAAAGGCAGCATCGGGGGCGCAGACGTTTTTTCCGAAACGAGCCACCCCCCGGGAGGCCAGGGCGCAGAACAGGTTGTGGCGCCAAAGGGCCGCCTGCTCCCCTTCGTAACCGGAGAGAGTTCCGTTCATCAGGCCGCCGGTACCGCTGGAGAGGGCGATGCTCACCACCACCCGGCTGCCGAGAAAGACCACCGCCCGGTCGACGGAGGTGATGGGAGTGACAGGGCGGTAGACAGGAGAGTTGACCACCCGCAGCAAGCGCGCGGTCAGGGGGGCGTCGTGCTTGACGATGCGGATGACATCGTCGAGCTCATAGTCCGGCTGGGCAATCAGCTCGAGCAACTGGGCGGTGCTCGGCGACAGCAGCGGAGTCTCCAGGATCGCCTTCTTGATACTCTCTTTCTGCCAGGATTGCAGCATGGGCAAACTCCTAAAGCTTCCAGTCCGGCCGACCGGGGGAGGAGAGAATCACCTCACCGGTGCTGACCAGGGCTGAAACGGTGCGACTGATATTTCCTTCCACATCCTCGGCGATGATTTTCAGGCCGTACCCTTGCAGAATCGAGCGCACCGCGGCAACGTTGCGGCGGCCGATGTTGAAGGTGTCGTTGATACTCATGACGCTGGCCCCTCCCGCCAGTTTGACGAACATCCCCTGGCCCCGCGGCGCGCAGCCAAACTGATTCATCTGCTGCAGCAGCAGCGGCAGGCCGGTGTCGGCGAAATAGCCGGGGCGTTCCTGGGCACGGGCGGGGTTGATCTGGGCCTCGGGCAGGGCGATGTGGATCATGCCGACGCAACGGGTGCGCGGGTCGAGTAGAACCACCGCAACGCAGGAACCCAGGGCGTAGGTCTTGATGATCCCGCCGGGGGTTTTGCTGGCGCCGTATTCGCCGATGCCGAGAACCAGCTGACTCATAGAGAAGTCTCCCGGAGCAGGCGCAGGGTCGCTGCAGCCATCTGGTCAATGGCCACCAGCTGTTCGGCACCGCCGCGCTCGAAGGCTACCCGGGGCATGCCGAAGACCACCGACGTGGCTTCGTCCTGGGCCAGGGTGCGGGCTTTGGCACGGCGCATGGCACAGAGGCCGTCGGCGCCATCGGCTCCCATGCCGGTGAGCAGCAGGCCGATGGCGCGGGGGCCGGCAATGCTGGCCACCGAATGCAGCAGCACATCGACCGAGGGGCAGTGACCGCTGACTTTCTCGCCGGGGGCGCAGTGGACCTCCAAGCCGGCCCCCTTGCGGACCAGAGTCATATGCTCACCGCCGGCGGCGATCAGCACCCGGCCGGGCCTGACCAGGTCGCCGTTCACGGCTTCCTTGACCTCCATGGCGCAGAGCTGATTGAGCCGTTCGGCGAACATCCGGGTAAAACCGGCCGGCATGTGCTGTACGATGAGAATTCCGGGCATGGCCGCAGGCAAGCCTTCGAGCAGTTGACGAATCGCTTCGGTGCCGCCGGTGGAAGCGCCGATGGCAATGATTCGATCGCTGGCTGCGGAGGGGAGCTCAGCTGAGCGGTTGTAAGCGGCGGGGCGCCGCAGTCCTCCCCGGTTTTTCCAGGAGGAGACATCGACTGTCGCCGCCATTTTGACCTTGGCTCGCAACTCCTGCAGAATCTCCATCACCCCGAAACCCTGGCCGCTGCTCGGTTTGGCGACGAAATCGACGGCGCCGGCCTCCAGAGCCTTTAGAGTGACCTCGGCGCCGCGATGGGTCAGGGTCGAGACCATCACCACCGGCAGCGGGTACTGGGGCATCAGCCGGCGCAGAAATTCGACCCCGTCCATCCGTGGCATTTCCACATCGAGAGTCAACACATCCGGCTGCAGGGTCACGATTTTGTCGCGGGCGTCATAGGCATCGACCGCAGTGCCCACCACCTCGATCGCCGGGTCAGCGGCCAGTCCCTGCGACAGCATCTGCCGCACCAAGGCCGAATCGTCGACGATCAAAACGCGAATCGGCCGGCCCATCAGGAGGTCTCCTTACGGTAAGTGGCTGGCTGCAGGTAGCGAAACTGGCTTTGTTCCCGGCCGAGGGTTTCCGAATGGCCGATAAACAGGTAGCCCCCCGGCTCCAGGGCGCGATGGAATTTTCCTACCAGTGCATCGCGGGTCGGGGAATCAAAGTAAATCATAACATTGCGACAGAAAATGATTTGAAACGGCTGCTTAAAGGGGAACTGCGGGTTCATCAGGTTGAGGCGGCGGATGGTCGCATCCTGCCGCAGTTTGTCGCTGGCCTGCCACTGGTCGGGGCCGATCTGGCGGAAATATTTGCTGCGCCACTCCGGAGGGAGGGCCGCCAGCCGTTCCTGGCTGTAAATTCCTTCCCGAGCCGCGGCCAGAGCCCGCAGGGAGATATCGGTGGCCAGCAGCCCGGCCTGCCAGCGGCTGTAGCTGGAACCGAAATATTCCTGCAGCAGAATCAGCAGCATATAGGCTTCTTCTCCCGTCGAGCAGCCGGCGCACCAGATCCGCAGATCCCGCCGATTGGATTTCTCCAGCGCCGCGGTGACGGCCGGCAGGGCGGTCTGCAGCAGATAGTCGAAGTGATCCTTTTCCCGGTTGAAGTAGGTATGGTTGGTGCTGACCCGGTCGATCAGATCGCTCAACCCGGTTTCTCCCGGCTCGTTGACCAGGGCTTGGTAATAGTCCCCAAAGCAGCCGAAGCCAGCATCCCGGATCATCTTCTGCAGCCGGCCAACCAGCAGCGAGCGCTTCTGCTCGGTCAGATTGATGCCAAAGCGATCGTAGATCAACCGGCGCATCTGCTCGAATTCCCGGTCGTTGATGATCATCAGGGTATCATTCATGGCGGTCGGCCTATTTCCCGGCTCAATAGCGGCCGAACTCCTGGTCATCGAGGGCGATCACCGGCCGGCCTTGGCGGGCTGGTGGAGTCATTGCGGCGCTACCCCAGCTGGAGTCGGACAGGGTGCTGGCTGGCGGCTGTTTCGTCGGGAGGGACATTTGTGGTCGAACCTCGCGCAGGGTGAAACGGGCCAGCAGTTCACGCAGTTCCAAGGCCTGGCTGGAAAGCTCTTCCGCCGCCGCGGCGATCTCTTCGGCGCTGGCGGTGTTCTGCTGGGTGACCCGATCGATCTGGCTCAAGCCGATGCTCGATTGGGAGACCCCCTCCGATTGTTCCCGGGAAGCGGTGGCGATTTCGGTCACCAGATGGCCGACCTGATCGACTACCCGAACGATTTCCTTCAGCGCCGCTCCGGTCTGGTCGGCAATCTCCATCCCGCGGTCGGTGCGGGTCACTGTACCTTCGATCAGTTCGGCGGTTTCCCGGGCCGCTTTGGCACTGCGGGCGGCGAGGTTGCGCACCTCCTCGGCAACCACCGCGAACCCCTTGCCGTGGACCCCGGCGCGGGCGGCTTCCACCGCGGCATTCAGCGCCAGCAAGTTGGTCTGGAAGGCGATTTCATCGATGACCTTGATGATGCGCAGAATGTTCTGGCCGGAACTGCCGATTTCCCGGATCGAGGAGATCATCTCCCCGACCTGCTGATTCCCTTTATTTGCAGCTTGTCGCGCTTCCCCGGCCAGCTCGGTGGCCCGCACCGCGTTATTGGCATTGGTTTGAATCTGCGAGGTGATCTCGGTCATCGACGCGGCGATCTCCTCAAGGGAGCTGGCCTGAGTGGTTGCCCCTTGGGAGAGGGCCTGGCTGGCTTCGGCCACCTGGTTGCTGCCACAGGCGATCTGCTCCCCGGCAATTTGAATGCGGCCGATCATGGCGTTAAGGTCGTCACCCAGGGCCCTCAGGGCGCTGCGGATGGCGTCGCGCTCGTCCCGCGGCACGGCGATGAAGGTCAGATCCCCCTTGGCCAACAGCTGCAGGGTGGCGATGGTTTCGTGCTGCAGGTTGTCGGCCAAAGCGTCGAGGCTTTTGGCCATAGCGCCGATTTCGTCGTTGCGCTGCAGATTCAGCCGGACATCGAGATGCCCCTGCTCCAATTCCTGCAAGGCCTGCACCGCCTGGCCCATGGGCACGGCAATGCTGCGGGCACTGAGCCAACCAAGCAACATCGCTGCCATCACACCAAGGACCACTGCCCCGGCCATCAATCCTTGACTGGTCGTGGTGAGATTCTCCCCGGAAATTTGCGCCTGCTCGGCAAGCTCAGCACTGAGGGCACTGAGTTGATTCAGCAGCGCTTCGGACGCTTCGTAGGCCTGTTTTTCCGAGCCGAAGGCGATTTCCAGGGCGTCGTCGAGGCGGACGATATCGGCCCGGACATACTCCAGGGCGGCGCCGAACACTTCTTCGATGGCTGCCAGAGCCGGCCGGACTTCGGCGCTGAACAGGGCCCGGGCGGCGCCGCTATTCCCCTGGGCGAGCAGGGCGTTGATCCGCTGGCCGAGGCCGTGCAGTCTTTCATGGGGCGAGGCGAAGCGGTCGAGAAGCTCGTTAAAAGTCGGGTCGTCGGTGCTGTAGCCGGTCATCCACTTGCCGAGGCCGCAGAGGGTTGGGTCGATCTGGCCGCCGAAGGGGCGCCCCGCCTGAATCGCCAAATCCAGGGCGCTGACCCATTTGACATGGTCGAGCTGGCGGGCGACCAGGATCCCCTCCAGCATCTGGACCTTGTCCAGTTTGACTTCCCTGGCCAGGATCAGCAGATTGTTGTGCTCGAGCTTCCACTGGTCCCAGGCGGCTTTCATCCGGCCGTAGAGGGCTTTTTCTTCGGCGCTGATCTGCAGCGTCGAGTAGTTGCGGTCAGCGGCTTCGAGCTTTTTCCAGAGATCTGGAATGCTGGCCAGCAACGCTTGTCGCTCCCTGTAGCTGAGGGTCGGGTTGATCAGGGTGCGCTCCATCGCAATCAGTTCGTTGCGGTATTCCATCAGCTCGCCCAGGCTCTGGCGCACCGGCAGCCGCAGATCGGTGACCGTGGTCAGGCCCTGAGAGACCTTGCCGATCCCATACCATCCCACTCCCCCGACCACTGCGCAGATCAAAGCAACCAGCCCAAAGGCACTCAGTAGTTTTTTGCAGATGCTCATATCGACCTTACCCCCCCGGGAAATAATTCAAATCCCTCTTGTCCAGGCCAACCAGTGTTTAAACAGCCACGCTCACTTCGGGCTGTGACTCATAAAGCAGTTTGCCGGCATCGAGGATGATTTTGACCTCATCACCGATTTTGCCGATCCCCTGGATGTAGCGCCCACTTGGGGTGCTGGTACGGGGTGGCGGTTCGATCTGATCGTCGGCGATGTCGGCGACCTCGTTGACCTTGTCGACCACCAGGCCGACGGCGAGCTCGCGCACATTCACCACGATGATGCAGGTGCGCTCGTCGTAGGCCCGGTCCGGCAGATGAAAGCGGGCGCGCACGTCGATCACCGGAATCACCTTTCCGCGCAGGTTGATCACCCCGCGGACATAGTCGGCCATGTCGGGGACTTCGGTGATTTTCTGGATGCCGATAATTTCGGTGACGTGGCGGATCTCCAGGCCGTAATCCTCCCGGTCGATGCGGAAGGTAAGGTATTTCCCCTTCTGGCTGTCCTCCGCCGTATCGCGATCGTCCAACTCCATGCTCTGGTTCATCGGGACTCCTTGTTCGGTAACGGTCAATGATTGCGTGGGTTAGATGGCCCGGGCCAGTTCGGCCCGCTCGGCGTCGATCAGCGGCGCCACGTCGAGAATCAGGCAGACTTCGCCGTTACCAAGGATGGTGCAGCCGGAGACGCTGCGAACGTTGCCGATATAATCCGACAGTCCCTTGATCACCGTCTGCTGCTGGCCGAGAATTTCGTCGACAAACAGACACGCACCGGCGTCCTGGTTCTCCAGCAGAATCAGAATGCCGTCGGTCAGCTCCCGGGAGTCTGGCTCCAGCGCGAGAACCTTGTGCAGCCGGTTGACCGGGTAGAACTTCTCCCGCACCCGCGCCAGTTCCAGGTTGTCGGGGGTGACGGTGATCTGGCCGGCCTGAGGCCGGAAGGCCTCGCGGATCGCCAGGGTCGGCACGATGCAGCGGGTGGCACCGACCCGCACCATCATGCCGTCGATGATGCCCAGGGTCAGGGGGATGCGCAGGGTGAAGGTGCTTCCCTGTCCGGGGCGGGTCTGCACCTCGATCTTGCCCTTGATTTTTTCCACGTTTTGCTTGACCACGTCCATGCCGACGCCGCGGCCGGAGACATCGGTGACCTGATCGGCGGTGGAAAATCCCGGCAGAAAAATCAGGTTGGCCACTGCCTTGTCGGAGAGCTCGCTGCCATCGCCCTCGATCAACCCCCGGCTCGCCGCCTTGGCGAGGATTTTGGCCCGATTGAGGCCGCGGCCGTCGTCGTCGATGGTGATCCAGACCTCCCCTTCCTCGTGGCGGGCCGTCAGGCGCACGATTCCCTTGGCCGGCTTGCCGGCCGCCAGGCGTTCCTCGGGAGGTTCCAGGCCATGGTCGAGGGAGTTGCGCAGCAGATGCACCAAGGGGTCGGCGATGGTTTCAATCACCGTCTTGTCGAGTTCAGTCTCCTCGCCGGAGAGCACCAGCTCGACCTTTTTCCCCGATTTCATCGACAGGTCGTGAACCAGCCGGATCATCCGCCGGAACAGCCCCGAAACCGGCACCATGCGGATAGTCATGGCCAGTTCCTGCAGCTCCCGCACCAGCTTGTTCATCTGCTGGGCGGCCTTGCCGAAGCTCTCCAGCTGCAATCCGTCGAGATCGGGGTTGTGGATCAGCATGTTTTCGGCAATGACCATTTCGCCGATCAGGTTGATCAGCACATCGAGTTTCTCCAGATCGACCCGGATGTCCTGACGTTTGGCGCCGTTTTTCACCTCCGCCGGTATTGGGGCTGGTGGCCGGGGGCTGACGGCGGGTGGCGCCGGCGCGGGAATGTTTTCAGT